>ERZ791624.128-NODE-128-length-54829-cov-2.912641_pt1 | contig 54829 bp, 54 predicted proteins | sample MGYA00510058_ERZ791624 | MGnify/ENA primary metagenome ERZ791624 (study PRJEB30046, sample SAMN00715158) | human gut metagenome | study: EMG produced TPA metagenomics assembly of the A metagenome-wide association study of gut microbiota in type 2...
GAATTGTAATTGATGGTGAAGGTTCAAAGGTTATTTGCAAAGACTAATTTGAAAATTCCAGTTTGATGAAATAAAGCAGATGGCAATTGATGGGATAACAAGTTGTATGAAAATTCGAGAAGTTGACGAAAATAAAAAGCAGTTTATATCATTGAGGAGGTCTGGGTTGGCTTGACCTTGGAGTGGTAAATAATAACTTACATGTTAGCTGAATTTTGCAAAACGCTTTGAGGATAATTTATCGTGAGGGTGCAATTATGAAAATAAAAAGTATTATAGCTAAAGTGCTGCTGATGATGTCATTGTTTGCGGCGCTGCCGCTTATTTTTTCTCTAGATAATTATGCATATGCATCGAGAGAAGAGCTTTTGAATCTGGAAGAAGAAAAGTCCGATATCGAGGATGAAATAGCAGAAAGACAGGCCAATGGTGAAAGCTACGACGATTTGGAAGAGCGTCGCAATGATGTACAGGATGAAATAGAAAACATCAGGGATGAGGGCTGAGGTTTTCGGCAAAATCCGCACATAACCTTTAAGCTTGCAAGTGCGCAAGTTTTTATCAATGGTAATAAAAAAGCGTAGCTGTTATACATGCATAAAGTATGCTGATAGCTGCGCTTTTCTTGTTGCTTGTAACGCAGAAAAAAACTTATTTACTTTTTATGTTAGAGTGTATTCGATTGTCTGACATAGACAAAATCTGTCGTTGACGTATGATATACTAAGGATAAATCAGTGCTTAAGTGAAAAAGTAACACTGAATTGTCAGCGAATTTTGGGAATACTGTTTAGCGGAATTGCTGCGGAAGGAGGGTGCTTGCCGTGGCTTTTAATGAGTTAATAAAAAACTTTGATAATATACGGCAGCTGATGCGTGATTTTTATGTCTTTGGCTTTAAGAGCAGAGCTGATTTTGCGGATAAAAGCGCTCGCAGCTATGACAACGAGCGCAGACGCATTGAAAGCTGGCTGGGTGAGTATATGTATTTCCGCCAGAATGCCGGCGGTAAGAACTGCTTTATTTCCGTGGACAGCAGAAAAATCCGGCATAATCCTTTTTATAAAGCATTAAAAGCCAAGAGCTTTACGGCTAATGATATCATGTTGCATTTTTTCCTGCTGGACATTTTGCAGGACGGTGAAAAAATGACTCTGCGTCAGCTTATGGACAGGATGGATGAAGCGTATTTAGCCTATTTTGCTGAACCGGCGGCGTTGGATATTTCCACTGTGCGCAAGAAATTGGCAGAATATGCAGAGCTTGGTTTAATAGAAAATGAAAAATGCGGGCGTGAATTATATTATGAGCGCAGCAAGGACGATGTCGATTTAGATGCCTGGCGCGATGCCGTGAGTTTTTTTGCGGAAACGAATCAGATAGGTGTTGTGGGCAGCTTTATAGAAGATAAGCTTGCTGCTGGCAGCAGCGTATTTTCCTATAAGCATCATTATCTGCTGCATGCCTTGGAGAGTGATGTGCTGCTTGATTTACTGGCGGCGATGGAGCGAAGGCAGTGCGTGCGTATTGAAAGTTGTTCTTCCAAAGGCAAGAACATTTCTTTCCGCGTGCTGCCGCTGAAGATTTACGTAAGCACGCAAAGCGGCAGGCGTTATGTGATGTGCTGGTTCTTTAAGGCACATAGGATTATTTTCTGCCGTCTGGATAATCTGGAACGTGTTCTGGAAGCGAAGCCTGTGCACGATTACGACAAGTTTTGCGCCATGGCTGAGCAGATGGAACAGCATTTGTGGGGCGTATCTATGAACAGAGGGCCTGCCGCTGCTGATGCCTTGGAGCATGTGGAGCTTGTCGTGCGCATCAGCAGTGACGAGCCGTATATTCTGCAATGTCTGGAGCGGGAAAAGCGCTGCGGACGAGTGGAAAAAACAGATGCCGAGCATTATCGTTTTATTGCCGATGTGCATGATGCAGGCGAAATGCTGCCCTGGCTGCGTACCTTTATCGGTCGCATTGAAAGTTTTTCCTGCAGCAACAAGGCTGTGGAAGAAAAGTTTTGGCAGGATTTGGCGGAGGTGTACGCCATGTATGGCGTGAAAAAAGCAGGTGAAGCGTAGATGAGCACAGTGTTCAGCGAGGTTTACGGAACCTATTATAATGTTGTGGCGAAGGTGCTGACGCAGGCGCTTGAAGGAAAACTGTCTGCAGCAAGCATGCAGCAGCTTGTCTGCGAGGGTGCTTATGGCGACAGCGTGCTGCAGCTTTTGCCTGCACTTGCTGACGGTACATGGAAACTGCTGACGCCGGAGCTTGGGACACCGCTGAAAAATAAGCCGACGATGCCTTTGACTGCTCTGCAGAAAAGATGGCTGAAAACCTTGCTGCTTGACGAAAAAATCAGCTTATTCTTTTCTGATGAGGAGATCACGAAGCAGCAGGCTGCCTTGCAGTCTGTAGAGCCTTTGTACAGGCCGGAGCAGTTTGTCTTTTTCGACCGCTTTGTGGATGGCGATGCTTATACCAATTCCAAATACAGAGCAAACTTTAGGGAAATTCTTCATGCCGTGCGGGAAAAGCGTTATCTTAATGCTTCGTACCGGAGCAATAAGGGGACGATTATCGTCTGGACGGATTTGGTGTCGGTGTCTTTGGAATATTCGGCTAAGGATGATAAGTTTCGCCTGCAGGCGATAGCCGAGCGTAAGCAGGTGACGCTGAATTTAGGCAGGATAATATCCGTAGAAGTGGGCGATATAGTTGAGCATGTAAAAACCTTGAAGAAGGGTGAGCTTGCCAAGCAGACTCTTGTTCTGGAAATTGAGGATGAACGCAGTACGATGGTGCGCGCATTGATGCATTTTTCCGACCTGGCGAAGGAAACGGAAAAGCTGGACGAGTCGCATTATCTTTTAACAGTGAGGTATGATAAGGGCGATGAAACCGAAATGCTCTTTCGTGTGCTGAGCTTCGGCCCGACGGTTAAGGTGCGTGAGCCGGAAGCATTTAAGGAGCTTATCAGGAAAAAGCTAAAAGAGCAAATGCAATGCAGCGCAGAATTTTAAGTGCGCATGTTTTTTTCCATGATTATAGCTTGCTACTGTGTTAAGATTAACATAGCAACAAGCTATTTTTATAAAACAGAACAGATAATGGAGGAATAAGCATATGGAAAGATTTGTAAGCTATGAGAAAATGTCGAAAAAACAGCAAAAAATAGTCAACGCCTCCAAACGAGGCAACTGGGGAAATGTGAAGCCGATTACGAAGGTCAAGGCTTCGGCAAAAATTTATAATCGTAAGAAGAAGCAGAACTCCGGGGACTATGGCTATAGTTTCGGGAGTTCTGCTTTTTTATAAGGCGGGGAAATGCTATGAGCAAAAGCTTAAACGAATGGGGAAGATTTTTAGCGCTGGTGCTGCGACATAAACCGCAAGCAGTCGACATTGATCTGGATGTGCATGGTTGGGCGCAGGTGGAAGCGCTGCTGGCTGCCTTTAACCGGATAGAAGCATTTAATATGCTTATGCTGGAGCATATTGTTGCTGAAGATGATAAGCAGCGTTTCACATTCAGCGAGGATAAGAAGAGAATCAGAGCAAATCAAGGGCATTCCGTGAAGGTTGATGTGGAGCTTCGGGAGGCTGTGCCGCCGGAGCTTTTATATCACGGGACTGGCGTTAAATATGTTGCAAGCATCAACAGACAGGGACTTATCGCCAAGCAAAGGCTGTATGTGCATTTATCGGCGAATGTCGAAACAGCGCATAATGTAGGCAAAAGACATGGAGAGCCGTTTATCTACGAAGTTCTTGCAGGCGAGATGGCAAGAGCGGGCTACAAGTTTTACCTTTCGGCCAACGGTGTGTGGCTTGCGGAAAGCGTGCCCAAGAAATTTTTACGTGAATGGAAGGAGCTTTAGATAATGAAATTTGATGATTTTGATAAACGGATGCGAGTGTATGAACAGAGCATTGATCAATATATAGTTCCGGGAATGTATATAGCAGCAAGGCTGGACGGACGCAGTTTTACTAAATTAACGCGAGAGATATGCAAATTTGAGGCACCCTTTGACTCACGCTTTCGTGATTTGATGGTTGATACAACTAAGCATATTATGAATTGCGGTTTCAAGGTTTTGTATGGTTATACGAGCCGTGATGAAATATCCTTGCTGTTTAGTCCCGATAATAGCGCTTTTGCTAACAAAGTACGCAAAATAAACACTATATTAGCAGGTGAGGCTAGCGGTTACTTTTCCTTGGCGCTTGGTAAGGCGGTCTGCTTTGATTGCAGAGTGGTGCCTTTGCCTAACATTGAACTTGTGAAGGATTATTTTTTGTGGCGGCAGGAGGACGCAAATCGCAATGCGCTGAACTCCTGGTGTTATTGGACGTTGCGCAAGGAGGGCTTGTCGAAAAATGAGGCTACGCAGTATTTGCGGGCGAAAAGTACTGCCTTCAAAAATGAGCTTCTTTTTGCGAGGAATATAAACTACAACGACGTGCCGCAATGGCAGAAAAGAGGCGTTGGAATATACAGCAAGGAGTATGTTCGCCAAGGCTATAATCCGGTTTCAGAAAAAGTAGTATCCGTAAAAAGAAAGAGCTTTGAGGCAGACTATGAATTGCCCATAGCTGAAAAATATTCGGCATTTATAGGCAGTTTTTTAGCTGCAAAGTATTAGTTAAGTAAGGTGATTGATATGAGAATTTTATTATTGATGCGTGGTGTGCCGGGCTCCGGCAAGAGCACGTTTATAAAAGAGCAGGGGCTGGAGCCTTATACATTGAGCGCGGATGCGTTGCGTCTGTTGTACGCTTCGCCGATGCTGGATAATGCAGGCAGATGGTGCATCAGCCCGCATTTTGACAAGCAGATGTGGCCGTTTTTGCTGCAGACGCTGGAGGAGCGCATGAAGCGTGGCTGCTTTACGGTCGTGGATGCCACCAATATCCGCGGCAGAGATATGACTGCGTATAAAAAGCTCGCCAATGAGTATAAATATCGCATTTATGTGGTTGATTTTACTGATATTACCATTGAGGAAGCAAAGAAAAGGAACCTGCTGCGAGAGGAATACAAACAGGTTCCGGAAAATGTTATTGAAAGAATGTATGCTCAGCTGGCGGATAATAAGGTTCCGTCCGGTATTACCGTAATTAAACCGGGGGAGCTTTCGCAAATTTGGTACAAGCCACGCGATTTATCTGCTTATAAAAAGGTAATTCATATCGGTGATATTCATGGCTGTTATAAGCCGCTGAAGGAATATCTTGAGGAAATAAATCCGCAGAACTACTATATTTTTCTTGGCGATTACATCGACAGAGGCAGCGAAAATGCCGAGGTTCTGCAATTACTGCTGCAGCTTGCAGCGTTAGATAACGTTACACTGCTGGAGGGCAACCATGAGGCTAACTTGCGGGATTACGGCTTGCCGGATGGCATTGCTTCGAAGGAGTTTCGCATGCAGACGGCACCGGAGCTGGCGCAAGCAGGCCTGAGCAGGAAGGCTGTATATAATTTTTACAGGAAATTATCGCAGTGCTTCTGCTATACATATCAGGGAAAAAAGGTTTTGGTAAGTCATGGCGGATTGGCGCGGATGCCGGAGAATTTATCCTTGGTGGCAACAGCGGAGCTGATTTACGGCACCGGCGTGTATGAGGATGCGTTGGACGTTGATATGTCCTTTGCCAAGCACGCAGCTGCAAACGAGTATCAGGTTCACGGGCACCGTAATTATGAGGGTGTGCCGGCGGAGGTTAACGAGCATTGCTTTAATCTGGACGGAGCGGTGGAAATGGGCGGTCAGCTGCGGGCGATGGAGCTTAGCGAGGATGGCTTTGTGACGAAGATGATTGCTTCGAGCAAGTAGTTATGAATATCAAAAGCTGAAACTGAAGCGAGCCTGGAAAATCAGATTTTTGGCATCACGAAGGCTTGCGTGTTATTGAAGCTATGTATCACCCGGAAAATTGTGTGGAAGATTTTTTGGCTTTAATATAGAGTAATATAAAAAAGGACCTAATAATATTAGTTGATAGCTAATTTTATCAGGTCTTTTTGATTGCGCAAATTTTCTAAAGTAACGTTTAAGCAAATGCATTACATAGACAATGGCTTATGTACTATACGCTTCCGTATTTATATTTCTATAGCAGAGTGAATGAGTATCTGATTTATAGTAATTACGCCAAAGTACATAGTAAGTAGTTGGTTTTAGTATGCGCCTTTTATAGTACATATCAAAATAAAATTTATTTTGATTAATAAGAATAATAGTTATTGAAACTGAATTTATTATAAAGCCTATTAAGACTGTAATTGCAGTAGATAAAAAAACAGTTGACTGCCATGCTGCTATTTGGTTTATAATACTGTCAACGATATAATATATCGTTAGTATTGCTACGAATAGAAAAGTAGTATTTGATATCAGAAAGGGGCTGTAGTATGAGTACTAAGCGAGTTAGTAGTACATTAATGATGTTATTTGTTTTAGGCAGTTCTATGAATGCTTTTGCACAGAATAATGATGTACTCGATGAAAATTTTGTTTTAGATGAAATGGTAGTGTCGGCTACACGCAGTGAAAAGAAATTATTAGATACTGCTGCCAGTGTCAGTGTTATCACTGATAAAGATTTGGACAAGATGCATATTAATAATTTAGATGAGGCATTTGTCAAGATTCCTGGAGTGTATGTAGGTCGTTTAAGCGGAATTGGTTCTACTACTTCTCAGACAGTTATGAGAGGCGTAAACGCAGCGAATTCTGTAGCAGTATTGGTTGATGGTGTTCAGGTAAATGATTCTTATAATGGTTCCGTAACATGGTCTGCTATTCCTGTAGATATGGTAAAAAGGGTAGAAGTACTTCGTGGACCTGCATCTGTTCTTTATGGTGGTAACGCACTTGCCGGTGTAATTAATATTATCACTAAAGATGTGGATAAAACATCCATCAATTTAAAATTGTCATATGGATCTAATAATACTCAAAATCATAGCTTATATGTTGCCGGAAAAGCCAGTGATAAATTAGATTTTAATGTTAATTACGAAAAGAAAAAAACAGACGGTTATATTACCGATCCGGTTTTGAGCTCTAAAGCTGTTTTTGGAGCTGAAACTACTGCTAATAACACCGGAGCGAAGAGATGGATAATCGGTAATAAGGGTAAAAGACAATGGGATGAAAACACTGTTGGAGTTGGGTTCAAATACCATTTCGATGAATCTAAATCTTTAGCTTTAGATTTTACTAAAAATGAATATGAGTATTCTTATTCTGCGCCCACAAGTTATTTTGGTGATGATATTATAAAGAAGGCAGGAACATATTTTTCTACTCCAGGTGAAAAAGCGTCTAATAAATATAACATGACCTATAATGATAGCGAAAATGGCTGGAAAGCTGTAGTAGGTTATAGTGATCAATACAAGCAGCATGATACAAGTATTTCTAAAGCAACTGATTCATCTAAACCAAATACCAGGTTTTCTTTTGATTTACAAAAAAACCAAACAATTTCTACTAATAACAATGCAGTATTTGGCTTAAACTACAGAAAAGATAAGATGGATGCTACTGTCTATAAGCTGGCAGATAAGTTTAACAGTGACAGTAAGATAGCAGTGGATTCTATGGCTAGCGGAACTAATAAATCTTTCTCTGCTTATGTTATGGATGAGCATAAATTTTCTGACAGATGGACAGCTACAGCAGGCTTACGCTATGATAAATGGTCTACAGACGGAAAAATTCTGTTACCTAATAAAACTGAAGCCATTAATTATGACGAGTCTACTTATGATAATTGGAGTCCGAGCTTAAGCGTTATGTATAAACCGGAAGCTGACAGCAGTGTATATTTGTCATGGGGTAAAGCTTTTGAAGCTCCGTCATTATATAGAATGTATTCTTCCAGTTATAGCTCCAATGTCTATAATATTGCCAATCCTAATCTTAAACCACAAAAGGCTGAGACTTTTGAATTGGGCTATAAAAAAGACTTAAACAATAAGTCTGCAATAGGTGTATCTGTTTATGATACAAAGTATAAAGGCTTGCTGTATAAAAACTCTTTGGGCGTGGTAGATGGTATGAATGCTACATGCTACCAAAACGCTGGTGAAGCAGAAGCGAAAGGCTTTGAACTGGAATTAAATCATAATTTTGATGATAAATGGAGTGCCTTTTTAAATTATACCTATCAAAATCCTGTAATAAAAAAAGCTTTAAAGGCGACTGAGAAGGATAAATATGTTACGGCTATTCCTAAAGAAGTATTTCGTGCAGGTGTTACCTATAGTGATGATAAATGGAGCGGCATGCTAACAGGAGAATACATAAGCAAACGATTCAGCAAAACAGATAACAGTGATACAGTTAATGGAGTTTATGGTTCATACGATCCATACTTTATTATGAATATGGATATTAGTTATTCATTTAACAAGAACTATACTTTAACTGCATCGGTAAATAATATTTTAGATAGAGATTTCTTTAATTATTATTATCAACCTGGACGTACATATTCTGTAGAACTTAATTACAGGTTCTAATTTAATTATTATGCGTATGGAGGACTTATGAATTATATTTTGTTTGTATCCAATAAAGAAAGTGTTAATCCGTATTATATTGCTGCCTGGAAAAATGTTGCTGCAAGCAATGAACTAAATGAAAGTAATATAAAATTTAAGTTATTTAGCGGGACAGAAAAAACATATATAGATAGCAATGATATAAACAAAGATTGCAAGGGTATACTTATCAATTGGATGGGACAAAACGATGACAAGAGAGTTCTCCATATGCTTAGAATTGCTCAAGAGAAAGGTATTCCGTTAGTAGCAAATTTTACTTATGGTAACAATAAGATAATAAATTTACTAAACAATGAGATAGCTAACCAAGTAGCTTCGTATATGAATAATGGTGGCATGTACAATATAAAAAATTTATACTTGTATTTGCTCAATAATCTTCTAAATATCAATGTGATTTACAAAAATCCTAAAGAATTGGCTTGGTCTGGAATTTACATACCGGAAGCGGATAATGTTTTGACGAAAGAAGCTTTTTATGAGAAGTATTATAATCCTTCTTTGCCCACTGTAGCGATTAATTTTCCTAGGGAACATTGGGCTTGGGGACATACTTCATACATAGATAGCTTGATTAATGAATTACGACAATTGGACTGTAATGTGTTGCCTATTTTTTCTCATTGGAATCGTGATAGAGAGAGAAATATACCGGGGTTTGAAAATAATATTTTGGAATTGGGCTATTTTAAAGGTGCTTTTATACCACAGGGATTAATAAATTGCTTATGGTTTTCTCTAACCGTTGGCAGAGATGTTGAAGATAAAGATTTATTGAAGAAACTAAATATACCGATACTTCAAGGTGAAATACTTTTGCAAGATGTAGAAAGCTGGGAAGCGTCTAGTTATGGTTTAAATGAAAACGAGCTTCAGGCAAATATTATTATGCCGGAATTCGATGGAGTTGTACATGGTGTACCATTAGCTGGACAAAAAAAAGATGGTACTCTGGTAACTATGGTGCCAATTTATGATAATATAAAACTAATGGCAAAAAGAGCTTATTGTTGGGCACAGTTGAAACTCAAGCAAAATAAAGATAAAAGGATAGCTCTTATTTTTCATAATTATACTGCAGGAAATGCTACAATCGGAACTGCTATGGGTTTGGATTCTCTTCGCAGCGGAGAAGTGATTTTAGAAAACCTTCAAAAAGCTGGCTATAGAACTGATGAATTACCTAAGGAATCAGGATGGCTTGCCGAAAAACTGCTTTCTAGTTTTACTAATGAGGTTGAATTTTTTAAATCTAATCTTGAGCCATGTGGTAAATATCCTGTTGGTAGTTATAAACAATGGTATGAAAATTTAGGCGTGGACACTAGAAACCATATAAAAAATAATTGGGGTGAAATGCCCGGAAATTCGTTTCTTACTGATACAGAAGAAGAATTTAAAATTGCAGGGTTTAAACAAGGAAATATATTCATAGGAGTCCAACCGCCAAGAATTGCTTTTGGTGATATTCAAAAAAGTTTTCACAATGGAGATATACCGCCTACACATTACTATTTGGCTTTTTATAGATGGTTAGTAGAAGAGTTTAAAGCTGATGCAGTAATACATCTTGGTACTCATGGTAGTCTTGAATGGTTACCTGGTAAAAGCACTGGTTTATGCAGAGCTAGTTATCCTTATTTGGCTATAGATAGTCTTCCTAATATATATCCGTATTTAATGTCTATTACATGCGAAGGACTGCAGGCGAAAAGGCGTGGAGCTGCAGTATTAATAGATCATTTGCCGGCTCCTTGTGAAGAAGCCGGATTATATGGTAAAATGCGGGAACTATACGATTTGGTAGAGCAGTATTTAGAAGCTTATAGATTACAAAGTTCTACAGTTTCGCAATTAGAGCAGGTAATATCGGAATTGTTACGTAATGAAGATATTAAGCATTTTTGTGATAAAGATAATGAAACTGATTTTTTCGTGCAGATGGAAAATCTACATGCTTATCTTGAAAAAATATCTTCAAATCAATGTAGAACAGGTTTGCATATATTAGGTAAACTAGGTTCTGAAGCAGATTTAAAAAACTTGGTTAATAGTTTTACTCAGGGTAACGAGGAACTTAAAGAATTTGTTTTGGAAAAATTGAGTCATACTGATGAAGAAATAGCAAATATACTTAGGGGGTTAGATGGTTGCTATATTGAAAGCGGATTATCCGGTGCTCCTTCAACAGGTATGTTGGATTGTCTTCCAAGTGGTAAAAATTTTTATGGTGTAGATCCACGCTTACTTCCATCTAAGTCAGCATGGATTATTGGTCAGCAATTAGCGGATCAGGTTATACAACAGTATATTGAGGAAGAAGGAAGATATCCCGAACGTATTGCTATGATATTTTGGTCAGGCACCAATATGCGTACCAAAGGCTGCGATATAGCTCAGGCAATGGCGCTTTTAGGTGTTTCGCCAGAATGGAATACTAATGGGAGAATAAGTGGTTTTAAGGTTATCCCGGTAGACGTTTTGAGAAGACCACGTATAGATGTTATAGCGCGAATAAGCGGAATGTACAGAGATTCATTATATCCTACAGTAGAATATTTGGATGAATGCATTAAATGTGTTATGGAATTAGATGAGGATGGAGCGGTAAATTACCCGCGTAAGCATATAATAGAGGATGCAAAAGAATTAGAAAATACGAACTGTGATTATGTGCAATGCAGGGTTTTTGGTAGTGCACCTGGAACTTATGGTGCTGGTGTCAATTTGGCAATAGAAAGCAGAAACTGGCAAAGTATTGATGATTTAAGAGAGATATATGTATCTTGGGGAAGTTATGCTTATGGTAAGAACATTAAAGGTCAATTTCTGCCGGAAGTTTTCTCCAAACAGCTCAGCAAAGTTGATTTAACGCTAAAAAATGAAGATCATTACGAGACAACGATGTTAGAATCAGATGATTATAATGCGTTTCATGGTGGCATGATTGCTGCAGTACGCAGTTTATCAGGAAAAGCTCCAAAGTCATTTTGCGGAAATTTGTCTAAAAAGGATTCTATTAGTGTTCAAAGTTTATCAGAGGAAATGAAACAGTTATACTTATCTCAAGTATTGAATCCCAAATTTATTCAGGGAATGAAGAAGCATGGCTATAAGGGTGCTGCTGATTTATGTAATATTGTCAGTCATAGCTTTGCTTGGGACGCTACCAGTAATGTTATTGAGGATTGGATGTATAATGATTTGACTAAAATGTATGTTCTTTCAAAAGATGTCAATGCATGGTTAAAAAAAGTAAACCCATGGGCTTTAAGAAAAATGTGTACTGTTTTGTTAGAGGCGAAACAAAGAGGGTTATGGAATGCACCTAAAGAGCTTGAGAGTGCTCTGATGCAAGAGTTTTTAGAAATTGAGGGCGATTTAGAGGAATTAAGTGATGAATAATGATAACAAAATTTATAAATTATGTCTCGTTTTTATCATCTTGCTTTTGAGTGGATTAGCATTTGTAAGTGTTTGGGGTATCAATCAGACGGAGAAGCAAAATAGTTATTTTGTTGTTGATAATTCTGGTTATAAAACTATTTTCAATAGTAAGCCTACGAGAGTTTTGTGTTATAATCTTACATATGATACTATTCTTTTAGGAATTGTGCCTGCCGATTATTTAGTAGCTAAAAATTACCTTGACAAGGATTCAGCAATTTCGTATATTGCTGAGGAAACAAAGAATATAAAGACAGAATATAGGTTGTTTAAGCAACTCGGTGAAGAATCAATTATGGCGATGAATCCTCAGGTTATCTTTGTACCTGATACTTTAGATAAAAATGTTATTGAATCTTATAGAGCAATGGGTATAAAGACAGTTGTCTGTAGAGGTCCCAATAGCATTGATGATATCAGGTATAACATAAGACTAATGTCTCAGTCCTTGGGTAAGGAAGAAAATGGTGATAAATTAATACGTGAAATGGATAGACAGCTAGTAGAAGTTCATGATAAGATTCAATTGAAACAAGCTGAACAACCGGTTGTTATGTTAGTATCCAGAATGAGGCAGTACGGAGGAATCGGCTGTGTCTATGATGATATTTGTAAGCGTGCCGGAGTAAGAAATGCAATTAGTATGCAGGGGATACATTATGGTGAAACTGTAACCAAAGAATCTATTATAGCCTCAAATCCTGATATTTTTCTTGTTTCTGCAGGTAGAGAATATGAAGAAGCCATAGATGTTCAGTTTAGAAAAGAATTTTTAGAGGATCCTGCTTTTCAACATCTGAAAGGAATGCAAAGAGTAATAGAGATACCTGATAGATATATTTATTCGAATTCACAGAACTGTGTTTATGCTATCAAGGGATTGTATAATAGTATTTATGGACCTACTTTTGATATGAAGGAAGAAAAATTGTTAAAGGGTTATTAAGAAGGGGTACCATGGTAAAATCAATTAGAAATACATTTACATCTGGCGAAATTGCAAAGCTTGCTAATATTTCTAAGCAAACATTGAGTTACTATGAAAAAGAAAAGCTGTTAAAGCCTGCTAAAAGAAACCAAGATAATAATTATGCGTATTATTCTCTAGCGGAACATCATATGTTAGAAATGATTGTTTGCATGAGACGATTAGGTTTTTCTATAAAGGATATACGTGAGTTTTTGAATTACCGTGATGAAAACATCGTAAGTAATCTTTTGAGGAAAAAAGAAGAAGAATTAATCCTTGAACAGAAAGAACTTATGGAAAAAATGCTAAGTGTGCAAACTATTCTTAGGAAAACGGACCACATAAGAAATCTGATATTGGATAGAGTTTTATTGGAACAACTTCCTGAATATAAGATGTATGTTTCTCAATATCTATCTTCTGTGGATGGTGATAAAAATAATCTTATTATAAGGTTGAATTTCATGAAAAATCTTTTTAGGCTTAATAACTGTGATTTGACTACAGGTTGGTTTTTGAGTCAAGATAACACTAAAAAGTTTCAATGTAGTCCTGTAAGCAGGTTCTTTGCTATGGATAATTATAATTGTATTGATGATTTTCGAAAACTGGTTAATCATAAGACAAAAAATCAATGCTATGTTTCGATATATGGAAAGGGTAACTATCATCATTGTTGTGAAGCATGGATAAAAAAGTGTTTTCAATTTATTGAACGTAATGAACTTGAGATAAATGGTGATACAATAGTTTCTTTTGAAAAGGACTATTGGATTACTAATGACAAGAATGAATATGTTTTTAAATTATCAATACCTGTAAAATGATTTGTGAACTAGCAAAATAATACAATATATAAATATTTTTAAGTGTATGAGTTAGTTTTATTTACGGTATCTATGAGATAAGCGGTTTCTCGGGCATAAGGGAAGCCGCTTTTAACTATGTGGTATTGTATCCGTAATTTTCGTAAGCTGTTAATACAGTCAGCTACGTATTTAGATACTGGTAATCTTTTTCTTGGTTCCGAAAAGCTATTTAAATATAAGTTCTATAAAATACTTAGGCTTTTGCACTTGACGAATTTTGGAAAATGATAAACAATTATATTTAAAGGATTTTGGGAATATAATAGGATATCGAATGATAGAATACTTCTTACAAGATTTGACGATGGGAATGACGGATATAGTCCTAATGTTATGCAGAATCTTTTTTATGACTAATTCTGCATTGAAGCATACAAGGTTACGTGCCTTGCTTAAGTATGCAAAATGAATAAATTCTTTTTTCTTTAAAAGCGATTCAATTCATACAGGAGCAGAAAAATGATTGATAAAATGCTTATTCGTGGCGCTAAGGTCCACAATCTGAAAAATATTGATATAGATATTCCCTTGGGGAAAATTGTCGGCATTGCGGGTGTATCAGGCTCCGGAAAATCATCCCTGGCGCTTGGCGTGCTGTACGCCGAAGGCTCACGCCGCTATCTGGAGGCACTTTCTACCTATACACGCCGCAGAATGACGCAGGCTGCCAAGGCTTCCGTAGATGAGGTGCTGTATGTTCCTGCTGCCTTGGCGCTGCACCAACGTCCGGGAGTGCCTGGTATCCGCAGTACCTTCGGCACAGGCACGGAGCTGCTGAACAGCTTGCGCCTTATGTATTCGCGGCTTGCGTGCCACTGCTGTCCCAACGGACATTATCTGGAGCCGACGCTTTTGGTTGCCGCAGGCAAGAAGCTTACCTGCCCGGAGTGCGGCGAACAGTTTTATGCACCGTCTGCCGAGGAGCTGGCCTTCAATTCGCAGGGGGCTTGCAAAACCTGCGGCGGTACAGGCAGCGTCCGCACGGTAGATTTAAGCACGCTGGTGCCGGATGAATCGCTTACCATCGAGCAGGGCGCTGTTGCGCCGTGGAACAGCCTGATGTGGTCGCTGATGACTGATGTCTGCAAGGAGATGGGCGTGCGCATAGATGTGCCGTTTTGCGAGCTTACGGAGCAGGAGAAGGAGATAGTCTATCACGGTCCTGCGGAGAAAAAGCATATTCTCTACCATCCCAAGAAAAGCAACTCCAACGATTTTGCCGAGCTTGATTTTACCTACTTCAACGCTGTTTATACAGTCGAAAATGCGTTGTCTAAGGTAAAAGATGAAAAGGGTATGAAGCGCGTAGAAAAGTTCTTGAAAGAAGATATCTGCCCCGATTGTCACGGCACGCGACTTTCCGCAGCAGCGCGTGCGCCGAAGCTGTTGGGCATTTCGTTGGCCGAAGCCTGCGAGATGACGCTGTCGCAGCTGGTGGAATGGGTGCAGGGTGTGCCGGGAAGCCTGCCGGAGGCAATGCGCCCGATGGCGGAACGCATCTGCGAAGCCTTTACCGGCACTGCAAAACGTCTGCTGGATTTGGGACTTGGGTATCTTACGCTTGACCGTGCCGCAGCTACGCTTTCTACCGGAGAGCGCCAGCGGATGCAGCTGGCGCGTGCTGTCCGTAACCGTACTACCGGAGTTCTTTATGTGCTGGATGAGCCGTCCATCGGTCTGCATCCGTCAAATATTGTTGGCCTTACCGGTGTGATGCATGACCTTGTGGCGGACGGCAACTCTGTAATCCTTGTTGACCATGATACGCAGATTTTGCAGGAGGCGGACTGGCTTGTGGAAATGGGACCGCAGGCAGGCGCAGGCGGCGGACATGTAATTGCGCAGGGAACAATACCGGAGATAGCAGCAAATCCTGCTTCGCAAATCGGCCCGTTCCTGTCGGGAAAGGCAGCGGCAAAGCGGAAAAGTTGTGCTCAGAAGCAGGAGTTGTTTGCTGAAGGAAGCATTCATCTTGCTACTGCGGCAATCCATACCGTTAAACCGTTGGAAATAGATATTCCTAAGGGACGCTTGACAGTCGTCACGGGCGTATCCGGTTCAGGCAAAACCACCATGGTGCTGGAAAGCCTTGTTCCTACGCTGTCAGCAGAGATTGAGGGCAAGACGCTGCCGGAGCATATCCGTAATGTTGCTGCGGAAGGAATTCAGCATGTAAAGCTTATTGATGCAACGCCCATTGGTATTAACGTGCGTTCTACCGTTGCTACCTATGCAGGTATTCACGACGAGCTGCGCAAGCTCTATGCTAAGCTGCCTGCTGCCAAAGAGCGAGGCTTTAAGGCCGGAGATTTTTCCTACAACACCGGCTCGCTTCGTTGCCAAGGCTGTGACGGCACAGGTGTTGTGAGCCTTGATGTGCAGTTTTTGCCGGATGTAGATATTCCTTGTCCTGATTGCCGCGGTTCCCGTTACGCTAAGGCGTCCTACGATATCAGGCTGACGAACGAGGCAGGGGAAAGCGCTTCGCTGCCGGAGCTGATGGATATGGACGTTAATACTGCCATAGGCTTCTGCAAAAATATGAAAAGCAAAAGCATCAGCCAAAAGCTGAATGTGCTGCGTCAGCTTGGTCTTGGCTATTTAACGCTGGGCGAGGAAACTCCAGGCTTATCGGGCGGTGAAGCGCAGCGCTTAAAGCTGGCCAGTGAAATCGGCAGGACGCAGCATGATTCCGTCTTTGTTTTTGATGAGCCTTCGATTGGACTGCATCCATTGGATGTGCAGGTGCTGCTGGAGGTTTTACAGGCGCTTTTGGATAACGGAGCAACGGTTATCGTCATTGAGCATGATTTGGACGTTATTCGTAACGCTGACTATATAATTGACATGGGACCCGGCGGCGGTGATGCAGGCGGACGCGTTGTGGCTTGCGGAACGCCGGCAGAAATTAAGGCAAACGCAAACAGTATTACAGGCAGATTTTTGTGAGCAGGGGGAGAAGATTATTTCCGTTGATAGTATTACCGGATTTCGGAAAAAGGCTTTTATTTGTGCAGTACGATATAACTGAGAAATGATATGGGAAAAATTCAAAGAGAGAAAATTTGACGTACTGATAACAATGTAATATGATTGTAATATAAGAAAATCTAACCAGTATCTATTTATTAATGATTTTTAGAGGAAGGAGTCAATAAAATGATGCACGCTTTTATGCAGTTAAATGATGGAACAGAAATAGTTCATTCTGATATCTTGTATGACGAAGAAGGCAAGGAGTATGTAAAAGTTTATATGGAAAAGCCTATAATGCAAGGATTTAAGTCAGCTTATTGCATACTTCCTGCTTATAACTGGCAAAATATAGAAGGCTTTGATGAGTTGGAGCTGGCTCAATTGAAGGATATCATAAAATCTACCGCACATCTTATTATTCGGTTTGCTCGTCAAGGAGGCTTGGGAAATGCCGCAAATTTTTAGGGTTGCAGGATATCTGATTTATTTTTGGTCTAATGAAAATGAGCCTTTAGAGCCGATCCATGTACATATTACTGATGGAGTACCGACTGCGAATGCAACAAAAGTATGGATTACTCAGAGTGGTAAATGTTTATTGTGCCATAATAATTCCAAAATCCCTAATAGAATATTAAGAGATATTATGGATGTCATTGAAGCTCGCTCTAAGGATGTTATGGAGCGTTGGTATGACTTCCATAATGAAATAAGATTTTATTGCTGAGCTTTTTATTAAAAGGTAAGTATTGAGTAAAATCAATGCGTTAAGTTCATTTGCAATACAAAATAAGAGCTGACCTTAGCTTTTGCTAAAGTCAGCTCTGTTTTTATGCTTTAGTGTTATGCAGTTATATCCTTAGGCATTTTCCTTTTTCTTTCATTATGGAGTGATGCATTGAAGTGTCGGAGCTTCATCGTCCTTCTTCAGGCGATTGTAATACCAAAGGCAGGCCAATAGCTCGAAGGCTGCCGCAAACGCTCCGGCCATACCGATCTGGAAGATGCTGGGGGTGGCATGACTGCTGGCAAACCACGCATAAGGCAGCTTAACTACGAAAATCGACAACATGCTTTGCAGCATTACGAAATTTGTGTGCTTTGTGCCGTTAAAGTAGCCTACCAGACAATATGCCGCAGATAGAATGAAGCACTCTATGCTCGTAGCCTTCAAAAAGTCGGCTGCTGCCAGCAATACTGCCGTTTCGTCTGCCTTGATAAAGAGCGTGGAAAGCCTGGTTCCGTGGAAGATGGAGAAGTAGGCAAAGATGCTTCCCAAGAAGGTCGAAAGCATCATGCCGAGCAACAGGGATTTTTTGGCACGTTCGGTTAAGCCGGCACCTTCGTTTTGCGCCACGAAGGCGGAAATAGATTGCATATAGGCGGTGGGAATCAGCAGAATAAACATAGCAATCTTTTCTGCGATGCCTACGCCTGCCGATGCTACTTCGCCGAGAGCATTGACGAAGCCTAAAATTACCAGATAGGAAATCTCGTTGCACATACTTTGCATAGCGATAGGTGTACCAAGCTTTAAAATACTGCCGGATATTTGGAATTGGGGCTGCAGATGCGCTTTGCTGAAGTCAAACGGCAGTGCTTTTCTACGAATCAGTATTATCGACAATATTACGCTGACTGCCTGTGCCGTTACGGTCGCAATTGCAGTGCCTGCTGCGCCCGTGGGAATGTATTTTGTCAGTATAATATCACCCATAATGTTAATCACACAGGCGATGATTACGAAGTAAAGCGGTGATTTGGAATCACCAAGGCCGCGGAAAATGGCACTGATTAAATTATACGCCACGATAAACAGACTTCCGGCACCGCAGATGCGGATATAGGCAACTGTTTTGGCAAACGCTTCAGAGGGTGCATTGGTGATGCGGGCCAGCCACGGAGCAGCAAGAACAATGGCTATTGTGAGTATTACGCCGAGAATTGTAAAGACGAAAATACTGCTGCCGACGACCTTGGCTGCATCATCAGGCTTTTTGCGGCCTATATAAATGCCGAGCAATACTGTCGCACCGGTAGCAAGGCCTGTTACAAGGCCGGTAATAATCTGCATAGTCTGCGAGCCGGTGGCAACTGCGGAAATATCTGCAGTCGCAGCAAACTTGCCGACAGCCCACAAATCCACTGCGCCGTAAAGCGCCTGTAAAATAAGCGCCAAGAGCACAGGGAAGGAAAATCTTAGCAGAGTCGGCAGAATCGCTCCGTTAAGAAAGCTGCTGTTTATCTGTTTCATGATTATTATCCTCCGTTGATTTCCTCAAAGTTGATTTCGGAAATCATGTCCAGCATTTTGCAGAACTGATTGATTTCCTCGGTGGTAAAGCTTTCAGTAATGCGCTTGATGGCTTTCAGGTTTTGCTTGCGATAAAACTTGTATTGCGAGATAGCCTCATCGTTAATGGCAAGATAATGCTTGCGTTTATCCTCCGGGGCGGGGGTTTTGGTGATTACGCCCTGACGCAGCAGCTCATTGACCTTGGCGGTTACTCCCGGCTTGGATACATGGAGCATTTCCGCGAGCTTGGATACGGTGCAGGTGCCGTTCATGGTATAAATAATATCCATATATAAAAGGCTGTTATAGGTTATGTTTTCATCTACAATTTGTTTATTCATCAAGCGTAAGTCACAAAGCGCAGTGCTGTAGTAAAAGGTGTTCAATGCTTTGCTCAGTTTCATAATCAATCCTCCAATTTAGTTAAGTTATTATAATTATTATAGCTTAACTAAATTGCGCTGTCAAGCTGAGTGAGAGCTTGGAGATAAACTCGAAGATAGTGCAAGCAAGAGGGCTTATTTGTGATATAATAAAAGAAAAATTACTTAAGCAGAGCATTACGCTGAAATATAAGCTGTAAAAGCTATGGCAATAGGGAGGTTAAAGACATGATTGAGTTGAGCAGTAAGGCAAATTGTACAGGCTGCAGTGCCTGCGCCAATATCTGCCCGCGTGGGTGTATAAGAATGACGGCGGACGAGGAAGGCTTTTTGTATCCCAAGGTTAACGAAGAAATGTGCATGGACTGCGGTTTATGCGAAAATGTCTGCCCTATGCTGCACAAGCCACAGCAGCATGAGCTGCTTGCCGTGTATGGCGCTAAGAACAACGATGATGCAGTGCGCTTTACCAGCTCCAGCGGGGGAATGTTCACGCTTTTTGCTGAGGCAATCTTAAAGCAAGGCGGTGTTGTGGTCGGCGCGGCGCTGGATGAGCAGCTTAATGTGCAGCATGTGCTTGTAGATAGCATTGCCGATTTGCCTAAGCTGTGTGGTTCGAAATATGTGCAGAGTAAAATCGGCAGGATTTACAGCGAGGTACGGCAAATTTTGCGTGCAGGTAGAAGGGTTTTGTTCAGCGGTACGCCTTGCCAAATTGCCGGTTTAAAGAAATATCTGGTGAAGCCGTCGGAAAATCTATTGACGGTTGATGTGGTTTGTCATGGTGTGCCTAGTCCTAAGGTTTATCAAAAGCATTTGCGGGAGCTGGCGCAGGAGGCAGGCGAGCCTGTTGTGCAGGTCAAGTTTCGCGATAAGGCGAAGGGATGGAAGCAGGGAGAGACCTTGTTCTTTACCGAGCATCAGCGCTTCGGGGCGAGCAAGAGGCAGGAAACGTATATGCGCCTTTTCTTGAATAATATCAGCATACGTCCGTCCTGCGGCGAGTGCGCGTTTAATAATAAGCGCAGCCTGGCAGATATCACGATTGCCGATTATTGGGGAATAGATAAGCAGTACCCGGAATTTGATGATGATAAGGGCGTTACGCTGGTGCTGGTGAACAGTGAAGCCGGAGCGGAATTGCTGGCGCAGGTTAAGGACAAGGCGGAGCTTTTGACAACAGACTTTGCCAAGGGAGCAGAATATAATGTGGCGGTGAGCAAGTCGCTGCCGCTAAATCCTAAGCGGGCATTTTTCTTTGAGCATCTTGAAGAGTATACGTTGAAAGAGATGGCGGAGAGGTGCTTGGATGATAAAGAAGGAAAGATGAAACCGTTGTTTTAAAATTACAATTCCCCCCACAAAGGAGGTTATTCATCATGTACAACAAATATCTTGCGGAGCTGAGCAAAGAACAGCTTTTGGAGCTGATAGAGCTCTACGCGAAAAACTGGCTGGCGCATGACGGCGTCTGGTTTCAGTCGATTGAAGGCAAATTCGGCATGGCAGAGGCCATGTACCATGATGAGGAGGCGTGGAAGCGCTTTACTGTGATTGAAGCTAAGCGCATCAAGGAGTTTTTGCAGCTGCCGGAGAATCCCGGACTTGAGGGCCTGGAGCAGGCGCTGCACTATCGCTTTTACGGCAATCTGAATGAGCATGAATGTATCCATGACGGCAACAGGCTCGTTTACCGCAACCGCGACTGCCGTGTGCAGACGGCGCGCAGCCGCAAGGGGATGCCGTATCATCCTTGCAAATCGGTCGGTATTTATGAGTACAGCGGCTTTGCTGCTACGATTGACGCGCGCATTAAATGCCGTTGCCTGAGCTGCTTCCCTGATTGTACGGAAAGTCCTGACGGCTGTGCGTGGGAATTTTATCTGGAAGAAGAGTAGAATATTTGTTGGTGTAAAATTTAAATGGGCATATGTCAAAAAATATAATTGACATATGCCCGTTTCGCTTATATAATGGACTTAGAGAGGAGGAAATCAGATGCCTAGAAAAGTGAAATGCAGAAAGGTTTGCCATTATCCGCAAACGCTGGAGTTTTTACCGCAAAACAATAATGCAGAGCAGGAGCCTATTGTTCTTACCGTTGACGAATACGAAGCGATACGCCTGATTGACAGGCGCAGTATGAGTCAGGAGCAGTGCGCGGCCTTTATGCAGATTGCGCGGACTACGGTGCAGCGCATTTACGAAACGGCGCGCAAGAAGCTGGCGGATTTTGTTGTGGAAGGACGGCCGCTGCGTATCGAAGGCGGCGATTTCCGGCTCTGTAACGGCAGCAGTACAGGCTGTGGCTGTGTTGATTGCTTTAAGCAAAAATTATATGAAAAATACAAGGAAAAGGGAGAAGATATTATGAGAATTGCAGTAACCTATGAAAACGGCGAGATTTTTCAACATTTCGGACATACTGAGGAGTTTAAGGTTTATGATGTGCAGGACGGCAAAGTTGTTGCGTCCGAGGTTGTGGATACCAACGGCCAAGGTCATGGTGCTTTGGCAGGTGTATTGACCGCGCTGAAGGCAGACGTTCTGATTTGCGGCGGTATCGGCGGCGGTGCGCAGATGGCTTTGGCTGCTGCAGGCATTAAGCTGTACGGCGGCGTAAGCGGCAGTGTGGATGCAGCGGTACAGGCTTTGCTGGCAGGTAATTTGGACTACAACCCTGCTGTTAAATGCAATCACCACGGTGAGCACGGCGAAGGTCATACCTGTGGCGAGCATGGCTGCGGCGGTCATCACTGATATAAGATAAACTACGAAAACTTCATCGCAAAGGAGGCCTGATGTAAATGGCGATTATTGTAAACCCGACGGCTGCAGAGTTCAAGCAGATGCTGGCCGAAAAGAAAACCTTTCTGGCAGATTTTTATGCGACCTGGTGCGGTCCATGTAAGATGCTCAGCTATGTGCTGGAGGATATTGCTAAGGAGATGGGTGAGCGCATAGATATCGTGAAGATTGATATAGATAAGGAGCCGGAGCTGACGGAGAAAATGGATATAACCATTATTCCCGGTCTGTTCTTTATCAAAAACGGCGAGGTTGCTTCGCGTTACGCCGGCTTTTTGCCGAAGGAACGCCTGCAGGCAAGACTGGAAAAGCTGTTGGGCAACGAGCCTCCGGTGGAGCAGGCGCCCGATAGAAGCTATGATCTGATTATTATCGGCGGCGGTGCTGCCGGTCTGACGGCAGCTGTTTATGCGCGCCGCGCTGGCTTGAAGACTTTGGTGCTGGAATCCTTCGCTCCCGGCGGCAAGCTGATAAAAACCTTTGAGATTGAAAACTGGCCCGGCATCAAGAACGTCAACGGCTCCCAGCTGGCTTACGATATTTATGAGCAGGCGATGGCGTTGGGTACGTCCTATCTTTATGAGAAGGTTGCAGCGCTAGAGGTTGACGGTGTGGAGCGACGTGTGCACTGCAAAAGCGGGGCGGAGTTTACGGCACCGGCTGTGATTATCGCTACCGGTACAGTGGAGCGCTTGCTGAATATTCCGGGCGAGCAGGAGATGATCGGCCGCGGCATCAGCTTCTGTGCTGTCTGCGATGCGGCGTTCTACCGCAATAAGCCGGTAATTATTGTGGGCGCAGGCAATGCTGCCTTTGAGGAATCGCTGTATCTTGCGGAATTTGCGTCGAAGGTTACGATTCTGGCGCGTCGCGATGTCATCAGTGCGGAGCAGATTACGCAGGATAAGGTGGCCGCTAATCCGAAGATTGAGGTGCTTACTTGGCGTGTACCGCAGGAGGTTATTATCGAAAATAATCGCGTTGCGGGACTTAAGGTGCTCAATAAACAGACGGGAGCAGTGGAAACGATGCTCGCAAAAGGCGTATTCCCGTATATCGGCGCGGACCCTGTCACGGAGTTCTGCCGTGATTTGGGTATTACCAATGACAAGGGCTATCTTGTCGTGAAAAACGATATGTCAACAGCAATTCCCGGTGTGTATGGCGCCGGTGACGTGTGCGACAAGGTGCTGCGTCAGGTTGTTACGGCGACTAATGACGGCGCTATTGCTGCCCAGAGCGCGCTTGCGTATTTGCGTTAAAGGACGTGTGGCGTTATGAAAAGATTTGCGGTGGTAAACGAGGACAGATGCGTTTCCTGCGGTGCCTGCACGCATGTGTGTCCGCGTCAGGCGATAAGTGTATATAAGGGATGCTTCGCAAGGGTAGACAAGGAGCGCTGCGTTGGCTGCGGTCTCTGTGCCAAAACCTGTCCTGCAGGCAGCATCAGGGTGGCAACAGATGGCTAAGAAAGTACAGCATTGGTATGATTATCTTTGGCTATGGCCGATAATTTATTTTGTCCTGGGCTTTTTCAATATCCTTTTTGCCTGGCTGGGAATGATTGATTTTATGGTGCCTGTTTTGTTGGCACTGTTTGGCGGCAACAAGCTGTTCTGCAACCGTTACTGCGGACGCGGTTTGCTTTTGGCAAAGCTGGGCGGCGATTGGAAGTGGTCGCGTAACCGCGCTACGCCGGAGCTTTTGGTCGCCAAATGGTTCCGCTTCGGCTTTCTGTGCTTCTTTATGGCGATGTTCGGCAATATGCTGTGGCAGACCTATCTTGTAGCAACGCAGGCGCAGTCCCTGCGTGAGGTTGTAACGCTGCTTTGGACGTTTAAGCTTCCTTGGGCGTGGGCCTATACCGCAGGCAGCTCTTCGGCATGGGTTGCGCAGTATGCCTTTGGCTTTTACAGCGTAATGCTGACCTCTATGCTGCTTGGCTTGGTGGTAATGGCGCTGTTCAAGCCAAGAACCTGGTGTACCTTCTGCCCGATGGGTACTATGACGCAGATGATTTGCAAAATGAAACGATAGTCTGTAAGTGTTAGGCACAAGCCTACGAAAAAATTTTAAAGTATGTATATAAAGACCTCCTGCAGTCAGCAGTAAAAGCTGCTTGCGGGAGGTCTTTTGCGCAAAATAAAATACGCAGCGGACGCTGAATCTGCTGCGTATTAAAGATTGAATTTGATGTTGTTATAAAGGCTTATTCCTGCCAGCCCTTGCATAAATCTACCCAGCCCTGACAGTTGGCGCTGTACTGCTCAAGCTCCTCCGGAGTAAGCTCAATAGCGCTGTTGTGGCTGCCGCAGGCAGGGAAGAAGGTTACAAAGCGTTTGAGGGAAACGTCAAGATAAACCTTAACGCCGTCGTTGATACCGAAGGGGCAGACACCGCCGATAGCGTGGCCGATATCCGGCTCTACCTCGTCAGCAGTCAGCATTTTGGCCTTGCAGCCGAAGAAATGCTTGTACTTGGCGTTATCTACCTTAGCATCGCCTGCTGTGACGATGAGGATAACGCTGTCATCATGCAGCTTAAAGGAAAGGGTTTTGGCAATGCGCGCAGGCTCACAGCCTGCTGCCTGTGCTGCCAGCTCTACAGTAGCGCTGGAGGTTGCAAACTCTATGATACGATTATCTGCATTAAATTGTTTCAAGTATGTACGAACCTTTTCTATAGACATGACAAAAGCCTCCCTTTAAAATTGCTTACTGAAAATTATCAGCTAAAAAATCACAGCAGTCATCAAGCTCCGCTACCTTGCAGTCCGCCAGCTTGCCTGCGTCGCAGGCCGCTGCCAGTGACGGGTTAATCGGCAGGCGGGCGAGCACCTTCAGACCGTAGGCATCAGCAGTTTCTGCCAGATGGCTGGGGCCGAAGATTTCGTAATCCTTGCCGTTATCGTGGCAATGGAAGTAAGCGTAGTTTTCAATCAGACCGAGAATCGGAATGTTCATCATGCGTGCCATTTTTACTGCCTTGGCAACAATCATGGAAACAAGCTCCTGCGGAGAGGTTACGATGATGATGCCGTCAACAGGCAGGGATTGGAAGACAGTCAGTGGTACGTCACCGGTTCCCGGCGGCATATCAACAAACATAAAGTCTATATCTGTCCAGATGGCATCGCTCCAAAATTGCTTTACCATACCGGCGAGCAGAGGTCCGCGCCAAACAACAGGGTCAGAATCATTCTTCAAAAACATATTGGCAGAAAGCACCTCCAGACCGCAGGGAGCAGTCAGAGGCAGAATACGATTTCGTTGGCTTTGGCCTTGCCGTTTACGCCAAGGTTATGTCCCATGGACGGACCGGTGATATCAGCATCCAAAACAGCGCAACGCTTACCGCGGCGCTGCATACTGCTTGCTAAAAGACCGGTGATGAGGGACTTGCCTACACCGCCCTTGCCGCTGACTACGGCGATAACCTTTTTGACGCTGCTCATCGGATTGAGCTGCGCACGGAAATCAGTTGCCTGTGTTTTTTCAGCAGCTGCTGCGGAGGGACAGCCTTCACAGCTGCTGCGTCCGCAGGAAGATGCATTGCTGCATTGTTGTTCGTTAGACATAAATTACACCTTACTCTCTAATTGATTATGAATAAATTTATTAGTTAGCTTTTCTTACAGCCTTCAGCAGCAGGCCTACAGCGATACCGCCGAAGCAGGGAACAACCCAGCCGAAGCCGATGTCAAACAGCGGCAGGTTCTGCGCCAGGAAGTTATCCAAGGCCATGAAGCGGATGTTGGCAACGCGCAGACCGTCGAAAATGGCGAAAATAGTCGTCAGTGTCAGGCAGAGACGGAAGGTCAGCTGGTCATCATGGATAATAACACGGCCGATGTTGAGAATTACCAGAGCGATGATAATCGGATAGAGCATGCAGATAACAGGAATGGAGAACTTGATGATATTTTCCAGACCGAAGTTTGCTACTACCAGACTGAAAGCAGAGATGAAGAATACCAGTCGCTCGTATTGCATACGGTTATTGCTAAGCTCGGAGAAGTAACCGGAGATAGCGGTTGTCAGACCGATGCTGGTGGTGAGGCAGGCAAAGAAGATAATCAAAGCCAAGACAATCTGACCGCCGAAGCCCATGTAGTAGGTACAGATTTTGCTGAGCAGAGTTGCACCGTTAGGGATAACACCGAAAATGTTGATGCTCAGTGCGCCGGTGTAAGCCAATGCCGCGTAGATGATAGCTAGGAAGAAGGCTGCAATCAGGCCGGCGTAGGAGCAGAGCTTGGTCAGAACCTTTTTATCGGTAATGCCTTGAGCTTCGATAGCCTTGATGGTAATGGAGCCGAACAGAATTGCTGCCAGAAGGTCCATGGTGTTGTAACCTTCCTGGAAGCCGCGGAAGAACGGAGATGCAGTAAAATCCGGATTAGGCATTTTCAGGCTGCCGGCAGGATTTACGAAAACGCAGACTACGAGGACTGCCAGACAAATTAAAAGCATGGGGGACAAAAATTTACCGATATGACCGATAATTTTTGAAGGATTAATGGAAAAGAAATAGGTCAGGACGAAAAAGAAAACGGTGTATACCGGCAGGCCGATAGCTTCGCAGGAAGCAGGCAGCAGGCTGTGAATACCGGTGTCAAAGGAAACGGCAGCGGTACGCGGAATAGCGAACAGCGGGCCGATAGCCAGCGCGCAGAGAATGGTAACGGCGCGGGCATACAGGGGATGCATAGGCATAGCAATGGAGTCCGGGTTATCGCTTTGCTTCATAGCCATAGCGAGTACACCCAACAGCGGGAAGCCGACACCGCTCAGGCAGAAGCCGAGCATGCCCCAGCCGATGTTGTCGCCTGCCATTTGTCCCAGAACAGGCGGGAAAATTAAGTTACCGGCACCAAAGAAGAAGGAAAATAACATCAGGCCGATAGGGATGATTAATGAAAGATTGATTTTATCGTTTTGCATTAAGTGCTCCTTTTTTTACTACCTTAATTAAAAGAGTAGTCTTTATTTTGAAATCATAGAAAAAGCCACCTAGTCCGTCAGGAGCATAGATGGCTTTTAAAGGCTTATTTTACCAGCAGACGGAAATATTTCTTTTTACCCTTACGGATTAACAGACTCTTGTCTGCATCAAACATGTCTGCGCTTAGGCATGCTTCCGCATCCTGCAGGACAGTGTCTGCTACAGTCAGGCCGCCTTGGGCGATTAATTGACGAGCTTCACGCTTGCTGCTGAAAACCTTAGCGGCAGTCAGTACATCAATAATCTTGGCAGTCATGTCTTCGGGGGTAATTTCAATTGCCGGTACGTTGCTCATGTCGCTGGCATTGCCGCCGAAGAGAGCTTCGGTAGCTTCCTGCGCCTGACGCGCTGCTTCTTCGCCATGAACAAGCTTGGTAACCTCATAGGCCAGTACTTTTTTAGCTTCGTTGATAGCTGCATCCTTCAGTGCGCTCAGACGGCGAACCTCATCCATCGGCAGGAATGTCAGCAGGCACAGGCAGTTTTCTACGTCGCTGTCTGCAACATTGCGCCAGTATTGATAGAAATCATACGGAGAGGTTTTTTCCGGGTCGAGCCACAGAGCACCCTTTTCGGTTTTGCCCATTTTGCGGCCATCGCTGGTGGTCAAAAGCTTGCAGGTCATGCAGTATGCAGGCTTTTGATCCTTGCGGCGGATTAATTCTACGCCGGCAAGCATGTTGGACCATTGGTCATCGCCACCCAGCTCCATAATGCAGTTATGGTCATGGTGCAGCTTCCAGAAGTCGTAGCCCTGCATAATCATATAGTTGAATTCAAAGAAGGTCAGGCCTTTTTCCCAACGCTTTTTGAAGCATTCGGCAGCCAGCATACGGTTAACGGTAAAGTGTACGCCAACCTCGCGCAGCAGCTGAACATAGTTCAGGTCTAACAGCCAATCGGCATTGTTGACAATAATAGCCTTGTCTTCACTGAAATCAATGAAACGGCTCATCTGCTTTTTGAAGCAGGCAATGTTGTGAGCGATGAATTCCGGAGTGAGCATTTTACGCATCTCGTCCTTGCCGCTCGGGTCGCCTACCATGCCGGTGCCGCCGCCCAAAAGTACGATAGGACGATGGCCTGCGCGTTGCATATGGCTCATCATCATCAGGGCGATGAAATGGCCTACATGCAGGCTGTCCGCGGTGGGGTCAAAACCGATATAAAAGGTGATTTTTTCCTTCTCTAATAATTCTTTAATCTCGTCTTCATGGGACATTTGCTTAATAAAGCCACGTTCCATAAGCACGTCATAAACAGACATCAGATAACCTCCTTACAATTTAAGCTGTGAAAAACAGCCTAGGCGATATATATAAACTACATTATACAATATGTGGATGTTTTTAGCAAACAAAAAAACTTTTTTGCAAGCAAAAAAACTGATATCCTGACAGAAATCCAGGATATCAGTTGAAAGTGTAAAGTTTTATTCCAAATGAGACGTACAGTGCGGGCAGCGTGTTGCGTCATCGGCAATCTCGGATTTGCAGTAAGGGCACAGACGCGGTTCCGGTGCAGGCGCCGGTTCCGGAGTAAGCTTGTTGATCTGGCGAATCATCAGGAAGATAACAAAAGCGAGAATCAGAAAATCCAGTACGGAATTAATGAAGCTGCCGTAAGCGAGCACAGGCGCACCAGCCTTTTTTGCTGCCTCCAGCGTAGCATATTCCTTGCCGTTGAGGCTGATAAACAGATTGGAAAAATCCATCTTGCCAAGCGCCATGCCTAATGGAGGCATAACGACATCGTTTACCAGCGAGCTGACGATTTTGCCGAAAGCACCGCCGATAATAACGCCGACAGCCATATCCATAACATTACCGCGCATAGCAAATTTCTTAAAATCTTCCTTCATAGACATATATGAACCCCCCTCGTTAAAAGTATTTTTTATAGTATTCTCGTTTAATGCTGAATTTCCTGCTGCTTGACGAAAAAGTGCTTGTGACATATAATAAAAGGGAATAAATTCTGCGTTATGCAGGTTCATTTAGTTAGATATAGAGATGGAGGAAGAATTATGCGTGACGATTTAGTAGTACCTGGCGAAGGCGAGGAGAATTATGTCCTGGCCCGTGATGCCAGAGTTGTGACTGTACCGTTCTCTCCCTTGGAAGAACGTATGCAGAAGGAAAAACCGGAGGTTTTTGCACGTCTGCAAAAGCTGAAGGAAATTATCGGTGAGGAAACCTTCAAGCGCCTTGTAAGCAAGGTGCATAACATCAACTATGCTGATACCCGTATCATGCTTGTTGCTGAAAACGAGCTGCACCGTACCAACATTGAAAGAGAGATTTTGCCGGCTATTGCTGAGGCTTTTGAGGTTACCAGCATCCGCGTTGTGACCCAAGGATAAAATTTTTCAAAAAAAGTGTTGACAAAAGCTTAAAGATGCTTTATAATTACATTCGTTGCTGATGAACAGCAACAACAAATGTCGGGGCGTGGCGCAGTTTGGTAGCGCGCTTGTTTCGGGTACAAGAGGCCGTGAGTTCGAATCTCGCCGCCCCGACCAAATTTAAAACTTAGGAGCCGCATGGGAATGCGGTTCTTTTTGTTTTTGCAACTAAATACAGTATTTGAATCACTTTGAAAAAGTGCGATTCTGTCAATAATCTGTCAACAATCCCTTGGAACGCTAGGTAATATGGGGTATTTACGCTTTATAATTCGCAAAAATTCCTGCATAAAAATAGAGAACCGGTATTTTAGCTCCGGTTCTCTGATATTTCACAAAAATATTGGCGTTTGGTTATTTTTCCTCATTTGCATTAGCTTTAATAAGTTTACGTACTTCGGCTTCAGGCAAATCTTTATAGTTAGAAGGAGAAACAACATTACGTCCTGTTTTAGCTTCTAGGGCTGCGCGTGCATCACCTGCGATTTTGCCTCCGGCTTGAGCTGCAGAAACATTTTGTGTCATGCCGTAAACGTCATGAGTTTTAGCTATTTCGGTTGTAGAAGCTTCGCCGAGAGCGGTAAACAGTAATTCAAGGTCCGTCATATGATCACGTAAATTTTCGCTGGGGCGGTCAAGTGATTTTATCTTTTTATGCTGACTTGGGGTAATACCAAAAGTTGCTTTGCTGATTTCAGCAGTAAGAATAGCATATTCTTTACCTTCTTTAATACCACGTTTTTTCCATTCGTCCGTCAAAGTATCACGAACAGCAATACCACGTTCTCGACGGGCTATCCATTCATCACTGTAACCTTTAGCGCGGTATAGTTCGCGCATACGTGTTTGTGCAAGCTCAGGGTTTTCGATTTCTTCTATGCGTTCGCTGCCAACTTGCGCAAGCCATTGCTTAAAGGGTTCGGCTTTAGGCGAGGGGATAGACTGGATGATGCGCAGGGCGCCTTTAGTGTTTGCTGCGTCTGTTTTACGCATTTTTCCATCAGAAGCAGGCATTTTCAACTGGTGACAAAATGTCACCGTTTCACTACCTTCTTCTTTCAGACGTTGCTTTAATTTATTCCAGTATTTGCGGTTGTCGGAGCTGTTTGTCAAAGCACCAACAATATCGACTACGGAAAAATACCATTGCTGTTCTTCTTCGTTCCAAACGGAACGGATTTTAGCAGATTGGAATAATTTTATACTGTTCATTTTCATATCTCACTTTCAAAAATTTTCCTTACAGTGAGCCTTCTGTCATCGGTCTTTACTTCTTTACGCTTTTTGCTTCCTGTTCCAGCTCCAGCAAATCAATAGTATCTGCCTGCGCTGCTTCAAAGGCTTTGCGACGAGCGTCGAATGTTTCATAAGCAAGACGAGCATGGGCTTTTGCTTCATCCATGGATATTTTTCCGTGAGATTGAAGCAACGGTATACTGTGATCTAAAAGCAGTTTATCGACGCTGGCACGCCAAAAATTAAGAGTTAGGTCCTTGCGCATTTTTACGTGTAATTCAGCACTTTCAAGGAAAATAGTTACAAGACGGTTAAGAACGTCTATTTCATCAGACGTAAGGTAGTTTTTGGCAACTACAACGTCAGTTTTACGGACAATGGAGGCGCTCCAAGACTTTAGCGCCATGTTGGGTGCATCTGAATCGGCACGGCTATCTATGATTTCAGCAGCAGTTTTACCTGTTACACCATAAAGCAGTTTATTTTGTGTTTCAGCAAAAAATAAATGCGTAGCTTTTTCCATAACTTTGTAATCGCTGGAGAGCGCAAACAAGTCGCGTAGCTTTTGATAAAAGCGCTTTTCGCTGGCACGGATGTCACGGATTTGTTCCAGCAATTCGTCAAAATAATCTGGACGGCCGTCAGGATTTTTCAGGCGGTCTTTATCGAGTATAAAGCCTTTCTGCAGATATTCTTTTAAGGTATTGTTGGCCCATTGACGGAATTGTGTGCCGCGCGGTGAACGGACACGAAAACCGACAGCAAGAATGACGTCAAGGCTATAAAAGGCCACAGGTTTGTCTGAATTTGCAATGTGAAGAAAGTTCACATTGCTTTTTTCTTCTAGTTCGCCTTCGTTGAAAATATTTTTTATGTGCTTACTGATACCGCTGCGCTCTTTGTTAAACAACTCAGCTATTTGTGCCTGTGTCAGCCATACAGTTCCGTTATCAGCATAAAGTTTTATGGCGGCCTTGCCGTCATTAGTGTTATATATGATAATATCAGCCATAAATTTTCTCCTTTAATTTTATATTTTCGTGACGTTGTGAAGATAAAAAAAGGTATGAATATATATTGTATGCGGATTGACCTAATGTTTTTGTTTTTCAGACTTTTTAATGTCAATTAACGAAAAAATGTTTATATGCTATAATTGTATTATAACGCTATGTATTGCATTGTGTCAAATATTTTAGTGAATGTGTATTTGGTCTTGTAAAAAGGAGTATTTTAGCATGGAAAAAGGAAAACAAGTTGCATGTGATAATAGAACTAACGATTTTCAGGGATTCGTCCTTGATGATTCGCCTAAAACAGTTGAAGAACAATTAGAGATTATCAAAAAATACCTTGAGCATAGTATGCTTAGAAGAGAGAATGAATAGCGTATTTAAAATATAATGATTGATTAAGCAGATTTTGAGTGAAAACTCAGAGTCTGCTTTTTTCTCATCCCACTAATTTCCTCCATAAAAAGGATTTTCCCTTCGTTTTGTAGAATTATAAAATATAACTGAAAATACTACTTGCAGAATGGAGGCTTTGCGATGAAAATAACTTTTTTAGGTGCAACGCGCACCGTTACCGGTTCCTGCTATCTGCTGGAGGTCGGCGGACACAAGTTTTTGGTAGACTGCGGCATGTTCCAAGGCTCCAAGCTGATAAAAGCGCTGAATGAAAAGGATTTTTTGTTTCATCCGGGAGAGATTGAGGCTGTTGTATTGACGCACGCCCATGTTGACCACAGCGGTCTGTTGCCGAAGCTGGTCAAGGAAGGCTTCCGCGGCCCCATCTATTGCACTAAATCAACGGAGGAGCTGTGCTCGATTCTGCTGCCGGACAGCGCGCACATTCAGGAGGGTGAGGCGGAATACGCCAACCGCAAAGGTATGCGTGCCGGCAAAAAGATTGTTGAGCCGCTGTTTACGGTTGATGATGCTGCCAGAGCCTTGCACTTGTTCAAGCTGCGCAGCTTTGGTGAAGCGTTTAATGTTGTTCCCGGTGTTACCGTCACCTTCCGCGTTGCAGGACACATCCTGGGCTCTGCTTTCGTAGAGATGTCTGTTAACGAAGGCGATAAAAAGACACGCTTGATTTTTACCGGCGATATCGGCCAGCCGAATCAGCCGATTATTGAGGACCCGGCGGCAGCAGGCGGTGCGGATTTTATTATTACGGAATCCACCTACGGCAACCGCATCCATGAAGCCTACGATAAAGAGGGCGAGCTGGCGAATATTATTAACGATACTGTCGAGCGTGGCGGTAACGTTATTATTCCTGCGTTTGCTGTAGGGCGTACGCAGGTACTGCTGTACTATTTCCAAAAGCTGCAGGCGGAAGGCAAAATTCCGGAGATTCCGATTTATGTAGATAGTCCTATGGCCAACAGAGCTACGCAGATTACTATGACGAATCCTGAGGAATATGATGAGGAAGCGCGGGCACTTTACGCTATGCAGGGACGCAGGCTGGTGTCTATGCATAACTTGCGCTTTACCGCAACGGTGCAGGAATCCATGGCGATTAACGAAATTCCGGGCAGCAAGATTGTTATTTCGGCCAGTGGCATGGCAGATGCCGGACGTATTCTGCATCACCTTAAGCATAATCTGTGGCGTGAGGACAGCAGCATAGTATTTGCCGGCTATCAGGCAGAGGGCACTATCGGACGCAGGCTGATAGAAGGTATTAAACGCATTAAGATTATGGGCGAGGACATCAGAGTCAACGCCAAAATTTACAATATGAAGGGCTTTTCCGCCCATGCGGACAAGCAACAGCTGTTAGCCTGGTATAGCAGCATGAAGGAGGTGCCCAAGGCCTTTTTCATTACGCACGGCGAGCTTGATGCAGCTATGGAGCTGGCAGATTCGCTGGGACGCAATCTGGGCACGGCAACCTACATCCCGCACTTCGGTGACTGCGCCGAAATCAATGGTACCGAGTGGCAGATGCATGAATCCGAAATGGTTCAGGTTGAGCCTGCTGCTATCGACCTGCGTGCTTACATGCGTGGTATGGAACACGATTATCTGCTGCAGCGCAGCAAAATCGAACAGATTGTGGCGCGTAACCCGGATAAGGCGGTTATGGTACGCAAGAAGCTGGAAAAGCTGCATAAATATATGGACGATATCCTGAAGGATTTGTAAGAAAAAATGATATACGCTTTGCGTAAATAAAAAATGCACCATTCCTTGACAGTGGGAATGGTGCATTTTAGTTTTTAAATCGTTATAGCTTACAGTCTGTTGCTGCTGTTGAGTACGTCACGCATTTTGTGAGCTACCATGTCTTGGATAGCCTGACGTGCGGGTTTCAGGTATTGGCGAGGATCGAAGTCGCCGGGGGTTTCTACAAGATGCTTACGGATGGAAGCGGTCATTGCCAGGCGCAGGTCGGTATCGATGTTGATTTTGCAAACACCGAATTTGCCTGCTTGCAGCAGCAGTCTTCAGGTACGCCCTGAGCGCCGTCCAGCTTGCCGCCGTATTTGTTGCATTCTTCAACAAAGGACGGGATAACGGTGGAAGCACCGTGCAGAACCAGCGGATAACCAGGCAGCAAGTTGGTGATTTTTTCCAGACGTGCGAAGTCCAGTTCCGGTTTGCCTTTGAATTTGTAAGCGCCATGGCTGGTGCCGATAGCGATAGCCAAGCTGTCGCAGCCGGTGCGTTCAACGAATTCTACAGCCTGATCAGGATCGGTGTAGGTAGCGTCCTTGGTGTTAACCTTAACAGCGTCTTCAACGCCTGCCAGTCGGCCAAGCTCTGCCTCAACTACAACGCCTCTTTCGTGTGCATATTCAACAACACGACGGGTCATTTCGATATTTTCTTCAAAAGGATGCTTGCTGCCGTCAATCATAACGGAGGTGAAACCGCCGTCGACGCAGGCTTTGCAGATGTCAAAATCTTCGCCGTGGTCCAGATGCAGGCAGATAGGCAGACCGGTATCTTCGATTGCTGCTTCAACCAGCTTCATCAGGTAGATGTGGTTAGCGTATTTGCGGGCACCGGCACTTACCTGCAGAATCAGCGGGGATTTTTCCTGTTGAGCTGCAGCAACGATACCTTGGATGATTTCCATGTTGTTGACGTTGAAGGCACCAACAGCATAGTGACCTTCGTAAGCTTTTTTGAACATTTCAGTAGATGTAACTAAGGGCATTTGTCTATTCCTCCTTATTCAGGGTAGCCTTACAGCTACTCTGTCTTTACATTAGTATACACTAATTATATCATGGTCTGCTTATTTAGTACAGAAGTTTCTGTAAATCCTCCGGCAAAGCGCGGGTAATTTCTAAAAATACATCGCTTACAGGATGCTTAAAGGCCAGACGATAGGCATGCAGCGCATGGCGCGCCTGAGGGCCGGGAGTGCCGTAAAGATTGTCGTTTACGAGCGGATGGCCGATGGAAGCAAGGTGGATACGTATCTGGTGCGTACGTCCGGTAAAAAGACGAACCTTGAGCAGCGTGCAGCTGCTGTAGGCTGCTAAAACCTCATAGGATGTTTTGGCGTATTTGCCGCGTTCGTAATCAACGCAGCGTTCGATGATACTGCCGTCCTTGCGGGCAATAGGTGCTTCGATAATACCTTCGCTGCAGTCAAAGCGTCCGCAGGCCAGTGCCAGATATTCTTTTTCAACCTGCTGCTGGCTCAGCCAGTGCTGTACAACAGGCTCCTTGGCGAAAATAACCAGGCCGGAGGTGTTGCGGTCTAAGCGCGATACGGGATGTATACCGGCATTAATGCCGTTGGCTTCATAATATGCCTTTACATAATCGTAGAGTGTAGTGCCTCGCTCGCTGACGGTGGGGTGTACCAGCATGCCTGCAGGCTTATCGATAATCAGCAGAAAATCGTCCTCGTAGGCCAGCATGGATGGTGACAGGATAGCAGCCATCAGTGCAGCTGTTTTTTATCCGGCAGCTCGTCGACTACCTCGATGTTATCGAGCTGTGCCTTCAACTGGCTGCGGATGTTCGCCAGATATTCCTTGTACAGCTCCTTTTGCTCTGCCAGCTCCTCCGGCGTCAGACCGGAGGTTTTTTTCTTTTTGGCTAATGCATTTATGCGGTTAATCATTGCATTGATTTCCATAATATTTCTACTCCTTTGTTATAACAAGCTTATTATTTTATTATACTATTATGAGCGCTTCTTAGCAACTTTCATTGACTACACTTCTGATTTGTGCTATTATGAGGGCGATATTATTAAGCTTTTTTTATCAGAGAGTTATATATATTGCCAAAGCTTGGGTCTTGGGCAATGTAAGTTGAGTATGAGGTGATTAACATGTTCTTGAAAAAAATTGCTTGTGGTCTATTATGTGCGGCTATGCTGCTTGCTGCCGGTTGCGGCGGTGTAGGAACGCAGACTGGCGGTGACAAGGCTTATCTGCAGCTTACCGATGCTGCAGGCAGACAGGTTTCGCTTGCCAAAAAGCCTGAAAGAGTGGTAAGCCTCAGCCCTTCATATTTGAGTATGATTGAGGCTGTCGGCGGCACCGTAGTCGGTCGCGCCAGCTCTAAGGTAGGCAAGATTCCCGAATCTATGAAGTCTGTGCCGGAGGTAGGCATGGTCTACAATATTAATATGGAAGCGCTTGTAGGCCTGAAGCCTGATCTGGTTCTGGCCAGCAAAAATCAGCATGATAAATTTATTCCTATGCTGCAATCTAATAAAATCAACGTTGTGGAGTTTGATACCCAAACCTTTGAGGATGTAAAGGGTACAATCAAAACCTTGGGCGATATTTATGGCACGCAGGATAAGGCCCAAAAGGAAAATGAGCTGTTGGATAAACAGGTTGCCGCCGTTACGAGTAAGCTTCCTAAGGAAAAGAAACGCATCGTTATTATGCATGCAACAGCCAGCGCCGTTACGGTAGAAGGCTCGCACAGCATTGCCGGCTGTGTAAGCGATATCCTGGGCTTTGAAAACGTTGCTGCTGCAGCGCTCAAGGGAAAATCCAATAAAACTCCTTACAGCATGGAAACACTGGTTGAGCAGAACCCGGAAATTATTTTCATTACCTCTATGGGTAAGCCTGAGGAAATTGAAAACCGTCTGCGCACCGACTTTAAAAATAACCCCGCATGGAACAGTCTGCCGGCTGTAAAAGCAGGCAGAGTATATGTGCTGCCGGAAAAGCTGTTTTTGATTAACCCCGGCCTGCGCTATCCTGAGGCTGTAAAGTTTATGGCACAGCAGGTTTATCCGGAGGTCTTTACTAATGGAAAATAAGCAGTCTGCAGAGCAGACGGAGCATTTTGGTATCGGCCGTACTAAATGGCGTATTACTATTCTAGTGATATTTTTGTTCTTGGCAGTATTGGGCAGCTTTTTGAGCTTAACAAAAGGCTCCAGCATTATCAGCATTAAGGAGATTACCGATATTCTGTTTAATCCCGGTGATGATCCGCGCAGTCAGATTATCTGGAACATCCGTATGCCGCGCACCATCGTCGGTGCCTTGGTCGGCATCAACCTGTCGCTTTCCGGTGCGATTCTGCAGGCGATTATGCGTAATCCGCTGGCAGACCCGCATATCATCGGCATCAGCTCCGGCGCAGGACTGGCAGGTGTTGTAATTATGATTTTGTTCCCGGCGATGGAATATCTGATTACGCCTGTTGCCTTCATCGGTGCGATGCTGGCTGCAGTCTGCATTTATATTTTGGCGTGGAAAAACGGCATCAAGCCGGTGCGTATTATTTTGGCCGGTGTTGCGGTATCTGCCTTTTTGGGTGCAGGTATCAGCGGCCTGATGATTTTTTACAGTGATAGAGTGCATGGTGCTTTAATGTGGATGGTAGGCGGTCTTGCCGCACGCAGCTGGCCGCATGTAAATATTATTTTGCCGTATGCTGTTATCGGCCTGATTCTGGCACTTGCCAGCGCCGCTTATCTGAACATCCTTCAGCTGGGTGATGAGATGGCGCGCGGCCTTGGCGTCAATGTTGAGGTAACACGCATTATTCTTACGGCTATTGCGGCTTTGCTCGCAGCCAGCGCTGTCAGCGTTGTCGGCCTGCTGGGCTTTGTCGGCCTGGTTGTGCCGCATGCGGCGCGACTGCTGATAGGCAGCGACTACCGCTTTCTGCTGCCTGCCTCCGCACTTTTGGGCATTGCCATTGTTACGCTCAGTGATACCTTTGCGCGTGTAATTTTTGCGCCGATTGAACTGCCTGTTGGTATTATTATGGCCTTTTTGGGCGCGCCCTTCTTCTTGTTCCTGTTAAGGAGGGAAATCTGATGACACAAAATAATGCAGCGCCCTTTAAAGCTGTTTTAGAGGCAACGCATATTGATATAGCAATTAACAAAAAAACAATCATCCATGATTTGTCGCTGGCGATACCCGAGGGTAAGATTACCGCTATCATCGGCCCCAACGGCTGCGGTAAAAGTACAACGCTGAAGGCTATTGCCCGCATCTTGCCGTGCGCCAAGGGCAGCATCAGCTTCCTGGGCAAGGATATCCATAGCTTGTCGCACCGCGAGTTTGCCCGCTGCCTGGCAATTTTGACGCAGTCACCGGTTGCGCCTACGGATTTGACGGTGCAGGATTTGGTTGAAATGGGTCGCTTCCCGCATCGCAGCTTTTTGGGCCGCGGTGATAAGGACGATGCACAGCACGTTGCCTGGGCACTGGAGCAGACCAATATGACGTCGATGAGCCACCGCCTTCTGCACACGCTGAGCGGCGGCGAGCGTCAGCGCGCCTGGATAGCGATGGCGCTGGCACAAAGACCGCAGGTGCTGCTGCTCGATGAGCCTACGACATATCTTGATATTTGTCACCAGCTGGAGGTTATGCAGTTGCTTGATAAGCTCAACAAAGAGCTGGGACTTACTGTAGTAATGGTTATCCATGATTTGAACCATGCTATTCAATACGCCGATTACGTTGCCGTTATCAAGGCAGGACGCCTGGTAGTTAGCGGTGAGCCTAAAGAAATTGTTACGTCCAAGCTGCTGGCGGATGTGTTCCGCGTGCAGGCGGATGAGTTTGCGTGCAGTAATGGGCTGCCCGCACTTGTACCAATTACAGTCTGCCGCTAAAGTCCTGTTTTATTAAAACTGTCGCTAAACCATTGTCTGCGTCATGGCGCATATTCAACAACAAACTCCCGAAAGCATAGTGCTTGCGGGAGTTTATTATTTCTGCAGTATGGATACGGAAAAATTTTCATATCTTTCTTGCCAAAATTTTTGATTGATGATATACTAATTATAATATAAATAGTAGAGATTACTATTACGCAGCTTTCGCCAGATAAAGAAAGCAAGACAATAAAAACTTAATATGCTTTGAGCAGAAGGAAAACCAGTGCGAATCTGGTACTGTACCGCAACTGTAATGTGAGCTTGGCAGCGCATATCCTCACAAGATGCTGTCTGGCGATGAGCTTAGTCAGAGTGCCTATGCCCAAAAGTTTTTCCGCAAGCTTGCGATGTACAGGTGAAAGGATGGATGGCAAAACCATCTTTAGTATTTCAGTAGTGCTGCTTGCGTGAGCTAAATTATGACTGCAGCGTTACCGCCGCAGTTTTTTTATGAAACAAGGATTTCAAGCTATTTGCCGGTAGCACATTTAAAGCAAGGTTTACGCTAAGAGCGTGCAGTATGTAGCAAAGAAGGGTGAGAAATGACTAAGCATCTTATTAACTATTGTCCGATTGATTGGTATGAAGATGAATTGAAGCGTAAGGGGATGACCTTGGCCGGTTTAGTGCAGCAGCTGGGGGTCGACGGTATTGAACAGTTTGTTTACAGAGAGCCGGGAGCTTTCCCTGATTACAAGGAGCTGACTATTGGTGCACATTTGAATTATTGGCCGTACTGGATGGATTTCTGGCTGAGAAAGGCTAAACGCCTGCAGCAGCAATTCCGCAGTATCCACGAACGCCAGACATATTTTAAGACAGCTATGAGCTGTGATGAATGGCTGGCTGTTATCCGCCGTAATATCTGCGCTGCCATTTCACAGAAGCCGGAATATCTGGTGTGGCATGTGGCGGAGGCCGATACCGAAACAATCTTTACCTTTGATTTCCATTATGATGACCGTGAGGTATTGGCTGCTTCGGCAGATGTTTTTAATGCTGTGGCAGATGAGATTCCTGCCAATGTTACGGTGCTGTTTGAGAATTTGTGGTGGCCCGGTCTGCGCCTGACGGATGCGCGCAAGGTGAAGTTTTTCTTTGAGCGCATTGAACGCAAAAACGTCGGCATTATGCTTGATACCGGTCACCTGATGAATACAAATCCGCGTCTGCGCACAGAGGCGGAGGCAGCGGATTTTGTCTGCCGCACGGTGGACAAGCTTGGTCCGTATGCTGAGCTGATTAAGGGCGTGCATCTTTCCTGCTCGCTTTCCGGCAAGTATTTGCGCAGCTTTGAACGCAAGGTGCCGGCTAATTCGAGTGCGGAAGCTATTTGGCGTCATATTGCGGCGATTGACCTGCATAAGCCGTTTACTACAACGGCAGCAAAGCAGATTCTGCAGTGCGTTCAGCCGCAGTATGTAAATCATGAGCTGGCATATGAAACTATCGAGGAAATGATTCCGCTGATGCAGCAGCAGCTTTCTGTTGCCAGATAAGAAGCGGCCTGGGTGCGTCAAGCTATAACGAAAATATCATAAAAAATTAATCCCCTACATAAGCAAAGGCTTGTGCAGGGGATTTTCGTTACAATGTTTATTTTTCAAAGGTGCCTTTGACAAGCGCTTCGCCTGCTGCCACCATGATTTGGCCTTTGGCGATTACGGTATCTACGTCATAGCTGTCGCTGTAAATAATCAGATCGGCGTTACTGTCGGTCTGCAGGCAGCCCTTTTGCGGATACAGACCGTTGGCCTGCGCCGGATTGCTGCTGACAACCTTTGCCACAACCTCCGTGGGAACGCCTGCAAGCAGAGCATCCTTAACCTCCTCCTGGAAGGAATCAGGCGAAACGGCAAGCTGCTTTTGGCTGCCGTCGGGAAGCGTTACGCTCATGCAGCCGTTGGCATCTGAGCTCATGGTGACTCTGTCCATCGGCACGCCTTCTTCGTAAAGAATCTTGATGGCGTCACTGGGCTTGACGCAGGCTGGGAAGCCGTCCTGTTCCCTGATGCCGGAGGTGATATCTACATAACCGCCTAACGGGCAAATTCCTTGGCCTGCTCAAAAAGATGGAAGGCACGGTTGACGTGGGTGGGGATAAAATGACGGGCGGGGATTTCCGTTTCGCGTACAATTGCCAGCAGAACATCCATGCCACGCTTGCCTACGCCCATGTGGAACTGCACAACGCCGGCTTTGCCGGAAAGCATACCGCCCAGGCGAGCCTGCGTAAGCACCTTTTCCAGCTCCTCGCGTGTAGGCTGCGAGCTTCTGTGGTCGGATAAGGCAACCTCGCCGATGCCAAGGCATTCGTTAATCAGGATGATGTCGCGGCGCACATCACCGGTCATGTTATGCAGGGGGATTTCGTAGGAGCCGGTGAGCATGTACGCGGTGATGCCTTCATGTGTCAGGGCTCTGGCCTTCGCCAGCAGGCTTTCGTTGTGTCTGGAGGTGCCGTCTGTACCCAAAACGCCTACTACGGTTGTAATGCCAACCTTCGTCAGCTCGCTGAGGTTGATTTCCGGCGTGCGGCTGTAGGGACCGGATTCACCGCCACCACCGATGATGTGTACGTGCTGGTCAACATAACCGGGGACTACCTTGCGCTTTTGGGCGTCAAGAATTTGGCAGTCTAAGTCCTGCGGAGCTGCAAGCTGTGGGCCTATTTTGGCGATTTTGTCGTTGATGATCAGGATGTCGACTATTCCGAGGGGGTGCGGAGCGTATACGTCCGCGTTTTTAATGAGTAAGCATTTCATGTGAGGATTCTCCGTTTCTGAAAAATTATTTATGCTTTAATTATACACTGAATTGTTGAAAATGGTATATGAGGAAAGGAAGTTTCAAGATAATCTAAAAAAACTTTAAAATCCCTTGACTGTCTAGTTACTATACAGCTTATCATAACATAGTATGATGAAAATAGGAATTAATTTCAAATATGCTATATTCTACATATAGCGGTAACGGAATTTAATTCTTGGTTTGTGTTCTATCAGAAGTTATAAGGAGAGATGTGTTTTGAAGAAAAGTATTACTAAAGGTTTATTGCTGACAACATTGTTGGCGAGCTCTGTAGTGTGGGGTGGAGCACCAGCTTTTGCCGAAGAGAATTTAAACGAATACTCAATTGATGAAATAGTTGTAACGGCAACAAGAACGGAAAAGCGTGATGTTGATGTACCAGCAACAACAGAAATTATTACCAGTAAAAGATTAGAAGATACCGGTGCAACCACATTGGAAAGTGCTATCAAGTATACCACTGGCGTTGTTTATAAATCTGAGCCTATAGGTGAGGGAAGCGGTGAGTTTTTAGTCCGCGGTAAGCGTCGTGGTACCTTGGTTATGGTTGACGGCGTGCCCATGAATTTCAGAAGCGGTTATTATGATTTGGACTCGCTTAGCATTGCCGATGTAGAAAAAGTTGAAATTGTTCGCGGTGGAGGTGCGGTGCTGTATGGCAGTGATACTAGCGGTGGCGTTATCAATATTATCACCAAAAAGAAACGCACTAATTCAATTTCTGCAGCTGTAGGCGATAACCGTGTGCAAAAGTATCAGACAAGCCTGCAGGCAGGTAAACTTGGTATTGGTGCCAGCTGGAATAAAAAAGGCAGTGTAGACCAGACATCTCTTGCTACGGACAGTAAGGGTGTGTATGCTCCGAATGGAAAATATTTTAAGTTCTATGGTGGCGAGAAAACAATTATTTCAACCAATTATGCCTTTGATGAGCATTGGAAGATGACCTTTGATTATAGTAATCATGATTATAGCAAAGGTTACATGTCTGAAAAAACTAAGCTGCCGACAGATAGACGTTTTATTGAGAAAGAACATAATAGATTTACTTTAAACTATGATAATAATGGTTTGAAGGCTAATATTTTCTATCATAAGGGTAGCTCTGATTCCCGATATCATTATTGGAAGGGGACAAAATTGTACTCAAATTCCTATTTTTATGGTAATGATGATGTTATCAAGGGCATAGAGATAACGAAAGATATTGATCTTGATAGTAACAATAATCTGTTGGTTGGCGCTAAAGCCTATAATGAAAAATATAACTATTATAATTTTTATGATCCCAACTATAAAGTTGCAACGCCTATAAATTATGCCTACGACAGAAATATTTACTCTGTATTTGCCCAATTGGATCATAAATTTGATAACAGACATGATGTGATTATCGGTGCTCGCGAAACATGGACGGGCAGTTCTCCGGACGGAACAAATTATAGTGAATTTACTCCGCAAATCCAATATTCCTACAAAATTACGGAGGATACAAGTGCTTACGCCAGCGTTGGTAAATCCTTTACTTTGCCGACTATGAATGATATGTATGGCCAAAGTAATATAATTCGAAATTCCGATATCAGACCTGAGGTTGGCATGCATTATGAAACAGGCTTAAAGCATATTTCCGGTGATCATTCCTGGAAATTAGCTCTGTTCAAGAGTAATGTAAAGGACTTTATTACCAATTCTGAAAATGCTCAAGGTGAAAATGTTGCTATCAATGAAGATACGAAAAATATGGGCGTTGAATTATCCTGTGAAATGAATAAGGCAGAAGGCTTTAGCTATAACTGGGGTGTTTCTTTCAGTGACCCCAAGTACAAAACACCGAAAGAAGACAATGGCATCTGGAAACGTAATTATGGCAGATGGCTTCTTAATGGTGGCGTAAGCTACAGCGTGAGCAAATTTAATATTGCTTTGAATGCCAGCATGATGGCAGATCGTGTTCTGCAAAAATATCAGATTCCTGTTAAACCTTATTTATATACAAGCCTGCATGCTTCTTATAAACCGGTTAAAGAGCATGAATTTTATCTGAATATGGATAACCTTTTAAACAGAAATGATATTACTTCACACGTGTCCTCCCGCTATATAAGCCTTGGAAGAAACTTTGAGGTTGGTTACAGATTTACTTTTTAAGTTTGATAAATGGTGATTAATGTGCGTTGTTTAGTAATTGTTTTGTTAATGATGATATTTACCGGTTGTGGTATGCAGCCTCAATCAGATAATAAGCCAAATGATACTTATAGCGTTGTAGATGATTACGGCAATGTGTTGCGGTTTGACAGCAAGCCGAAAAAGATTTATGCCGGAACATTGAGTATAGAAGAGCTTTTAGTGGATTTAGTTGCTGCGGATCGTTTTGCTGCAATTTCTGAAGATGCTTTGGATGGTAATACATCGTTAATTAAGAAAAAAGCAGAGCATGTTAAAAAGGTTGTTCCTGCTTATATAGGTGTAGAAGCTATTTTAGCCCTGCAACCGGACCTGGTTATTGTACAAGAAAACCATAATAAGGCCTTTATAGATGCTTTAAAGGATACCGGCTTAAAGGTTATGGTAACAAAGGTGCCGACGAATCTTGATATGGTGCAAAAGCGTATAGCTCTTATTGCTAGAGCTGTTGGCGAAGAAGAACGTGGCAAGCAAATTATAAACGATATGGATAAGAAACTTGCAGTTGTGCAAAGTAAAGTAGGAAAAATACCTGAAGAAAAGCGTAAAATTGCTATTGCCTATTCTTTGATGGGTGCTTTTGGCAGTAAAAATGGTTTGTTTCATGATATTTGCATACGTTCAGGTTTGCGCAACGGCGCTGCTATAGCCGGATTGAAGCGGGGAGAGCATCTGAGTAAAGAAAAAATTGTCAGCACTGATCCGGATTTGTTTATTTTCCCTAGGTACAGTGCCACGAAAAAAGGCGATGTAGATAAGCTGCGTGAGGATGTTTTAAATGACCAATCATTGCAGACGGTTAAGGCTGTAAAAAATAAGAGTTATTTTATTATTGCAGACAGATATCGCTACAGTGCTTCGCAATATATGGCTGATGCTATTTTGTTCATGTCAGAACAGGCTTATCCGGAGCTTTACAGTGATGTGAATGTGGGCAAGTGATTTGATGGTATAAGAGTAAAAGGCGTTCTACCACGAAATGCGGTAGAATGCCTTTTAAATTTTTCTCTGCTTTAATTATACACTGAATTAATAAAAATAACACATGAGGCAAGAAAGTTTTGGGGCTTTAATGGTATAATAGGGATAATAAAAATGAATTGTCATGTTATGATAGTGTGGAGAGATTGGAAGATGGATAAAGTGTGATGAAAAAATACTCTGCATTGACAAAATATATCAACTTTTTGAAAAATGATAATGCTGGAGAATGGATTTGTGATAAGGAAAATGATGGTTCTTCGGAAAGACCGATACACGTTCCTTTCGTCAGTTATTCTATAGCGGTTAATAACTTGGCAGATGATATCTATAAATTTGCCAAATAAAGTAATGAAATAGTACCGAGTAAATATGCAGAAATTCTTAATGCTAATGGCATAAAATGGGGTTATGATTCCATGATGAAAGCCGATGCTTCTGGATTAGATGCTCAATGCATATTGGCTTTACTGATAGCTTCTCTTAGGGCAGAGCGCTTTTGTGATGGTGCGTTATTAGAATTTATCAAAAGTGGCGCTGTTACAAGATGGCTGAAACGTTTGCAGGAGCTTGATGAGGCATAAAAATATATCCTTCCTCCCCCCAAAATCCCTCTCGCCCTACCCGAATTCACGCTTTCGGGTGGGGCGCTTTTCTTATTTTCAAGTTAAAATATAATCAGGAAAACAACTGCCCGTAACGCAGATGGCAGGAATAGGAGGGATGGATATGCAAAAGAAAATATTCTTAAGCGCAGCGCTTGGTCTGGCAATATTTGCCAACACTGCCTTTGCCGAGGTTAACACAGATTATTTGGCCAACGAGCTCAGGTCTTATCCCGGATGGCCGCTGGAGGTATATTGCAACGCAACCGATGTTAATGTCAGAACACAGCCTAACACCGATTGTGATGTTATCACCATGCTGCAAAGGGGAGATAAATTTTATGTAAGCAGAGTTGTAGATGTAGTAAACAGTGAATACAAATGGCTTCTTGGTACTACTGAAAAGGGCCATGTTGGTTTTATGGCAAGCAAATATCTTGATACAACCCCGAGAGTTGCCAGCGCAGCAGGACGCTTTAATGCTGCCCTGGAAGCAGATTGGATTATGGATCCGGAAATTTTTGCTTCAGGTGCCTATTCCCCGGGGCCTGTGGAGCAGAATACGGATGACACTATCTCCTATGCCGATAAAAAGCTGCAGGTTGGACCGCGCTTGTTCTATATAGATTCGTCAAAAAACAGAGTTAGTGAGGTGAAAATCAATAAGCTTCATGGCATGATGGCAGGCTATGCTGTCGGCCAGCTGCTTAATACTGACAGCCAGATTCGTTTGGACGGTTACCTGAAAATGAACGGCTGGGAGGATAATTATATGGGCGGAGGCCGTTCTGATACGCATTATATGATCGGCTGGTTGAAATATGCCTATAACGCAAGAGGGCAAAAATTCCTGCACAAGAGCTTTTATGTGAAATTGGATTCTAAAGATGTGATTTCGGAAATTATTTACTGCGAGCATGACGTTCATTAAGCAAAGTAAAGGACAAAGCAATTTTTGCTAAAACATCTTTTGACAGGAGGTGGCGTAATGAAGCGGAAGCTGTTTAAGAGCATGTGTCTGGCAATGTTTCTGGTGGCGTTTGCCGGCTACGGTGCGAAGGAAAATACCGTATTACCGCAGATGAATTTGCATAAGGCGGAGGCCGCTGCCAAAGCAGCGCCGGTCTATGAGCAGGAATATGCGAAGGTTGTAGACAGCGTTTATGAATTTATCGCTGACGGTACGAGTGATAACCTGCCGGAGCAGGGAAGAACAGGCATCTGTGAGGTGCGGGATTTCGCCAAGCGGGAGGCAGCCCTGCAGCAGCTTGGCTACACGCTGCAGGACATCAGCGGCGACGGTGTTCCGGAGCTGCTTATCGGTTGGATTAGCCAAAAACGCGGCGTGGGGCATTACGGTAAGGAGATTTATGCGATTTACACCTTTGCAACGGCAGCGTGAAATACGTTGCGGAGGGCTGGAGCCGCAGCAGCCTGCAGCTTATGGCAAATGACAACCTGGTGACACGAGGCGGCACCGGCATTTCGCATCAGGTGCTTGCTGTGGAGCATTTGCAGCCTGACGGCAATCTCGGATGCTATGAGCTTTATTTTACCTGGCCAAAGGATGACGGCCTTGGCGTTTACCGCAACATGAGCTGCAGAAGTGAGGCAGATGCTGCGCAGGAAACAGATATGACTGTGGAAGAGTTCAATGAAATGAGGTCTGAATACGCTAATAACAGTGTTGAGATTGAATTTTTGCCGTTGAAGGACTTTAAAAAGCAGGGCTTTAAGGGCCTGATGAGGCAGTATCTTTCTGCAGGAAGGTGAATAAAAGGGCTGATGTGATGAGCCTGAAATATGATGGCAGTCGGAATTTAACCGGCTGCCGTTTTTTTGAGGTGAAATAAGGCGAAATTTATAGTATAATATACATAACTGTGACTGATATACGCTTATACCGGCTTTATATCAAATATTTTTATGAGGTGATTTAATAATGAGCAATGAATTAACCGGACGTAATGTAGGAAAAACCTGTCGCGTACACTATAAAGGTACCTTTAATGACGGCAAGCAATTTGATTCTTCTTATGACCGTGGCGAGCCGTTGGAATTTGTTTGCGGCGCAGGCCAGATGATTAAAGGCTTTGATGCAGCTGTTGCAGACCTGGAGGTCGGCTCTGAGGTTGACATCCATCTGCTGCCGGCAGAAGCATATGGCGAGGCTGACCCGAAGGCTATCTTCACCATGCCGATTGCCCAGCTGCCGGGTTCCGAAAACCTGACCGTTGGTCAGAGAGTTTACCTGCAGAACCAATTTGGTCAGCCCGTACCTGTACTGGTAACCGAAAAGGATGATACCAATATCACCTTTGATGCTAACCATGAAATGGCTGGTAAGGAACTGAACTTCCATATTGAGCTGGTAGAGGTAAAATAAAGCTTCAGTCTTGTTTGCAATAAAATATTACTTGCTCTTATAGTCTATGGAACTTGCTATTGTACATATGTTATAATAACATATGTACAATAGCATATTATAGGTGCAACTAATATTTGGGAGTGTATATTTTGGATTATAAAATTGTTATGCCCAGTGGTATTGTTTTTGACTTCAGCAATATGGTTGGAGCGGGCAGACTGCAAGCGCAGGAAGTGGAGCAGGCACTGCAGCACCAGGGAGCCGCAGCCGAGAAGGCTGTGTGCGAGCTGCGCCGTAGCGGCTTTGCCAAGAAGCATTTATCTAAGGACGGCACGCCTGAGCATGTTTATTTTTCACGTATGCCGTATATTGCTGACGGCAACCCCAATACGGAGCAGTCGATTATCAAGCTGATGCGCTACAGCAAGCATCTGTGCAGTAAAGATGTCGTAATCTTTTTGGGCGTTGGCGGCTCCTACCTGGGCAACAAGGTGCTGTTTGATGCCTTTGGCGGTTATCATTGGAATACCAGTGCAACACTGCGCCAAGGCCAGCCCTGCATTTATTTTTCCGGCAATAATCTTGATCCGGTGGACTGCAACAGCTTGCTGTTCAAGATGCGCCGTATGGCTGGAGTAAGTGCGCAAGAAGGCAAGAAGCTAAAGATTATGCTGGTGCCGATTTCTAAATCTGGTACTACGCTGGAAACAATTTCTGCCTTTACGTATTTCTATGCTAATCTGTCTCAAAACGCAGATATCGACCTTGACTGCACGGTAGTTACTGATTTAAAGGCTCCAGTGGAAAATGCGCCGCTTTTGCAGCTGGCGGAAAAATTTGGCTGGGAGCGCTTTGACATCAAGGAGGGCATTGGCGGACGCTTCTGCATTATGACTGACCCGGGACTCGTAACGATGGCTGCCTTGGGCGGAGATATCGAAGAGTTTTTGCGCGGTGCGCGTGATATGGATATCTATTGCCAGCAGGCAGAGCTTGCGGAGAATCCTGCGCTGCTCAATGCTTTACTGAAATTCATGGCCTATGAGCGCGGACGCGATATTGAAGTGTTTATGCCATACAGCATGCGCCTGAAATCGTTGAGCGAATGGTATGTGCAGCTGCTGGCGGAATCGCTTGGCAAGCGCTGCAATCGTGAGGGTGAAACTGTTTACTACGGCAGAACGCCGATTGTTGCTGTCGGCACAACGGATATGCATGCACAGACACAGCAGCATCAGGATGGTCGTCTGAATAAGGTGGTGCAGTTCCTGGAGGTTGCCAATCCTGAGGTTGAGGCAGTTTTGCATAATCCCTTTGCCGATGTACCGTTCTTCGATAAATACGAGGGAATGGATATGGCGAAGGCTCTTAAAGCGGCGCTGAATGCTAATGAAGCGGCGCTGACGGTGATAAGCGTTACGATGCGCGTTTTACGCTGCCGAAGCTGAATGAGTATTATCTTGGCCAGCTGATGTACTTTTTGATGCTGACGATTGCCTATGAGGGCGAGCTGGCGGATGTGGATGCATTTGACCAGCCGGGTGTAGAGGTTTATAAGAAATTAATGAAGGCTCAGCTGTAAAATTTAAAATGGCAAAAAAGTAGACGTTGTGTGCTCAAAAAGCACGCAACGTCTTTTTGCTTTGTATTGAATTCACCGTTTACCTGTAAACAGCAGCTTTGCCGTACTGCATTTTTCAAATGCCTTCGTCAGCAGGATGCTGAGGACCAGCGAGCCGAGCACCAGCAATACGTAGGACAGTGCTACCTTTTTAACGGTCATGATAATGCCGAAATGGTTATAGGCGCTGCTGAGCCAGTCCAAAAGCAGCGGATGCACAAAGTAGATGAGCATGGAGTAGGCGGAAAGGATGCTGACGGCTTTATAGAAAGGCTTCGCGAGGGAGCCTTCGCTTTGCACCTTGCGCTCCAGCCAATCCAGTACCAGGCAGAAGAAGAGCAGCGAGCCAACGGTGTAGCAGAGTCCCTGCGGGCTGAGCTGGTGGTAGGTGTTGGCCAGATCAATCAGCGTGTAGCCTTTGACAGTAACTGCTTCGTAACAGCTTTGCACGTCCCAGACAACGCTTGCCGCAAAAATCAGGCAGACAATTACACTGTATCTGCGCAGGAGGGTGATGAATTTTTCCCAATAGCAGGCTGCTAAGCCGCCGCTCATAAAAATAAGCAGATAATGCAAGGGAAGATAGTTGAGGCGATAATCAAAGAAATTTTTAGCCAAGACGCTCCAACCCGCTGTGTTCAAGCCTGGATGCGTTGTCCACCAGTTGAAAGCAAGCTGGAAAATGAATAAAAGCACTAGCATAAACGGTATACTTTGATGTATAATTATACGCAGAAGCCTGCGCCAGAGCGGATAGCTTGCATAAAACCACAGCAGGATGACCATGAAATACAAATGGTAGCAGCCAAGGCCGAAGAATAACACATAGGCCACATGCAGCGGATTCCAGCTGACGAAGCCCGGTGGCAGAATCAGCCAGAAGTAAAGCATGTAAAAAAGCGACCAGCTGAGATAGGGCAGGCCTGCTCCCCGCAGACGCTTCTTCATAAAGTCGATATAGTTCAGCCGGCTGCCGCTTAATAGGCCTTTATCCGTACAGGCCAGGCCGTAGCCGGAGATAAAGAAAAAGGAGGGGACACTGTAACGGCTTAAAATCTCCAGTAATAAGTAAAGAGTAAAGTTGTTGGGGGCAAGTGCCAGGCTGCCGATATGAATACCGATGACGCCAAGCATGCAGATGCCGCGCAGATTATCTATAATGGTGTTTCGCATAATTACCTCGCTAATTTTTAATCTTCTTTATTATACTATAAGTAAAAAATTCCTGCCAAGGTTTTACCTCGAAATATTTGACGTATTCTTCATTAAGGTGTAAAATATATACAATCAATTTGCACCTTTAAATTGGTCCTGTGAGACTGCAAGGTATAAGTTATTATGAAACCTAAGGCCTTTTTGCACCATCATGGGATGAGAAGGCCTTTTATTATGCAATTTTATTATAAAAAACAGGAGGTAAAGCTAATGGCTAAATCAAATGTATCTCTGGGTGGCAGAGATATACTGGATCTGGAAAGCCTCAGCGTTGAGGAAATCGAGCTGGTTTTGAAAACAGCTGAGGAAATGAAGAAGATTATGAAGAGGGATATCAAAAAGGTGCCCTCACTGCGCGGTAAATCTATCATCAATCTGTTCTATGAGCCCAGTACACGTACCCGTACATCCTTCGAGCTGGCAGGCAAATATCTGGGTGCCGATGTAGTAAACATCACTACATCCTCTTCCAGTGTTGTCAAAGGTGAATGCCTGCGCGACACCATCCTGACTGTACAATCCATGGCTTGTGATGCGATTGTTATGCGTCACCCCATTGAAGGCGCTGCAGCATATGCTGCTAAGGTTGCAGACCCTGTAATCATCAACGCCGGCGATGGCGCGCACGCACATCCTTCTCAAGGCTTCCTGGATATGTTTACTATCCGTGAGCAGGGCAAAAACCTGAAGGGCTTGAAAATGGCAATCATCGGCGATATTCTCTACAGCCGTGTTGCCCGCACCAATATTGCTGCCTGGACCAAAATGGGCGCTGAGGTACACGTTGCAGGTCCTATGACTCTGCTGCCGCATGACATCGCTTCTCTGGGCGTTACCGTACATAAACGCGTTGAAGAAGCAATCGAAGGCGCTGACGTAATCGATATCCTGCGTATTCAGCTGGAGCGTCAGCAAAAGGGCCTGTTCCCGTCTCCGCGTGAATATGCACGTATCTTCGGTATTAACGAAAACCGCCTGAAGCTGGCTAAGCCTGACGTAACCGTGCTGCATCCAGGCCCGATGAACCGTGGTCTGGAAATCTCCTGGGAGGTTGGTTACTGCGATAACGCCGCAATCCGTACTGAGGTACAAAACGGCGTAGCTGTACGTATGGCACTCTTATTCTTGACTTTGACAGGAGGTAAACACATTGAAAACGTTGATTAAAAACGGCAGGGTAGTAGACCCCAGCCAAAAATTAGATGCTGTAATGGATATCCTCGTTGAGGATGGCAAAATTAAAGCTTTGGGCAAGGATATTGCCGAAGCAGCTGACGAGGTTTTTGATGCAACCGGCCTCGTAGTAACTCCCGGTCTGATTGACGTACACACTCATATGCGTGAGCCAGGCCTGGAAGCTAAGGAAGATATTATCAGCGGTACCAAGGCTGCTGCTGCCGGCGGTGTAACCACCGTTGCCTGCATGCCGAATACCAAGCCTGTTATCGATACCTCTATCGTAGTAAGCGGTATCAAAGAACGCGCTCGCGAGGAAAGCTACGCTAACGTTGAAGTTATCGGCGCAATCAGCAAGGGCGAAAAGGGCGAAGAGCTGGCAGAGATGGGCGACATGGCAGAAAAAGGCGCTATGGGCTTCTCTGATGACGGCCACTATGTAAAGAGCTCCCGCCTGATGGTGCTTGCTGCCAAATATGTAACTGCTTTTGACAAACCTTTGCTGTGCCATGCAATTGATCCTGAGCTGGATTCCGAAGGCTACATGCATGAAGGCGCTGTTTCCGCACGTATCGGCGTACCGGGCGTACCGGCAATCAGTGAGGATATCGCTGTTGCACGTGACTGCATCATCGCTGAATACACCGGCGCACATGTACACATCTGCCACGTTGCCTCCAAGGGTGCTATCGATATCATCCGCCAGGCTAAAAAACGCGGCGTAAATGTTACCAGCGAAGTAACCGTACATCATCTGACTCTGACTGATGAGGCTTGCGCAGATTACAATTCCGCAACCCGCGTTAACCCGCCGCTGCGCAGTGCAGACCACGTACAGGCTATGCGTGAGGCTGTTCTGGACGGCACTGTTGACGCAATCGTTACCGACCACTCTCCGCACGCACCGGAAGAAAAGGATGTTGAATTCCGCTATGCTCCGAACGGCTTCTGCGGTCTGGAAACTTCTTTGGCAGTAATGCTGACTGACTTATATCACACCCATGTATTCGACCTGAATACTATTATCAGCAAAATGAGCTGCGAGCCTGCTAAGCTGTTCAAGCTTGCCGGCGGTACCCTGAAAGAGGGCAGCGTTGCTGATATCACTATTATGGACTTAAATAAAGAATGGACTGTTGACAGCTCCAAATTCTATACCCGCGGCAAATTCACCCCGTACGAAGGCAAGGCTTGCACCGGTAAGGCTGTTGCCACTATGCTGCACGGTAATTTTGTAATGAGGGATGGTGTAGTATGCACGAAAAAGTAAGAAAAGGAAAATTAGTTTTAAAAGACGGCAGCGTTTTTGAAGGCACTCTGTATGGTGGCAAACGCAATGCTGTAGGTGAGGTTGTATTCACCACCGGCATGAGCGGCTACCAGGAGACCTTGACCGACCCGTCCTTCTGCGGTCAGATTGTAGTAATGACCTATCCGCTGGTAGGCAACTATGGCTGCAACCCGTGTTCACCCAAGGCAAGAAATGCTTCTTCCAGGGCTTCGTAATCGGCGAGCTGTGCGATTGCCCCAGCAACTGGCGCAATGAGCAGAGCCTGGAGGACTTCCTGATTGAACAGGATATCCCGACCTTAGCAGGTGCAGATACACGTGCTATTACCCGTAAAATCCGTAATCACGGCGTACTGCAGGGCGTAATCGTTCCGGCAGAAATGCCTGAAGAGGAAGTACAGAAGTTGCTGGCTTTACCGGCAGTACACAACCAGGTTGAGCAGGTTACCACTCCCGAGGTTTACACCATGGGCGAGGGCAAGCTGCATGTAGCTGTTATGGACTTCGGTATTAAACGCAATATCCTGAAATCCATTGAAGCCTTTGGCTGCCGCCTGACAGTATTTCCTGCTTCCGCAACTGCAGAAGAGGTACTGGCATGCGACCCGGACGGTATCTTCCTGTCCAACGGCCCCGGCGACCCGAAGGATTTGCCTGAGGTTATTGAAAACATTAAGAAATTAATCGGCAAAAAACCGATCTTCGGTATCTGCCTCGGTCATCAGCTCATGGCTTTGGCTAATGGCGCTGATACCTATAAAATGAAATTCGGCCATCGCGGTATCAACCAACCGGTAAAATACCTGGCAACCGGCCGCATCTACATCAGCGCCCAAAACCACGGCTATGCTGTAGATGAAAAATCTCTGGAAGGCAAGGGCATCAACATCAGCCACATTTCTATGAACGACGGTACTATCGAAGGCCTGGAATACACCAAGCATCCTACCTTTACCGTTCAATATCATCCGGAAGCCTGCCCTGGCCCTGGTGATCATGATTATTTGTTTAAACATTTTGTTGATATGATGGAGGGTCGTTAATTATGCCGAAACTTAAAGATATTAAAAAGGTTCTCGTTATCGGCTCCGGCCCTATTATTATCGGTCAGGCAGCAGAGTTTGACTATGCAGGCACACAGGCGTGTCTGGCTTTGAAGGAAGAGGGCTATGAGGTGGCCGAGAGCGTGTCGAAGAACGACCTGTGCTGGCCATCGACGCGGAGTCGGAGGAACGGCTTGATCAGGTTTATCAGGCGGGTGTCGAACTGCTTTCCGGCAACGGCGGCAATAAGCAGAAAAAGGTTTATCGCGATGTGAACGAACTTCCTGAAGGAAAATTCGACGTGCTGCAGATTTCCCTGCCCGGTCAGTATGCCATCAAGGAAGCCAAAAAGGCCATCGACAAGGGCATGGATGTGTTTATGTTCACGGCGGACGTGTCGCTGGAAGAAGAACGGGAGCTGAAGG
>ERZ791624.133-NODE-133-length-54326-cov-2.392991_pt1 | contig 54326 bp, 46 predicted proteins | sample MGYA00510058_ERZ791624 | MGnify/ENA primary metagenome ERZ791624 (study PRJEB30046, sample SAMN00715158) | human gut metagenome | study: EMG produced TPA metagenomics assembly of the A metagenome-wide association study of gut microbiota in type 2...
CAATACTTTGTGTATGAATTAGTTGGCTGATTTTGTAATATTTAATGAATGTCCCAAGTTATGCCGGAAATTTTTATATGTCATGCTTGAAAGATCTATAATCTTACATCTTCATCCTTTAGACAAGTACCATTGGTACATTCTGTGTACCCCTTCTTCTATATCAATCTTATGCTGCCAGCCCAGCCGGTGCAATTTGCTTACATCCGTCAGCTTACGCATAGTGCCGTCCGGTTTCGTAGCGTCAAAAGTCAGTTTGCCCTGATAGCCCACCTCCTTGACAATCTTGTCCGCCAGTTGGGCAATGGTGATTTCCTTCCCCGTACCGATATTGATATGGCAGTTACGGATATCCTTGGAACCGGGTGTGTATGTATCCTTAAAGTCCACATGCTCCATGATATAGACACTGGCATCAGCCATCTCCTCACTCCATAAGAACTCACGCAACGGCTTGCCTGTTCCCCACAAAGTTACTTCCTGCCCGGTTATACCATACTTTTTCAGAATGGAGAGAATCTCCTCATCCGTATGCGAACCGTCTATCCCCTCTACGGGACGAAGATTCATATCTTTACGCACCGCATCCCAGTCCCCCTCATTCAGGCATTTTCCCAAATGAATCTTACGAATCATGGCAGGCAGCACATGGCTGTTCTCCAAATGGAAATTATCATTGGGACCGTAAAGGTTCGTAGGCATCACGGCTATGTAATTGGTTCCATATTGCAAGTTAAAGCTTTCGCACATCTTCAACCCGGCAATCTTCGCAATAGCATACGGTTCGTTGGTATATTCCAAGGGAGAAGTCAGTAACACATCTTCCTTCATGGGTTGTACGGCATCACGAGGATAAATGCAAGTGCTTCCCAAAAACAAGAGTTTCTTTACATCATGGCGGAAACTCTCCCCTATCACATTCTGCTGAATCTGCAAGTTCTGATAAATAAAATCGGCACGGTAAAGACTGTTCGCCATGATGCCTCCCACATGTGCCGCTGCCAGAATGACATACTGGGGCTGCTCTTCATCAAAAAACTTCTTCACAGCCTGCCCGTCCAGCAAATCCAGTTCTTTGTGAGAACGGCCTACCAGATTGGTATATCCCTTTTGCTGCAAATTATTCCATATAGCAGACCCCACCAGTCCGTGGTGGCCTGCTACATATATCTTGGCTGTTTTTTCCATTATTCTGCTATTTGAGCCTTTAAATACAGTTTCTTCACGAACTTCATATCATGCTTCACCATGATTTTCACCAGTTCGGGGAAAGAAGTCTTACGGGGATTCCAGCCCAGCAACGTTTTGGCTTTAGTGGGATCACCCAACAACTGCTCCACTTCGGCGGGACGGAAATACTTAGGATCGACGGCAACCAGTTCCTTGCCCGTCGCCACATCGATACCTCTTTCATCCACCCCTTTGCCTTCCCAGCGCAATTCAATGCCCACTTCCTTGAAGGCCAAGGTACAGAACTCGCGCACCGTATGGTATTCGCCGGTCGCAATGACAAAATCTTCGGGAGTATCATGCTGAAGAATCATCCACATACACTCCACATAATCCTTGGCATAGCCCCAGTCGCGCAAAGAATCCAGATTTCCCAGATACAGCTTGTCCTGATATCCCTGGGCTATACGTGCGGCAGCCAAAGTAATCTTGCGTGTTACGAAATTTTCACCACGGCGTTCACTCTCATGGTTGAACAGGATGCCGTTCACGGCAAACATACCGTAACTTTCACGATAGTTCTTGGTAATCCAGAAACCATACTGCTTGGCCACCCCATACGGAGAACGGGGATAGAAGGGAGTCGTTTCCTTCTGAGGCACTTCCTGTACCAGTCCGAACAATTCGGAAGTCGATGCCTGATAAATCTTGGTCTTCTTTTCCAGGCCCAGAATACGGACCGCTTCCAACATACGCAGCGTGCCTACCGCATCCGCTTCCGCAGTGTACTCGGGTACATCGAAACTTACTTTCACATGGCTCTGAGCAGCCAGATTATAGATTTCATCGGGCTGTACAGCCTGAATGATACGTATCAGCGAACTACTGTCGGTCATATCCCCCCAATGCAGATTCACCAGACGGGTCTTTTGCATATCACGAACCCACTCGTCCAGATAAAGATGTTCGATACGACCGGTATTGAATGAAGAAGAACGGCGCAGAATACCGTGAACCTCATATCCCTTTTCAATCAAAAACTCTGCCAGGAATGAACCGTCCTGACCTGTAATACCTGAAATTAAAGCTACTTTTTTCATTTCGTTTATTGTAAATGGCCTTATGCAAGCCCTCTTGGTTATTTCATATCACATAGCTATCTACTGCTATCTGCCTTTCGGCATGGCAAAGGGTGGAATGACCCAACAGAACGGCAGATGACAGACAGCATACACTCCATGTATGCAGAAATAAAATATATACAAGAAAGAATATTTACTCCGCCGAAAATTCTTTGATGCGCTGTTCCTCGCTCAACCGGCAGATCAGCAATGTGTTATTCTTCTCAGCAACGATATATCCGTCCAGTCCCTGTACCACCACCCTCTTTTCCTGTGTAGTGTGAATCACACAGTTACGGGTTTCATACAACTTTATATTCTCACCTATCTGCGTATTATTATGGGCATCTTTCGGCAAATTCTCGTGCAATGATCCCCAAGTACCCAGATCACTCCACCCAAAGCTGGCAGGAAGGACAAAAATCTCATCCGCCTTCTCCATAATGGCATAATCCACCGAAATGTTCTCGCACAAAGGAAAATTCCGGTCAATCATTTCCTGCTCCTTGTCCGTATAATAATAAGGAAGCAAACGCTCGAACACCTTCGAAATGGCAGGCTGATATACGCGCAGGGCGTTCACCACCGTATTTACATTCCACACAAAAATACCGGCATTCCAGAAGAAATTATTTTTTTGAATATAGCGCCTGGCTGTTTCCAGATCGGGTTTCTCTTTAAAAGAATACACCCGGAATACCTCCTTATTGGCGGTAGAAGGTACACTGGATCAGCTTCAATGTAACCGTAGCCCGTCTCAGGACGGGTAGGTTTCATGCCCAGGGTAAGGATAGCGTCCGAATCGGCCGTAAAATTCATCGCCGAATTAATCACCCGCTGAAACTCCGCGATATTCATCACAATGTGATCGCTGGGGGTCACCACCATATTGGCCTTAGGATTACGTGCCTTTATTTTCCAACTGACGTATGCTATACAAGGAGCCGTATTGCGACGGCAAGGCTCACGCAGGATATGATCATCAGCAATATCGGGCAACTGCTCCTTTACAGTATCCGCATACTTCTCTGATGTCACCACCCAAATATTTTCCGGAGGACAGATCCCCTGAAAACGGTCAGCCGTAAGTTGGATCAATGTACGGCCGCAACCCAGTACATCAATAAATTGCTTAGGATAATCAGGAGTACTCATCGGCCAGAAACGGCTTCCAACACCTCCGGCCATTATAACGAGGTGATTATTCTTGATGTTCATATGATTCATTTTTTACGTTGTATGACCGCAAAGATAAGTATTATTTTTTAAAAAAAGTATTGCGTTTTAATTTATATGTCCTATATTTGCATACGACTAACATTTTTTTTGTCATGAAACAACCGACAACTGAAAACTCTGATATAATTAAACTAGTAGCGATATTAGGTGATTTTGCCTTGTTGAACCTTTCTATGATACTTGTGTTTTTTATTCTGAAAGGAATAGATTCACAGGCCATAGCCCATATTTCATTGAAAACCTACCTGCTGACTTCCAACCTGTGCTATATTCCCTGCATATCCATCTTTGGGGTCATACTGCACAACCGCATAGTGCGTCCGGAACAGATTGTAGGCCGCCTGTTAGGAACAATCAGTTTGCATGTAGTCATCTTCCTCACGGTGCTGGCCATTATTAAGGTAGATAACTTCTCACGCATCTATCTGCTTGCTTTCTATCTGTCTTTCATACCTTTAGCTATAGGATGGCGACTGACATTGCGGTTCTTTGTGAAAATGTTCCGCCGCAGTGGCAGGAACCTGCACACCACTGTACTGATAGGCGACGGGGACAATATGGTGGAGCTGTACCATACGTTGAACGATTTGACTTACGGATACAGGGTTTTAGGCATTTTCTATGATGAGAAGGATTCTAATTACCCCGAAGGGATTCCCTTTAAAGGTCCTGTAAACCAATTATTTGAATGGTTATCCCATAACACCGTGCACGAACTGTACTGTGGTCTGCCATCCAGCAGAAAGGATGATATTCTGGCCATCATGAACTATTGCGAGAACAATCTGATCCGCTTCTATAGCGTACCTCATGTACGTAATTACATAAAGCGTCAGCTGCAACTGGAATTATTGGGTGAAGTTCCTGTATTGTCCATCCGTACCGAGCCGTTGCAGAACCCGGTAAACAGACTGGCAAAACGGTTATTTGATTTGACATTTTCCTCTCTGTTTTTACTTACAATTTTTCCATTTATGTACCTGATTGTAGGTCTTATTATTAAAATTACCTCACCTGGTCCCATATTCTTCAAACAGGAGAGAAACGGGGAAAACGGGAAAATCTTTAAATGCTATAAGTTCCGTTCCATGAAAGTGAACGCATTGTCCGATTCATTGCAGGCTACCAAGAATGATCCCCGCAAGACCAAGTTCGGCAACTTCCTGCGTAAAAGCAATCTGGACGAACTGCCGCAATTCATTAATGTATTCAAAGGAGAGATGTCCATTGTAGGTCCCAGACCCCATATGCTGAAACATACAGAGGAATATTCCCAACTGATTAACAAATACATGATGCGCCACCTTGTCAAACCCGGAATCACCGGATGGGCGCAAGTCACCGGCTACCGGGGAGAAACCAAAGAACTTTCCCAAATGGAAGGCAGGGTAAGAAGAGACTTGTGGTATATTGAGAACTGGACTTTCCTGCTCGACATCCGCATCATGATAAAAACAGTAACCAACATGTTCCGGGGCGAGAAAAACGCCTATTAATCCAAATCGTAGGGACATATAAAAAATAAAAAGATATGAAAGGTATTGTACTAGCCGGAGGTTCGGGCACGCGCCTCTATCCTATTACCAAAGGAGTATCCAAACAGCTGCTGCCTGTCTTCGACAAACCCATGATTTATTATCCTATATCGGTACTTATGCTGGCCGGCATACGGGAAATACTCATTATCTCCACCCCATACGACTTACCGAGCTTCAAAAGACTGTTAGGAGACGGAAGCGATTTCGGAGTACGCTTTGAATATGCGGAACAGCCTTCGCCCGACGGACTGGCTCAGGCTTTCATCATCGGCGAGAAATTCATCGGAAATGATTCCGTCTGCCTTGTACTGGGTGATAACATTTTCACGGCAACGGTCTGTCCGCCATGTTGAGAGAATCCGTACGTGCTGCCGAAGAGGACAAGAAAGCAACGGTATTCGGCTATTGGGTCAGTGACCCCGAAAGATATGGCGTAGCGGAATTCGACAAGGAAGGCAACTGCCTCTCTATTGAAGAAAAACCTGCCCAACCTAAGTCCAACTATGCCGTGGTGGGACTCTATTTCTATCCCAACAAGGTGGTGGAAGTAGCCAAGAATATCAAGCCTTCGGCACGGGGAGAACTGGAAATCACCACCGTAAACCAGCAATTTCTTCAGGACAAGGAATTGAAAGTACAGACATTGGGCAGAGGTTTCGCATGGCTGGATACCGGTACTCACGACTCGCTGGCCGAGGCAAGTACCTACATCGAAGTCATTGAAAAGCGCCAGGGGCTGAAAGTGGCATGCCTTGAGGGCATAGCTTTGAGAAAAGGCTGGATTACCCCGGAAAAGATGCAGGAACTGGCCCAGCCGATGCTTAAAAACCAATACGGACAATATTTACTGAAAGTTATAAAAGAAGTGGGATTAGAATAATGGAAGTTATAAAAACAGCAATAGACGGGGTTTTCATTTTGGAACCCCGTATTTTTAATGATGCAAGAGGGTATTTCTTTGAAAGCTTCTCAGGACGTGAATTTGAAGAAAAAGTATGCAGGACTACATTTGTACAGGATAATGAGAGTTTCTCCACTTACGGTGTATTACGCGGCCTGCATTTCCAGAAACCTCCTTTCACACAAAGCAAACTGGTGCGTGTGATCAAGGGAGCGGTACTGGATGTGGCTGTAGATATCCGGAAAGGTTCTCCTACTTTCGGAAAGCATGTGGCCGTAGAATTGACCGGAGAGAATCACCGGCAGTTTTTTATCCCCCGCGGATTCGCACACGGCTTTGCGGTACTAAGTGACGAGGTGTTGTTCCAATACAAGTGTGACCATTATTATGCTCCGCAAAGCGAAGGAGGAATCGCATGGGACGACCCCGATCTAGGCATAGACTGGCGACTTCCGGCCGACAAGGTTATTTTGTCCGACAAGGACAAGAAACATCCGAGATTGAAAGACTATCAAACGGATTTCGACTTTAATCAAAGTTTATATTAAAGGCTGTTTTGATTCTGCGTTTGTCCGGTTTTCACCAGTGAAATTAAAGAAGCCGAAAACTGCACACCGGACTATCGTAACGTTCAGGACAACATTTCCGAAGATTGACCTATAAAAACAGGGTGCATCTCTTTCGTAGGAGGTGCACCCTGTTTTTATAGGTCAATATCTTTATATCACTTCTTCTCCATCCCCTCCTGAGGAGCATTAAGCCCCTCCTTCAGATTTTCAAAGAATTCACGTCCGAACAAGATCCATGCGGAAGCGCCCGCCACTGCCAGGAAAATAAATCCGACAAGAATCACCTTCTTGCTGGTTCCCGAAGGCAGCAACGGCACACTGGCAGGTTCCACAACGGCAAATACAGGTTTGGCCTCCTGTACTTTGGCCCGTGCCACCTGCAATTGGGTAGCCACCTGGCTATACACCTGATATGCCAGATTCATATCATTCTGCAACCGTTCTCTCTCCGTCAAAGCACTTTGAAGGACAACCCCCTTGTTGGCATCCATGTAATTGGCATAATTCTGCTGGGCTACATAATACTCCTGCTGGCGTTCCTTATACAATTGTTCCAGATAAGCACAATCCTGCTGGGCTTTGGAGACCCTGTACGCTGTGATATACTCCTGAAGCTTCACCACTACCGTGTCTGTAATGGCGGCCGTAACCATCGGGTCCTGCAAAGTCACCGTCACTGTGGTGATGCCGGTTTTCTTATCCACATCAGCAGTAATCGCCTTACGCATGGCTTCCACTTTCTTCGCCTGATCTTCTGTCAGATGGAAAGGATCCAGCCTGTTCCCTTCTTCCTCTTCCTTATCGGAGAAGAGAGATTTCACCCCGCCTATAGCCGCCCCGGGCAATCCCATAACAGCACCCCACCACGGAGCTTTCTGCTCATCGAGATAAGCTACAAAAGTAGTATCCACCTCACCGTCCAACGTAGTGACATGTGCATTAAACGTTCCAGAATGAAAGGAGTAGACGCTACTATATCCGGGAAAAGAGATACGTTCAACGCATCCGCCTCACTGCCCAGACTCATGCCTCCGATCCCCAGCATGGCAGCCATTCCCGACAGGCTCCCCCCTCCGCTTTTACCGGATTCGGGAGACAATGTCACTTCCACCGTATATTGCTTAGGAATACTCAGAGCGATAATCACCCCTACAATAGCACCTATTCCGGCAACCTTCAGCAGCATCTTTCGGGCAGCCCACAACTTACGGACATACTCCATCAAATCAATTTCCAACTCCTCGTCTTCCCGTGGTCTTTCCGTATTATTCGTATAATTCTTATCTTCCGCCATACTGTTTCTATTTTAAGATATTAGCAATAGATGCAATCATAGTAGCCAACGACGCACTGGTGGTTGCTATGGACAAAGTGTTCTGCAAAGACCAGTTGCTCTTTTCCTTCACCGGAACAATCACCTCACAGCCCGGCTGGATCAGCTCACGGCTACCCTTCTTCGCTCTCTTCACCTGACCGTTCATATATACAATATACGCCTTGCTCTTCTTCGCACGGAAACCGTAACCTCCGGCCTGCTCTATATAATATTTCAACGTCTTGCCATCTTCAAATGAAACGGTATTGGGATACATCACAGCCCCGCTGATACGTACCGTGTTGTTGTATTCGGGAATTTCAATCACATCCCCCTCACGCAATACGATATCCGCACTGGAGCCGGGTTTAAGCATCGCTTTTTCCAAATCGATACCCACATAATAGATATCTCCCAAATCCAACCGGTTGACATCAATGGAGTCCTTTCCAGTCTTGGCCATGTCCAGAACCGTTTCCATACGTTTGCGTTCATCGGCATTGATACGACGGCTTAAACGGGCCCCTTTGATATAAGCAAACGGAGTCACTCCACCTGCCTTCTTGATCAAATCGGAAAGACGTTCGCTCTTCTCTGTCAGCGCATAATCACCTTCATACAAAACCTCACCGGTCACCTGCACATTCACCTGTTCCTGATAAGCAGGGCTCTTACGCACATATACCTGATCGTACGGTTGCAACACAAAACCCGGTTCTCCGTCTATCACAAAACCGTCTTTCAGAGAAAACGAGTACATTTGTCCTATGGTGGAAACCGCTTCCGTACCTTTGCTATCCTTGATACGGCGGGAAACACCCCCCCGGACGGTAGAAGCCGATTCCATCAATCCGCCAGCCTGGATTATAATATCCTCCAAAGTCGTATTGTCGGCAAAAGCGAACTCACCCGGACGGGCAACCTCACCATACACCATGATGCTTCCCACATCCTCCAAGTCATGAATACTGGGAATATAAAGCACATCATTACGCTGCAAAGGTACATCGGGTGCAGTACCGTCCATGATGCCTTTTATATCTACTTGAATAACCTCTTTCTTCAGATTCTCGCGCTCGCGATGCAACACCGCACGTCCTGTAAAGGCATCACCCATAAGGCCTTCAGCCTTTTCCACCAGTTGGCGGACTGTATTCAAGGTTCCTCCGAACTGATAAATGCCCGGACGATAGACAGCCCCCTTGATTTCAAGCTTGTTCTCAAAACGGTCCAGAATAGCTTCAGCAGTCAACGCATCACCATCTTTTACCTGGAATACGGAATAATCAATATCATCAATCGTATAAATCTGATACTCCTTTCCGTTTTGACGAATCATGCGGAGAGAACGGGTATAGGCATCCCCCGAAAATCCACCGGCATACTTCAACAACGTGGCAACACTTTCGTTGTTTTTCATCTCGTATTTCATGGGGCGTTTCACATTACCCTCTATGCTAACCAACGCCTCGTATGGAGGAACGATGATCACATCGCCTTCCTGCAAGCGGATATCATCATTGATTTTACCTTTCATAATAAAATCGTACACATCTACGGTAGCGATTTTCTGTCCTCCGCGCACTACTTGTATATTGCGCAAGCTACCGATATCGCTCACGCCACCGGCACGGTACAGTGCATGAAACACAGTAGAGAAAGAAGACAATGCATAAGTTCCCGGTTGGAACACTTCCCCCATCACGTTCACCTGGATCGTCCGGCTGTTTCCCAAAGTAACCTTGATTTGTGAGGACGGGTTCTGTTCATTATCAAGCCCTGCATAAATCTTATTCAGTTCTTTACGCAAATATTGGTTGGCTTCGGCAATAGTCATGCCGTTCAGATAAATCAATCCCAAATCGGGGATCGTGATAGATCCGTCCGGAGATACATTATCGCGGATGGTGGCCTGGTTTGTACCCCAGATATCAATGATTACCTCATCACCCGGCCCCAGACGGTAATTAGGAGGAGTAGCCAGATTCACACTCGGCTCGAATGTAAGGTTTCTGGTTTCAAAAATGTCCCGTCCGTACACCTTATCCTTCTGCATTTCTTCCATATCGCCCATGCCCATCCCCTCGTAATAGCGATTGGCAGAAACACTGTCCGACAAGTTCTTCCCTACCACTCTGCCCGCAACCGGACGTTGGTCGAAAGTAAAATTCTCTGTTACATAGATATCTTCCTGCGTCTTTGTCTTTTCACGCAAACGGTTCCGATTTTGCATCGTTGCATTTGCGTCTTTATCAGCAGACCCATTTTGCTGTTCATAAAGTTTCTTTACACGCTTAGCCTGTTCTTGTGTCACTCCTCTACGGGCTAACTCTGTAGCAATCTGACGTTGGTCTTTTCCTTGTTGCATGCCCGTCTTCACATATTCCAACACCTGTTGGTCACTCATAGATTGCTGTGCAAGCACAGAACCCGAGAGGGCAAAAACTAAGACCAGTACGGATAATAGTTTTTTTATATATAAATTCAATAAACTTAGTAATTAGCAGCCGCAAAGGTAGATATTATTTTCGATATAGGCGAGTATTATTTCATAAATATCCCTCTAACAAATATAAAAACGGCTGCCACCTGACGGTGTACAGCCGTTTATTCTTTAATAATCCGTTAGCAGAATTCATTCAGACTTCATTGCACAGCCCTCCTTCTTAAAAAAGGTCTGCAAGGGTAAAACTTGTGCAATACCATTCCGGCCGGATCAGCAATACATATTGACGATGGCTTCGTACAATTCCTGCTTACCGCTTACTTGCTTGGGTTCACCATTCTGCTTAGCATAAGCCACTACGTCTTCCAATGTCAGCTTGCCTTCTTCAAATTCTTTGCCTTTGCCACTGTCGAATGAAGCATAGCGGTCTGACAACATCTTGCAGTAAGGAGATTCATTAAGCAAAGCAGCAGCACTTTCCAATGCACGCGCCATAGCGTCCATACCTGCAATATGGGCGATAAAGATATCTTCCAGTCAGTAGAGTTACGACGTGTCTTGGCATCAAAGTTGGTACCGCCATTACCCAAACCGCCATTGCGGATAATCTGCATCATGGCCTGGGTCAGTTCGTAATTGTCGATAGGGAACTGGTCTGTATCCCATCCGTTCTGATAATCGCCACGGTTAGCGTCAATAGATCCCAACATTCCGTTATCTACCGCAACAGCCAGTTCATGCTCAAATGTATGACCAGCCAACGTAGCATGATTCACTTCAATGTTCACCTTGAAATCCTTGTCCAGTCCGTGAGTTTTCAAGAACCCTACCACAGTTTCGGTATCCACATCATATTGATGCTTAGTCGGCTCCATCGGTTTGGGTTCAATCAGGAAAGTACCTGTAAACCCTTTGCTCCGGGCATAATCGCGGGCGATGGTCAACATCTGAGCCAGATGTTCTTTCTCACGCTTCTGATCTGTATTCAATAAAGACATATACCCTTCACGTCCACCCCAGAACACGTAATTGGAGCCACCCAGTTCGATGGTAGCGTCAATAGCGTTCTTTATCTGGACAGCAGCGCGGGCAACCACATCAAATTCGGGGTTTGTAGCAGCCCCGTTCATATAGCGTGCATGACCAAAAACATTTGCCGTACCCCATAACAATTTGATTCCGGTTTCAGCCTGTTTCTGTTTGGCATAAGCAACTATCTCTTTCAGATTCGCTTCATATTCCTCGATTGTATCGGCTTCCTCACACAAATCCACATCATGGAAACAATAATATTCGATTCCCATTTTCTGCATGAATTCAAAGCCGGCATCCATCTTATTCTTGGCAGCCTGCACCTTATCGGCATCACCGTTCCAAGGGAATTTCTTTGTTCCGCCGCCAAACTGGTCACCGCCCTCGGCACACAACGTATGCCACCATGCCATAGCAAACTTCAACCAGTCTTTCATCTTCTTTCCGTTAATTACCTTTTCAGCATCATAATAACGGAACGCCATCGGGTTCTTACTTTCCTTACCTTCAAATTTAATCTTTCCTATACCGGGAAAATACTCTTTTGTAGCCATAATTCTTTACTTATTTTAATAACTTGTTCTAATTTATCTACTATCTTTTTTCAACACGCAGGCGGATAGCCATTTCTTTATCCGAAGGTCCTTAAAAGGCAGCCATCGCTCTCTCCAGATTGGATTTCCAGCGGGCATACGCATCATCGTAAGCAGTACGCTGTGCCACATCAGGCTCTATCACCTCCAGTTTTTCCAATGTGGCAAATGCCTCGTTGTTATCTTTATAAACACCCGCGCCTATGCCGGCCCCCTTGGCGGCGCCCACCGATCCATCCGTGTCATACAGTTCGATTACAGCCCCTGTCACTCCCGCCAACGTTTCGCGGAAGATAGGACTGAGAAACATATTGGCATGTCCGGCATGAATCTTCTGTACAGGGATACCCATCTGCTCCATGATATCAATGCCGTATTTAAACGAGAACACGATCCCTTCCTGTGCGGCACGAACAATATGCTGCTTTCCATGCAGGTTAAAATTAACTCCACATATAGAGCATCCTGTCTCTTTATTTTCCAGCATACGCTCCGCCCCGTTGCCAAAAGGAAGAATACTTACTCCGGCACTGCCGACAGGAGCCTGTGCCGCCAGCCTGTTCATATCACTGTAAGAAATACCTTCGGGAGCCACATTACGTTTCACCCACGAATTCAATATACCGGTACCATTGATACACAACAACACTCCCAGACGGGTCTGCTCGGCAGTATGATTTACATGGGCAAAAGTATTCACCCGGGATTTCGGATCATAATTCACCTCACCGTTCACGCCATATACCACTCCCGATGTTCCTGCCGTAGAAGCAATCTCTCCCGGATTGAACACATTGAGCGACAAAGCATTATTAGGCTGGTCTCCGGCACGATAGGTTACAGGAATTCCCTCTTTCAGGCCCAATTCTTTGGCAGCCCATGCATTTACACGCCCCTGCTCGCCAAAAGTCGGTTTGATATCAGCTATCAGCGAACGGTCGAATCCATAATAATCCATCAGGAAACCCGCGACATCATTTGCCTGAAAATCCCAGAACATCCCTTCGGACAAACCGGACACCGTGGTACAAATATCCCCCGTCAGTTTCATAGCGATATAATCGCCGGGCAGCATTATTTTATAAATACGTTCGTATACAGCAGGCTCATTCTCCTTAATCCATGCCAGTTTGGAAGCGGTAAAATTCCCCGGAGAGTTCAGCAGATGAGAAAGACATTGCGTTTCCCCCAATGCCTCAAACGCTTTCTGCCCGTATGGAACCGCCCGTGAGTCACACCATATAATAGCCGGACGTAATACATTTTGCCCTTTATCCACACAAACCAGTCCGTGCATCTGATAAGAGATACCGATAGCGGCAATTCCATCCGGACCGATCCCACTCCCGGCCATGACAGCCTGAGTTGACAATTTCAGATTTTCCCACCAATTTTGCGGATCCTGCTCAGCCATCCGGGGCGGGCAGCCATAATAGCAGCCTCTGTTTTAGGGAAGAATGCAGAAGAAACACACTTTCCGGTCTCTGCATTTACCAAACTCGCCTTTACCGACGAACTGCCAATATCATAACCTAATAGGTACATTTAAATTGAAAATTAAGAATTTAAAAATAATAGTCTCTGTCCCGATGCATCAGCATTATCCTTCCAAGGAAAGGCCGGTGAAGAATCCCAAAACATATACCGATTCCCCGAAACGACCAGGCGGAGTATTCTCACAGCAATCACAACAAGGCTAAAGTTATCTGTCTGTTATCACTTCGTTCCCGACTTATTATATATTGAACGGTCGAACTTATAGAAGCGTGCCGCCCTGTGGCATACACCCACCTGTTTTTCTTCCAAAGGTACTACATATGGCATCAACGCTATCTTCTTATGGAAGTTCCTTACGTCAAACACCTTATCATAAATCAACTGATAGACAGTCCGCAACTGGGCCGCCGTAAACTTCCGGGGAAGCAAGTCGAACATTGCGGAAGGAGCATATTCCACATAATGGCGTATATGCACCAATGCATCCTGCAAAATCTGGAAATGGTCGAACGCCAGGCTTTTCACCTCCGTCACAGGTGTCCAGCAAGCATCGTATTTATCAGACAGCTGTTCGAACCGTCTGTCAATCTTCACCAGTGTCAGGTAAGCGATAGTCACAATGCGGTCTATTTTCTTCTCGTCCAAACGATGAAAACGTTCCAGCCACAGCACATCCTTAGGGTTACGGGTACGGTCTTTCGATCCATACGCCTTAAACTGGGTAAGCTTCACATTCTTCAGGCCCGTCAACTCATTCAACACCCGCTTGGCCGCCTCATCCAGATCCTCATCGTCATAGATAAGGCTGCCCGGCAACTTCATGTTATTATATCCGTCCTCGGACTGTTTCCCCACCTGCCTTACCAACAGGACACGGAACTGCTCTCCATCAAACCCAATCAGCACACAGTCCACAGATACATGTAAATTAATCGTCTGGTTTATTTCCGACATAGTAATATGGCTTTTATCATTTCCGGCAGCAAAGATAAATACTATTTTTCGAATTACACAAAACAATATATTTATTTTTATTATGTTCCAAAACACTATTTTTCAATATAATAAATATCATCCATCATACAATATCACATCTTAATCTTATCATATACACTACAATATATAATGTACAGGAGTTGTCCCGTCTTCTTTTTTCCCTTTTTCCAAAGGGCTTTTATTCCATTCAATCCCCTATTTCAGACACTTGGTTAAGGAAAAGCAATCTTTACGCCAAAAAATTAATAGAATAAAGTTGTTTATTCACAATAATTTTCTTTACTTTTGCCCATTAAAATCTAAAGATTACTCTATGAGAAAGAAAATTTTGGTCTTGGACGACAAAATAGCAATTGCAAAAGTCCTTTCAATCTATCTGGCCAGTGATTATGATTGTATTTGGTTACCGAATGGCATCGAAGGGGTAAAATGGCTTCAGGAAGGTAACATACCAGATTTGATTATATCAGATATCCGTATGCCCGAAATGCGTGGAGACGAGTTTCTGGAATGGATAAAATCCAATCAGCTATTCAAACACATTCCGGTGGTTATGCTAAGCAGCGAAGACAGTACCACAGAACGCATCCGCCTGTTACAAGAAGGCGCGGAAGACTATATTGTCAAACCTTTCAATCCCATGGAGTTAAAAGTAAGAATTAAGAAAATCATTGAGTAAATCAGCATGACCTTTCTGCTTTATATAGGAAAGAACAAGGATTTTTTGCGCAAATTCAGCAAGCTCGAAAATGTCCAGATGATTTATGCCCAAAACTACCAGGATGCCATTACAATTTGTATCAGACTGAAAGTACGTGAGAACATCATTGTCCTTCACGAACAAGGGGAGATGAACGGAGATATTGAACAGATCGGTGCTTTCAGGAAAAAGTTCTATCAGGCATATGTCGTACTCATTACGGACAGGCTGACTCCCGAAGCCAGCAAAGTCTATCTGAACAGCGGAATAAACGATACCGTCAGTTTGAACATCACCACCGCCCGGTTAAGGCAGAAAATAGACATCATCAATAAACGGCAGGAACTGCTATATGCACATAACCGGAAGAAAAAAGACGTGAGGCATTTTATCCTTCCCCAATGGAAGCGCTGCTTCGATATCCTTTTCTCCGGTGCAGCGTTAGTCTTCCTGTCCCCAGTCTTTCTGCTGATTGCCATAGCCATACGTATGGAAAGCAAAGGACCTGTTATTTACAAATCCAAACGGGTAGGAACGAATTATACCATTTTTAATTTCCTGAAATTCCGTTCCATGTATACGGACGCCGATAAAAAGCTGAAAGACCTTGCCGGTCAGAACCAGTACCAGCCGGAAGGCACTCCGGAGATTGCCAAAGATTTCTCGATGGAAGAATTAGGAGGACTGATGTTTGGAGATGACGGTGTTATAGATAATGGCGGAATGCTGGTTTCCGATGACTTCATCATTCCGGAAGAAGAGTTTATTTCCAGACAAAACGCACTGGATGAAAGTCCTTTCATAAAAATAGAAAAAGACCCGCGGGTTACCAAGGTAGGACGCGTTTTACGAAAATACAGCCTGGATGAGTTACCTCAACTGGTCAACATCTTGAAAGGCGACATGTCTGTGGTGGGGAACCGTCCTCTTCCACTCTATGAAGCCGAACGCCTGACAAACGATGAAAGTATCGAACGCTTCACGGCGCCTGCCGCGTTGCCCGGCTTCTGGTAGGTATAAAAACGGGGGGATGCCGGAAAATTATCCGCTAAAGAACGCAAAGAATTAGATTTGAAATACGGTAGAGAATTCTCCTTTTTCCTGGATATGAAAATCCTGTTCAAGACTTTGACAGCTTTTGTCCAAAAAGGAGATGTTTAAATAATTTGTTTTAGGAATAAAAAGGGGATTTATTATATGGGTAAAGTATGTCTTTTTGTCATCTGTATGTATTGTTCTATCCACCATTTAAGCGCACAACAGGAAGAGCAGCAAACACAACCGGTACAACAACCTCTTGTGACACAGGATGATATATTGGGGAATATGAATGTGGATTATGCAAAGATAAAGCTGCCTCCGTTAAGTGTCCTTTATGAGAATGCACGCAGCACTCCAAGCTTACAGATTTTAGAGAAGGAGAAACAGTTACAGAAAAAGCTACTATCGAAAGAGAAAAGGAACTGGCTGGGGTTTATCCATGCCGGCGGAAGTGCTTCTTACGGTATAGCAGACAATGTGGCCAGCAATACGGATGTCAACACCCCACTTATTTACAGGTATGTAGGTACAGAACAGACTTCGTGGAATGTGGGAGGCGGCATCAGTATTCCTTTTGAAAAGCTGTTCGACCTCCGGGGAGGAATCAAGCGCCAGCGAATCCAGGTGGATATTGCCGAGTTAAGAAAACAGGAAGCATACGAAACCCTTAAAATACAAATAGCTCATTTATATGTCCAAATTTTATCCAATATAGAAACATTGCAAAGATCAGCTGAAAATATAGCTTTATATAAAGGTGCATCGGCTGTTGCAGAACAGGAATATAGAAACAGACGTACCTCTATTCATGATGTGGCCAAGACTAAAGAACAGGAATTTGCCGCTAATCAAGACTTTGCCTTACTACGCTCTACTATTAACGACCAGCTGCTGACCCTCGAAATAATCTCCCACACCCCCATCCTGACCATACAAGGAGAAAAGGACGTTCAAGAAACAACGATACAGGAACAGGAAGAAAACAAGAGGCTAAGTAAGAAAAAAGACAAAAAGGAATAAGAAACATGGAATTATTTAAATACATAGTCAAGTTTATCTACCGCATCCGTTGGTGGATGGTTATATTTCCATGTATAGCCGGTATCATAGCATGGTTTCTTACCAGAAATCTGGAAAAAACGTATGATGTGAAAACCACCATCTTTACAGGAATCATCTCCGGATACAACGTAGATGCCACCGATACCCGAAACGCCACCGTGCACATGAGTAATTTAATGAATATCATTACAACGGAACGCACACTGAAAATAGTATCTCTGAAACTGCTTGCCCGCTGTCTGGTCTATGGAGATGCCGAAAGAAACACCAGTTATATTTCAGCCATACATTACCAGCAGCTGGTTTCCGGCATTCCACGAGAGTTACAGGCATTGATAGACAAGCAAAACGAAGAGAAGACCTATCATAATCTGGTAGCTTTTGAACGCCCGTCCATCAATAATTTCATCTACCAACTACTCAATTATACCCACCCTTATTTCAGCGTACCTCTACTCTCACAACATATAAAAGTAGCCAGGTTGGGAAACAGTGATATGATCGAGATTGCTTATAGTGCCAACGATCCGGGAATAGCTTATAACACACTTGAGATTCTGAATGAAGAGTTTGTCAAACAATACCATGAACTACGCTATGGAGAAACAAACAATGTGATCAAGTTCTTTCAAGAAGAACTGGCCAGACTGGGCAAAATGCTGACTGCCGCCGAGGATTCTTTAATCGAGTACAATATAGAAAACCGCATCATCAACTACGGAGAACAAACCAAACAGGTGGCAAGCATGGACGCCGCTTACCGGATGATGGACAATGATTTGCTTGTCAATTACTCCACCAGTAAGGCGTTGATCGATTTCTATGAATATAAATTAGGTGATGTGGCCAAATTGATCCGTACCAACAATGAGTTTATGGACAAACTCCATCAAATGTCCCAATTGAACACCCAGATCTCAACCATGGAAATCACTCCGGACGAAAAGAACCGGAAAAAGCTGGAAGAACAAAAAAACATGTTAAGTAACGCCGAACAAAACATCAACGATCTCGCCCTGAAACTAAGTGCCGAAGCCGCAAGTACAAACAATGTATCTTATGAGACACTCATCAGCCAGTGGCTTGACCAAATAGTCCTTGCCGAAAAAACTAAAGCCCAAATGGAAGCACGAGATATAATGAGAGAGAATTTAAATGAAGATTTCCTTTATTTCTCCCCCATCGGCGCTACCCTGGGCCGGAAAGAAAGGCATATCGGCTTTGTGGAAAGCAACTATATGTCTACCATGGGAGCCTTGAATGCAGCCATCTTGCGACAAAAGAACCTGGAAATGACCTCGGCTTCATTAAAAATCATGAATCCGCCCCTGTTTCCACTGACCTCCTCCCCCACCAATGCACGCATGATTATACTTGCATCCATACTGGGGACTTTACTTTTCATCATTGGCTATTTTCTGATTATAGAAATACTGGACCGTACCCTCAGAGACAAAATACGTGCAGAACGAATTACCGGAGGAACAGTTATCGGCGCATATCCTAGAGAAAGCAAGTTAAGATACAGACGTTATAATAAAGCCATAAACAAGATGGCCGTCAGGCAACTCAGCACCGCTTTACTGCCTCATCTAAATACACAGGAACAGCGGGTCATCAATCTGTTAAGTACAGAAGAGAAAGACGGAAAGACCCATGTCGCCCGCCTGATAGAAGAATATTGGAGCAGCATCGGCCTAAACGTCCGCCGCATTACATACGATGAAGATTTTCTAAGCGAAGACAGCCAATATGTACAGGCAAACAATTTGAAAGAACTATGTCCCGATCTGGAAAAGGATGAAATACTTCTAATCGAACACCCGGTCCTGAAAAGCAATCCTCTGCCTCCGGCTTTGTTAAATGAAGCATCCATCAATCTGCTGGTTGTCCGTGCCAACCGTACTTGGAAAAATACGGATCAGGCACTGTATGAGCATTTGTTACAAGTTAAACAAAAAGAAGTACCCCTCCTTTTCTATCTGACACAAGCAGACAGAAATACAGTGGAAGACTTTACAGGACAATTCCTCCTTACACGAACTTTAAGAATATGGAATACAGGCTGTTCCAACTCGGACTGACCGCCATTGAATACAAAGGAAAATAGATAATGATAGCAAAAGAAATAAATATAACCCATACAGGTCAAATTCTGGCCAGCTTCATTATCGGACTGTGCTTATGCCTATGGACAGCCCTCAACATGAAGCCCTCCATAGGAGTTGCAATAGGGTTCATACCTTTTGCCACGCTTTTTATCTTCATATGCATAAACAGACCCGTCATTCTGCTGGCCATCACCTTTATGCTGAATTACCTGATAATGGGAATTAACAGATATCATTCCATCCCTATTGCCATTACCAATATCTTTGATTTGCTCTACGGCATCATGTTGGCCCTTATTCTTCTGAAACAGTTGCAAAGCAATCATCATTTCAAAAAAATACTAAACGTCTATACCTGCATCACATTGGTCTGGCTGCTATATTGTATCATCAACATAGGTAATGGTATAACCGGTGAATTTTACATGGAAGCATGGCTTCGTATTTTAAGACCCTGGGCCTTATACCCTATTCTGACCTGTATTATTCTATCCATACACTGCAATCGCTACACTTTTATCCATTACTTTTTAATACTATGGGGTATCATGACCCTACTGGCTGCCGCAAAAGGATATTGGCAAAAGAACAAAGGTTTTGACAGTACCGAGCTAAGCTGGTTGTGGGCCTACGGAGCACGTACCCATTTATCCATTCCGGCATCCGCTATTTCTCATTTTTCACTGACGCGGGTCTTTTCGGTGCCAGCATGGGATTATCCTGCACTGTTTTCACGCTTACTTTTTTCTATACAAAGAACCTATTTCTCAGACTCTTCTATTTAATAGTGGGTATGGCAGGATTTTATGGTCTGTTAATATCGGGAACCCGATCGGCCATAGCTGTACCCATTGCAGGGCTGGGGCTCTTTCTGTTCCTGTCTAAAAGTTGGAAAATAGGCATCATCTCCTTTATCCTGCTTGCCGGAGGGATAGGAATGCTGAAATACACCAAGATCGGAGAGAACAATAAGTTGATCCGTCGTATGCGTACTGTCTTTGACACAGAGGATCAATCGATGATGGCTCGTTTCGAGAACCAGAAAGCACTGAATGCCTACATGGATGAAATGCCCTTCGGCATAGGCATGGGAGCCATAGACGGGGTAGTTCCTCCCCATAACAAATATTATTTCGTTTCCATCTGTCCTTCAGACTCCAGTCTGGTAGATGTATGGAAACAGATGGGAATAGTGGGACTGTGTGTGTTTTTGGGTATGCATGCCATTCTATTTCTATCGGGCTCCTACATCCTTTTATTCAAAATCCGAAATCCGGAAATCCGGGGACCGCTGACAGGTATGTTATGCGGTTGTGCAGGCATACTGGTAGCTTCTTACGCCAATATGGTTTATTTCCAGTTTCCTAACGGAATCTTGATTTATTCTTGTTTCACCTTTGTTTTTTTAGGACCTTATTTAGATAAACAATACTCAGAAATACATGGACTACCGACAGCCTGACCTATCCGTCATCACCGTGAACTATAACGGTTTTCACGACACCTGCGAATTCATTGACTCGTGGGCAGCCACTGTATTCTCTGTCAGTTATGAAATGATAGTCATTGACAATGGTTCCACTGCCAATGAAGCCGCCTTGCTACAAAAAACATATCCTTTTATCCAAGCCGTACGCAGTGAGCGGAACTTAGGATTCGCCGGAGGTAACAATCTGGGTATAAACCTTGCAAAAGGAAAATACCTGTTCTTGCTGAACAATGATGTTTGTATGGTCAAAGATGCCATACCCTTGTTGATAAAACGCCTTCTGTCCTCCGACAAGATAGCAGGTGTCTCCCCGTTAATCCGTGATTATGCAGAACCGCACGCCATACAATTTGCAGGATACACCCAACTTTCGCCCATTACCTTAAGAAACAGAGCCATAGGCAAAGGGAAAATAAATAAAGACCACTACCCCGCCCAAAAAACGCCTTATCTGCATGGTGCCGCCATGTTACTGAAAAAAACAATAATAGACAAGCTTAGCCTGATGCCCGAAGAATATTTTCTATATTATGAGGAACTGGACTGGTGCACCTATATCAATAGGGAAGGCTATGAACTATGGTACGATCCCGCTTGCGAAATACGGCACAAGGACAGCAACTCCACCGGAAAAGAAAGTCCGTTGAAATACTATTACCTGAGCAGAAACAGATTACTATATGCCTACCGCAATCTCTTTGACTGGAAACTTCCGGTTTCCATCTTATACCAGACAATGATTGTATGTCCCAAAAACATACTGACCGCCTTGGGAAAAGGAAAGAAAGCCATAGCCAAAGCACATTGGGAGGGAACAAAAGCATTTTTCAAACTTAGAAACAAAGACAAACAGCCATGATATTTCTAGCATACATAGAACTACTACTTTTCGCGATATGTGCCTTTACTGTTTTTTACCTGCTGGTGTACGCCATAGCGGCAACAGGCAACCGCACCGACAAATATTCCGAATCAAGAGTAAAACACCGTTTCGCCATTCTGATACCGGCCTATCAGGACGATGACTACATACCCTATACCGTCAAATCATTTCTGCAACAAGAATATCCTATAGACTGCTATGACATTATCGTCATTTCAGACCACCTGAAGCCGGAAACAAACAGACAGCTGGCACAATATCCCATCACCCTGTTGCAAGCCAGATTCAAGAAAAGTTCAAAAATGAAATCTGTCAAAGCTGCCATGTCACAATTACAAGAAGGACAATACGATATCGTTTTAATCATGAATGCGGACAATGTAGTGGACACCAACTTTCTTGAAGTTGTCAACAATACGTATGCCAGCGGCTCCAATGCCATCCAAACCCATCGCATCTATCAGGAAAGACCCAGCAATGTCAGCATATTGAATGCCATCACCGACGAGATAAACAATTCCATTCTTCGTGCGGGGCATGTCAATTTGGGACTTTCAGCTTCGCTGAACGGCTCCGGAACCGCAATAGACTTCACTTGGTTCAAAGAAAACATCCGTCATTTAAAAGACGATGACGATGAAAAAGTCATCGAATCCCTGCTGCTCCGCGAACGGATATATGTGGAATATTTAAATAATACCCATGTATATGCCTTGAAGAATAGTGGAAAGAAAAAATTCTATACCCAACATAGCACTTGGATTAAAACCCAATATTATTCCCTGTTCACCAATATCGGTAATCTGCCCGGCGCCATTTTAAGTGGAAAATTTGATTATGCCGACCGTATTCTGCAATGGTTCATTTTCCCTCGCACCATCCTGCTAGGTATCCTCCTCCTGTTCAGTTTCCTGTCCGTATACTTCCACTGGAGCGCCTGCCTAAAATGGTGGGGATTATTACTCACTTTCTTATTGACTATGGCAATAGCCACTCCAAACTACTTGGTGGACAGCAAATTCAACAAAGCCATGAAAGCTATCCCCTTTCTGGCGGCAGGCATGATATTCAATATGCTTTTAAGAAAGAAAAAATAAAAGCCCCATGCTATCGGAAATTATACATATCATGGAATATACGCTATATATCTACCTTTCCGTCAGTGTGGGGTATATAGTCCTGTTTTCTGCCGCCTCTCATTTCTTCAAACAAAAGAAATATCCCGCGACTACTGTCCGGCAACGTTTTATCATCCTTGTTCCCGCCTATAAAGAGGATGCGGTCATTCACGCCTGCGTCACTTCCGTTCTGCGCCAAACTTATCCGGCAGAGCTTTACGACCTGATAGTCATATCCGACCACATGCGTCCCGAAACCAATGCCTCACTGCGCAAAGAACGCATCGGCTTGATAGAACTGCATGAAAAGGAAAGTTCCAAGGCAAAAGCCCTGCGCATTGCAGCAGAGACCATCACAGACCAGCCATACGATTATGTCCTCATACTGGATGCCGATAATCTGATCTCACCCTGTTATCTTCAAGAACTGAATAAGGCAGTTTCACAGGGTATAAAAGCCATACAGACACACCGCAAAGCCAAAAATATGAATACAGACATAGCCCTATTGGATGCCGCCATCGAAGAGATGAACAATTCCATCTTCCGCAAGGGACACATCCGGCTGGGATTTTCATCTGCCCTTACCGGCTCCGGAATGGCTTTCGATTTCCGATGGTTTGTCCGGAACATCATCCATACCCATAGTACGGGCGAAGACAAAGAACTGGAAGAACTCCTGCTCCGTCAAGGCATTCACATTGAATATATAGACACCCTAGAAACATTGGACGAAAAAGTCCGGCAACCGGATGCCTTGCGTAACCAGCGCCGCCGCTGGATAGCCACCCAGCTTTTCCTTGCATTAAAAATGGGACGTAACCTCCCCACAGCCTTACTGAACGGAAACGGAGATTATCTGCTGAAAACCCTCCAAGCCTTTATCGCCCCCCGCAGCATTCTGTTGGCGCTCATCGGATTCTTTTCATGTGTTCTCTGCATTTTCTCTCCGGCTTCTTCCATAAAGTGGTGGATTTTGCTTATCTTGCTGAACGGTGCGTTATACCTGGCCATTCCGTCCAATATGAGATATAAATACATGAGCAGAATCCTCAGGCAGACACCTTATTTTGTAATCATTATGCTTCTCAACTTGTTTCACTTGAAAGGAATGGCACAGAAGTTCAACCATACACAGCATGGATAGAATTATGAATATAAAAGAGTACTTACAGCAACACCCGCAATGGAAAAAACGGATACACGGTTTCATCATGCATCCGGTAAAGACACGCCCCTATTGGTGGATACGCGTATGGCAGCCTTTCTACATAAAAAAAGGCCGGGGCTCAGTCATTTATTCCAGTGTACGGAAAGACCTTCCACCGTTCCACCTGTTCCAGATGGGAAAATATTCGGTAGTGGAAGATTTCTCCTGCTTGAACAATGCCGTAGGCGACATCGTAATCGGCGACTATTGCCGGATAGGACTCGGCAATACGGTCATCGGCCCCATCCGGATAGACAACGGGGTCAATATTTCACAAAACGTAGTCCTGATAGGATTAGATCACAATTACCAGGATATCACTCAAGGCATCATCGAACAAGGTATCACCACTTCTCCTATCCACATCGGAGAACATACCATCATAGGAGCCAACGTGATTGTACTGCCCGGAATCACCATCGGCAAACATTGTTTTATCGGTGCCGGGTGTGTGGTTACCCAAAACATACCCGACTATTGTGTCACGGTAGGAAATCCCGCACGCATTATCAAACGCTATAACCCTCAATCACAAACATGGGAAAAAATATAAAAATATTAGTATGTGCCCATAAGGACAGCCGGCTACCACAGCATGAGTACTTCTGTCCCATACAGGTGGGGGCTTCCCTAACCAGTGCCCGATTCTTCCCTGTACTAGATAACACAGGAGATAATATATCCGACAGGAATCCTCACTTTTGTGAACTAACCGCCCATTATTGGGCTTGGAAAAATCTAAAGTGTGACATTATAGGGCTCAATCATTACAGGCGCTTCTTTGATTTTCATCGCCCGTTTCCGGCTTTTTCACCAGACAGGAGTTTCATTAACATAGATTCATTTCTAAAAGAAACTTACCGATTTCCTGATTTAGAAACCTTATTAAATGATTATGACATCATCCTCTCTCCCAAGCGTCATTATCCCTATAACGTCGCTACACAATACGCCATATTCCATCTAGTCAATGACCTCAATTTGCTGAAAGAAGTCATTCAACACCTCACACCCGAATATGCTGAAGCTTTTCATACATTCATGTATCACTGCAATGCCTATTCCGGATATAATATGTTTATCACCGGACGGAAACATTTTGACGAATACTCCCAGTGGCTATTCAGCGTATTGTTTGAATTAGAAAAACGGGTAAAACTGTCCGCCTATCCGGATCAGGCACGTCTGTTCGGCTATTTATCAGAAAGATTGATCAATGTCTATTGCATAAGGCACCAGTTAAAGATAAAGTATGTTCCCGTCATCATGCCCTTGGAAGAAACGTTTCAGAATCCGAGCAACCTGCTTTATACGCTTCGCCGACTAAAGAATGATCTTATTTATAAACTCACAGAATTATAAGTTATGCCGTTGGTTTCTGTCATCATCCCTATATACAATACAGAAAAATTCCTGCCTTTGTGTATCAGCAGCGTCTTAAACCAGACACTGACAGACATTGAAGTACTGCTGGTTAATGACGGAAGTACGGACGGAAGCGGGAAAATATGTGACGAATACGCCTGCAAGGACCAACGAATACAGGTAATACACACTCTGAACCAAGGAGTCAGCCATGCACGAAACCAAGGACTGGAAACCGCAAAAGGAGAATATATAGCTTTCATGGATAGCGACGACTGGATAGAAACGGATATGATAGCCACTCTTTATCAACTTATCCGGACAAACGAAGCCGGTCTGGCTACTTGCGGATATATCATTGAAAATGAAGATGGTCGTCCGATTTACCACATCAACGAAGTGAAATCCGGCAAATTAACCCAGTGGGAGGCCATTCACTCCCTGTTTAACGACAGGCATTACAAATACAAAGGAAACTTATGGGATAAATTATATCATAAAGAAATCATTGACAAACATCACCTAAAATTCAATGAACATATTTATTATAATGAAGACAGGCTCTTTATTTTTCAATACCTGAGCCACTGCCAATCAGCCGCATACACCACTTCCCCCTATTATCACTATGTCACAAGAAAATCAAGCGCCATGAACCTGTCGCAAAAAAACTACACCCCCAAACTGTGCACTTTCATGGATGCATTCGACCTGATGACTTCACTTTCGGCCACATTCCCCACCTATATTCTACGTGCTTTGTCGGCCGATTACATAAAAAGTTCGTTCTTGTTCTATACCCAACACTCACGGGAAATCCCCTTCAATGAATTATGGGACAGAATGCTAAGAATCAGAAAAAACAATTATATACATCTTCCACTTTCTCTAAAAATAAAGTATGCGCTATATGGCATCAGACTTATCCTGCGGGCATGGCTCAAGTGAAAAGACCAATTTACTGCTTACTTAACACGCACCCGTTTTATCTTTCCATGCACCCACAACAAGGCACAGACCAATTTGTATGCCATCTGATGAAGGCCCGCAGTTTTATTCAGTTCGGGAATCAGTTCCAATAAAGGAGATTCCACCTTTTCCAGTCTTATATAATCCTTCATCATTCTATCCGGAAACAGTTCCTTATACACCCGCTTTCTTTCCATATCTCTTGTTCCGGCATCCGTTTCACTGACCCCTCCGGGTACAAACCTACAAACGATGGAACGAATATTGCGGAACGTCGCATTGTTGAATATCAAGGTCTGAATATAAAATTTCCAATCGGATACAATCTTATAACTCTCGTCATACCTGTTTTCATCAAAAAGTTCTTTACGGAAGAATGAAGCCTGATGCAATACAGTTCCCCGAATCAAATCCATCAGCGTTATATCCTCCTTATGAAATCCCCACACCTCTGTGCCATGCACTATTTTTCCAACAACAATATCGCTGTCCAATGAAGGTGCCACCTCCTGCAACACACCATTGTTATAAAATTCATCACCGGAATTCATAAAGTTCAAATACTCTCCATGCGCCTGTAAAACTCCTTTATTCATGGCATGATAAATACCCTTGTCCGGCTCCGATACCCAATAGTCCACTTTACCGGCATACTCTTTTATCACTTCAATACTTCCATCCGTAGACCCTCCGTCAATAATAATATACTCAAAATCCCTAAAAGACTGGCCGACCACACTTTCTATGGTTTTCCTCAACCCTTCTTTATTATTATAATTAATGGTTATAATCGAAAATTTTCTTTGTGACATAATTTTCCGCTTTTTACAATCTAAAGTTTCCATTCGTCATCCAGACTGAGCGATTTTTCGAATCCGACATACAGAGGCACAATCCGGCTGACATTCGAAGTATAAGTACCGATAAAAAATGAAGAATGGATCAGAATATCCATATCCAACAGCATATTCAACGTATCTATATATCTACTTTTTTTATCCTTTGTATTAAACAAAGACTCGTCAAATCCTGTTTGTGTCACAGCTGTGTTCCAGTAAACATTAAATCCTTCGGCAACCAGTGCGGATTTCAACTTATCCGTCACAGAACCATCATCCGTAGCTATAAACACATTACGGCTGATATGCTTCTTCCCTTTAACAGCATCAATATAAAGAGACAAACCGAGTTCCTTCATCTCACGGGAAACTATCTTATCTCCCCGCCTTATATGTACCGCTATGTAATCTACCGGCAAATTCATCTCGCTTTTCCTTTTTTCTATATAGCCGGTTGTCTTTTCATTAAATTTTAATATTTTCCGCAAGGCAGAGCCATAATCATTTCTGATATCTTCCAGTTTCTCCAGAAAATCCTCCGATCTCATTTTTAGAAAGACCTCATTCCCTAGTTCCGTTTCCGGATGAAATAACAGATATATCCTATTCATTATATAGAAAATATAATACCGGAAAAAAGCGGACGGATTATAATAGATATTTCCCCACCAAGGTTTCCCCTTTTTATAAACAATATATTGCGAACACATCACCCCGTTACAGTTTGGCAAGACCGATTCGAAATAATCACTCCAGCCTTTCTCTACCCTTGCATTCCAGTTCCTTGTATTGACAGTCAGCTCTTCCTGATTATAGTCCGCATAGACCAATGCCAAAGCAAGGTTAGACAACTCTGAGAACAACCCTCTTCCAGTCAAACTATATACGATTCTTTTTTTCTTCATCTCCATAATAGAACATAATGATCAAACTTTTATATCCTCCAATCCGATAAAGCCGTTGGACGTTTGTGTCAGTGCATGCCCGAATCCACTTTGAAACCCCTCACATTCCAGCAAACAGCAACGAACTGCTTTCAAATAATATTCCACCATAGGATGATGTATAAACAAATCTGCCTGCAGGACACCTTTACTCAGCACAGGCGGAAGCCCTATACGCCTCTCGATGCAAAAATCCCCTTTAGGTAAATGACTGATACTCCCGTAATAATGTCCCGGAGCATAAGTAGCATAAGGCACTTCCGTCCTGCTCTTCAAAACCAGCATTACATCATACATCATATCCTCTTCAGAATATCCCTGTATTTTCACAGTCAGAAAATTCTGACCTCCATGAATAGTGGAAGAGGCACATTCCGTTCCGTTTATCTCAATGCAATCTATATGAAGCGTATTTTTCGTCCAACCCACATAATCTATAATTTTACTTTTCCGGACCGTCCCTTTCTCTTTCAAGTAATAATCGATGGCAGAATGAACCGTCCCCTGATAAACCGCGGTACCATTTTCCAAGCATATTCCTTTTGTACACAAACTTCTTACCGCTGCCATGTTATGACTGACAAACAAGACTGTCCTTCCCTCTCCTTTCGACACATCCTGCATCTTGCCAATAGCCTTCTTTTGGAATTCCGCATCGCCCACTGCCAACACCTCGTCCACCACCAGAATTTCCGGCTCCAGATGGGCGGCGATAGCAAATCCCAACCGCACGGTCATACCCGAAGAATAACGTTTTACGGGAGTATCGATATATTTCTCCACACCGGCGAAAGCCACAATCTCATCCAACTTGCGGGTAATCTCCGCCTTGGTCATCCCCATGATGGAACCATTCATATAAATATTCTCCCGTCCTGTCATTTCGGGATGAAAGCCTGTACCCACTTCCAGCAAAGAGGCAATACGCCCCCGTGCACGGATACAACCGGCAGTAGGAGAAGTCACCCGCGAAAGGATTTTCAACAAAGTGGACTTTCCCGCACCGTTCTTACCTATAATACCCAGCACTTCACCTTCCTCCACATGGAAATTAATATCTTTCAACGCCCATACAAAATCTCCCGTCGCTTTCTTGGAACGGTCATTCTCTTCTCCGATTCTGAGATACGGGTCCTCCTTTCCACGGATCCGCGCCCACCAACGATTCAAATCACGGCTCAGCGTGCCGGTTCCGATGCTTCCCAATGCATATTGCTTGCTGATATTCTGAAACTCTATCGCTATTTTTCCCATTCTGTCCCTTCTTTTAAATCACATCCATGAAACTACGTTGCACTCTATTAAAAGTCACCATCCCCCAAAGCATTATCACCACTGTAAACGCCAACGTGTAGCCTAAGTGGAACCAACTGAAAGTCCCCACCCCCAAGAATCCGAATTTAAATGTTTCGATAAGGGAAGTCAGCGGGTTCGCCACAATGATCCACATATACTGCTCATGACTCTGCCTCATCACGGACAAAGGGTAAATAACCGGAGTGGCATACATCCACAACTGTACCCCGAAAGTAATCAAGAAACGCAAGTCACGGTACTTGGTCGTCAAGGAGGATATCAATAATCCGAACCCCAAACCAAGTCCTGCCAACATGAGCAGCAGCAAGGGAGCCAACCAAGCATATCCGTTGACCATCAACGAATATCCGTTGCACAAATAGTAAATATAAATTAAAACGAACAATCCGAACTGAATGCCCATCTTTATCATGCAAGATATAACGATGGACAAGGGTACCACCAGACGAGGGAAATATACTTTTCCAAATACATTCTGATTGGCGTTGAACGTATCCGAACAGCGGCTTAAACACTCCGAGAAATAATTCCAGCAAAGTAAGCCCGCCATATAAAACAGCGGTTGGGGAAGTCCGTCGGTAGGAATACCGGCAATACCGCCAAAAACAAACATGAACATGACGGTAGTAAGCAGTGGCTGGATAACAAACCATAACGGTCCTAAAACAGTCTGTTTATAAAAAGTGACGATATCCCGTCTGATATACATTACCAGCAAATCCCTATACAGCCATACCTCTTCCAGATCCAACCGGAACAAACCGGACCGAGGCTTGATCACAATATCCCATTTTTCCTGTTCATCTTGTACCATATACTACTTTTTTTAGTAAATTATTCCAACTGTCACATACCTTCTCTATATGAAATGTATCAGCATACTCCACCGCCTTATTTCCCATCCATTCCCAATCCGTCCGATCAGCCATATACGACATACAACCGGCCAGCTGAGCTATATTCCCTGTTTCAAAAAGAACGGCCATATCTTTGTCTTTCAACAACTCGCGCGTTATCGGTAAATCAGATGCAATAACAGGTAACCCGTGCGCCATAGCCTCTATCATCACCAGGCCGAATCCCTCCCAACGGGAACTCAGCACATACATACTGGAATGTGCATAATACTCCTGCACCTCTTTCGTGAAAGGATGCAGCGCGATGCTCTTTTCCAATTCATATTCATTGATCAATGAACGGTAAAGCGCTTCCTCAGGACCCTCCCCCACAATTTCCAGTGTCCAGTCCGGATGAGTTTTCACAAAAACAGAAAAAGCTTTTATTAAAATATCAAATCCTTTATGTCCGAATGAAAAACGACCGACCGCCAAAATCCTTCTATATTCCTTCTTTCCCCGACCTTTAGGCAGTACAGTCAGAGGATTGTATATCACCTCGCAGCACAGGTTCATTTTCCGAAAGAAACAACCGGCATCTGCATGACTTAAAACCACCCTCTCGTCCAATTTCCCCATCTGGACTTGAAAAAAGCAATCCAATCCCGGCAAATAGGGAGTTTCTTTCTCAAAGAATGCTTCATAAGAATTATGCAGCCACCCAACAGTCTTTGTCCGGATCCGACTCTTTACTGCAGAGAGGTGCAGAGCCATAAAAGCATGTACCCCGATGACTACATCACATTGCCGGGCATTTATTTTCCTTGCCAATGTCCGTTTATAAGAAGAAGGGAAAAAACTGGCAGCATACCATTCTGAAGTCAGCCGGGTATGAGGCAACCCATGTTTATATAAAAAACTATAGCCTTTACATAACAAACGCTCGATGAAAGAGGAGGCGGAATAAGAGAAAGAATCAAACCGCACGGTACTTTCGGCATATCCGTACATCGACAAGTCCGTACAAGTATCCGTGGTCAGTATCGTGACTTCATGTTTTCCGGACAAAGCCTTGGCTATTTCAGCCAACACACGCTGTACTCCGCCGAAACTGAAGACAGTATCACAATAAAATAATATTCTCATGGAATTTAGATTACACTCTTTCTTCGCAAAGATACAATAAAGAAATGAAAATAAATGCGGAATGAAGAAAGAATATCATATAATACAAAGCAGGTATCTGCGGCACGTACATACGTATAGAGCGGCACGTACATATGTGAAATCCTGCTCCCCCAAAAACAACAGGTCAAATAAAAAAAAGACCTTGTTCTTTTTTAAAAAGATGGCGAGCTTTTTTAAAAACCTCCTGATCTTTTTACTGCCACCGGAAATTTGCCATATTCCATAGAGGTCCCCCCCTTCAGACACACTTTTTGCAAAGAAAAAGCCTGAGAACATCCTACTTCATATTAAATCGGAACAACTTATAAAAAAGGATATATTACTGATAACAAATAGATTATATGAAATTCTGCTCCAAAAAACAGTGAGGGCATGAGAGCATAAGTGAGAGTTACATTTTTTACCATCACTATACAAATAGTTCATAAACAACCAGTTGTGCACACAGTGAGAGCATGAGGGCATTATCACCCCGAATTTCCAGTGAAAGATTCTCATACTCATCGAGATATTATCAAGATAATGCATGATGCTGAATATAAATCAATATCTTTGCAAAAAGAAGAAGAATGACAAAGAACACAAGTTACCATTACAGCATCATTATTCCGCACAAGAATACCCCCCGTCTTCTGGAACGCTGTCTGTGCTCAATTCCCACTTGGGATGAAATTCAAATCATTATCATTGATGACAACAGCAATTCCGAATCTGTCGATTTTTCTCATTTTCCGGGAAACGGCAGAAAAAATACGGAAATCCTGTTCACTAAAGAGGGAAAAGGGGCAGGATACGCACGGAACATAGGACTCTCCCACGCCCGTGGCAAATGGATTATCTTTGCAGATGCAGACGATTTCTTTACAGCCGATTGTTTTACTATCTTAAACGAATACATGGACAGCCCCCATGAAGTCATCTATTTCAATGTACGTTTTGTCATGTCCGACAATCCGTCCCAAGAAAGCCGACGCGGAACTTACTATACCAACTTCTTCAATGATGTAAACCCGGAAAACAAACTGCGATACCAATCTCAAGTTCCTTGGGGCAAAATGATAAGGCGCAGCTTCCTGTCAACATTCCACATTCAATTCGATGAAACAAGAATAGCCAACGATGTGTATTTTTCATGCCTTGTCGGTATATATGCCCCCAAAGCAACCACAGACAGAAGAATCATTTATTATTGTACCGAATCCGGCCAGTCCCTTGCTATGTCCAAACAAGACCGCGAGAGTTTAATCATACGGTTTAACGCAAGCATGAAATGCAACAGACTGTTGCGACAAGAAAAAATCCACTATTACCTGTCACCACTTCCGTGGTGTATCCCTTCGGCAAAAACAAAAGAATGGCTCCCCGCCAAATACTTTTTTGAATACCTGTTTTTCTTCCGCCTGCAAGCATTCAAAGAATTATATTATGCTTTTTCCGCTATCCTGTCACATATGAATGAGCCGGCCACAAAAGAAACCGACAACCAATGTAACAAGAAGACTACCAACCTAAGGGAATAATATTCATTACACAAGAAGATTCAGCGGTACAACCTTCCCCATATCTTATAATACAATTTGATCAGATTAGCGTATTTATACAATATGTGATGTCTGTAAATCCCCCAATTCAAAAGCAGAGAAAAAGGATAGAACAAATTCAATTCGTACAAAACCTCCATAGGCCGGAACTCTCTGCAATGCTTCCTTATCAGATTTCTTTTAAACTTACCTATCGCATCATTACTTTCCCTTGTAACCCCTATTACAGCAGCATTATACACCACCGGCATCAACTTGTTCAAAATGAAACAGATATTTTCAGCATACAATTCCTGTTCCATGTGCTCATTAAAAACAGTCAAGATAAAAATAAAATCCTTTGCCGGCTTGTCAAAGTCCGTTTTCGCCTTATTCATGGTTGAGAAAGGATTTGAACGCCTGTAGAAATAAGTAAAAGAATTGACGGAAGCAAACGTTTCCACCTTTTTATACAGAAAATAGCACCACAAAAAGTCCTCAAACAAAATGCCCGTCCTGAAATAAATGGCATTCTCTGTCAACACCTCCTTTCTGATCAATCTGTTGACCGGAGTGGATGTTATTTTCGAATCCAGAAACAGCTTGTTGATACGTATCCGTCCTTCCGTATATCTTTGCAAATCACTGTTTTTGTTTTCCATCCCTTCTGAATAAGAATCCCCCTGCACCAAGTCAATCCCCGGATATCTTTTCGTTTCCTCCCATAATTTCTCCAGACAATTCTCATAAAGCATATCATCCGAATCTATAAAAAAAAGATAACCACCCCGGGATAGTTCTATTCCCTTGTTCCTTGCCGCAGAGACTCCTTCATTCCTCTCATTTCTCACGATCCTAAAACTGATGTTCCCTTTATATCCGGCCAGCTTTTCCTCTATCAGGCGCATACTGTTATCCGGAGAGCAATCATCAATGATGATACACTCAAAACAATCAAAAGTTTGGTTGATTATGGAATCAAGACATTCTGATACGTATTTTTCCACCTTGTAAACCGGCATCACCACCGTTATCTCTTTCATCATTATCTGCTAATCATTATAAAATGCAATATTCGCAAAAACAAATGATACTCACAACATTCCAAAGACTTTAATTACTAAATAGCCCCATCTTCATCCATTGAAACCCACTTTTTACTCCGAATACAGCCGACATTCCATAAAAAAACGGATATGGACAGGAATTTCAACAACTTCTTATTGGATATATAAAAAGAATACACTATTTTTACGGAAAAACAAACCAGGGGAATGAAAATAGTATATGTATACGACTCCATAGCCCGTATAGGAGGCATGGAGCGGATTTTAACGGATAAGATGAATTACTTGGCCGAAATTTATGGGCACGAGGTCTATCTTATCACTTCTTCCCAAGGCAATCATCCTCTTTCTTTCCCGTTATCCCACAAAGTGGAACATATCGATCTGGATACAAAGTTTCATTTGCAATACCAGCATCCGCTTCTCGAACAATTGAGAGTGGGATGGACTTTGAACCATAAATTCGAACAAAAATTAAAAAAAGAGATCAGGCTCATCAATCCCGATATCATATCAGGAAATACCAGTTTCAAAGCGGATTTGATCTGTAAATTAGACTGCAAGGCAAAGAAAATCATTGAATCGCATTGCGCCAAAATATACACCCGGATACCTGCAAACCGCAAAAAGAGTTTTTTTAAAGATATAAAAGACAGATACGTCAGTTACCAATGTTTCCGTGATGTAAAACGATACAGCGATGTCATAGTCACACTGACACAAGGAGATGCCGCCATGTGGGGACAACATCCGAATATACATATCATTCCGAACACCACCTCTATTGATATACAAACAATCAGCTCCTGTGAGGCTCCCCGTGTAATAGCGGCAGGCAGACTGACCTGGCAAAAAGGATTCGACAGACTGGTTGACGCATGGAATATCGTGCAGAAACACCACCCCGACTGGATACTGGATATATTTGGTGAAGGATTTTATAAGGATAGCTTAACCCGGCAGATTAAAGACAGAAAGCTGGAACACTCCATCACAATTCATCCTTTTACACAAAACATAACGCAAGAATACCTGAACAGTTCCATTCTGGCCCTAAGCTCCAATTACGAAGGTTTTGGACTGGTCTTGATCGAAGCCATGAGTCTGGGTGTTCCTTGTGTTTCTTTCGACTGTCCTTTCGGTCCATCGGAAATCATCAGAAACCAGGAAGACGGACTCCTCGTCAAAAACGGAGATATACAAGGATTTGCCAACGCTCTTTGCCACTTGATAGAACATGAAGCAGAAAGAAAAGCTTTTGGCAAAAGAGCTAAACAAAATATAACACGCTACTCACTCCGAAACATCATGCCGCAATGGGAAATGTTGTTTCATAAACTGACTGAAAAATGACCATCGTTTATCTATACACAGCACTATGCACCGTGGGAGGCGCAGACCGGAGCATCATCCAAAAAGCGAACTATCTGGCTGACGAAATGCATCAGGATGTATTTATTATCACAGATTCACAAAAAGAACGCCCGCCCGTTTTCCCGATATCTCCCAGAATCAGGCACATTGACATAGCAATTGATTTTGACAGACAATATCATCACAACCTGTTAGTAAGAGGATATTATTATTTTACCCTGATGCACCTGTACAGAAAGAAGCTGGAGTATTGGCTGAAAACCTTGAAACCGGATATTGTCATCAGCACATTGGGCCGAGAATTGGATTTTCTGACACAACTGGATGATGGAAGCGTAAAAATAGGAGAATCCCATATAGCCAAACCATACACTCGTAACCTGCATCTGATGGAACAACGGGGATTCCCATACAAGCAAATCGCACGGCATTGGAGAAAGAAACAGGAGGAGGCTGTAAAAAAACTGGATGCGCTGGTTGTTCTGACACAACATGATGCGGATAATTGGAAAGAAGTGAAGAAGGCTTGTGTCATACCGAACTTCTTACCTTTCTCACCCGAAAAAGGGAGTTCCTGCCTGGAGAAAAGAATCATCAGCATAGGAAGATACAGCGAACAGAAGGGGTATGACCGCCTGATTGAAGCCTGGATCAAAGTCAATCGGAAGCATCCCGACTGGCATATCCGCATTTACGGAGAAGGACAGGATAGGAACAGTCTGCAAGAGCTTATTGAAAAGCATCATATAGAAAACAGTTTTTCACTATGCCCTCCGACAAAAAGCATTCAAGAAAAATATCTGGAAAGTTCCATATACGTCATGAGCTCACGATTTGAAGGATTACCGATGGCACTTCTGGAAGCGATGGCATGTGGTGTTCCCTGCATTTCATTCGACTGCCCGTACGGACCTGCCGAGATTATCACTCCGGAAGAAGACGGAATACTGGTGAAGAACGGAAACACGGACGAACTGGCTGACGCGATATGCCGGCTGATAGAGGATACGGACAAACGCATACGGATGGGAAAGCAGGCCCAAAAGAATATCCAACGTTATTCACGCGAAGAAGTGATGAAACTGTGGGATGAACTATTCAACACCTTAACAACTGCCCGACCATGAATATCATCTACCTCCTTTTCCACGGACTATCCCCTTACAGCGGCATCAGTAAAAAGATCTTGCATCAGGTTAAAGGCTTTGAAGCATGTGGACACCGGGTAAGTTTATGCACATACAGCATAGCGGACAACGGCCACCGGGTAAGGATGATAAACAATGAAATAATAGAAGACTACGGAACAGGCAAACCGGCTGCGGCGAAAAGAAGAGTTTCCTACCAATGCATATACCGCTATGCTGTAACACATCAAGTGGAATTAATCTATGTACGCTCTTTCCATAATGCAAATCCGTTCACCATCCGGCTGTTCAGCAAACTGAGGAAAGCCGGAATTAAAATAGCGATGGAAATACCTACCTATCCTTACGACAGCGAATACGCCGGTTTCCCACTGGTCACACGCCTGGGGATACAAGTGGATAAAGTATTCCGAAAGACATTGGCAAAACACGTGAACGCCATCGTCACTTTCTCAGACTATCACTGTATATTCGGCCAACGTACCATTCAGATATCCAATGGAGTTGACTTTGATTCCATTCCGCTGAAAAAGACGGTTTCTAAAAATACCTCCGTCATTCATCTACTAGGAGTGGCCGAAGTACATTATTGGCACGGTTACGACCGCCTGATAGAGGGTTTGGGCAAATATTACCAAGACCCGGCAAACACAACCGTATTTTTCCACATCGCCGGAGGTATATGGAAATCCGAAATGCATGACTCACAACACGCTCCCGGATTTTATGAACTTATCAACAAATATCATATAGAAAAATATGTCATCTTCCACGGACAAAAAATGAACGAGGAACTAGACGAATTATTCAACGAAGCAGACTTTGCCATCGGCAGTCTGGCACGCCACCGCAGCGGCATCGACAAAATCAAAACATTAAAAAACAGAGAATATGCAGCACGGGGAATACCTTTTGCATATTCAGAAACAGATGAAGACTTTGACAAGATGCCTTATATACTGAAAGTTCCGGCCGACGAAAGTCCCATAGATATCCACCGGCTTATCCGGTTCTATATGGAACTGGATCTGTCTCCTCGTAAAATAAGGGATTCCATTAAAAACCTGTCATGGAAAGAACAGATGATGAAAGTAATAAACAACCTGTAATACTCCCGCCTATGATCCGAATCGCCTATTGTACCCCCTCTCTCCATATCCCCGGAGGAGTGGAAAGGGTACTGACCACCAAAGCCAATTATCTGGCGGAGAATGGTAATTATGACATATATATTTTGCTGACTGACGGAAAAGGCAAGCCTCCCTGCTATACTTTATCGCCCAAAGTAAAAATCATCCAACTGGATATAGATTTTGAAGAATTATGGGAACTCCCTCTTTGGAAAAAAGTGCCGGTTTATCTGAAAAAACAAAGAATATACCGACGCAAGCTCTCTGCCGCCTTGTCTCACCTCAAACCGGACATCACAGTTTCTTTGCTACGACGGGAAATAAACTTTATCACTTCCCTCAAAGATGGAAGCAAAAAGATAGGGGAGCTACATGTAAACCGGAAAAACTATCGTAACTTTGAAAAGAACGAAAGCAACTTCATCAAGGAACTTTTTGCCAAATTATGGATGAAAAGTCTGGTGAGGCATTTAAAAAAGCTGGACAAGTTCGTTGTACTGAGTGAGGAAGACAGAGCAAACTGGCCCGAACTGCAAAATGTAAAAGTTATCAGCAACCCTCTACCCTTTCAATCCGGAACATTCAGCGACTTGAACAATAAACGGATAACCGCAGCCGGAAGATATACTTATCAAAAAGGATTCGATTTGTTACTGGAAGCATGGAGCAAAGTCTGTAACCGGCATCCGGACTGGGAATTACATATATATGGCAAAGGAGACAAGACTACATATCAAGTACTGGCCGGAAAATGGAAATTAAAGAACCTTTTTCTTGAAAATGCAACCCCGGATATGCTCTGTAAATACCATGAAAGTTCTATCTTTGTATCAAGTTCCAGATTTGAGGGATTCGGAATGGTCATAGCGGAAGCAATGGCGTGCGGAGTACCTGCCGTGTCATTCGCCTGTCCGTGCGGACCTAAAGACATCATCCGGGACGGGGAAGACGGACTATTGGTCGAAAATGGAAAAACAGAAGAACTGGCCGAAAAAATAAATTATCTGATTGAGAACGAACAAATAAGAAAAGAAATGGGGAAAAAAGCCCGCATCAATGTACAACGTTTTGCTGAAGATGTAATAATGCAACAGTGGATTCAGCTATTCAACAACTTATTAAACGGAACAAAACAATGAAAACAGATTCCCCCTACGACAGAGGAGACATCCATATAAATAAAAATGACAAAGTGCTGGAGATAGGTCCGGGCCATAATCCGACATATCGCTCCAACGTGATAGTCGAAAAATTTATTGACACCAATTACCACCGCTGCGGTGACGTGAAAATATACCCGCATCAGACCTTTGTACATGCCGATGGAGAAAAACTGCCATTCAAAGACAAGGAGTTTGACTACGTAATATGCAATCAGGTATTGGAACACGTGGAATATCCCGAAGCTTTTGTCAAGGAATTATGCAGGGTAGCCCGACGGGGATACATAGAAACTCCCAGTCTGCTGGGCGAATACTTGTTTCCCAAAAAATCACATAAATGGGTTATATTGGATATAGACAACAAACTGGTCTTCTATGAAAAGAACAAGATGCCGGGAAACTATGAAAACGACTATGGAGAATTATTCCTGAATTATCTGCCTTTCCAATCCCTCCCCTACAAACTGCTGTGGCTGACGGAAGGAGATATAACCTTGAACCGTTATGAGTGGAAAGATGAAGTGGAGATACTAGTCAATCCCGAAGATGAATACTACTCCTCTTTCTTCCTCAACAAATGGAACCGGGAAATGGTGGAGAAACTATATCCCCGCCGTTCCGCCCTGACGGAAATGAAGAAGATGATTCAAGCCCTGTTCTATATCCTCAAAAACAAATTCAAATCACGATTCAGTAATCACCGGAATCCGGTCACACTGTCCGAATATATAAAAACGCATGAAGTGGTACGCTGACTATTTATCCATCTATGACAAGCCTTTCACCCAAGCCCCACAAGCGGTTATCAACCAAGTGAAAGACAAGATCCGGCAGCTTGCAACTCATGCTCCGCTGGTTTCGGTGGTCGCCATCGCCCATAATGAAGAAAAGAGGATATTGAGTTGCCTGTGGTCTTTATGTGAAAACCAACATAACTATCCTGTAGAAATACTAGTCATCAATAATCATTCTACCGACCACACCGAAGAGGTACTAAAAGAATTAGGAGTCACCTACTTCAATGAATACCAGAAAGGTCCCGGTTTTGCCCGGCAATGCGGACTGAACCATGCCCGGGGGAAGTATCATCTCTGCATAGACGCCGATACACTTTATCCGCCCCAGTACATCAGTACCATGATAAAGGTCTTACAGGACAAAGAAGTGGCAGGTGCATACGCCCTGTGGAGTTTTCTTCCTAATGAACATCATTTAGGACTTTTCTTCTATGAGACACTACGTGATCTCTATTTGAAAATACAAAATCTGAACAGACCGGAGCTCAATGTACGTGGAATGGCTTTTGCCTTCCACACGGAAACAGCCCGGAAAGAAGGATTCCGGACAGACATACTCCGCGGAGAAGACGGCTCCCTGGCACTGGCATTGAAAAAATACGGAAAATTAAGATTCGTCACCGCCCGCAAAGCCCGTGTCCTTACCGGCTATGGCACTATTTCGGCCGACGGATCCCTGTTCAGCAGTTTCAAAAAACGAGCCATAAAAGGTTTAAGAAGCTTCACGACTCTTTTCTATAGCAAAAACAATTACGAGGACGAAGATTCTAACTTGATAAAGTAACGACAGATGAAAATAGCAATAGAAGCCCAGCGCATCTTCAGAAAAGAGAAACATGGCATGGACTATGTAGCTCTGGAAACCATCCGGGAACTGCAAAAGATAGACCAACAGAACGAATACTTCATACTGGTCAGCCCGGGAGATGATGTTTGTTTGCAGGAATCCGCCAACATGCATATCGTGACCGTTAATTGGCCATCCTATCCACTTTGGGAACAGATAGGACTACCGTTGGCTTTAAAAAAAATCAAACCCGACCTGCTGCACTGCACAAGCAACACTGCCCCTGTGTATGGAAACATTCCACTGGTGCTTACACTGCACGACATTATCTTTCTAGAAAAAAAACAAGGCAAGAACCAGTCCATGTACCAAAGACTGGGACGTTTCTACCGAAAAATCATTGTTCCCCAAATCCTTACCAAATGCAAAAGAATCATTACCGTTTCTCATTTTGAATGCAACCGCATCAGTCATTTCCTGCACATTGACAAACAACTGCTTGTCGCCGTATACAACGGCTATTCACAACATTTCATACCCATATGGAACGCACAGGCCATCACTGCCCGATACATAAAGAACCATCCTTACCTGTTCTTTTTAGGAAATACCGATCCCAAGAAGAATACGGCAAGGGTATTGCAGGCATACCGCATTTATTTAAAAAAATCCAGTCAGCCCCTTCCCTTGCTTATCGCCGACCTGAAAGAAGAGATCATAGACGAATATCTGAACCGGGAAGGATTACAAGAAATAAAAAAAATGCTGTATCATCCCGGATACATTCCAAACACAGAACTACCCGCTGTTTATAGTGGAGCATCCGTCTTTATATACACGTCTTTACGCGAAAGTTTCGGCATCCCCATTCTGGAGGCGATGGCCTGTGGAACTCCCGTCATCACCTCAACCACTTCCGCCATGCCCGAAATCGCAGGACCGGAGGGTATTCTGGTCAATCCGTTCGAACCGGAGGAAATTGCTTCCGCCCTCCTTCATTTAGAAGAAAATGCAGAATTCTATCAGTCACAAACTGCATATGGACTAGAAAGAGTCCGTCGGTTCTCATGGGAGAACACAGCCAGAGAAATATTGAATATATATAAAGAAATACTAGCATGAACACTCTTGAAATCCTCTTCTTCGTTCTCCTGTTCATTGTATTCTACACCTATGTGGGATACGGAATCCTGTTGTGGATATTGGTAAAAATAAAACAAAGTTTTATTTCCTTCTACGATACGGACGAACCGGAGCAAGAAACCTGCCGGAACGGCAACAACACCGACCTACCCGAAATCACTCTGTTCATCACCGCCTATAATGAGGAACAGGTAGTAGACGGAAAGATGAAAAACTGCCAAGAACTGGATTATCCCAAAGAGAAACTGCATACCGTATGGGTAACGGACGGCAGCAATGACCGAACCAATGAAAAATTAAAAGCGTATCCCGATGTCACCCTATTGTTCATCCCCGAAAGAAAAGGAAAAACAGCCGCTATGAACCGGGGCATGGGATTTGTCACCACACCTTTGGTCATATTCACAGACGCCAATACATTTATTAATCCGCAGGCCGTTCGCGAGATAGTAAAATGTTTTAACCATCCGCAGGTGGGATGTGTGGCAGGAGAAAAACGGGTGGACATGTACAGTACCGAAGGAGCGGTTTCCGGAGGAGAAGGATTGTACTGGAAATATGAATCATGGCTGAAAAAAATGGATTATCAGCTCTATTCCGCCATAGGTGCTGCCGGAGAATTATTCGCCATCCGCACCCCGTTATATGAGGAAATGCCTGAAGATACCCTACTGGATGATTTTATGTTGTCCCTGCGTATCGCCATGAAGCAGTATACGATAGCATATTGTGATACGGCATATGCCTTGGAAAGCGGATCGGCCGATATGAAAGAAGAGGAAAAAAGAAAAGTACGTATCGCGGCAGGAGGATTGCAGTCTGTCTATCGTTTGAAAGAACTGCTGAATCCGCTACGTTATGGAATCCTCAGTTTTCAATATGTTTCCCATCGCGTGCTGAGATGGTCGGTAACCCCGGTCGCCTTGTTTCTGCTCTTTCCCTTGAATATCCTGCTGGTTGTCTGTAGTGAAAGCCTCCCGGTTTATTTTCTTTTTCTTCTGCTGCAATCCGCATTCTACCTCGGGGGAGTTTATGGCAGCCTCTTGTCTGCCAAGTCCGTAAAGAACAAATTCCTTTATATTCCCTACTATTTCCTGTTCATGAACATCAATGTGATAAAAGGTTTCTTCTATTTGAAGAGACATGCCGGCGGAACATGGGAAAAGTCCCGCAGGGCATAATATTTACTCACCAAAATACTTTTTTATCATCTCACGCAAAGCGGGAGCCATGATCGGCTTGGCCATATAATCGTCACATCCGGCTTCAAAAGCCTTGTCACGGTCACTGTCGTATGCATTGGCGGTAAGAGCTATGATGGGAAGTGTCCCTCCCTTCAGACGAATTCTTCTGGTAGCTTCCAAACCGTCCATAACAGGCATCTTTATATCCATCAAAATCATATCGGGCCGGCAACTCTCAAATTTCTCAATAGCCTCCTGCCCATCATGGGCACGGTGAACTTCATACTCCTTTCTTAAAATTATAGATAATAAGAGATAATTACTTTCCGTATCTTCAGCTACCAAAATCTTTTTCATTTCTTCTTTTCATTGATTACCTTGCAAAATTACGATATAAAATGATATAAACAATATTTTTTTTGTATATTTGCTGTCAGTAACAAATATCACGCATCTAAATTCGCTAAGAGAAACAGTCTATTGAGAATCATACTATTAATATGAAAATTCCGAGTAATATATTGCACGATAAGCAGTATGCAGACAAAATTCTGGAAATTACGGCTGATACTATGTTTTTCGTATATAAAGACGGCACCTGTTTAGACTTCAAGGCTAATACGACGGACTTCTTTATAAAAGAACAAGATATTATAGGGAGAAATATATTCTCTTATTTCCCCGTAGAAACGGCACGGGAGATGTATGCGGAATTCATCAAAGTACGGGCAGGAGACAAACCTTCCGCACGGAATTACAAATTAATATTGGAAGATGACGTGAAATACTACAAATGTATTATCAGCAAGTATGATGAGGAGCATTTTCTTTTTCAATACAGGGATATCACAGGCCGGAGTGTCGTCAGGCTGAAACTGGAAAAAAAGCAAAAAGATTTGTGCGAAGTAGAAAAAGCCGCAAGAATAGGATTATGGGCATACGATTCGTCCACACGGCTCTTCACTTACTCGGGATACACCCGGATATTCTGTAACGATGAGGAACAGAAACAGATTTCCATAGATGAATACATGAACTATATGCACCTTGATGACAAGGACCGTTTCAGTCAATGGCTGGAAGAAAACCTGAAGGAGAAAGATGCTTCCAATACCGTAAACTATAGACTCCTTATTGACGGAAAGACCGTCAATATGAGAATAAAAACATACCACAAAGAGGTATATATGCAAAGGACCGTATTGGAAGGATATATACAGAACACATCCGAAATTGTTTGGAAAGCAGAACGCTCCAACCAGCTGAAATCTGCCTTCCTTGCCAATATGAGCCATGAAATCCGTACGCCGTTGAATGCCATTCTGGGATTCTCACGCATTATAGCCGAAACGGAAAACGCCGAGGAAAGATTGCAGTATTACGATATTGTAGAAAAAAACAACATGCGCCTGCAGGAACTTATCAACGAGATTTTGGACCTGTCGAAGATTGAATCGGGCATGATGGAGTTCAACTATGCGCCTGTATCCCTTTATATTTTATGTGAGGATGTAAAAAACACGTATAGTTTCCGGTGTCAACCCGGAGTGGAGCTTGTTTTCGAAGAGTCCGATCCGTCACTGGTTATCTCGACAGACAGGAACCGCTTGTTTCAGGTTTTCTCCAATCTGATAGGTAATGCTACGAAATTCACCGCCAAAGGTTCTATCAGCTTCGGGTATAAATTGAAGGAAAAAGAGATTGTTTTTCATGTAGCCGATACCGGAAGCGGTATTTCCGATGACAAGATAGACAAGATATTCGATCGTTTCATCATGGCCAACAACCAAGTGCAAGGCACAGGACTGGGGCTTTCCATCAGCAAAATCATTGTAGAAAAGTTAGGAGGAAAAATAGCTGTACAATCCAAAATGGAAACCGGAACCACATTCACTTTTACATTGCCTTACATTTCGGCAAACGGAGATATGAAATGGGAGGAAAAACTTACACCGGCTTCCATTAAAGACAACAATAGAACTTCCCACCAGGAAATGACCATCCTAGTGGCGGAAGACTATCAAAGCAATTATGACTTGATAGAGGCTATGCTCGGAAAAATGTACAAACTGGTGCATGCTCATGACGGTATGGAGGCTATCATATTCTATGAACAATACAAACCCGACTTGATTTTGATGGATATAAAAATGCCTAACATCAATGGTCTGGACGCCACCAAAGCCATCCGGGAAATGTCTGCCAGCGTACCTGTCATCGCTGTAAGCGCATACGCATATGAAAAAGACAAAATAGCTGCCATAGAAAGCGGATGCAATGAGTTTTTAACCAAACCGGTATCTGCCGACTTATTGAAAATGACTATAAACAAGTATCTAAAACAAAAGTAATTTATGGGAAGATTAGCCGTATACAAATTTGCCTATTTTTTATCTATCCTGTTCACAATCTTCATTCTGGGACTTTCCATCTTCGCTTACTTTTCAGGTAAAATAAATCCGGTGGAGAATATGTTCGCCGCATACGTTGCCTTAAGCAAACCTATACTGGTGGTTGTCAATACGATATTATTTATTTACTGGCTCATCAGACTACGGTATTGGTTATGGATTCCATTGACGGGTCTGATAGTAAATTACGAATACATCACTTCCATGTACCAAATTTATAACCCTACCAAATATGCTAACGAGAACAGATTGAAAGTAGTGACTTACAATGTCCACTCATTTGGAAATGAAATTACGGGATTCTCCGCCAAGGAGTTTGCCGAGATGATGAACAAGGAGGAAACGGATGTACTTTGTTTTCAGGAATATAGAGGCAATGGCGACTTTACGGAACAAGACTTACAGAATACGTATGCTAAAATATTCCCTTACTCGTTTATCCCCGAAGGATTGAGTCAGGCCATTTACAGCCGCTACCCCATCAGACAGTCACAAACAATAGAATTTCCGAATACCAACAACGGAGCCATCTGGGCCGACCTGGATGTAAAAGGTATGACGATACGCATCATCAACGTGCACATGCAGACTACCAGCTTTGACAGAATGCGTTCCAAAGCAGCACAGGCTCGGGGAGAACAAGATGAGGAACAGGAAAGAGGCATTTATCTGGGCTATTCTGACAACTTCCGGGAAAATACTGTCAGACGTGCCGGACAGGCTGAACAAATCAGTTCGCTGATCAATGCCACGGAATATCCCTTGATTGTATGCGGTGACTTCAATGACCCTCCGGGAACTTTTACTTATGAAACTCTGAAAAACGGCTTGAAAGACGGATTTCAAACCGCTGGAGAAGGGTACGGAGCCACTTATCGGGGGTTTCACCATTTACTACGGATAGACTACTTGTTCCATTCCACCTTATTGGAAGGTATAAAATATAAGGTGATTCCTTATGATATGAGTGACCATAACCCGGTATATCTGGAGGTGGGACTTTGATAAATCACTTCTTCAAAGCTACCGAAAAGAAGAAAGTGGAACCTTTTCCCTCTTCAGACTCAAACCATAAATGCCCACCATTCTTAACAGCAAAATCCTGACATAATAACAAGCCTAATCCGGAACCTTCCTCATTATTCGTTCCGTATTTGCTGAAATGAGTTTCCGTGTTCAACAATTTCTTTTGGTCTTCCTCACTCATGCCTTTTCCGGTGTCTTTTACACTGACTATGACTTTATCACCCTCTATTTCGGCATTAACCAGAATTTCGGAATCATTATAACTGAACTTAATTGCATTGCTGAGAAGATTACGCAAGATGGTTTTCATCATATCCATATCGGCATGTACCTCAATCTTTCCATGCACCGGGAAGTTCACCTTTATATTCTTCATACCGGCTACCAGATTGAAAATTTCGATAACCGAAGCAATATTCCCCACAATATCAAAGTCCTGATAAACTACATTCAGCTTGCCTATCTGGCTTTTAGTCCATTTCAATAAATTATCCAGCAAAGAGAAAACATCCTCCGTACTTTGATTGGCCATGCTCAGCATATCAAACATTTCCTTACCGATCTGTTCGGACGGAAGACTGAGTATCAACATATTGAGCACCATTTTAATGGATCCCATGGGTGAACGCAGGTCATGTGCGATAACAGAATATAACTTGTCGCGCCCCATAATAATCTTACGCAATTCTTCCGTTTGCTTCATGATGATCCGTTTGGCGGCAATCAGGGATATCTGATGGGTAACACGGATCACAAGCTCTTCCTTATTAAAAGGTTTGGATATAAAATCATTCGCACCTACCTTGAAACCCTTCACTATATCGGCAGTGGTATTCAAAGCTGTCAGAAATATAATAGGAATATGTTGTGTTTCCGGATCGGCTTTCAATCGTTCGGCAACTTCAAAACCATTCATCTCGGGCATCATGACATCCAACAAAATCAAATCGGGACGGGCATTGACCGCCTGGGATAATGCCTCCTTTCCATTACCGGCAGTTATCACCTTAAACTTCTCGTTTGTTAACAACACTTTTAACAACAAGACATTAGAAACCACATCATCCACAACCAAAACAGTGTACTCAGAATGACTTATTACAACATTTACATCCGGTGTCATAGGTATATATTATTTAGCCAGAACACTTTTAAAATAATCAATCACTTTCATCAGCCCCTCTTCCAGATGAATGTGAGGCTCCCAATCCAGCTTTTCTCTTGCCAGAGTAATATCCGGCCTGCGCTGACGAGGGTCATCATGAGGTAAAGGTTCGAAAATAATGTTAGAATGAGAACAGGTCAGTTCCAATATCTTCTGAGCCAGTTCGAATATGGAAAATTCGCAAGGGTTACCGATATTCACTGGTCCTGTGAAGTGATCTTCCGTAGCCATCATACGTATCATCCCTTCCACCAGATCATCTATGTACTGAAAACTACGTGTCTGCTTTCCGTCTCCATAAATGGTTATATCTTTATCTAGCAATGCCTGTACCACAAAATTGGAAATTACACGTCCGTCATCGGTCAGCATATTAGGACCATACGTATTGAATATGCGGATTATTTTTACCAAGACGCCATGTTGACGGTAATAATCCATGCACAAAGTCTCGGCACAACGTTTTCCTTCATCATAACAAGACCGGTAGCCTATGGGATTCACATTTCCCCAATCTCCCTCCCTTTGGGGATGCGACAACGGATCACCATACACCTCACTGGTAGAAGCCTGAAGTATTTTTGCTTTGTTACGCTTCGCCAGTCCCAACATATTAAACGTGCCGAAGACAGCCGTCTTCGCCGTTTTGATAGCATCATGCTGATAATGTATAGGAGAAGCGGGACATGCCAGATTGTATATCTCGTCCACATCCGTCCAAAACGGATTAATTATATCGTGTTCTATCAATTCAAAGCGCGGATGCCCGATCAGGTAACTTATATTCTCTTTACTCCCCGTGAAAAAGTTGTCTAAACATATAACAATATTACCTTCCTCTATCAGACGAGTGCATAGATGTGACCCTATAAATCCTGCGCCTCCCGTTACTAGGATTCTTTTCATTCCCCTTATTTTTACTTTATTTTATGTTTAGCAAAAATAATTGATTCCCTTCACTTGTGCAAACATTTAAAACAAGATTATTCGTTATCTTTGCAAATACTTTGTCAAAATGAGATTTATATGAAGAAATATCCTTGTGTATTAAGTATAGCAGGATCCGATTGCAGCGGAGGAGCCGGCATACAGGCTGACCTGAAGACCATCTCCGCCTTGGGTGGTTATGCTGCGACAGCCATTACTGCAATCACCGTACAGAACACTTTGGGAGTACGTGCCATACATCCCGTACCACCGGTATATGTACGTGGGCAGATAGAAGCCGTAATGGAAGATATCCGTCCGGATGCTATTAAAATAGGTATGATTAATGATGTGGAAATAGTCGAGGCCATAGCCTCCTGCCTTCGTACATACCGGCCCCGTTTCGTTGTGTTCGATCCGGTCATGGTATCGACTAGCGGACACCGGCTGATAGAAGAGGACGCCATCAGTGCACTGACCCGGGAACTGATGCCTCTGGCCAGTCTGATTACGCCCAATCTGAGTGAGGCGGAAGTATTGACGGAACACTGCATAAGCAATGTGGACACAATGAAAGCTGCCGCATCGGAATTATTAAAATTCGGTTGCGGATCCGTTTTACTGAAAGGAGGACATTTGGAGGGCGACAAGATGTGCGATGTATTACAAACAGCTGGAGAAGACAAGCCTCATCTCTTTATCTCAGATAAGATAGAAAGCAAAAACACACACGGAACAGGATGTACTCTTTCTTCCGCCATTGCTACTTTTCTGGCACTGGGATATGATATGCCGCAGGCCGTAGAACATGCAAAAGCATATGTCACCAAAGGCATCCACGCCGGGAAAGACGTGCATATAGGCGAAGGACACGGTCCGCTGAATCACTTTTACGCACCTGTTCCGATGAAAACAATGAAATAATTTGTCAATATGCTAATTACCATGCTGTACATAATGCAGCATATTAGCAAATTGCCTCATTATTATTCCGTAGTTCCGAAAGAAATAATTAACTTTGCAACGTTTTTAAACCAAAATAGGAAAAATATGAAAGCATTTGTATTCCCCGGACAGGGAGCACAGTTTGTAGGTATGGGTAAAGACCTGTACGAAAACTCGGCTTTAGCCAAAGAACTTTTTGAAAAAGCAAACGACATTTTAGGATACCGTATCACAGACATCATGTTTGAAGGTACTGACGAAGACTTGCGCCAGACTAAAGTAACTCAGCCTGCCGTTTTTCTGCACTCGGTAATTTCCGCTCTTTGCATGGGTGATGATTTCAAACCTGAAATGACTGCCGGACACTCGCTGGGCGAATTTTCCGCATTGGTTGCAGCCGGAGCATTGTCTTTCGAAGATGGTCTGAAACTGGTTTATGCACGTGCTATGGCTATGCAGAAAGCTTGTGAGGCACAACCCTCTACGATGGCTGCCATCATAGCATTGCCTGACGAAAAAGTAGAGGAAATCTGTGAAGCGATTTCTAAAGAAGGAGAAGTGGTAGTGGCTGCCAATTATAACTGCCCGGGACAAATTGTCATCTCAGGTTCTATCGAAGGAATCAACAAGGCTTGCGAGCAAATGAAAGCTGCCGGTGCTAAACGTGCCCTGCCGCTGAAAGTGGGAGGCGCCTTCCACTCTCCGCTGATGAACCCCGCCAAAGTGGAACTGGAAGCTGCTATCAACGCTACTGAAATTCATACTCCGAAATGCCCTGTATATCAGAACGTGGACGCTTTGCCTCACACAGATCCCGCTGAAATCAAGGCAAACCTGGTAGCTCAGCTCACCGCTTCCGTACGCTGGACCCAGACAGTGAAGAATATGGTTGCCGATGGTGCCGATGACTTTACCGAATGCGGACCGGGTGCTGTACTGCAAGGACTGATCAAGAAAATTGATGGATCGGTCAACGCACACGGTATTGCTTGATAAACAAAATTCAGTTATTATAAATTTTATACGGATTACCGGAATATGCTGAGTAATCCGTATTTTTTTTATGGCATTTCACAAAAATATTCGTAAGTTTGTCGGTATCTAAACGAGATCAGACTATGAATGAATTTAAATATAACATTGGTTATGCCCTGAGCGGAGGATTTATAAAAGGATTTGCCCATTTGGGGATTATGCAGGCTTTGCATGAACATGGCATCAGGCCGGAAATACTTTCCGGAGTAAGTGCAGGTGCTCTTGCCGCTGTCTTCTATGCCGACGGCAAAGAGCCTTATCATATTGTTGAACTTTTTGAGCGCCATTCATTCAAAGAACTGACCACTTTTTCTATCAACAAACAAGGTCTGCTGAAACTGGATAGTTTTATCGATTTCTTAAACAGCAACTTGGAGTCAAAAACGATAGAAGAACTAAAAATCCCCACTATTATTACCGCCACCGATTTGGATCACGGACGCATCGTTTCTTTTAAAAAAGGGAAAATAGCCGAAAGACTGGCTGCTTCCTGCTGTATGCCTATCTTGTTTGCCCCCATACGCATCAACAATACATATTATGTAGATGGAGGAATCTTGATGAACCTGCCGGTCAGCCCCATTCGCAAAGAATGCGAGAAAGTGATAGCACTCAATGTAGATCCGCTGGTAGCAGATGAATATAGCAAGAATGTGGTAAGCATCGCACTCAGAGCCTATCATTTTATTTTCCAAGCCAATACACTGCCTCAAAAAGGGATTGCAGATTTGCTGATCGAATCATACGGACTGGAAGAATACAGCAACAGAGAACTGGAAAGAGCCGAAGAGATATTCGAAAAAGGATACAATACGGCAACGGAACTCCTGGACAGACTACTCCTGGAGAATGGAACAATTTGGAGATAAACAAAAAAAGAATAAAATGGATACACAAGAAAAAATTATTATCTATCAGGTATTCACCCGTTTATTCGGGAACAACAGCCTGCGTTGTAAGCCTAATGGTTCTTTGGAGGAAAACGGTTGCGGAAAAATGGCCGATTTCACGACAAAGGCTTTAAACGAGATCAAAACACTGGGTGCTACACATATTTGGTATACAGGTATCATTGAACATGCTACCCAAACCAATTATACCCGCTATGGCATCAAACCCGATCATCCCGCAGTAGTAAAAGGAAAGGCCGGATCACCGTATGCCATCAAAGATTATTATGATGTAGACCCTGATTTGGCAACCAGTATCCCGGACCGTATGAAAGAGTTCGAGAATCTGGTAACACGAAGCCACAAAGCCGGATTGAAGGTCATCATTGATTTTGTCCCCAACCATGTAGCCCGCCAATATGGTTCAGATGCCAAACCTGAAGGAGTAACCGATTTGGGTGAGAAAGATGATGTGACAAAAGCTTTCAGCCCCAACAATAATTTCTATTATATTCCCGATACAAAGCTGGAAGGCAATATTGACCTGCACCGTGGCGCAGCGGAACCTTACATAGAGTTTCCGGCAAAAGCAACCGGTAATGACCGTTTTGACGCATGGCCCAACTCCAATGACTGGTATGAAACTGTGAAACTGAATTATGGTATAGACTACTTGAACGGTCATAGCCGCCACTTCGAACCGATTCCGGACACATGGGTGAAGATGCGTGACATCCTACTGTTCTGGTCTGCCAAAGGCATTGACGGATTCCGCTGTGATATGGCAGAAATGGTTCCTGTAGAATTCTGGGGATGGGTGATTCCGCAAATCAAAGCTGAACATCCGAAACTGATCTTTATCGCCGAGGTCTATAATCCGGGAGAATACAGGAATTATCTGTTCAATGGCAAATTCGACTATTTATATGACAAAGTAGGTCTGTATGATACGCTACGTGCCATTACCTGCGGATGGGAATCGGCAACTGCTATTCCACAACGCTGGCAAAGTTTGGGAGGTATTGAAAAACGAATGCTCAATTTCCTGGAGAATCATGACGAGCAGCGCATAGCTTCCGATTATTTTGCCGGAAACGGCTCAAAAGCCATCCCCGCAATGATTGTATCGGCTTGCATGAATACCAATCCGGTCATGATTTACTTCGGGCAGGAATTGGGAGAACATGGCATGGATACGGAAGGTTTCAGCGGGCGTGACGGAAGAACTACCATCTTTGATTACTGGAGTGTGGACAGCATACGCCGCTGGCGCAATGGAGGCAAGTTTGACAATAAATTCCTGAATGAGGATGAAAAGCAATTGAAACAATTCTATACCCGTCTGCTGAATATATGCAACAGTGAAAAAGCCATACGGGAAGGTGTGTTCTTTGACTTAACCTATGCCAATCTGGCCGGATGGGTATTTAACGAACATAAACAATACGCCTTTTTACGAAAACAGGATGATGAACTGATATTAATTATGGTTAACTTTGACTCCATACCGGCACGTTCAGCCGTCAATATTCCGCAACATGCGTTTGATTATTTAGGCATCCATCGTTATGGAGAATATGAGGCAACCGAATTGCTGACCGGAAACACAGAGAAGCTGACTCTTATGCCGGACAAAACAACTCCCGTATTACTAGATGGAATGAATGGAAAAATTCTGAAATTCAAGCTATAGTTTCCCACCACAGATTACTCAGATTAACACAGATACAGATTGAAATAAGCAATAAATCGTATTTCAATCTGTGTAATCTGTGGTAAAAAACATTTTAACTCTAGGAAAATACAAATTCCTTCATTGTCCTATCTCTTCAACAGACCGATTTTCAAGTTCAGCTTAAAATAATAGACTCCGTTCTCACGTTCCAGATATCCGTACTTATCTTTTTCAGTAGAACTTTTCTCAAACCGGGAATTAACAAACAGGAAATCGGCAAATACCTGACGGTCAGCCTTCTGATAACAAAGTACCTCTCCATTACCATTTACAAACAGAAAACCGGATATGGCAGAATCTATCCCATTAAATATCTTGGCAGGACGCATTCCTAAAGCCAAAGCCATAAGAAACTGCTTCATCTTATATTCATAATAACTATGCTTATGGATCAATTCATCCTTTATTTTCAACGGATTGATTTGTTTGATTGCTTCTGTCAGGTCACTAACTTTGGATATGCCATCCAAATGCATGACACGCAACATCTCGCCCAACATACGGGGAAAATGAAGATCTATCATGCAAAGATTACTACGGAATACCTTATCGGCCACATCATTATATTTTAAGATTCCTCCCAAGCGTTCTATCATCAACATACGTCCTGCCACATCATCTTCTTCACCAAAAGCATTAATTTTGTTTACGGTAGGAGTAGCGAATTTAACACCTGTCTGCTCAAACTTCAAATTGGCGGTACGCCCTCCATCCAACAACGGGAACATAGTTCCCAAACGGGAACGAACGCAAAAACCTACCAACGGAGCCTCTATACTGTAAAAAGCAACATAGAAATCAGTACGGTCATCCGTCTTTGCTTCCAAGTCATAAATGGCGACTTCATCTAAAAATTCTTCCACACCGTCGGGAGACATCACATCATTCTCTCGGCTCTCTTTGACAGCAGCAAAAACCAACTCTGCCACAGCCGCAAAATCCCCACGAGGTATCTGCTTATCTATCTTTTCCCCACAAATACGTACGGTCGCCTCATCCTCCAGAATATAACGGCGTGTCCCGTCATGTTCCTCACGCTGTACCATCGCCACAGGAAGCTTTTGCACTTCATTCCTTTTCACATCAGGCGTACCTGCATACACATATCCGTCCGCTAACAAGCGGAAAAAGGCGTAAAGCTCGCCCCACTCTCTCTTTGTCGCTTCAAATGCCATATATTTTCTCTTTTTACTATCGTCTGCTATTTTTTAATGGCTGCAAAGATACGCAAAAGAAGTCTTAAAAAACAGGTTTTCAAGAAACGCAAACATTAAACAATGTTATATAGCATACTTTTTAAGTCTGATTATTTGCTATTTTCCAAAAAATCCGTACCTTTGCAATGTGTTTTTCATAGTATTAGATTTAAGGTTAACAAAGGTTGGAGCAA
>ERZ791624.136-NODE-136-length-53807-cov-2.263395_pt1 | contig 53807 bp, 50 predicted proteins | sample MGYA00510058_ERZ791624 | MGnify/ENA primary metagenome ERZ791624 (study PRJEB30046, sample SAMN00715158) | human gut metagenome | study: EMG produced TPA metagenomics assembly of the A metagenome-wide association study of gut microbiota in type 2...
TGCAGCCACCTGGGAAAGCGGGCACCTGCCTGCGCACGCAGGATATTTCCCTGCACTTCCACCGCATTCATCTGTGCCCCGACTTCAATAACAAGTCCACGGATTCCTTTGTCTCCAACCAGAAGATTACTTCCGTTTCCGATCACGGTCACTGCAAGCCCTTTCTTTTTAGCCAGGCCAAGAATTACCGGAAGTTCCTGTTTCTTTGGACACACGTAAAGATCCGCAGGACCTCCCACGCGAAATGTCGTGTGTTTTTTCATCGGTTCCTGCTGATATACGACCAGCTCAGGCAATGCCGCCCTGATTTCTTCAAGCCACTGATCCATTATGCCTCCTTCAGGAAAGCCACATAGCCGTGCAATGCCTCATACAGATCCACTTTGCTGATGATTTCCCATGGTGCATGCATATTCAATACGGCAACTCCGCTGTCAATAACATTCATGCCATAATTTGCAAGAATATATGCGATGGTTCCGCCGCCTCCCTGATCTACTTTTCCAAGTTCTGATGTCTGGAACGATACATCATTATCATCAAAAATTCTGCGCAGTCTTGCAATATACTCTGCATTTGCATCATTGGAACCTGATTTTCCTCTGGCTCCTGTATATTTGTTCAGGACAAGTCCCTTTCCAAAGTAAGCACAGTTACGTTTTTCCATCACAGACGGATAATTCGGATCAAATGCCGCAGATACATCGGAAGAAAGCACTCTGGAATTATGCAGCGCTCTGCGCACTTTCAATTCGCTGTATTCCCCAAGCAGATTGATGATCTCTGCCACACTGTCCTCAAAGAAATGGGACTGCATGCCGGATGCACCGACACTTCCGATCTCCTCTTTGTCTACCAGAAGACATACGCTGGTATGCTGTGGCTTTTCAATCTCAAGCATTGCCGCAAAAGACGGATAAGCACACACTCTGTCGTCATGTCCGTATCCCATGATCATGCTGCGGTCAAAGCCGTAATCTCTGGCAGCCCCTGCCGGGACAACTTCAATCTCCGCAGACAGAAAATCTTCCTCGTCCACACCGTACTCTTTGGACAGAATATTTAAAATATTTGCCTTTACGCGGTCTTTCATCTCTTTTTTCTCTTTTTCATCATCACTTGCTGCCGGAATACTTCCGACAAGCAGATCAAGGTTTTCTCCTTCGATCACCTTGGATGCCTTTTTCTCCATCTGTTCTCCCGCTAAATGAATCAACAGATCACTCACGCCAAAAACAGGATCTTCCGGTTTTTCTCCGATATTGACCGTAACCGTTGTGCCGTCTTTTTTACAGATTACACCGTGCAGTGCAAGTGGAAGTGTCACCCACTGGTATTTCTTCACACCTCCATAATAATGCGTATCTAACAGTGCCATCTCCGTATCTTCATATAACGGTACCTGTTTTAAATCCATACGTGGGGAATCAATATGTGCGCCGAGAATGTTCATTCCTTCCTCGATGTCTTTTTCGCCGATCACAAACAGAGCCAGACCCTTTCCCATATTATTGGCAACAATGCGGTCTCCGGCTTTTAATTTTGCATTCTGCGCGATCTTTTCACTCAGATCTGTAAATCCGGCTTCCTTTGCCTGCCGGTAAAATTCCGCTGCACACTCGCGCTCGGTCTTGCAGGAAGATATAAACTTACGGTATTCTTCCGCAAATGTAAATACATCCTGTCTTTCGGTTCCTTCCGGGTATTTCTCCCACGCATTCTTCTTTTTTTCCATGATTTCTTACATCTCCTCATTTACTCTCGTCTATTCTTCATCATTGCTTTTTGTCATATTTGCCTGGACTCTGCGATACAATTCCTGTGCCGCATTGTAGCCCATCTTCTTCTGTCTGTGGTTGACAGCCGCAGTCTCACAAATAACAGCCAGATTACGTCCCGGGCGGATTGGAAGGGAATGACATACTACCTTATTGCCCAGATATTCGATATATTCTTCTTCCAGTCCCAGGCGGTCATAATCCGCATCTTTCTTCCAGTCTTCCAGTTTGATCACCAGATCAATCTGCTGCTTTTCCTTAACACACTCCACACCATACAGGGTCTTTACATCTATGATGCCAATGCCCCGCAGTTCAATAAAATGCCGGGTCACTTCCGGAGAAGTTCCAATCAGTGTATGTTCATTGATCTTGCGGATTTCCACTACATCATCCGTAACCAGACGATGTCCGCGGCGGATCAGTTCCAGAGCCGCCTCGCTTTTTCCGATTCCACTGTCACCTGTAATCATGAGACCCTCGCCATATACATCGACCAGAACCCCGTGAACGGTAATACAGGGTGCCAGTTCTTCACCCAGTGTATAGATCAGCTCTGCCATAAATTCAGAAGTCGGACGGTCCGTACCAAGAACCGGCACTTCATTTTTTATTGCCTCTTCTAAGAAAATTTCATCTGGCTGCAGACTGCGGCAGAAAATCACACATGGGATATCAAACTTCAGAAACGCATCATAACGGGTTTTCTTTTCCGCATCACTCATCTGCTGGATAAACGTATATTCTACATTTCCAATCATCTGTATTCTTGATTCTTCGAAATGTTCAAAATATCCGGTCAGCTGTAATGCCGGACGATTCACATCACTGGAAATAATCTTACATTTTTTCAGATTGATATCCGGCGTAAAATTTTTCAGATTTAAAACCTGCGCAACTTTTGCAACACTAACACTTCCATTTGACATATTCATTTCCCCCTGTGGCTCATATTAAGCAGTACCTGTGCCGGACTGCCTTTTTATAAACAGATTGTACCATGAATCTTTCCATATCACAAGTTGCTAAGCCGGTCCGGAATGCAGGGTATCATATACATTCTGTGCAGCCGCCAGATTCATGCTGTCGGTTTCTGCCAGCTCCTCCACAGATGCGTTTTTCATATTTTCCATAGACTGGAATCTGCGCATCAGTGCCTTTCTTCTGGCCGGTCCGATTCCCTCAATGTCATCTAAAATGGAGTGTACCTGTGCCTTGGAACGCAAAGACCGGTGATACTCAATGGCAAACCGGTGTGCTTCATCCTGAATCCGGGTAATCAGTTTAAATCCCTCTCCATGCCGGTCAATCGGAATTTCCACATTGTGGAAATACAGTCCCCTTGTACGGTGATTGTCATCCTTTACCATACCGCAGACCGGAATATCTAGTCCCAGTTCTTCCAGCACCTGCAGACAGATATTTACCTGGCCGCGTCCACCATCCATCATAATGATATCCGGGAAGCGTGTAAAACTTCCGACTTCCTGTGGCATATTTTTTTCTTCCAGTTCTTTCTGTTCCTGCATGCCGTGCGTAAACCGCCGGGTCAGGACCTCATGCATGGAAGCGTAATCATCCGGTCCCGATACCGTGCGGAGTTTAAATTTCCGGTAATCGCTGCGTTTCGGCCGTCCTTTTTCGTATACAATCATAGAACCTACGGTTTCAAATCCATTAATATTAGAAATATCATAGGCCTCCATACGATTAAGCCCTTTCATGCCAAGCAGCTGCTCAATCTCTTTTACCGCGCCGATGGTACGCCCTTCTTCTCTCTTAATCTTTTCTTTATCCTGGCTGAGCACCAACTGTGCATTTTTCGCAGCCAGCTCCACCAGCTTTTCTTTGAGTCCTTTCTGCGGAATCCGTATCGTCACTTTCCGCCCGCGTTTGGCACTCAGCCATTCTTCCAGCACCGGAATGTCTTCGATTGCTTCCTGGAGCATGATTTCCCGCGGGACAAACGGCGTCCCAGAATAATACTGTTTCACAAAATTTACCAGAATATCCCCTGTGCTTTCTTCTGATCCCACACGCACATGAAAATGATCTCTTCCGATAATCTTTCCACTGCGGATAAAAAACACCTGAACGACAGCATCCCGGTCATCGCTCGCTAACGCAATGATATCCTTGTCCTCCCCATCCGTATTGGTAATCTTCTGCTTCTGTGCAATCTGACTGACACTGTTTAACAGCTCACGGTATTCGATGGCCCGCTCAAATTCCATCTCCTCGGATGCCTTCTGCATGTTTTCTTTTAATTCACGTATTACCGGTCCATAGTTTCCATTTAAAAATTCCAGTGCCTTACTGACCTGCTTTCCATACGTCTCTTTATCCACATGCCCCTGACAGGGAGCATCACACTGATGAATATGATAATTCAAGCAGGCACGTTCTAATCCGATATCTCTCGGAAGCTTACGGTTACAGGTGCGCAGTTTATAAAGTTTATTGATCAGCTCTATCGTATCTTTTACCGCACCGGCACTCGTATACGGTCCAAAATAACGAGACTTATCTTTTTTTACCTGGCGGGAAAAAAGAACCCGCGGAAAATCTTCCTGCACCGTCACCCGGATATAAGGGTACGTCTTGTCATCCCGCAGCATCGTATTATATTTGGGTGTGTGCTCTTTGATCAGATTGCATTCCAGCACCAAAGCCTCCAGCTCGGAATCGGTAATAATATACTCAAACCGTGCAATGTGCTCCACCATCTGTTTTTTCTTGATGCCCTCATCATGACTCGGCTGAAAATACTGCCGCACCCGTTTGCGCAGGCTGACTGCTTTTCCTATATATATGATCGCATCTGTTTTGTCATGCATAATATAAACTCCCGGTTGATCCGGGAGTTTACGTAATTCTTCCTGAAAGTCGAACATGAATTATTCCTCAAACATATCATCACTCACAATCGCAGCTTTGGACTGGCTATCCTCTGCAATTGAAGTGTCGTCTTTCGCCTCATTATTTTCTTTGGATAACACACGCGGTTCCTGTGATGCTTTTTTCTCATCCGCTGTGTCATCCGGCATCAGTGACTCTTTATCTTCTTCCTGCGGAAGTCCTTTCATTTCGCGGAAAATCTTCATGAATTCCTTGCCGGTGATCGTCTCCTTTTCGTACAGATAATCGCTGATATGATCCAAAATGTCACGATTTTCTGTCAGCATCTGCATTGCATCCTCGTAGCTTTTATTAATAATGGAAAGCACTTCCTTATCAATCTGTCCTGCGGTATCTTCTCCGCAGATCAGACCGGCACGGCCATCCAGATACTGGTTTTCCACCGTAGCAAGACACATCATGCCAAACGTATCTGACATACCATACATCGTAACCATTGCACGCGCAATCTTTGTTGCATTCTCAATATCATTTGCTGCACCGCTGGTCGCTGAGTGGAATACAAGTACCTCCGCTGCACGTCCTGCCATAAAGGTCGTAATCTTTGCAAGAAGTTCATCTTTGGTCTCTAAATACTTTTCTTCTTCCGGTGTCTGTAATGTGTATCCCAATGCTCCCATGGTACGCGGTACGATAGTAATCTTTTGAACCGGCTCTGTATTTTTCTGAAGTGCCGAAACAAGTGCATGCCCTACCTCGTGATAAGAGACAATCTTACGCTCCTTATCACTCATGACACGGTCCTTTTTCTCTTTTCCACCGACAGCCACAAGTTCAAATGCTTCAAACAGATCCGACTGATTGACAAACTTTCGTCCATTCTTTACCGCATTGATGGCAGCCTCGTTAATCATATTGGCAAGATCCGATCCCACCAGACCGGCAGTAGCCAGTGCCAGTGCATCCAGATCTACCGTTTCATCCATGTGTACATCCTTGGAATGTACTTTTAAAGTTTCCAGACGGCCTTTCAGATCCGGCTTGTCAACAATGATCCGACGGTCAAAACGTCCCGGACGAAGCAGTGCCTTATCCAGAACTTCCGGACGGTTCGTTGCCGCAAGAATTAAAATACCTTTGGATGCATCAAATCCATCCATCTCCGCAAGCAGCTGGTTTAAGGTCTGTTCACGCTCATCATTGCCGCCGCCATACCGGCTGTCACGGCTTTTACCGATTGCATCGATCTCATCAATAAAAATGATACACGGTGCCATCTTCTGTGCTTCCTTGAACAGATCACGCACACGGGAAGCACCCACACCGACGAACATCTCCACAAAATCAGAACCTGCCAGGGAGAAAAACGGAACCTTTGCCTCTCCGGCAACTGCTTTTGCCAGCAATGTCTTACCGGTTCCAGGAGGTCCGACAAGAAGTGCACCCTTCGGGAGCTTTGCCCCGATATCGCTGTATTTCTTCGGATTGTGCAGAAAATCCACCACTTCCTGCAGGGATTCCTTTGCCTCGTCCTGTCCGGCTACATCTTTAAATGTCACACCGGTTGTTTTCTCCACATATACTTTGGCGGTTGATTTTCCAACCCCCATGGCTCCTCCGCCCATCCGGCGCATCAGGAATCCAAAAAGAATCCAGATCAGTACCAGCGGAATAACAAAGCTTAAAATGTTTACCAGCCATGCCGAAGTATTGTCCGGCACGGATGCCGAAATTTCAATTGCTTTCCCCTCTGATGTCTTTGCACTCTTGAGTGTCGTGATCAGATCCGGATCATTGACAATTCCGGTGTAATATGTTATCTCATATGGTTTTTTATCGTCCACCAGTGTGTAATCCATCTCATAATTGCTGAATTCCACCGTTTTGACATTATTCTTTTCCAGCTGTTTTAGGAATTCGGAGTATGTAGTTTCCTTCGAACTCATCTGTGAAAACCGGTTGGCAAAAAATGACAGGAAAAAGAGTGCCACCAGAGTGACCATGATAAATCCCAGGATCATCTGTCCGTTATGGTTGTCTTTCTTTCCTCCGTTGTTTCCGTTATTACCGTTGTTTCCATTATTTCCGTTATTATAATTATTGCCACCGTTATAGTTTCCGTTGTTATAATTATTCGGTGCCTGATTGTCCATAAGCCCTCCACTTGTATATCTCTTGTAATCAATACCCTTATTATATGTAATAAGAAACGCAAAATCAACATTTTGTTCGAGAACTTTTCCTATCCTTTCTAAACTTTTTATAAAAAAGTGTGGAATATTTTCGTTGTCCGCTGTATAATATTAAACTATGGTAGTTTAGATAAAAACTTAGGAGGAAAATTATGCCTGTAAAATACGTCTTTGTCACTGGCGGTGTCGTATCTGGTCTTGGAAAAGGTATCACTGCTGCATCTTTAGGACGTCTGCTCAAAGCGCGTGGCTACAAAGTCACCATGCAGAAGTTCGATCCATATATCAACATTGATCCGGGAACCATGAACCCGATTCAGCACGGTGAAGTGTTCGTAACGGATGATGGAGCGGAAACCGATCTGGATCTCGGTCACTACGAGCGCTTCATCGACGAAAGTCTGACAAAGAATTCCAATGTGACAACCGGTAAGGTTTACTGGTCCGTTCTGCAAAAAGAACGTCGTGGAGATTATGGCGGAGGAACCGTACAGGTAATCCCGCATATTACCAACGAGATCAAGAGCCGTTTTTACCGTAATTTCACATCCGATGATATGCATATTGCAATTATAGAAGTCGGCGGAACCGTCGGAGATATCGAAAGCCAGCCTTTCCTTGAAGCAATCCGTCAGTTCCAGCACGAAGTGGGACATGAGAATGCGATTCTCTGTCACGTTACCCTGATTCCGTACCTGCGCGCCTCACAGGAATTAAAGACCAAGCCTACCCAGGCAAGTGTCAAGGAACTGCAGGGTATGGGTATCCAGCCGGATATCATCGTCTGCCGTTCCGAGCAGCCGTTAGATCAGGGATTAAAGGACAAGATCGCACTGTTTTGTAATGTTCCGAACACACATGTACTGCAGAATCTGGATGTTGAGTATTTATATGAAGCTCCACTGGCGATGGAAAAAGAAAATCTTGCGAAAATTGCCTGTGAGTGTTTAAATCTTGACTGTCCGGAACCGGATTTAAGTGACTGGAAATCCATGGTCAATGATCTGCGTCATCCGGACAAGGAAGTCCGGATTGCACTGGTCGGAAAATATACCGCATTACACGATGCTTACATTTCCGTTGTGGAAGCTTTAAAGCACGGCGGTATTCCAGAGCATGCAACAATCGACATTAAATGGGTAGACTCCGAAGAATTAAATGTAGACAATGTAGATGAGGTGCTGGGTGATGTAAACGGTATCCTTGTTCCCGGCGGATTCGGTCTGCGCGGTGTCGAGGGAATGATCCTTGCCGCACGCTATGCCCGCGAGAACAAGATTCCGTACCTTGGTCTCTGCCTCGGCATGCAGGTATCCATCATTGAATTTGCACGTCACGTATGCGGATTCAACGATGCACACAGTATCGAACTTGACCCGAACACAACACATCCGGTCATTGCACTGATGCCGGACCAGGACGGTGTAGAAGATATCGGCGGTACCTTAAGACTCGGCGCTTATCCTTGTGTACTGGACAAGGATTCCAAAGCATATGAAGTATACGGAACCACTGAGATTTCCGAGCGTCATCGTCATCGTTATGAAGTAAACAATGATTATCGTGCCACTCTCACCGAGCATGGCATGAAACTTTGCGGAACTTCTCCGGACGGAAGAATTGTAGAAATGATCGAACTCCCGGATCACCCATGGTTTATTGCCACACAGGCACATCCGGAATTAAAATCCAGACCAAACCGTCCACATCCACTGTTCCGTGGTTTTGTGGAAGCAGCAACCAAGTGTAAACGATAATGGTATTCCCGGCGGTTTTTCCGCCGGGTTTTCGCTTTATTTGAAAGAGGAGAACTGTCATGCCCAAATCTGTGAATCAAAAACAAAAGCTGTTATTCCTTCTGGATTATCTGCGTCAGAACACGGATGAAACCCATACCGTCACTACCCCACAGATCATCGACCATCTCGCGGCAAACGGCATCCGGGCGGAGCGTAAAAGCATCTATAACGATATCCAGACGCTTTGTGATTATGGTTATGACATCATCCGGACCGAAGGCGCGCATGCCGGTTACCGCATAGCAGACCGCACATTTGAGCTGCCGGAAGTCAAACTGCTTGTTGACCTGGTACAGTCTTCCAAATTTATTACCACAAAGAAATCACGGCAGCTGATTGGCAAACTGGAACAGCTTGTCAGTAAAAACGATGCGAAAAAACTACAGCGTCAGGTTGTCGTTGCAGACCGCAACAAAACCAGCAATGAAAAAATCTATTACAGCGTGGATGTCATCCACTCTGCCATTGCAGAAAACCGGCAGATCCGTTTCCACTACTTCGACTGGAATGTCAGAAAAGAAATGCAGCTGCGCAAAAACGGCAGATTCTATCAGGTCAGCCCCTGGCTTCTTACCTGGGATGACGAGAACTATTATCTTGTTGCCTATGACGCGGATGCCGGGAAAATGAAACATTACCGCGTGGACAAGATGCTTGATCTCTCCGCTGTGGATCAGGCGCGGTGCGGACAGACCGATTACGAACAGATGGATATCGCCTCTTATTCCCGCAAAAATTTCGGCATGTTTGCCGGGGAAGAGACAACCGTACAGCTTCTGTGCGATACTTCCATGACCGGTGTCATCATTGACCGTTTCGGTGCCGGTGTAGCCATGCGCCCCTACGACGATACCCACATTCTCGCGCGGGCACAGGTCGCTGTCAGTCCACAGTTTTTTGGCTGGCTTGCTGGCTTATCCACACATATCCGTGTGATTTCCCCGGATTCCGTTGTCAATGAATACCAAATTTTTCTGCAGGAAATCCTGCGCAGTTATACCGATATGCAATAATCGTTTCCAAAGGAGGAATATACTATGCATTTACCGAAAGATCCTGTCATGCTTCTGTCTGTTGTCAACACACAGCTGCGTGATCATTACCCGACACTTACCGAACTTGCTGCCGCATATATGACAGATGCAGATGCAATTACAGAAACCCTTGCTGCCATCAATTATCATTACGATGAGGGGCAGAATCAGTTTATTTAACAGGCAATCGCCTGATTCACTACATAAAAGGAGGGGAACTTTTGTATGGCCAGTTGTGATTTTTGTGCATACAATGAATACGATGAAGAGGACGAAGCATATTACTGCTCCGTCAATATGGATGAAGACGACATGGCTCGTTTTGTCCAGAGTAATTACAAGGAATGTCCCTTTTACCGTTCCGGGGACGAATACAAAGTTGTACGGCACCAGATGTAACCTGGTGCCGTTTTCGTAAAATACTAATTATATTATGTTTCTGCCCACACATCCATAGACTTCTTTCCATGCTTTCTGCCCCACAAATACAGCAATACACATGCCACAAGAAGTACAACATCCGCAAGGAGCGTTCCCTCGATACCAAATCCAACGTTATACGCAAAACTGTCCCTGGCGGTTGCTGCATCCAGTTTAAATACCGAATACGGCACATTGATCCCACTGTTTGGCAAGCCAAAGAGAATGTTCTGCGTAAAATTCCATGCTGTATGTACGGCAAACACACACCAGAGACTGTCCATGTAATATACCATGAGGGAAAACAAAATTCCGACCAGAAAAATATTCAGGACAGAAAGCACCGTAACTCCGTTATTTGCCAGATGCAGCAACGCAAACAGCAGTGCATTTCCGACAATTGCAACCACCGGATTTTTATAACTTCTGCGCAGTTTCTGATATAGAAATCCCCTGCACAGCAGTTCCTCTGCCGACGACTGGATAAACACGGTCAGAAACACAACCACAAACCACAGCGGATGAATGGCATCGTAGGTCAGCACAATATCATGGTGCAGCCATGCAATCAGAATACAAAATCCATTCAGTGCAAATCCCAGAACCAAACCGAACAGCAGATATTTCCAGTTATTTCCCTGTGGTTTCGTGCCGACTGCCTGTAAAATCGGACGATTCCGTTTTCGGATACCGATCCAGAACAATGCCACGACCCAGATTCCCCAAAAGATCACATACATCAGTGTCGTATTCAAAAACGCAGAATTTAGTATCTCAGGGTTTCTTGCATAGGCAATCCCCACCGGGATTCCGAGAACAAAGTTTCCTAGAAATTGTCCTAAAACCATGAGAATCACAGTTTCAAGGTAAAGCACCGGAAGCGTATCAACAATTTTGTTTTTCAGCAATTTTTTCTTTTCCATTTGACTGAAACTCCTTTTCTTTTATCTGTTTCTCATTATATCTTTGCACGCTTAATGTTTTACCTGTTGTATCTTAACGCTTCCTTAAACTGCCGTTTAACGAAGACGGAAGTCTATTGGTTTTATCCACACTATTTGGTATCTTTATTTCGATGTACCAATTTTGCCTGCCGGTTGATCAGACGTCCGATCAGTTCTACCGACTCATCAATTCCGTAGCATGCACTGTTGATACACAGATCATAATTGATCGCATCACCCCAGCGCTTACCGGTAAAGGAATGATAATAATCCTGGTGCTTGTGATCCATCTTGCGCACCAGATTAATGGCCTGTTTCAAATCCAGATTTTTCAGTTCCATCATACGGCGCACACGGATCGCAAACGGTGCCGTAATATAGATACTGATATGTGGAATATGCTGTCCGGTCAGTACGACATCCGCAGCACGTCCCATAACAATCATATCTTCCTCTTTTGCCAGCTCACAGATTAAGGCACTCTGCCGGAAGAAAGATGCGTCTTTCTTTGACAGACCATGATAACGCTTAAAATCGCTGACTTTCGTTGCGTCTGATCCAAATTCCTTCGCATCCCTGCGATCAAGAATCTGATTCAGCACAGACTCATCATAATAATTGATATGCAGCGCTTCCGCCAGTGCAAATCCAATATCGGTACCTGCACTTCCATGGGAACGGCTGATACAAATTACCAGATGATCCTTCTCAGAAAACTTCTTGCTCAGAATCGAAGAATTCATATCTGCCAGATCTTTGTCCACAATATCTACCGAGCCAAAGCTCATCGGCAGATTTGCTATTTCTTCCAGAATATCATTATATTCAACCAAAAGGTCATGGCGTGCTTCTTTATTCCGGATACTTCTCGCCATGTTTCCGATCAGAGCCAGTTCACTTCGAAGCAAATGCCCCTGTGGATTGGAAACAATAAGCATGGTCAGGTCATCCAGCACACGCGCTTTTTCTCCGGTAAATGTCTTTCCGAGTCCAGAACCGGAAGTCTTGTACACCTTTTCATCCAGTTCATAGATGCGGTTCGCCAGCTTTCTGCATTGTTCTTTGTTGTCCATAGCCTTCTACCTCCTATAAAAAGAATACCAGTGTATCAATGATAAATACCGGAATCAAAAACTTCAGGGAACATAACATATAGCCAAAGAAGGACGGCATCTTGATACCGTTTTCATCCGAAATGGACTTCACCATAAAGTTCGGAGCATTTCCGATATAAGTGTTGGCTCCCATAAATACTGCACCACAGGAAATCGCCATCAGCATTTTGACAGCAACGGTTCCCACGGTCGTTGCAACACCTGTCGTGGCACCAAGTGTACCTGCGGTGGTAAGGAATACCAGATAGGTTGGTGTATTGTCCAGAAAGCTGGAAAGTGCACCGGTCGCCCAGAACATCTCTAATGGTTTCGTCAGCCCCAGTTCTGCTCCCTTGCTCTTTAAAATCATCAGTGCCGGCTGCATGGTGATAAAGATACCGATAAACAATACTGCAACTTCCTCGATGGCACCCCAGGTAAAATGGTTCTTGGTACGAACCTCTGATTTTGTGGTTTTAAACGACAGAAATGCCGCAACCAGAATAATCACAATCTCGATCAGTGTCGGCACAGCCAGTCTTACACTTCGAAAGATCGGAACGCTGATGACACTTCCATCTGCATTCTGGAAAGCTTTCATTCCCGGAAGAACTCCGCTTAACACAACACCTGCCACAATCATAATCATAAAGATAATATTGTGCAGACCATTCACCTTTAACGTGGTAGTCGGTCTGGAGATATCCGGACGCATGCCAAGTGCAATATCCCTGCGATATGCACGGCGGTCAATGAAATAAAATACGGTCAGAAGAATTACCATATTGAATATCAGTACCGGGAACAGACGCAGACTCCAGGTAAATGGAACTCCTCTCATAAATCCCATCAGAAGTGGCGGATCACCGATTGGTGTCAGACATCCACCCATATTGGAAATCAGGAAAATGAAAAAGACCATAATATGACTCTTATTTCTTCTCCAGGAATTCATCTGAATCATCGGACGCACCAGAAGCATACTTGCACCAGTTGTACCGATACAGCTTGAAAGCAGTGTTCCGATCGCCAGAAGGCCGGTATTCATGCGCGGGGAACCCACGAAATCTCCTTCCAGGTTAATGTTTCCCGAAACACAAAACAGACCAAACAGCAACACAATAAAGGAAAGATAATCATTTACAATACATTCCAATACCGTTTCTGCAGTCTCTCCTGCACCGTATTTTACAGCAAACGGAATCATAAATAAAAGTGACCAGATGAGTACCGCCCAGCCCTTATTTTTATCCCACCATTCTCCTTTTACCAATGGGAAAATTGCGATACATAATAAAAGACCGGCAAACGGTATGCACAGCCAAAGCGGTATGTTACCCATTTTCTTGTACCTCCTTATAATCTCTGTATATTTTACACCTCAGCCCCCAAAAAAGTAACCGCTAATTCGTCAAATAATTAACAAAGTTCCAATCTCCATTTCACTTATTTTTGTATATTTTCTCCATATAAAGAAAGCCTGCATCCACACGGTGTATTTTATTTCACAGGCAGCATTTTGTCACAAAATGAAGAGAAGCCTCTCCGTTCCCGGATCGGCTTCTCTTCGGGAGTTTAGTTATGAAAATGTTTATTAAATAAAAAGGGAATAATGTAAAGGAATGATTTCCGTTTACATTGTCTAGTATATGCAAAAAATGTGTCCATATTATGTCCACTTCAAAAACAAATTCTAAAATCATATTCCAAAAATTTTAGAGACATTTTATATATTTAACAATTTCTTACATAATTCGATCTTGCTGTCATCGGTCAGACTGTTTTCAAATACCACCTGTCCACGTTTCTGCCGGCCGCAAAGCAGATCTTTCTCCTGCAGTCTTCTTTTCATCTCGCGTGCGGTTCCCTCGCCTCCGTCAAAAATTTTCACATTCTCCCCCAACACCTGCTGAATCTGTTTTCTGGCAAACGGATAATGTGTGCAGCCGAGTACCGCTGCATCCACCTGGTTTTCCCGGTAAGAATAAAGCAGATCTTCCAGATATTTATGAAGATCCTCTCCGTCGAGATCTCCCCGCTCAATAAAATCCATCAGCCCCGGACACGGCAACGGAAGAATTTGTGCTTTCTCTTTGTAGCGCTCCATCAGCACATGAAACTTTTCTTCATGAATTGTCATCGGGGTTGCCATCACAAGGACTTTGGGATGTTCCATGCAAAGTGCCGCCGGTTTCAGTGCCGGTTCAATCCCGACAATCGGAATATACGGATACATCTCGCGCAGTTTCCGGACAGCAGCACTGGTGGCTGTATTGCAGGCAACCACAAGACCTTTTGCCCCCTGGTCAAACAGCTTTCGTGCACATCTGATCGTCAGTTCCCGTACTTTTTCTTTTTCTTTTGTTCCGTATGGCGCATTTTTAGAATCCCCGAAATAAATAAAATCTTCCTCCGGCATAATCCGGATCAGTTCCCGCAGGACACTGATTCCTCCCACTCCGGAGTCAAATACCGCAATTGGGTTTTCTCTTTGTAATTGATATTCCACAGATCTGTTATCCTTTCTTAATTGAAAAAACATGGTTCAGTTGTTATAATAGTAACTAGTAAATAGCAATGGAGAGTGACAACTATGCTGACTGAAAAAAATACTTCCGATAAATATAAATACTGTGAATTTTGCGGACGCACGCTTCCAAAACATTATGAAGGAACGCTATGTCCCACTTGTCAGGAAGCACAGCTTTTCCGGAATGTGCGGGATTATATCCGCGCCAACACTGTAAATGAATATGAAGTTGCAGAACATTTCCATATTCCTCTCCGGCAAATCAAAGAGTGGATTCGGGAAGGACGGATCGAATATCATGAGGTCGACACAGCTTCCACTATCTCCGGCATGCACTGCCAGCGCTGTGGTGCTCCGGTTTCTTTCGGTACCCTGTGTCCGAATTGTCTGAAACTGATGAACACACAGGGCAGATCCGTTGCCCCTGCCATTTCACCGGATTCACGCATGCATTATCTCGATACCCCTTCTGACAAAACGAAATAAGAACTATCCACTCACAGGAAAGGGATGCCGGATTTCGGCACCCCTTTTTCTTACGCCTGTGTACTTCTGCGAATTACTTTTTGTCTGTATTTAAACTCCACTGCTTCCAGATATTTATCATCCGGTTCAAATTTGATCAGCAGTGTCTCGCCTTCCTTTTTCAGAACCATATCATAATATGCAGTATCTTTGTCATGAGAGGTATAATCAATCACCTTGACACCCTCTCTCTCGTATTGTGATACACTGCGATCTCCGGCCGGTGCAATCTGAATTACATCATCCATCGGATAACTTCCCAGTGACTTTCTGCGGTTCTTGTTTAAAACTTTTGCGAAGCGGACTTCCCCGTCAAAATAAGAATACTCAAACTCCTTGGAGTTTCCCATCAGAACAAACCAGACAATTCCGCATACCAGTGCAACCGGTAATGTAATGCCACTGGTCAGACATACTGCAAGCAAACTCACTACTGCAAGTACAAGCATCAATGTCCCCACTACTTTTGCAACCACGGTCTTCCGGACCGGTACTAATACATATACTTCCAATCTTCTATCTCTCCTTCATTTGTATTAATGTTAATTATACTCCATCCCACACTTTTTTTCCACTAAAGAATATTTTTTTCATAAATACAGTAGATTTTTTGTTCCCCAGCCCTTACAATAAGAGATATTATTTTTCGTTTATTTTCGGAGGTGCATATGATACATATTCCAACAGAAAAACTTGCAGATTTTGAAAAAAACATCCGTCGTGAATGGACCATGACCAATGGAATCGGCGGATACGCGGGAGGCTCCATCATCGGTGCCTGCAACCGGACACATCAGGGATATCTGATTGCCAGTCTGCATCCCCCGGTCGAGCGCTATCTGGTATTTTCCAAAACCAATGAAAAACTGACACAGGGAACCCATGTTTACAATCTGGAAACTTCCCAGCATGCCGGGAAAGGACATTCTCCCATCCGCACGCAAGGACAGCGTTTTTTAACGGATTTCTCCTGTGACGGAACTGTCTGCTTTTCCTATGCCGCCGGCAATATCCGTATGGACAAACATCTGGCCCTGCTGCGGGAATCAAACACAGTTGCGATCTCCTATACGATTACAAACCAGGGAGAGGAAGCCGGACTTTCCATCACCCCGCTTATGAATTTCCGGGAGCACAGTGCATCGTCTGCCGTTTCTGACCTGCAGTTTACCTGTGAGCCAAACACAGTGGGCGGTTTCACTCTGATCCCGGCTGCTGCACCCGGACTCTGCATCGAGCTTTCCTGCAGTGCCGGCAGACTTTTTCCACGTGAAAACCAATACGACGTGGATATGCAGTACCAGACGGAAGTAGACAACGAAACGGCGGGACTGGATACACATTTTTGCCCATATGATCTGCGTTTTACACTTCCGGCACACAGCAGTACAGAGATTTCCCTGCTTTGCACCGTCCACCCGGTACAGGACACCCCTGTGCTTTCCCGCCCGCAGGCAGATACCGCAGCAATCGAAATCGCACACGTACAGGAATATTATGATTCCTTAAAACAACAGGCGGGATATGGCGATGATGCTTTTGCCAATACACTTGTCGTGGCAGCAGACCAGTTTCTTGCCCGGCGCGATTCCACCGGACTTATGACAATCCTTGCAGGTCTTCCGTGGTTTACCGACTGGGGCAGAGATACCATGATCGCTTTTTCCGGGCTGACACTGGCCACCCGGCGGTTTTCGGATGCCCGGGAAATTCTTTCGACCTTTGCGCAGTATGTCCATCACGGCATGGTCCCGAATATGTTTCCGGATGACGGGCAGGACCCTCTCTATAACACTGCAGATGCCTCTCTGTGGTATTTTTATGCCGTGGACGCATATTTGAAGGTTACCGGACAACCATCGGATTATGACTATATACAGCGGCGTATTTACCCCGTTCTGTGTGAAATTATTCATGCCTATGCACACGGCACGGATTTTTCCATCTATATGGATGATGACGCCCTCATCCATGCCGGAAGCGGATTGGACCAGGTAACCTGGATGGACGTCCGTGTCGGTGACTGGGTAGCTACCCCGCGTCACGGAAAACCGGTAGAAATCAATGCACTGTGGTACAATGCGCTGTGCGTGACTGCGGAACTGGCAGAACATTTCAAAGAAGATTCCTCCGTTTACCGCCAGCTTGCCACTCGTGTATCTGCTTCTTTCCGAAAAGAATTCTGGAACGAAAAAGACGGATGTCTCTATGACGTTATTGAAGAAAACGGCAAAGATGCAAGCATCCGCCCCAACCAGATCTATGCCGTCAGCCTTCCACATACCATGCTCACGGCCAAACAGGCTCTGCAGGTGGTAAATACCGTAGAGGAAAAGCTGCTTGCCGGCCCCGGCATACGCTCCCTCTCTCCGGAACACAAAGACTATCACGGGATCTACTGTGGCTCTCTTCCGAAAAGAGATGCCGCTTACCATCAGGGAACCGCATGGGGATTTCTGATGGGCGGCTTTCTGACCGCTTACATGAAAGTCCACCACCACTCTCCGGAAGCAAAAAAACAGGCAATGGCATATCTTGCACCGGTACAGACCCACCTTTTGGAAGAGGGCTGCATTGGTTCTATTTCCGAAATTTTTGACGGTGATGCCCCGCATACCTGCCGTGGTTGCTATGCCCAGGCATGGAGCGTTGGAGAAATTCTGCGCTGCTACACACAGGATATTCAAAAAAATCAAAAATAATGATTTTTTTCTTGACAAGAAGATCTCACTCGGATATAATACTAAATGTTCCGCGTGAGATTTTCAATTAAGAAATCCACTGCAATGCCTAGTTAGCTCAGTTGGTAGAGCAGAGGACTGAAAATCCTCGTGTCTCTGGTTCGATTCCGGAACTAGGCACTTTTAATTGTATAGAGAACATATTGGTATAATTGGAAACGACACATGTGTGCATTGCTCACTGATTAACGAACAACACGCGTGTGTTTTTCTATGCTCAAATTTATTTATATTAAAGGAGGGCAAAATTATGCCAAAGAAGAGTAGACTCGAAAATATTTTATTTACACTTGTTATGGCGTTTGTCATGGTGTATGCCATGGTATGCTATAACATCACAATCGACAAAGGCGGAATGACAAACGAAGTTTTTCTGCTGGCGTTTCATGAAATACCGATTATGTGGCCGATCGCATGTATCCTGGAGTATTTTGTAGTGGAGAAACTGGCAACGATGCTGGCGTTTCGTCTGGTAAATCCGAAAGAAGACAAGCCGGTCTTTGTGACACTTGCAATCTGTTCTATGATTGTATGTCTGATGTGTCCGGTAATGAGTCTGATTGCCACAGTTTTGTTTGCACATCCGGGAAATCAGGTAATTGCGGTATGGCTGCAGAAACTTGCTTTAAACTTCCCAATGGCATTATGCTGGCAGATCTTTTTTGGAGGAGTATTTGTAAGAAACTTATTTACATGGGTGAAAAAAGCGATTCATCATAAATAAAATCATCATGAATAAAAAGAGGGTGCGCATAATGCGCACCTTCTTTTTGGGGGTAGGAAAATAATGAAAAATGGTAAAACTGCTTCCGGCACAAAACCGGAAACAAGAATTACTGTGATTAAGTATTAGCCCATAACCACTTCGACAGAGACTTCTGTCTTGCCGGTTGGTAATGGAATCGTATTTCCGTCTACGGCAATGCCATCAACGGTCATGGAAGCAACACCCTTTTCTACGTGTTTTGGGTTACGGACGCTGATGTGATAGGTCACACCACGGAAGTCACGTTTAGCTTCGAAGCCATCCAGAGTGGATGGAATACATGGATCGACGGTCAATCCGTCGTAATCCGGACGAATTCCGAGAATATACTGGGAAACGTCCAGAAATGTCCATGCTGCAGTACCGGTCAGCCAGCTGTTCTTGGCTTCTCCAAAATTTGGAGCATCTTTTCCGGCAATCATCTGCGAATATACATAAGGTTCGGTACGGTGAATTTCGCTGATATCTTCAATATATGCAGGACAAGTTCTTGTATACACCTGCCATGCACGGTTTCCACGTCCGACAACGGTTTCTGCAATAGAAATCCATGGATTGTTGTGGCAGAAGATTCCGGCATTTTCTTTATATCCTGGTGGATAAGAGGAAATCTCACCAAGTTCTACATGGTATCTGTGATAAGGTGGCTGAAGAAGTACAATACCGTATTTGGTATCCAGATATTTTTCTACGGATTCCATGGCTTTCAGACAGTTTCCTTCTTTCAGACCGATCTCTGCCATAACGCAGAAGCCTTGTGGCTCGATAAAAATCTTACCGTCTTCACATTCTTTAGAACCAATCTTGTTTTTGTAATGATCATATGCACGCAGGAACCATTCTCCGTCCCAGCCGGCATTAAGAACTGTTTTTTCCATTTCCGCAATGGCATCTTCTGCAAGTTTTGCCTCGTCTTCAAGTCCTCTGTGACGGCAGATCTCTACATAATCTTTACCGTAACGGACAAACATACCGGCAATGAAAACAGACTCTGCATTTGGTCCTTCGGATGGGCCGAATGTCTGGAAGGATTCTCCCGGTTCTGTGGAGAAGCAGTTTAAGTTCAGGCAGTCATTCCAGTCTGCACGGCCGATCAGCGGAAGTTTATGCGGTCCGAGATGATCGATGGTGTAGTGGAAGGAACGGCGTAAATGCTCCATAAAATCAGTTGCCTTGGAAGGATCACTGTCATACGGCGTTTTTTCATCCAGGATGGTGTAATCCCCGGTTTCTTTGATGTATGCTGCGGTACCTGCAATCAGCCAGAGCGGATCATCGTTGAAACCGCTTCCAATATCAGAATTACCTTTCTTGGTCAGAGGCTGATACTGATGATATGCACTTCCGTCTTCAAACTGTGTTGCTGCAATATCCAGAATACGCTCTCTTGCGCGGTCCGGAATCAGATGTACGAAACCAAGCAGATCCTGACAGGAATCACGGAATCCCATGCCTCGTCCGATACCGGATTCGAAGTAGGAAGCAGAACGGCTCATATTAAATGTGACCATACACTGATACTGATGCCAGATGTTTACCATACGATCCAGTTTTTCCTCGGAAGAGGATACCGTAAAGTGAGAAAGCAGTTCATCCCAGTATTTTTTCAGTTCAGCCAGTGCTGCTTCTGATTTTTCTTTGGTATCAAATTCTTTCATCAGAGCTTCCGCACGTGTGCGGTTAATCTTTCCATCTTCGGCGCGTCCGATCCATTTTTCTTCAACCGGATTCTCTATGTATGCCAGAATAAATACGAAAGTTTTAGACTCGCCGGGAGCAAGAGAAACTTTCAGATGATGGGAGCCTACCGGAGCCCATCCGCTGGCAATGGAGTTTTTGGACTGATCGGACACGACAACTTCAGGAGCAGAGTTTTCTCCGTATGCTCCAAGGAAGGAATCGCGGTCGGTATCAAATCCGTCTACCGGGGCGTTAACTGCATACAGAGCATAGTGATTACGACGCTCACGGTATTCGGTCTTATGATAAATTGCAGATCCATGAACTTCTACTTCACCGGTAGAGAAATTACGCTGGAAGTTGGTCATGTCGTCCATTGCATTCCATAAACAGAATTCTACATAAGAAAAGACAGAAAAATCTTTCGTCTCTTTACTGTTATTGGTAAGAGTCAGCTGATTGATCTCACAGTTCTTTCCAACCGGAACAAATGCGGTCAGCTCTGCCAGCAGATCATTTTTACTGCTCCGGAAGGTGGAGTAGCCCATACCGTGATGACACTCATAAGCGTCCAGATCGGTCTTGGCTGGCATCCATCCGGGATTCCAGATGGTATCGCCCTCTTTAATATAGTAGTAGTGTCCATTGCTGTCGAAAGGAACATTGTTATAACGGTATCTCGTCAGACGAAGAAGCTTTGCATCTTTATAGAAGCTATAGCCACCGCAGGTATTGGAGATCAGAGAAAAGAAATTCTCAGAACCCAGATAGTTGATCCATGGGAGTGGTGTCTTAGGAGAGGTAATAACATATTCTTTGTTCGCATCATCGAAATATCCAAATTTCATGTGTGTATCCTCCATATAAAATTATTTACTTGTGACATAGTAGATGAAAGTGGAAAGAAGCATTTGGTGGAGTAATCAATCCATCGTGCTTGTTTTAAATGCCACTTATCTATGAGAGCGAAAACGTTTAAGTGCTCTCTTTTATAAATAGAGTATAGTCTCTGAAATTTAAAAAATCAACATAAAATGGCTTAAAACAGGCAAATACAGCAACTTGAACAAAAACGAAAACAAAAAATATAAGAAAGCAACAAATGCGTGCGCAACATTAAAAAACCAAAAAATTGCGTAAACGTATAAGAATAAAACAGCGTGCGCATGCACGGACACAAAATACACATACAATATGCACAAAACAGTCAAGAATAAAGTGTTTAAATTGACGAAATGACAAAAAAGTATTGCATTTACAGGCATATGGGCGTATATTAAAGCTACGAAAACGATTAAGAAAATTTCCCGAAACATTGGAGGAATGATATGGTATCTTTAAAAACAATTGCTGAACGATGTGGTGTTTCTACTGCGACCGTAAGCAAAGCACTGAATGATCATAAAGATATCAGCGAAGAGACAAAAAACCGGGTAAAGCAAACGGCGCAGACACTTGGATATTTTCCGAATGCAGCGGCCAGAGCGCTTAAGACGAACCGTTCATATAATATCGGGGTACTCTTCGAGGAGGAAGCCGGAAGAGGCCTGACCCATGAATATTTCTCCGGTGTGCTGAACGGACTTAAGATTCAGGCAGAAAAGTTAGGATATGATATTACATTTATCAACACCTGTTTGAAAACCGGAAGATGTCCTATTATGAACATTGCCGGTACCGGAATTTTGAGGGGGTCGTAATTGTATGTGCCAATTTTGACGACCCGGATGTGACCGAGCTGATGAACAGTGAAATACCTGTAGTTACGATTGATTATGTGCATCATAACTGCACCGCAGTTACTTCCAACAATATACAGGGTATGGAAGATTTAGTAAAGTACATATACAGTCAGGGACACAGAAAAATTGCATATATTCATGGACAGGAAGGATCAAGTGTTACGCGGGACCGGCTCGCAAGTTTTTATCGGACAATTGATGAACTGGGGCTTGAAATTCCCGATACCTATGTCCGCTCAGCTGATTATCTTGAGACAAAAGGATCTGCAAAACAGACAAAGGAACTGTTGAATCTGGAAGATCCACCAACCTGTATTATTTATCCGGATGATACTTCTTTAATAGGAGGAAGAAATGTCATTATTGAAATGGGACTTCGAATTCCGAGAGACATTTCGGTAGCCGGATATGACGGTACGATGATCTCGCAGCTTTTATATCCAAAACTTACAACAATTCGCCAGAACACAGAAATAATTGGAAGCGAAGCTGCAATAAGGCTCGTCGGAACCATTGAGAAACCGAGAACAACTCTCGTCGAGAGAGTCGTTATAGAAGGAAGTTTAGTACCGGGACAGTCCGTAGGCGCAATTCAGCCGAAAGAATAAAGCCGGCAGATTTCTTCAAAACAAACTGACCAACAGGTCAACAAATATTAAGGAGGGTTTTATATGAAAAAGAAAGTCGTAAGTGCACTGCTGTGCGCAACAATGGTAGCAACAATGTTTGCTGGCTGCGGAAGTAAAGAGAGCAGCGACAATGCAACAACACCGGATACTTCAAAGGCAGATACCAGTTCTGAAGTAACTGCTCCGGCAGAAGATACCGGAAAGGTTTTAAACATTTATTGCTGGAACGAGGAGTTCAAGAGCCGTATCACAGCTCACTATCCGGATTATCAGGAAGTTGATGCAACACATGGAAAGATCGGTGATGTTGATGTTGTCTGGAACATTACACCAAACGATGACAATGCGTACCAGAACAATCTGGATGCTACCTTATTAAATCAGGCAGATGCTCCAGCAGATGATAAGATTGACTTATTCCTGGTAGAAGCAGATTACGCATTGAAGTATGTAGATACCGATTATACGATGCCAATTAAGGATCTGGGAATTGCAGACAGCGATCTGTCAAAACAGTATCAGTACACAAAGGATATCGTTACCGATTCCAAGGGCGTTTTAAAAGGCCTTTCATGGCAGGGCTGCCCAGGTGTTCTTTTCTATAACAGAGATGCAGCCAAAGAAGTTCTCGGAACAGACGATCCAGATAAGGTTCAGGAATATGTAAAGGATTGGGATACATATAACGATACCGCAAAGAAGATGAAGGATGCAGGTTACAAGATGACTGCTTCTGCAAACGATACATACCGTGTATACTCCAACAATGTAACATCTAAGTGGGTAGACGGAAATAAGATCAATATCGATGACAACATTATGAAATGGGTAGACGATTCTAAGGCTCAGGTAGATGCTGGCGAGACAGGTACTTGTGATCTCTGGTCAGATGACTGGTCAAAAGGATTCTATCCACAGGGTAAAGTATTCTGCTACTTTGGACCTGCATGGTTAGTAAACTTCTCTATGGCAGCTGATACAGAAGGATCTATCGGATACAACGGCGGATGGGGCGCAGCTCAGGGACCGCAGGGTTCTTCTGGGGTGGTACATGGATCTGTGCAGCTCAGGGAACAGATAACGCAAATCTTGTAAAAGATATTATGTTAAAGATGACAACAGATGACGACATTATGAAAAATATCGTTGTAGATGATGACGATTTCGTAAACAACAGCACCGTTATGAACGGATTGGCAGATGGATCTATTAAGGTTAAAGATGATAAAGAATATACCAGCAAGATTCTTGGTGGACAGAATCCACTCCCAATGTACTGCGCAGGTGTTGAGACACTTGACTTAAGCAACCTGTCTTCTTACGATCAGGGATGTAACGAAGAATTCCAGAACGCTATGAAGAACTACTTCGAAGGAAAAGCAAGCAAGGAAGAAGCACTTGACCTCTTCTACAAGGCTGTAACTGAGAAGTACCCAGAGTTAACTTACTAATACTATAAGGCGTTCGCCTTACCCCACAGGTGCCTGCCAGACGATATGACGGAAGGCAGGCACCATCTTTTTAGCAAAAATATGTGTAACAAAAACTATATTCATCATAACATACCAGTTGGGAGGTAGGTCTTATGAAAAGTAATAGTGGAGGAAAAGCGGTCAGATATAATAAATGGGGCTACATATTTCTGATTCCATTTATCGTTGTATTTGTAATATTTCAGCTGGTACCGTTAGTAAACACCATTTATAACAGTTTCTTCGAAAATTATATGTCCGGTTTAACACAGGTTGGACCGACATTTGTTGGATTAGATAATTACAAGGCATTATTCAGTGGTGGAGATATCTGGACATATTTTAAGAACACGATGGTTCTTTGGATCATGTGCTTCATACCACAGATTTTCCTCTCCCTTTTATTAGGTGCATGGTTTTCCGATGTCCGTCTGAAATTAAAAGGGTCCAGATTCTTCAAAACTGTAATTTATCTGCCGAACCTGATTATGGCATCTGCATTTTCTATGTTGTTCTTCACACTCTTTTCAGATGGTGGACCAATCAACTCCCTGCTGATGCAGATCGGATTTATCTCAGAACCTTATAAATTTTTATCACATGCAGGAAGTGCCAGAGGCCTGATCGCCATGATGAACTGCCTGATGTGGTTTGGTAACACGACCATCCTTCTGATGGCTGGAATGATGGGAATTGATACTTCCCTCTTTGAAGCAGCTGAGGTGGATGGAGCAACTTCCACACAGGTATTTTTCAAGATTACACTTCCACTGCTTCGCCCGATTCTGGTGTATGTAATCATCACATCACTGATCGGTGGTCTGCAGCTGTTCGATGTACCGCAGATTTTGACAAACGGAACCGGTGATCCGATGAGATCTACCATGACATTGATCATGTATCTGAATAAGCATTTGTTCAGTAAGAACTATGGTATGGCGGGTGCACTGTCTGTTGTACTGTTCATTCTTACCACGATCTTAAGCCTGATCGTATTTAAGGTTACCGGCAATGACAAGAGAAAGGGGTAATTGATATGGCAAAGACAAATACAAACGACACCCAGAAGGGTGTAGGACTTCATGCACGGCGCGTCATCGCCTATGTAGTATTGATTATTATCTCATTTTTCTGTCTGTTCTGGTTTTACATTATGTTTATCAACGCAACCAGATCAAACGGAGAGTTACAATCCGGATTTACCGCGATTCCAAGTACGAACCTGTTAAAAAACTGGAACAATCTGGTGCACGGAACGCTTCCAATCTGGTATGGAATGTTTAACAGTCTGATCATCGCCGCTTGCTCGGCAGTGCTTTGTACTTATTTCTCAACCATGACAGCATATGCCATTCATGCATATGATTTCAAAATGAAACGGTTTATTTATCCGTTCATCCTGATGATCATGATGATTCCGACACAGGTTACTGCACTTGGATTTATCAAGTTAGTGACAAAGATGGGAATGATGGATTCCTTCATTCCACTGATTGTTCCGACAATCGCTTCTCCGGTTGTATTCTTCTACATGAAGCAGTACATGGAGAGTGCACTTCCGTTATCTTTGATTGAGGCAGCACGAATTGATGGTTCCGGTGAGTTCCGTACCTTCAACAGTATCGTACTTCCGCTTATGAAACCGGCGATTGCCGTACAGGCAATTTTTACATTCGTCAGCAGCTGGAACAATTACTTCACACCGGCACTGATTCTGCATGATGATAAAAAGAAAACACTTCCAATTCTGATTGCACAGCTTCGTGCAGCAGACTGGTTGAAGTTTGATATGGGCCAGGTATATGTGATGATTACATTCTCGATCCTGCCGGTTATTGTTGTATATCTGATTCTTTCCAAGCATATCGTTCAGGGTATTGCACTGGGAAGTGTCAAGGGATAATGTGAAATATAACGTTAAAAACTGCAGTTGATGCTGTACTACAAAAAGGAGTTGCCTTTTGCGGGGCAACTCCTTTTTTAGTGAAGAATGATTGATATCCGGTGTCGGGACGTCAGATGGACAAATGATAGATCTGCATCCAGGTGTTGATCTGGATAAAGTAAGCAATGAGCTGCGGACCTGCCATCAACTGGCCGAACCATGGTTTGCCGAGTTCCTTTGGTGCGGCAAGGAAAGCTTCTGTTTTGGAACGGTCCAGAAGCGGCAGTACCGGAGAATTCGGATCGTTCAGAATTTCCCGCATGCGCCTGATCAGCATCTGTTCGTAGGCCGGATGGTATGTCTTTGGATACGGGCTTTTTTTGCGCCAGAGCAGTTCCCGTGGCAGCAGATCGGCACAGGCATCCCGCAACAGGGATTTTTCGACTCCATTCCGATATTTCATCTGCCACGGCACATTGAAAACATATTCCATGATCCGGTGATCGGCAAATGGGACACGGGCTTCCAGGGAAGAGTACATGCTGGTGCGATCCATGCGGTCGAGCAGGGTCTGCATGAACCATTTGATATTCAGATAGCCAATGTCACGACGGCGGGCTTCCTCAGGGGATTCGCCATCCAGATGCGGAACGTGGGAGAGTGTTTCCTCATAGCGTGCATGAGAATATTCTGCCAGATCCAGCGTGCGAAGCACGTCATCGGAAAGAATGGAGGTACGTGCAGCAGGATCGGCAGACCACGGAAAACCATCCCGGTTCATAAGTTCCGGTCGGTAAAACCATGGATAGCCGCCGAAAATTTCATCGGCACATTCTCCGGTGAGTGTTACTTTATTATGTTTGGCGACTTCGGAACAAAAATACAAAAGAGAGGCGTCCACATCGGTCATTCCGGGAAGGTCTTTGGCGGTGACCGCATCGGACAGGGCGGCAAAGAGAGCCTCCTGGCTGCACTCTAAATAGGTGTGGGATGTTTTACAATATTGCAGCATCCGGTTGACGTAAGGAAGATCCCGTTCCGGCTGAAAGGCATTGGACTTAAAATATTTCTCGTTTTCAGAGAAGTCAAAAGAAAACGTGTTTAAAATTTTTCCTTCTTTTTGCATATGGCGGGCGGCTAATGCAGTGACAATCGAAGAATCAATGCCGCCGGAGAGAAAGGTGCATACCGGAACATCGGACACCATCTGTCGTTCTACAGTGTCACGCACGAGAAAAGAAACGGTCTGTACGGTTTGGACATAGGAATCTTTATGTTCCCGGCAGGGCAGATCCCAGTAGAGAATGTCGTGCTGTCCGTCCGGACAGAATATATGATAATGTCCCGGCATAACTTCCTTTACGCCTGTGAATACGCCGTTTCCGGAGGTGCGTGCCGGACCGACCGCCAGAATTTCCTGCAGACTGTTTTTGTCAATGGATGGAGTGACATCCGGATGACAAAATAATGCCTTGGGTTCCGAACCGAAAACAAAGGAGCTTCCGGTCTGGGTATAAAACAAAGGTTTTGTGCCGGCACGGTCACGGTAGAGAAGCAGTTCTCTGGTGGTATCGTCCCAGATCGCAAATGCGAAAATCCCATTTAACTTTTCGACAAAGTCTTTTCCGAAATGCATATAAGCGCACAGAATGATTTCCGTGTCTGACGTTGTGGTAAAGCGATATCCGGCTGCCTGCAGTTCGGGCAGCAGTTCCCGGTGATTATAAATTTCTCCATTGTAAACAATGGAACAGGTTTTCCCGTGGAAAGTACGTGTCATAGGCTGGATACCGCTTTTAAGATCGCGGATGGAAAGGCGTGCATGTGACAGCCCCACATGTGGCTGTAGATCAATCATCGCCTGATCCGGACCGCGGTGCTTTAAAGTTTCGTGCATTTGTACAAGGATCGTTTCCCAGAAGGGTTTTTTGTCATAGTAGTTCAATGAAAAATCGCAAAAGCCTGAAATTCCACACATAATTTGTCTCCTTACCGTTGGGCGGCAGCTCTAAAAGCAGCCATCTTAGTTTTAGTCTATGCAGAAATTTCTATACAAATGCAAAAAAGAGGGGTATGATGAGTACAAAATACAAGAAAAAGAGGAAGAATTATGTTGAAACTGGAACAGGGAAGACCCGCGGATACGTCAGGAAGACTGGAAAAGGAGATCCGTGTGTATGATTTTTTAGATAAACTTGGCGTTATATATGACAGGGTGGATCATGAAGCTCTGATGACGATGGAAGCATGTGAGGAGGCAGACCGCGTGCTGGAAGCTACCATATGCAAGAATCTGTTTTTGTGTACGGCAAATAAAAAAGAATTTTATCTTCTGATGATTGTGGGAGATAAACGGCTGGTAACAAAGGATGTGTCAAAAAAGCTTGGTACGAGCCGGCTTTCTTTTGCCGATGAATCGTATATGGAAGAATACCTCGATATCACACCGGGATCGGTCAGCGTGCTGGGACTTATGAATGATACTGAAAATCATGTGCAGCTGGTCATTGATGAAGATGTTTTAAAGGGAGAATATGTGGGATGTCATCCGTGTATTAATACGTCCAGCCTGCGTGTGCGCACTGCAGATCTGATGGAAAAAATCATTCCTGCAATGCATCACGAGGCGAAGATCATTCAGATTTAGCCGGCTTCTTTTTGCGCTGGCGCAGTTCCCGGAAAAAAGCAGAAAGCATGGAAGAACAGGTCTCTTCAAGAACACCTCTGGTAATTTCCACCTGATGGTTAAATTGCTGCATTTGCAGAAGGTTCAGGACAGATCCCGCACATCCGGCTTTGGGATTCATGGAACCGATGATTACCCGCCGCATACGGGATTGTACAATTGCACCGGCACACATCTGGCATGGCTCCAGCGTAACGTAGAGGTCACAGTCCTCAAGCCGCCAGTCACCTGTTTTTTTACTTGCTTTGCGGATGGCAGACAGTTCTGCATGGGCAAGCGTATTTTTATCGATGTTGCGCCGGTTATATCCTCTTGCGATGATTTTACCGTTTTGGACAATCACACATCCAATCGGGACTTCATCGATCGCATAGGCTTTTTTCGCCTGTTTTAAGGCTTCTTTCATAAATTTTTCATCATCAGTCATAGACATTCTTCCTTGAAATCGTTATGATAATTATGGGGATAAGTAACCTTTTAATTACAGTATAATACTATACCATAGAAATCATATGGAAGGAAGAAGTATGTTATTTGCATATGAGACAGAACGTCTTCTTTTAAAAATAATAAAGCCGGATCAGGCAGATGCGGTACTGGATTTTTATATGCGGGATAAAGAACTGTTTGAAAAATTTGAGCCGGATCGGATGCCGAATTTTTATACCCGCCAGTTCCAGAGACAGATGCTCCTGTTTGAGTATAACATGGCAGTACAGGGAACACTGTTCCGGTTTTATGTATATGAGAAAGAGCATCCGGAGCGTATCATAGGGACGATATGTGTACATCATATTACACGTGGATTTTCTGAACAGTGTGAGGTTGGATATAAGTTTTCCAGCGCATATCATCATCGCGGATACGCAACGGAATCACTGCGTTTTATTATGGATCTGGTGTTCCGGGATTTAAAACTTCACCGTGCCATGGCATGGGCACTTCCGGATAATACGGCAAGTATCCGGCTGCTTGAACGGGTGGGGTTCGTGTACGAAGGTATCTGCCATGATTATATGATGCTCAATAAAAAGTGGCGGGATCATGCGCAGTTTTGCATGATTAATCCTGATTAAGCGGACACATCCAGTATCCGAAAACTCCGGTCATGTCTTTGGAGTCTGAGGATACTGCGGCTGCTGCCTCAAATTCCGGGAAACCAAAGAGCATTGCCATCATACGTTCCGGTTGCTCATAGATTCCCGGAATTCCAAGAAACTGTCGTTTTTCTCCATTCATTTCCAGCGTTTTCAACATGAGATAGTGATAATTGAAAAAACCGTGCAGAAGAAAACGGTTGTTGCACAGATTCCAGTTGCTTTTTGGTAGCTTTCGGATATCCTGAATTTCTACTTTCTGATAAGAGGTTTGTGGCTGCCGGGCTGCTTCTGGTTGAGGGATTGTTTTCGGCTGTTGGATCGTTTCCGGTTGAGGAGTAGTTTCGGGCTGCCGGATGGATTCCGGTTCTGGTATGTCTTGCGGCTGTCGGACGGGTTCCGGTTCTGGCATGCTTGCGGCTGACGGAATCGCTCTGGTTCGGTTGTAGATTGCGTCTGTATGACCGGCTCTGTCTGTGCCTGAGCGGCAGGCGGTACCGCTTCTTTTTCCTGAAAGATTAAAAATTCTCCCCGGAGTGCCTCCGGAACCGGAGCGGAAGAAAGGCATCCGGTCAGAAACCTTCCGTTGCCACAGGCAATGGTCAGGGTCTGTGCCTGATGCACGTCAAAACCACTGTTTCCGATCCGATTATTTTCACAGGTAAAGCTGCAGGATCCCATACCCTGCGTGAGCAATAATTCGGTAACAGGTATAGCCTGCAGACCATTTTCATATACTGTCAGATAGACCGGACATTTTCCCTTGAAACGGTCAAACCCCCGGATCTGAAGTTCCATACGGCAGCTGTTTTCGCGCAGATCGGTGCGGATGAACCCGGTATTTCGTCCGCGGTTTCCCTGTTCATATTCATAAATATAAGTAATAAATCGTCTCAATTGAAGAATTCTCCTGTTTTGTATTTGATGTCTTGTATAGTTTATGAGCCGGGGAAAAAAATATGTCGTTTATTTTGAAAAAAAGGATTGACATTTTGGTACTAAAGTATTATTATAATGTCAGTAACAGTTCCTGTTATTGTTTTGAACTAATGGAGAAATGAGGGAGAGTATTATGATAAAACGAAGTCGTCAGCGGGAGGCGATCCGGCAGTGCCTGACAGGCCGCTATGATCATCCGACTGCGGAAACGGTTTATATGAGTATCAAAGACGAATTTCCAAATATCAGTCTCGGAACTGTTTACCGGAATCTTTCTCTTTTGTCTGATCTGGGGGAGATTCAAAAAATTACTGTCAGTGGAGGCCCGGACAGATTTGACGGAAACCCGGCACCGCATTACCACTTTTCTTGCAGAGAGTGTGGATGTGTGATGGATCTGGACATGCCTTCCCAGGAACAGTTAAATCAGATTGCAGCGGAGCAGTTTGATGGAACAATTGAAAACCATTCCATTTTGTTTTCCGGATTATGCCCGGACTGCAAAAAGAAAAACACCCATTAATTAAATTTATAATAAGGAGGACATTTAAAATGGCAAAGTTTGTATGTACCGTATGTGGTTATGTTTATGAAGGTGAGGCTGCACCGGCAGAGTGCCCGATCTGCCATGCACCGGCAGAGAAGTTCGTAAAGCAGGAGGGTGAAATGACCTGGGCTTCCGAACATGTAGTTGGTGTTGCAAAAGGCGTGAGTGAAGACATTCTTGCAGATCTTCGCGCAAATTTCGAGGGAGAGTGCTCTGAAGTTGGTATGTATCTGGCTATGGCAAGAGTTGCCCACCGTGAGGGATATCCGGAGATCGGAATGTATTATGAAAAAGCTGCTTATGAAGAGGCAGAGCACGCTGCAAAATTTGCAGAGCTTCTTGGTGAAGTGGTGACAGATTCTACAAAGAAGAACCTGGAAATGAGAGTAGAAGCTGAGAATGGAGCGACTGCAGGAAAGACAGATCTTGCAAAGAGAGCAAAGGCAGCAAACCTTGATGCAATCCATGATACCGTTCATGAGATGGCTCGTGACGAGGCAAGACATGGAAAAGCATTTGCCGGTCTGTTAAAGAGATATTTTGGTTAATCTTTAAAACGCATAAAATAAGCATTTCAGAGGATAGATGGTTGTTTAACTGTCTATCCTTTTTTTGCTGCAGCAAATCATCTGTTTTCCATGCCCGTTCGGAGGGAAAACTATTGACAGCAAAAGTCGCATGATTATAGAATATAGAAAAGTGTTACTGAAAACAGTGACAAAAAAGAGCAAGGTGGGAGGTTGCAGTTGTGAAGAGATATATAAAGAGATGGATCAGTTTTATACTTTTTATGTGCGTTTTTGTCCAGTATCCCTCAGAGGGAGTGGTTATGGCGGCAGACAGCGATCAGAAAAACATACAAATCGTTGGTACCGCATCGATGAATACATATGATGTGGCACTCCGTGTTGGAAAAACAAAGCAGCTTGTGTGTAATGGAACGACCGGAAAGATGGTGTGGAAGTCATCCAATCCGAAGGTTGCAACAGTAGATAAAAAAGGTCTGGTAAAAGCAATCAAACCGGGAAAAGCAATGATTTCGGTTTCCGGTGGAAATCTGATCGGTTCTATGACCTGCAAGGTCGGTGTGAGTAAAAAAATTACCACAAAACAGGCCAGACGTAAGATTATGGCTATGAAAAAGACTTACAAAGAGGGTCTGTCCTGGACAAACGAAAACCGGCAGTATTTCTGGGAAGCCACGAACTGTCAGTGTTATGGATGTATTGCCCTGTGTGGAGAAATTAGTGATAAAGTGTTTGGCAAATATGCACCGGTGACAAAACACAGCAATTTCAGCAGGATCAAGGCAGGCGATCATATCCGCATCGGAAACGAACATTCCGTTATGGTTCTCCAGAAGAACGGAAATACGCTTACGGTCGTGGAAGGAAACTATAATGCCACCGTTCACTGGGGAAGAAAAATAACAAAAAAGGAGTTACAGGAAAGTGGTTTCTATGTGGAAACAAGATATTGACAGAATGCTTTTTTTGTATTTGGAAGTCTGATCATTGAGCAGTGCCTCGGTAGATATGGCCTGCAGGGTATTGGCTGGTATAAAAAATCAAAGAGTGACAAAAAAGTATTTCAGTATATTGAACAACTGAAAAATATTGATATGAACTAAGTAGATTTACAGGATATCATAAAAGTAGAGGCTTCTTTTAGTTTTGCTTATGGGTTTGAAGTGTTGGAAATTTGTAGACATTTTCTTATCGTAAAGCTATAATATTAAAATCATATAGAACAGATAGACATTGATTTTAGGAAGCGATACAAATGAAAAAGCTAAAAAAGAGATTCATTGTTCCGGCAGTGGTATTTATATTGGGCATGTGCGCGTTAATCGGTACGATATATGTAGTCGGTGAGGGTCAGGAGCAGCAGAACAGGACAAAAGCGAAGCTCAATGCGATGACATATACGGAGCGTATAAATGGCGAGCTTATGGAGGGAATAGGAGTTACCGATACCTTAAAGCAGGTTGTCATAAGTGGTGATGGAAATATAAATAAGTTTTATGATATTGCAGCAAATATGATGGACGATTCGATTCAGAGTATACAGATAGCACCGAATGGAGTTGTGAATGAAATATATCCAGAGGATGTGAATGAATCCGGCAAGATAGATCTGATAAATGATAGTGACAGGGGAGAGATTTCGCGCTATGCGAGGGATAATGACACTGTAATTATGCAGGGACCATTGGAGCTGAAGCAGGGCGGATATGGTATAGCAGTGCGCAATCCGGTTTATTTGGAGGATGAAAATGGTCAGAAGAGCTTTTGGGGCTTCACAATTGTTATACTGAAGGTTCCGGAAATTTTTTCTGATTCTGTAGAGGCTCTTTCCAATTTTGGATATAAGTACAGTCTGCAGAAGTGTGCTTCGCCGTGGGATGATACGTATGAGTGGGTTTACGGTTCAAAGAAAGAGTTGAACGATTCGGTGATATATGACTTTGACGTGTATGGAGACAAGTGGAGGCTTGAGATTTTACCCAAGAGTGGGTTTTACAATAATAACTACCTGATATACATGTTTATTGGAGGTGTAATTATAGTCCTGCTTTTGACAGGGCTTACAGCAGCGTTGATTTCAATCAATGAGAACAGGAAGAATTTCAAGAGACTTGCTGTGACTGATGCACTGACCGGTATCTACAACAGGCTCGGCTTTGACGAGCAGGTTGAGCAATATATGAGACAGAACCCGCAAAAGCACTGTGTTGTGGCAATGCTTGATATTGACGATTTCAAGCTGGTCAACGATGTGTATGGACATGCGGCAGGTGATGGTGCACTGCAGAAGCTTGCAGAGAGCATGAAGCAATATTTTTCAAAGGATGTTATATTAGGCAGAAACGGAGGCGATGAGTTTAGCATTTTCATGCCGGATTGCACTGCCGTGGAGGTTAAGCCTTTCCTTAAGAAGTTTACAGAAGAAACCAGGAAATTTTATTGTAAAGGTGAAGAGCGTGCATTTACCATTTCGCTGGGCTTTGCGGAGTACCCTGTTTTTGCTGATGACTGTTCACAGCTTATGCGTTGTGCGGACAAGGCACTTTATGAGGTGAAAATGCGTGGGAAGAACGGCTGCATGGCATATCGTGAGGGTGAGCAAGTAAAGAGTCGCGCAAAGCTTGGTTTTGCAGTGAAGGATATTATTGATAATTTGCCGGGAGCTTTTATTGTTTACAGAGCAGATAAAGAAAATGATGAGATTCTGCTTGCAAACAGTGAGTTGCTTCGGCTTACAGGCTGTAAAAATATGGACGAGCTGCTTGCATATACAGGTAAGAGCTTCTGCAATCTGATACGCCCGGATGAACAGGAAAGCTGTCAAAAAAGCATATGGTCGCAGATTAACGGAGGACACTCAAATGATTATATTTTCTTTCATATGCAAAAAGCAGACGGTAAATATATTTCAGTGCTCGACCATGGCAGGATAGTGGATTCAGTGCACAATGGCAGAGTATTTTATGTGATGATTATGGACTTAAAGTCACTGCAGAGGCACTATGGAGACCGCCTGGAGCTGGTGGAGAAGTAGAAAAAGCAGATTGTGAACACATGCGTTCACAATCTGCTTTTTTAATATTACAGTTTACGTCCAATATCAGCAAAATAATATTACCATCTATTTTAAAGATGGTAAAAAATCAATTTGCACTGTGACAAATGATACTTTAAATAAATTTACTCAACTTTCCCAGCAGATACTTCCGAGTAAAGCCTGAATAAATCCGGCTTGGGATGCAATCCATTCGGTTACTTTACTTTTCCGTACAGATGTGATATCTGCAGAAAGCGTTGATATATGTTCCACAAACAGAGCCATAAGGCTCTGCAGTGCATTGGTTAAATCCATGTCCTGGATATCCTTACAATACATGAAAAACAGTACATGAAAAACAGTACATGAAAACTTGAAAAAGCATTCAATTGACCAGCGGTTCCCATAAAACCGGCACTTCCACCGGCATGGAGTTTTGGATTATGGTTGACAACTTCCTTTACTATAAACTATGATGAAAAGACAACAAGTTCTTTTATTGATGGAATGGCAGAGAGAAATATTCCACTCCGGGTATTTCATTTTGACTGCTACTGGATGAAAGCCTTTCATTGCACAGGGAACCGACTTCTTCCGGTATTTGTACGTGAAAATACAGTACTTGCCATGGGCGAAAATGATCAGCTGCCGGATTATGAATATGCAGAGAATGTAGTACTGCATCTGTTTGAAATCAAAGATGGTGCCAAGATTACCACAGAAGTTACCGATGTGTCCGGAAAGACCGTGCTTGTTGCAAACACAAAGAGAGAGGGCAATACGGTTTCTGTAACCGTGGATCATCCGCAATACCATCCGTCGGTTATGGTGCATGGTATGACGGGGGTTGCAATTCAGACAGAGCTTGAAGTAAATTATACAGACAAAGGAGTTATTTAATCATATGGAACATGCATATTGGAAGCAGATGATAGAAATAGAAGAAAATGGGATTTTTCTGGTTTTTGGAATTACACGGAATGATCAGATCAAATTTTTACACTTTTCTTCCGTTCCACAGGCAGAGGATATGTCCGTACAGGAATGCAGGCAGGAGGATGAATGCCGGATGATGGATGAAGGATTTCCTCTGGTGCAGCTGGAACTGGCTGGCTATGATCGTCCATATGAGCGGCATGGAAATAAATATGTGGTGACTTCTCCCGGATGTTATCTGAAATATGAAAATATGCAGGATACAAAGAATGAATCCGGGAGAATGCTTCAGATCCGGCAGAAAGATCCTCTTACCGGAGTCTGTGTACAGACCGACATACAGTTTTATGACGGAGTGCCGGTGGCAAGATTTGTCAACCATGTAACGAATGAGGGAGAGGAGGAACAGGTACTGACGTACCTGTCCTCCTTTACCTGCTCTGGAATTAAGAGAGATGGAAACTTTTTGTATATTCCGCATAATGGGTGGCAGAAAGAGCTGAACTGGCGCAGATATTCGTTTGAAGAGCTTGGATTTCCGGTGACACAGACGAAAAGTATCCGGAGAAGTTCCAAAACAATAGAAGTTTACAATACCGGGAACTGGTCCACAAAAGAGTATCTGCCGATGGGATTTCTGAGCCATCCGCAGAGTGGCGCGGGGCTGATCTGGCAGATTGAAAACAATGGTTCCTGGCATTATGAGATCGCAGACCAGAATGATCATTATGTTTTGAATGTCAGCGGGCCAAACGAGATACAGTCACATTTCAGTAAGGTGCTGCGCCCGGGAGAGACATTTGAAAGTGTGCCGGCAGCAGTGGGTGCAGTGCGGGCAGATATATCAGATGCATTTTCTGCAATAACGGAATACCGGCGAAGAATCCGCAGAAAAAACCGCGACAATGATACACTCCCGGTAATTTTTAATGATTATATGAATTGTCTGTGGGCAGATCCAACGACGGAAAAAGAATTACCGCTGATTGATGCTGCAGCAAAGGCCGGATGTGAATATTTTGTTATTGATGCCGGATGGTACGCAAAGGGAATCTGGTGGGACAGCGTAGGAGAATGGAAAGAAAGCCGCGAGCGTTTCCCAAAGGGAATCCGGCAGGTGACCGATTATATCCGGAGCAAAGGGATGATACCGGGAATCTGGCTGGAACTGGAAGTAATTGGAATCCACAGTCCGAAACTTGCAGAATTAAGTGATGACTGCTTTTTCAAACGGCATGGCAGACGGATATATGACAGAAGCCGCTATCAGCTGGATTTCCGGAATCCGGAGGTGATCGCCCATGCCAATGAAGTGATCGACCGTGTTGTGAATGAATATGGCGTCGGTTATATTAAGATGGATTATAACATTGAGCCGGGGATCGGAACGGAACTGGATGCAGACAGTTTTGGAGAAGGACTGCTTGCACATGAGAGAGCATATCTGGCCTGGCTGGATACGGTATTTGAAAAATACCCGGATCTTGTGATCGAAAATTGTTCCAGTGGAGGCTTGCGCATGGACTATGCCCTGTTGTCCCGGTTAAGTATCCAATCTACCAGTGATCAGGAAGAATATGATATGTATGCACAGATTTCTGCAAATGCAGCTACCGGTGTCGCACCGGAGCAGGCAGCAGTGTGGTCCTATCCGTTAGAGCAGGGAGACCGCGAGGAAACCATCTTTAATATGGTAAATGCGATGCTGCTTCGCATTCACCAGAGCGGACATCTGGCACAGCTTTCACAGGAACGGTTCCAGCTTGTAAAAGAGGGGATTGACTGTTATAAACAGATCCGCAAAGACATCAAAAACGGGCATCCGTACTGGCCGCTTGGACTTGCAAAAGCAGAGGCTTCATGGATGGCATACGGAATGGAAGCACCCGCACAGGAAGGTGCGAAAACCAGAACATTTTATCTGTCTGTCTGGAGAAGAGGTGGGGAGCAGAAAGCATGCACATTTCTCCCGGTACCTGCATATAACACACCGGACTGGAACGGGGCAGATATGACAGTAAAACAGATTTATCCGGTGGAAGAGGCACAGCATGTGCGCATCAATCAGGATCATACAATCACGGTGGAATATGAGCAGCCGGTCATGGCGCGTGTTTTTGAAGTTACTATTTGACTTTTTTCTTTGAAACCAATATATTGACAGAGTAAGTATGATTAGAATCATAACAGACTGAGTGAGGAAGAAATGTACAGAGCAGGAATTGATCTTGGTGGAACCAATATAAAAGCAGGGATTGTTGACGAACAACAGCATATAATTGCAGAAGCATCCGTGCCAACGAACGTAGAGAGGCCTTATCAGGAAATTATCCGGGATATGGCAGAATTGGTAAAAACGCTTTTGAAGCAGAAAGGTATCGGGGAAACACAGCTGAAGAGTATAGGAATCGGAAGCCCGGGAACGATTGATGCAGTACATGGAGTTGTGTTGTATTCCAATAATTTCGGGTGGGAAAATGTTCCGCTCACAGAGCAGTTAAGACAGTACTTTTCCTGTCCGATTGCAGTTTCCAATGATGCAAACTGTGCGGCTTTGGGTGAAGTAAAAGCCGGTGCGGCGCAGAATACAAAAAATGCGATTCTGCTGACTCTTGGAACTGGTGTGGGCGGTGGAATTATTCTCGATGGAAAGGTGTTTGAGGGCGCACATGCAGGCGGTGCCGAACTCGGACACACAAGTCTGATATGTGGCGGTGAGCCGTGCACATGCGGACGGAAAGGCTGCGTGGAGGCATATGTATCGGCGACAGCGCTGATCCGCGATGCAAAAAGAGCCGCGCAGCAGCACCCGGAATCCATCCTGAATACAATGTGTCAGGGAGACCTTTCACACATGAATGGAAAAATCCCGTTTGATGCCGCACAGGATGGGGATACAGCAGCAGAAAAAGTAGTAAATGATTATATTTGCTATCTTGGAGAAACCATTACAAATTTTGTCAATATTTTCCGGCCGGATATTGTTTTGTTATCGGGAGGCATCTGCAATCAGGGGAAAAAACTGACAGAGCCTCTTGAAACATACATTCAGGATAAATGCTTTGGCGGCAGCAAGGCGTTTATTCCGGAAGTTGCATGTGCGGTTCTTGGAAATAAGGCGGGAATCATCGGTGCGGCAAATCTGATAAGCGGTAAGGAACGATAAGGAGAATGAGTCATTATGGAAGAAATTTTTGAACAGTTTAAAGATAAGGATGCATTTGATGCCTACTGGAAAGAACATTATGTTCCGCTTACTTATGAGGATGTAAGGGAAGCATACGAGGATTTTGTAAAATCTGCGGATAAGCATATTTTTCTGTCGGATTATGAGGAATCCGGTAATGTCAGCCGGGAGGATTTTATGGACAATCTTTCACAGGCGGCGCAGTTCGCGTTTCAGGATGGATTGACGGAAGCGTTTTATGAGAAGAATCCGCAGGTTTATGAGAATGCATTTGCATTATTTGAGGCGGCACAGATGGAAGGCGGGGATGCGAATATTGCGGCAGCTTTTCATGAAGAGTATCAGCGTTTGTACCATGATTTTCTGTTGGAACTGTTTGATGCACAATATGCAGAATAGACCGGGGAAATATAGGAAATAAAAGAAGGAGGCACATAATGCGGCCTCCTTTTAAAATTTCATAAATGTGCAGGTTGTATTCTTGAAAAACAGAATAAGGAGCATTTGCCATGAAAGTTACGCTACGCGTAAGGCAAATGCGTAGGTCATATTCTTGAAAAGAAGAATAAAGGAGCACTTGTTATGAGAATTGCGCTACGCGCAAAACAAGTGCGTAGGTTGTATTCTTAAAAACAGAATACAACAAGAACCGAGTATCCCGCTTCGAATCAGAAACAATAGACGTTACCTTTGCAGTTAACTCCCCCCAGGCACCCTCACGTCACATGAGAGCTTTCGCTTAGGGCTGCTGTATTCCTACCCTGACCCGGTTCACGAATTCCCATTGCGCAAGACCCAGACGTCAACGCCACTTGCGAAGGGCAGCTCCACCGCCCTGACCCTCTGCGGGATATCACCCCAACTATAGCGGATTGTTGGTACAAGGTACCGCTACCACCCCGGCTACTCGGAGACTTAAGTATAATTCATATCAGAGGCTCTTGTCAAGCAAAACTGCCCGTATCTGTAAATTTAAAAAAAAGCTAAAGTATCTGCCAAACGAACCGATAAACAATGTATAGAGATGCAAGAACAGATGCATTTCGGAAGCTTATTTCAAGGAAGAAAGGAGATGCTGAGCATGCGTATAGATGCATATAACCAGGTAGCACAGTTATACGGTATACAAAAGAATTTAAAGACACAGAAGGCGCAGAATGCAGCAGGTCCGAGAGATCAGGTGTCCATTTCACAGGCCGGACGTGATTATCAGGTCGCAAAAAGTGCAGTATCAGAAGCTTCGGATATCAGGGAAGATAAGGTAAGCCAGCTCAAATCAATGATTGATGCGGGAACATATTCCGTTGAGCCTGGCGATTTTGCCAGCAAATTACTTGAAAAGTATAATGCCTGATGAGAAAGGCAGACGAGAGAGGTTTTTGAAGTGGCTAGTTTAGTAGAAGAGCTTGTAACAGTACTGGAAGAAGAAGAAAAGATTTACCAGACATTGATTTCTTATGGAGAAAAAAAGACAGACATCCTGATTCGGGCAGATGTTCCGGAACTGGAAAAACTGACATGTCTGGAACAGCTGGCAAGTGATGATCTGGTGACACACAGCAACCAGCAGGTACAGCTCTTAAAGGATATTGCCAATGTACTCGGACGTACAGAAGAAAAGATGACAGTTACCAGACTGATCACTTTGCTGGAGTCGCAGCCGGATGTACAGAAAAAACTGACCGAAGCGAGAGACCGTCTGCTTGCGGCAGCAGACCGGATGAATCACCTGAATGATCAGAACGTGGCTCTGATTAAACAGGCCATTGAGTTAAACGAATTCGACCTTACGTTGTTCAAGAGTTTGCGGCAGGCCCCTGAGACCGCCAATTATGACAAAACTGCCTGCAATACAGGAAGCTTGCTGGGCAGCAGCGGATTTGACGCAATGAGTTAAGGAGGAACAAAAGAATGGGAAACGGATTCGGAAGCTTATATATTGGGGCATCTGGACTTCAGAATGCCCAGTATGCACTGAATACAACGGCAAACAACCTTGCAAATGTGAATACAACAGGATATGTCCGCCAGCAGGTTCGTTTTGCAGATAAAACTTATAATAAATTAAAGGACCCGAATAAAAATGTGAACATGCAGCAGTATGGGCTGGGTGTATCCATTGGGGATGTGGTTCATGCAAGGGATATTTTCTTAGACAAATCTTATGGCAGGAGAATGGACGCAAGGGATTTTATACTTCTTTTTATGAAATCACGGATTATGTGCAGGATCTGTTTCAGGAATTAAACGGAGAACAGTTCAAACAGAGTGTCAGTGATCTACATCAGGCATTTCAGGAACTGGAGCCTAATATGGATAATTCCACACAACAGAATCTGGTACTTGAAAAAGCGGATCTTCTGCTGAGCCGTACGAAGTCATTGTATGATGACATGAAATCGTACCAATCCAATATCAATGAACAAATTAAAGATGATGTTGACCGTGTAAACAAGATCGGAAACCGTATCTATGAACTGAATCTGCAGATTCAGAAAGTAGAAGCTGGCGGACAGGAAACTGCAATGACCCTGCGAGATGAGCGTGACAATCTGCTGGATGAGCTGGGCGGATACGGAAGTGTCTCCATTAAGGAAGATGCGACGGGATTTACGTATGTAGATTTTGAAAGCACACCGTTTATCGATGACAATAAGTGCTATAACATCGGACTGCAGGAAGATAAAGAAACCGGATTTTACACACCATACTGGACGCAGCTTTCTGATGTGGACAAGCAGCAGTATGTCCGCGTATTTAAAAAGAACGAAGTGATTTCCACGGATTTAAATACCGATGTGGGAAGTATTAAAGCCAAACTTCTTGCCCGTGGGGACGGATACGGAACGTATCAGGATCTGGAAAGCGAAGAGGCGTATGACCGTATTTCCGGTTGTACCATGATGGAGACAGAAGCACAGGTTTCTGCACTGCTTCACAATATTGTGACAAAAATCAACGATGCATACTGTCCGAATAAGACAGTAGATACGGATGTCACCTATACCGATGCCGATGGGAATCAGGTATCATTAAAGGGAAAGAAAGTTCTGGATGCTGCAAACTGTGCAGTCGGGGAAGACGGACAGCTGCCGCCGAGGGAATTATTTACCCGTGTGGGAATGGATCGTTATACCAAGGTGACAGGAGATGATGGGAATACCTACTATGTATACAACGAAGAGGACGAAAATGATTCCACGACACTGTATTCCCTGAACAATATCAGCATCAATAAAGAATTGCGCAAACAGATCACACTGATGCCGTACAAGAATCAGAACGGTACGGATTATCCACTGGGTGAAAAACTGATGAGCCTTTGGAACGACAAGGAAATGACACTGAATCCGTACGACAAAAAGCCGTGTACGTTTGAAGGCTATTATGACAAGCTGATCGGGCAGATCGGAAATGATGGAAACACTTTCCAGTCGGCAAGTGAGACACTGACGGGGGCACTGTCTTCCATCGACAATCAGAGACAGCAGACGATGGGCGTTTCCTCCGATGAGGAACTGACACACATGATCAAATTCCAGTCTGCATATAATGCGTCCAGCCGTTTTATGACGGTAATCAGTCAGATGACAGAACTGATCGTGACAGGATTGAAATAGAGATAAGGAGGCGTAGTTATGCCATCACAGTTTTTTGGATTGAATATCGGGGCAAGTGCGTTGTCGGCATTTCAGACCTCAGTGAATACAGCGGCAAACAACGTTGCAAATGTGCAGACAAAAGGATATACCAGACAGACGGCAAATCTGGCAGCAACCGATCCGATTCGTGTATATACCAGATATGGTAGTGTCGGAACCGGTGTGGAAGTGACTTCCGTGACACAGGAGCGAAATCTCTATTATGATGAAAAATACTGGCAGAGTAATTCAAGCCGGGGATTTTTCGAACAGAAACTGTATTATGTGGATCAGGTTCAGACAATCTTCCGGGATGATGAGCAATCGCAGAAAGGCTTTTCCAGTATTTTTTCCCAGATGTTTAAGGATCTGGATACCTTAAAGACACAGGGAGAAGTGAAAGCCGTCCGCAATCAGTTTATTCATCAGGCACAGAGCCTTTGCACTTATTTTAATGCTTTGTCCAAGAGCCTGACAGATATTCAGGAAGATACCAACGAAGAGATCAAGGCTTCTGTGGATAATATTAATTCCATTGCAGAGAAAATTTCGGTGTTAAACAAGCAGATTAACAATATTGAAGTGCGTGGTGGGCATGCAAATGAGCTGCGCGACCAACGCGCGAATCTGATTGATGAGCTTTCAGGGATTGCAGATGTAGAGACGAAAGAATTCGAGGTGACAAACTCCAACGGACAAAACTTAGGAGGAACCAATTACCGCGTATATATCAACGGACAGACACTTGTAGACGGAAACGATTACCGGACATTAAAATGCACCTCTTCAAAGTATCTGAATAATCAGATGGATGCCGAGGGCATGTATGCCATTACCTGGGAAGATACCGGAATGGAATTTAATGCCAAAGGTGCCAGTGCCAACGGAAGCCTCAAGGCATTGTTTATGATCCGTGACGGAAATAACAATGAAAATATGAAGGGAACGGTCTCGGATGCAGATCTGTCTTCTATTACGATAAAGATTCCGGATACAAAAGTGAATGAACTTTCACTGGCGAATAAAGGCCGGATTATGGTAAATAATAAGTTTTATTACTATGATGGATGGACTGCAAAAGTCGGTGAAAACGGGGTAAACAGTGTAACATTTAAGCTTGCCCCGGAATCCCAGATGGCAGATCAGGCAGAAGTTGACCGTGTCAAGGGAGACGGGCAGAGCAATTATCTGACAACCGGTTCTTCCATGGATGCTATGGGGATTCCGTATTATCAGAATCAGATCAATGAGTTCCTGCGTAATTTTACCCAGGCATTCAATGATATTGAAAAACAGGGTGTTACATTAGATGGCGATAAAATGGGAGCCTTTTTTGTGGGAACTTCCCCAACCGGAAACACGTTTGGTGCAGATGCGTGGGATGCGAAAGTACAGGCGGCAAAGAAAGACGGATGGACGACGGATATTGAACTGTCATCCGACGGGGACAGCTATTATCAGTTTACAGCGACAACCCTTGCAGTAAACAGCAAATCATTAAAGGATCCCAACTACTTTGCAACGTCAACCCAGATTACACAGGGGGAGGCGAAATACGATACCGTTGAGAATCTGTTGAAGCTGCAGAAGGATGTGCGGATGTTCCGCGGGGATTCTGCGGAGACGTTTCTCGAAACACTGATTTCAGATGTGACGGTTGACGTGAACAAGACAACAACAAGTTCCAATAATTATTCGAACCTGTCTACCGCGATTGCGACACAGCGTACCTCGGTATCCGGTGTGGATGAAGACGAGGAAGCGATGAACCTGATCAAATTCCAGAATGCATACAATCTGGCATCTAAGGTGATTTCCGTGATGTCGGAGATGTATGACAAACTGATCAATGAGACCGGGGTGGTATGATGCCTGTGGACGAAACCGTGTGAGCTGACAGTATAAAACTTAGGAGGGAGATCCTATGAGAGTTACCAATAATATGATCACAAGCAACACAAAGAGCAATATCAATGCAAATAAGGTGCTTGTGGATAAATATAATACCCAGATGACAACGCAGAAGAAGATCAATAAACCGTCGGATGATCCGGTCATTGCGATTCGTTCCCTGCGTATGCAGACCAGTCTGTCCCATATTGACCAGTATCTGAACAATAACATTTCGGATGCCAATTCCTGGCTGAATGTGACGGATACGGCGCTGGAAAATATGAAAACAATCCTGACGGATGTCCGCTCATTATGTGTCAAAGGGGCAACGGATACCTTAAAAGAAGATGACCGCAGAACGATTCTGAATCAGCTGAAATCTTTAAGTGATCAGATTTATGCAGAGGGAAATGCAGATTTTTCCGGAAGAACGGTATTTACCGGATATCGCACGACCGAGCAGCTGACATTTAAGACGGATGAAGAAACTACATCCTACACGATTGATCAGAAATTATCCTATAAAGATATTTCCGAGGCACGCTACACATACGGAAGCGTAGATGTACCGACGGATGCCACAAACAGTTTTGATGAAACGATTTCCATCGGGGAAAATACCTACGACCGGCTGCGTCTGGCGTATGGAAAGATTAACGGAAAAGATAATTCGGATGGAACGGGAGCAATTGATCCGATTTCCAGTATGAGTTATACGACAGCTGCAGGAAAGAAAGTGGAATTAGACCTTGCACAGGGAAAATTTGTAGATGAAAATGGGGCAGAAACCGGCAAGTTTACCATGTACGAATCCAAGGAGGAGTGGCTTAAGGCGAACAACGGGGAAGCCAAAGTCGAAGACACGGACATGGTATTTATCAAAGATACCGGTGAAATGATTCTCGGAAAAGATTTGTCCAATACATTAAAGAGGGAAAAGGCAGATCTTAGCATCACGTACACCAAAACCGGATTTGATGCAGGAGAGGTTCGTCCGGAATATTACTATGACTGTAAGATGAAGACTCCGGATATGCAGGAGGCGGTACAGTATACCAAGGAAGATCAGCCGATCAATTTCGAAATTTCCAGTGGAATCATGCTCGCGGCAAATACACAGGCAAGCGATGTTTTAAGCACTGACATTGGACGGGACATGACAGAGATGATGACGCTTGTTTCTGCTTCCACACAGGCACATGACAAAGTTTCACGAATTGAAAAGATGATGTCGATGGATAAGTATTCGGATGAGGAGAGCCAGAAGAAACTTCAGACCTATCTGGATGCTGCCAATAAAGAAGCTACCTATGCAGACGATAATCTGTCAAAAACCTACCAGCAGTTTATCTCGAATTTTGACGGATACCTGAATAAAGTAAATGTGGCACATACCAATGTGGGTGGATTGCAGCAGCGCGTGGAGCTGACAAAGACCCGTGTGGAAAACCAGAAAGAGACGGTAGAAGAATTGAAGTCTAACAATGATAACCGTGACATTTCGGATATTATCATTGATTACTATGCTGCTTACAATGCATATACGTCCAGTCTGACGGCTGCATCGAAAGTTGGAAGCCAGACATTACTGAACTATTTATAAAAACGCGGAGCGAAGGAGAAAGACCATGAAGGCTGATTCACGTATTTTTGGGAAAATTGAAATAGAGGATGATAAAATCATCACGTTAGAGAAAGGTATGATCGGTTTTCCGGATCTCAATCATTTTGCACTGATTTATGATGAAGAGAAAGAAAAAAAATACAATTCCATTATGTGGCTGCAGTCGATGGATGATCCGGACATTGCATTTCCGGTTATGATGCCGCATATCGTCAAGGAAGATTACAACCCGAATGTAAGTGAGGAAATGATTGCACCACTCGGAAAGCTGACACCGGAAAACACATATATTCTTGTGACGGTAACGGTTCCGAAAAATATAGAAGATTTTTCCGTAAACCTGAAAGCACCGGTTGTGATCAATATGGACAACCGCAAAGGGGTACAGATGATTGTGGAGGATGATTATCCGGTAAAATACAAAGTATATGATGTGCTTAAGGCAAAGAAAGAAAAGGCGGGTGAATAAGATATGCTGGCATTGACAAGAAAAAAGGGGGAGGCCCTTGTAATCAACAACAATATCGAGATCACCGTACTTGAAATCCGGGGAGACCAGATCAAACTTGGAATTACGGCACCGAAAGATGTTCCGGTATACCGTAAGGAAGTGTATCTTCAGATTCAGAAAGAAAACCAGGAGGCAATCAGCCTTGATGGTATCGAAGCATTAAAAGGAATTCTTGGATAAATCGGAAAAACAATCGGAGGGTGTTAAGTTTTTACTGACACGCTCCGATAATTATTTATAGAATGACAGTAATAGATTGGCTATGCAGCCGGCATAACCGGCAGCGGATGATGGAGACAGGAGGTAATCATCATGGCAATGGAGGCTATTAAAGGTGCAGGAATGACGTATCAGGGAAGTGTGTCATCTGCAGAAAGCCAGCCCAAAACAGATTCTGCGGTAAAAGCAGCAGAGACCGATGCAACTGAAAAGGGCATCGTATCGGAGAATATAAAGCAGGCTGGTGAGGAGAACGTAAACACTTCCCAGGGAGCAGGTCAGCGGAATACAAATGCGCAGATCAAAAAAGCCGTGGATGAAGTGAATAAAAAGGCGGTCAACTCGGAAGCAATATTCGGCATCCATGAGGCAACCAATCGTGTGACCATAAAAATTATTGATAAAGATACCAAAAAAGTACTCAAAGAGATCCCACCGGAGAAAACACTGGATATGATTGCAAAGGTGTGGGAACTTGCAGGTCTTATGGTGGATGAAAAAAGATAAAAAAGGGGAGGGAAAATTATGGCAATCAGAATGACAGGTATGGTGTCCGGACTGGATACCGATTCTATCGTAAAAGAACTCGTTTCTGCATACAGTACCAAAAAGGAAAAATACGAAAAAGAGCAGACAAAACTTGGCTGGAAGCAGGAGATCTGGAAAAGTCTGAATAAAGAAGTAAACAGTTTTTATAAGAGTGCTGGTAATCTGCGGTTTGACAGCGGATACAATACCAAAAAGACAACATCGTCCGACAGCACGAAGGCAACCGTCAGTGCGGGCGGAAATGCGACTGTCGGAACACAGAAACTGCATGTGCTTTCTACCGCGCAGTCCGGTTATCTGACGGGGGCTGAGATTAAGACAACAGCCAACGAGAAAGTTACTACGTCTACAAAGCTTTCGGATCTGGGTGTTACAGCAGATGAAATTACCTTTAATGTGGGACCGGCAAATAATTCTGCATCCGGAACCACAAAACAGATCAAAGTAGGAAAAGACAGCACAATCAGTGACGTTGTAAACCAGCTGAAGGATGCGGGACTGAATGCAAATTTTGATGCCGGAAACAGACGCTTTTATCTGAGTTCTTCAGATTCCGGATATGCAACGGATTTTAATATTACTGCGGACAGCAGCGATACAAATTCTACAACATTATTAAACGCACTGGGTCTGGGCAAGACGGCAAAGAAGATTGACGGAAGCGATGCGGTTATTGTTTTAAATGGCGTAAAATATACCAGTACAACGAATAATTTTTCTGTCAATGGATTATCCATTTCCGTCAATGGAGTGACAGACAAAGTCGATGATCTTGAACATGTCGATGTCGATGCCTTAGATGACAGCAAGGCAGTTTCTATTTCCACAACGACCGATACACAGGGAATTTATGACAAGATTAAAGACTTCCTGACCAGTTACAACAACATCATCAATAAGATGACGAAACTGTATAACGCAGATTCTGCAAAGAATTACGAGCCATTGACAGATGATGAGAAGTCGCAGATGTCTGATTCGGAAGTAGAAAAGTGGGAGACAAAGATCAAGGACTCCCTGCTTCGCCGTGATTCCAATCTGAGCACGATTATGAATGCCATGACGACTTCCATGACCAAGGCAATTTCCATCAATGGAAAGAATTATTCGCTTTCCAGTTTTGGAATCAGTACACTTGGTTATATGAATTCGGCAGAGAATGAGCAGAATGCTTATCATATTGACGGTGATGAGGATGATGAAAATACATCAGGAAATAAAGATAAGCTGATGGCTGCATTAAGCAGTGATCCGGATACCGTGATTGATTTCATGAAGCAGTTGTCGACCAATCTGTATACGGCAATCGACAAGCAGATGCAGAGTAATTCCCTGCGAAGCAGATACAGCATTTACAATGATAAGGAGATGACTTCCCAGTATACAAGCTATACGAAGACCATTGCAGAGTGGGAGACAAAGATTTCCGACAAGGAAGATTATTATTACAAGAAATTCTCCAAGATGGAGACTGCGCTTTCCAAGTTAAACAGCCAGACAAGTTCTCTTTCAGGTATGTTCAGCAGTTAATCAGTATCATGCAGGGCAATCTTTTGCAAAATAAAATATACAGGAAATAATAGGGGGAATCAGGATGATTCAGAAAAATCCATATGCAGCGTATAACAACAGTAAGATCCAGACGGCAACACCGGCAGAACTGACGCTGTTACTCTATGAGGGAGCTATTAAATTTACAAACATTGCGATTGTAGCGATTGAAAAGGGCGATATTGAAAAGGCGCATAACAATATCCGAAAGGCAGAGAATATCATTCGGGAGTTTCAGATAACTCTCGACCACAAATATGCAGTTGCCAAAGATTTTGATGCGGTCTATACCTATCTGTTACAGAGATTGTTAGAGGCCAACATGAAAAAGGACAAGGATATCTTAGAGGAAGTGCTTGGTCATCTCCGTACCATGCGGGATACATGGAAAGAAGTTATGGCAAAGACCGCAAACGGAAACAATATCAAGACAAAGGAACCGGTAGCGTAATGCCGGCAGGAGACAGTATGCCAGATACATATATTGCAATTATGCTGCAGAGCCTGAAAAAAAAGGAACAGGTTCTGGATGAAATTATCCGCCTGGATGACCGGCAGAAAGATACCCTGACGGATCCGGAATGCCCGTTTGATGTGTTTGATGAAACCGTGGAGGCAAAAAGTGCGTGTATTGATCAACTGAACCAGCTGGACAGTGGTTTTGAGAAGCTCTATGCACAGGTGGCAGAAGAACTGGATCAGAACCGTGAAGATTATGCAAAGGAAATTCGTGACATGCAGCAGTGCATTCGCCGGGTAACGGACAAAAGTGTCAAGATTCAGGCGCAGGAAGCCCGCAACAAAGAACTGATGCGTGAAAAGTTTGCCACAATTCACAGACAGGCAAAGGCGGTGCGGAAAAACAGCCGTGCGATTACCGGATACTATAACAGTATGAAAGAATGGTAGTTATTTCATAAAATGGAACAAAAGTACTACTTGATAAAAAATATCATATGACTTATAATGACCTTGTTATATGACTGACGGATAATGTGGAGCACCACGTGAAGTATAACATAGCACACCGCATGAAAAATCGCTGACGCGATGCGGGTGCGTAGGTTATACATCAAATAGATGTATAACAAGGGTCGTACCGTCTGGGCAAAAGATAAAAAACCCAGGCGGTTTTTTGCGTTCATTTATATTTTCCGGTTTTTGGTAAATATATTGTATGAAAATAAAGACATGCGTGGGTATTGACAAAATGATGAACGTTAGTGTAATCTATCAATGATTAGAGAATACTAACCAATAAGAGAAGGAGGATCACCATGTTAGAAATGAAAGAGTGGGATGGATTCGAAGGACGTCTTTGGAAAGAAGAGATTAATGTCCGCCAGTTCATTCAGGATAACTACACACCATATGATGGTAACGAGGATTTCCTTGCAGAACCTACAGAGGCTACCAATAAGCTTTGGGGAGCACTGCAGAAACTGCAGAAGGAAGAGCGCGCAAAGGGCGGAGTCCTCGATATGGAGACCGAGGTTGTAACCGGTATTACAGCTTATGGTCCGGGATATATTGATGAATCTTTAAAGGATTTAGAGACAATTGTAGGTTTACAGACAGACAAGCCGTTAAAGCGTGCATTCATGCCTTACGGTGGAATCAAGATGGCTGTTCAGGCGTGTGAGACATACGGATATCAGGTAAGTGACCAATTAAAGGAGATTTTTACCAAGTATCACAAGACACACAACACAGCCGTATTCGATGCTTACACACCGGAGATGATGAAAGTACGTCACAATAAGATCTTAACAGGTCTGCCGGATACATACGGACGCGGACGTATTGTTGGTGATTACCGCCGTGTTGCTTTATACGGTATCGACCACCTCATCGAGGAGAAGAAGAAAGATAAGGCAAACTGTGGCTGTGGTGAGATGACAGACAATGTGATCCGTTTAAGAGAAGAGATCGCCGAGCAGATCAAGTGTTTAGAGGATATGAAGAAGCTTGCAGAGATCTACGGATACGATATTTCCAGACCTGCAACAAACGCAAAGGAAGCCGTACAGTGGTTATACTTCGGATACCTTGCAGCAATCAAGACACAGAACGGTGCAGCAATGTCCGTTGGTCGTGTTTCCACCTTCCTTGATATCTACTTCGAGAGAGACTTAAAGAAAGGCATCATCACAGAGCAGGAAGTACAGGAATTGGTTGACCACTTTACCATGAAGCTTCGTATGGTAAAATTCGCACGTATTCCTTCTTACAATCAGCTGTTCTCAGGTGACCCTGTCTGGGCAACACTTGATGTTGCGGGTACAGGCGTAGACGGACGTTCCATGGTTACAAAGTCCGACTTCCGTTTCCTGCACACCTTAGAGAACATGGGACCGGCTCCGGAGCCAAACCTTACCGTATTATATTCTTCCAGACTTCCGGAAGCATTCAAGGATTATGCAGCACGTATCTCTATTGATACAAGTTCCATCCAGTATGAGAACGATGACGCTATGAAGCCTGTATGGGGCGATGATTATGCCATCTGCTGCTGTGTATCTGCTACACAGACAGGTAAGGAAATGCAGTTCTTCGGTGCCCGTGCAAACCTTGCAAAGTGTCTCCTGTATGCAATCAACGGTGGTGTGGATGAGAAGACCGGCCAGCAGGTAGGACCGGATTACAAGCCAATTACATCTGAGTACCTTGATTATGATGAAGTCATGGAGAAGTACGATAAGATGATGGACTGGTTAGTAGATATTTATGTAAATACCTTAAACCTGATCCAGTATATGCATGACAAATATTACTATGAAGCAGCAGAACTTTCTCTGATGGATACTGATCTGAAGAGAACGTTCGCAACCGGTATTGCAGGATTTTCACACGTAATCGATTCTCTTTCTGCAATCAAGTACGCAAAGGTTAAAGTTATCCGTGACGAGAACGGAATTGCAAAAGACTTCGAGATCGAGGGAGACTTCCCAAGATACGGTAACGATGATGACCGTGCCGATGATATCGGAGTATGGCTGTTACAGACATTCATGGATAAGTTAAAGAAGCATCACACTTACCGTGATTCTGAGCCTACAACTTCTATCCTTACCATTACTTCCAACGTTGTATATGGCAAAGCGACAGGAGCAATGCCAGACGGACGTAAGGCTGGCGAGCCACTTTCACCGGGAGCTAACCCAAGCTACGGCGCAGAGAAGAGCGGACTTCTTGCTTCCCTGAACTCTCTGACAAAGATCCCGTATGAGTGGGCACTTGACGGAATTTCCAATACCCAGACCATCAACCCTGGTGCACTTGGAAATGAAGAAGGCGAGCGTATTGAGAACCTTGTAAACGTTATGGACGGATATTTTGACCAGGGTGCGCATCACCTCAATGTTAACGTGTTTGGCAAGGAGAAGCTTATCGACGCTATGGAGCATCCGGAGAAAGAAGAGTACGCAAACTTCACCATCCGTGTATCCGGTTACGCTGTGAAGTTCATTGATCTGACCAAAGAGCAGCAGATGGACGTTATCGCACGTACTTGTCACGATCATATGTAATAGGATCTAAGGGGTCACGAGAGTTGCGAAGCAACGGAGTAATTCGTAGATCATATCTGTTGGAATGGATATGAAATCAGGGTTAATACATGAATGAATATTTGTGTATTAGCCCTGTTTTTATGATATAATTTGCACATACTAATGAAATGATAATTCGATGCTTTTATTGGTTTGGTTAAAAACGAGGTAAAACAATGCTAGGAAATATACATTCAATCGAGACATTCGGTTCCGCAGACGGACCGGGCGTGCGTTATCTGATTTTTTTGAAGGGCTGCAATATGCGCTGCAAATACTGCCATAATCCCGATACCTGGGCAAAAACCGAGGGGGAAATGAAAAGCGCAGAAGAAATTTTACAACAGGCGCTGCGGTATAAAAGATACTGGGGCAAAAAGGGCGGTATTACCGTAAGCGGCGGAGAAGCACTGTTGCAGATTGATTTTGTCACAGAATTGTTTACGCTTGCCAAAGAAAAAGGCGTCAATACCTGTCTGGATACAGCGGGCAACCCGTTTACCCGTGAGAAACCATTCTATTCTAAGTTTGAAAAACTGATGGAAGTGACGGATCTGTTTATGCTCGACATAAAGGAAATTGATGAGGACGAGCATAAACAACTGCAGGCCAGACGAATAAAAATATTCTGGATATGGCAACCTGTCTGTCGGATCACGGTAAAGCGATGTGGATTCGGCACGTACTTGTGCCGGGCATTACCGATGATGATGGGCAGTTACACAGGCTCCGTGCATTTATTGATACGTTAAAAACCGTGGAACGTGTGGAAATTTTGCCATATCACACGCTGGGGGTATTTAAATGGAAAGAACTTGGGATTCCTTATGCACTGGAAGATGTGGAGCCGCCGACCAAAGAGCAGGTGGAACATGCACGGGAAATCATTATTCCCGGTTATAAATCCTGATTGTATGAACAGGAGGGACATAGAAGCAAGGAAAAAATGTATATGTCCCAACAGTATAGATGGGCGGGACATAAAGATAAAGAAAACATAAGGAAAAACAAATCATGACACAACCGGAAATTTTATACGAAGATGCACAGCTGATCGTCTGTTACAAACCGGCAGGCATTGCAACGCAGACAAAAAAACTGGGACAAAAAGACATGGTCAGCATACTTTTAAATCACATAGCACAGGAAGGAACCGGACAGCCGTTTATCGGTGTAGTCCATCGGCTGGGCCAGCCGGGGGGAGGCGGGGGGGGGGTTGTTA
>ERZ791624.137-NODE-137-length-53686-cov-2.952938_pt1 | contig 53686 bp, 49 predicted proteins | sample MGYA00510058_ERZ791624 | MGnify/ENA primary metagenome ERZ791624 (study PRJEB30046, sample SAMN00715158) | human gut metagenome | study: EMG produced TPA metagenomics assembly of the A metagenome-wide association study of gut microbiota in type 2...
AGAGTCGACGCCCAGCTTGACGTGCAGCTCGACGGTCTCGTCGAACTTCGCGGAAGCGGTCTTGCAGATCAGGCCGAAGCCCTCTGCGGCGTCATACTGAGTGTTCTTTTCGATCTGCTTTGCAGCATCCTGATACTTTTTACCTCTAAACATTGTTCACACCCTCCTTATTCTTCGACGACAACGCCCATGGAGCGTGCGGTACCGGCGATCATGCTCATCGCGGACTCGAGAGTGCTCGCGTTGAGGTCACGCATCTTCATCTCAGCGATCTTCTGGACAGAGGCCTTGGAAATGGTAGCGACCTTGGTCTTGTTGGGGACGCCGGAGCCAGACTCGATGTTGCATTCCTTCTTGATGAGGACGGCAGCGGGAGGAGTCTTGGTGACGAAGGAGAAGGAACGGTCGGCATACACCGTGATGACAACGGGGATGATGAGGCCCATGTCGTTCTTGGTGCGCTCGTTGAATTCCTTGGTGAACGCAGCGATGTTGACGCCGTGCTGACCGAGCGCGGGGCCGACGGGCGGAGCCGGAGTTGCCTTACCGGCGGGAATCTGCAATTTGATTAAGCCAACAACTTTCTGTGCCATGACTTGCACACCTCCATAAGAATGTGGTAAATGTCGGGGAAACATCCCCTCCCACGGGAGCCGAAGCTCCGCGCGCATAAAGCGCTATAATAAGGACATAAAGTCCGTATTACCGGGATAAAAAATTACTTTTCGAGTTCGACCTGATCGAGCTCAAGCTCGACAGACGTCTCTTTTCCGAAGAACGCGGAAACGGAGACGGTAACAGTCTCGTTATCCATATCGATCTTCGTGACCGTGCCGGAGAAGCCCTCAAGGCGTTCATCCGTGATCCTCACGGTATCGCCCACCTTATATTCGACCTCAATGCTCTTCTTTTCAACGCCGAGCTTGAGAACCTCATCATCGGAGAGCGGAGTAGCCTTGCTCTCGGGGCCGACGAATCCGGTCACGCCTCTGGTATTTCTGATCACGAACCATGCGTCGTCGCTCATAGAGGGGACGTTGTTCTCGTCATAGGTAACAGCTGCCTTGACAAGCACATAGCCGGGAAAGAGCTTGCGCTCAACTTCGCGCTTTTTGTCGTCCTTTATCTCGGTGACGATCTCGGTAGGGATCTGAACCTCAAGGATCTGATCCTGCATTTTACGGTTCTCGACCATTTTTTCGATATTCGTGGCGACCTTATTCTCGTAGCCGGAATAGGTGTGCACCACATACCATTTGGCATCAGCAGACATCGCGTTTTCCTCCGTTATAAGCCGAGATTGATCATACTCAGGATCGCGGCGGCAGTTTCCTTGTTCTCGCCGGTCTTCTGGGCAAGCTCAATAAGCTTGGATACGAGGAAAGACAGACCCTGGTCGATGGCATAGATAACTACGCCGACAACAGCGACCGAAACGAGCACGACGCCGGTGTTCTTGAGAACTGTTTTCGCGCCGGGCCATGTGATCTTTTTGATCTCGCCTCTGAAGTCCTTCCAGAACTTCTTGAAGCCCTTGACAAAACGCTGGAAGATATTCCCGTTGGGATTCTTCGGTTTTGCGGCTTTCGCTTTGGACTTTTCAGCCTTAGCGACCTTCTGGGCAGAAGTAAGCTTGGAGTCTTCGGCGCCTTTTGCGGCCTGCTTTTCAGCCTTGGCGACCTTTGCGGCGGCAGAGGTGTTCTCTTTTTTCGCCATTCTTATACCTCCCGACTTACTTTGTTTCTTTGTGGAGAGTATGCTTCCTGCAGAAACGGCAGTACTTGTTCATCTCCAGCCTGTCCGGTGTGTTCTTCTTGTTTTTAACAGTGTTGTAGTTGCGCTGCTTGCATTCCGTGCAAGCAAGAGTAATCTTTACTCTCATGACGGCACCTCCAATATCTTAGGATTTGATTAGCCTCCCTCTGAACCGGCCAAAAAATGAGGGCAGAAAAAAATAGCCCTCTCACAGAGGTATAATCAGTTTATCACAGACATACCCGTTCGTCAAGTTTTTTCGCTCAAATCTTGAAAAAATTTATTTTTCGGACGCTGCGAGGGCGATTTTGATATCCTCAGTGAGTATGCTGCGCATACGCACGGGGTATTTTTCGGGGTTTATCGCGCGCAGAGCCTCGGCTATCCTCTGTCTGAGTCCGGGCTTTGCAGCCGCTATGAGCGGCAGAGACTGGATGCACTGGCGGACTGTTGTCGCTTGCTCCGCGTCAACGGTTTTGAGAAGTCGGTCGATATTCCTGTCGATCTTCTTTCTCGAATCCCACGAAACATTCTTGGCTATGAGCACGAAGGCGCGGGTGCGCGCATAGGGGTTGCGGTCGTCGAGAAGCGTGAAGAGCTTGTCGAGATGAGCGTAGACCTCCTTGCTTTTGCCCGACTCTGTTTCCAGCTGGCGCATGGCTTCGCAGCCTATCGCAGTGCTCATGGATCCGAGCTTCGAAATGTTTGTAAGAATTGTGTCATTGTCCATATTGATATCTCCCTCTTCCGCCCTCTCGGGCGCCCTTATTCCTTATATATAATCGGATTCCTGTTACGGCTGAGACGGTATATCCGGTTCAGCCGGAGCAAGACCTGCGGCAATCAGATTGGCTCGGTGCTCTTCCGCTGTTGCCGCATAGCGGTAGATCCCGTCCTCTCCGACGCAGAAATACAAATAATTTGTGTCCAGCGGGCTTATTGCGGACTTCACAGCCTCCGAGCCGGGGCTGCATATCGGTCCTGCGGGCAGACCCGCGCACTTGAAAGTGTTGTAATACTCCTCATATTTGCTGTATGTTTCCGGGTCGTCGCTCTTTATGTAGTTCTTTATGACCGAATCGACATATCTGCCGGTCGAGTTCATCTCGAGCTGCATACCCGCCTTGAGTCTGTTCTGAATGACGGACGATATCTTCGCCATCTGCGCCACATCGCCGCCGCTCTCTATTTCAACTATCGAAGCGATGGTTATCGCTTCATCGACGCTCATGTTTCTCGCCGCCATCTGACGGCGCATCGGAGTGCTCACGAAGCTCTCCATGCTGCGAAGCAGTCTGCTTATAACATCGGCGGGCGCGGTATTTTTAACAAATGTATATGTGCCCGCGCGTATATATCCCTCGAGCGCAAACGCTCTGCCGGTCTTGCCCTGCGCGCCTACGAGCGGAAAATAGCTGAAATCGGTGTTGACCGCGGTGTTCATCAGCGCGCTGAACGAAGCGACCCCCTTTGCTTCGAGAATCGCGAACATATCCGCCATCGTTGCGCCCTCCGGAAGGGTGACGCTGACCGACTCGACATTGCGGCGCTCCGCTGTTTCGCTTATTCTGCCGCCGCTTTTGAGCGCGTGCGCGGAGATTCAATGCCGTCCTGAACAGTCTGCACCGGCTGTTCAACGACGATATAGGTCTCTCCGTTCGTGTCCGTCTCGATTTCCATCACCGGCATCTCTCCGCTGAGAGTCTCCTCGGGGATATTCGAGATGTCGTAGATGCCGTTGTAGACATAGTTGATAGTGGTGTTGCTGCTCTCGGGTTCGGTCTGCACATCTTCCCTTGAGCATGCCCACAGACCCGAAGCCACGCACACCGCGAGCCCCAGGCAAGCGATCGCTTTGAGTTTGTCTTTCATTTTCTTTTTCCTCTCGTTGGACGCGATGCGTCCGATCTCCTATATATCATCGGGCCAAGTGCCCGATATAAACAAATCAACCGCCAAACGGCGTTTGAACAAGGCGTTCGCGCATAACGAAGCGCACATAGTTTATCGCCTTGTCTGCGCTGAAAGTCCAGCGCGTCAGCTGAGCCACTCTCTCGCCGGGTGCGAGCTTCAGCTGCTTTTGCTCTTTTGCGGTCGGCATACGAAGGACGATTTTCATATCAATTCTGTCAACATCGACGCCGTCGCTATCAAGTATCGCGTGCGCCACTGACTTGTCCGGGTCGAGGGATCGCACGGTGTTATAGAGCTCCTCGGTAAAATAACTGTCCTCAACGGCAACGGTCTCGCCGCCGGCAAGGCGCAGTCTGCTGAGCCTGCCGATTTTTTTATCCTGCGGAAAGTTCTTTGCAAGCTCGCCTTTCGGATATTCGAGCCCCGAGGAAATGATTACGTTTCTTATCTCAAGACCGAGCCGCTCGAGGGAATAGGTGAGCGAGATTATCGGCTCGAACGCAGGCATCCACTTGTTGGAGCTGACGAATGTGCCGACTCCGTGGCGCTTGTATATCCTGCCGTCATGCTCAAGCTCGGAGAGCGCGGAGCGAACGGTCGCCCTGCCCACGCCGAGGGTTTTCATCAGTTCTTTTTCCGTCGGCAGTTTCGAATCAGCCGGATAGTCGCCGGAATCTATCATAGAGGTTATGTAATTTTTGACCTGCAGATAGAGCGGCAACCTGCTCAGACTGTCCATAGAAACTCCCCGATAAATTAAGATAAAATAAACTTTTTTAATATACTTGACACTATTCTAATATAATGCTATAATTTTGTCAAGATGTCCGGACAACCGAACAAGAATCACATAAAATCGCGGCTTTGCCCTCACGCGCTGTGCTTTTTCTTTGCATATATACTTTTTATATATAGGAAGAGGCTCGGCGTGAAATGCGCACCGCCGCAGTCAAAGGGGAGATGAATATGGCTCAGAAAGTGCAGAAAGTCCGCAGCAAGCTCGAGAAAAAGGGCTACAGCGGAATCGAATGCACCGAAGTCGGCAAGTGCATCCGCCTCGAGGGCGAGATGACCGAATGGACCGACATCGTCAAGGCCGGCAAGGCTGCCGCCAAGTTCGGCTACAAAGGCGTGCTCAACGATATCTCACTCAAAGGATTCACCGAGCCCGCCATACGCGCGCCGAAATTCACCGACGGTTCGCTCGAGGGCGCTCAGCCCGATGTTCTCATCATCGGCGGCGGCGTCATCGGCTGCTCTATCGCAAGAGAGCTGACACGCTACAAGCTCAATGTTCTGCTCGTCGACAAAGAGAGTGATGTTGCAATGCAGGCGTCGTCGAGAAACGACGGCATGATTCATCCAGGCATCGCGTCCCATGTCGGCACGAAGCGCGGCGAGATGAATGTGCGCGGCAACGCAATGTACACTCAGGTATGCAAGGAGCTTTCCGTTCCGTTCGAGCGTTGGAGCAATCTTATACTCTACAGCGAGAAGATTTTCGGCTTCTTCTCACCTCTCGTGTTCAACTACCGAGAGAAGCACCTCGGCATCGAGGGCAGAAAGATAAGCCGCGAGGAGCTCCACCGCATCGAGCCCAACATAACAGACGAGGCTATCGGCGCGTTCGAGTTCCCGTCGTCCGGCGTGCTCTCGCCCTACAAATTAACAGTTGCGTTCGCGGAGAACGCAGTCGAAAACGGTGCAAAGGTCTCGCTCGATACGATTGTAACTTCAATCGATACCGAGGGCGACAGGATAGTTGCCGTACATACGAACAGAGGTACAATTCACCCCAAGGCTGTTATAAACGCAGCCGGCGTATTCTCGGATAAGATAGCCGAAATGGCGGGCGACCGCTTCTTCACCATCCACCCGAGAAAGGGACACCTCGCGATACTTGACAAGAAGCAGGGTCCGCTCGTCCAGAGATCGATGGGACTCATCGGACTCTCGCAGGCGACTTCGGACACCAAGGGCGGCGGCGTTATGCGCACAATAGACGGCAATGTCCTCGTCGGTCCCGACGCATTCGAGCAGCCGTACAGAGAAGATTTCTCGACAAAGCGCGAGAATGTCGACGCGATGCTCAACAAGCATCTCCCGCTGATAAAAGGCTTCTCGAAAGCCGATGTCATAACATATTTCGCAGGCGTGCGCGCCGCGACATACGAAGAGGAATTCATAGTCGAGGGCTCCGAAAAGCTTCAGAATCTTATCCACGCCGCCGGCATCCAGTCCCCCGGACTCGCAAGCGCCCCGGCAATAGCCGAGGATATCAGCAAGATAACCGTTGACCGCCTCTCGAAAGTAATGAAGGTCGTACCCAACGAGAAGTTCAACCCGAACCGCAGAGTTACCCCCGTCATGGCGAAGCTCTCGGTTGCAGAGAGACAGGCAGCAATAGAAAAGAACCCCGATTACGGCATCGTCGTGTGCCGCTGCGAGGGCATCAGCCGCGGCGAGATAATCGATGCAATAAACTCCCCCGTTCCCGCGACTTCAATTGACGCGATAAAGCGCCGCGTGCGTCCCGGAATGGGCAGATGCCAGGGCGGCTTCTGCATGCCGCTGGTCACGGGCATTATCTGCGAGCAGACCGGCATGAAGATGACCGACGTCACAAAGAGCGGAGACGACAGCAACCTGCTGTTTGAAAAGGAGGGCACCGACAATGACTGAACTCAGATATGATGTAATAGTCCTCGGCGGTGGCCCGGCAGGTCTTGCGGCCGCGATATCCGCGCACAAGAACGGCGCGAATGTGCTGCTTATAGAGCGCGAGCACAAGCTCGGCGGTATTCTCAAGCAGTGCGTACATGACGGATTCGGACTCATCCGCTTCGGCGAGCGTCTGACAGGTCCCGAATATTCGGGAAGATTCATCAGAGAGTTTCTCTCCCTCGGAATAGACTACAGAATAAACGCATTTGTAACAGATGCCGAGAAAAATTCTGACGGCTTCACCCTCACCGTTCAGAGCGCGCAGGGCATACTTATCTGCCGTTCGAAAGCCGTCGTTATCGCGTGCGGATGCCGCGAGCGCACCTCTCGCCAGGTATTTATCCACGGCGACAGACCCGCCGGCATATACACCGCCGGCACGGCTCAGTATTTCGTCAACATCCTCGGTCAGATGCCCACGCGCCGCTGCGTTATTCTCGGCAGCGGAGACATCGGCATGATAATGGCGCGCCGCCTCACCCTTGAGGGCGCGAGCGTCGAGGGCGTCTACGAGATAAAGGACACCCCCGCAGGTCTTGCGCGAAACGTCCACCAGTGCCTGCACGATTTCAATATCCCGCTCCACCTCTCGACCACGGTCACAAAGGTTTTCGGCGTCAAGCGCGTTGAAGCGGTCGAGGTCTGCCAGGTGGACGAAAAGATGCAGCCGATAGAATCCACCGCGCGCATCATTCCCTGCGACGCGCTCATCCTTTCAGTCGGACTTCTGCCCGAGAACGAAGTGGCGCAGATGCTCGGAGTCAGGCTCGACCCCGCAACGAAAGGCGCGGTAGTCGACCAGACGCTGATGACGAATGTACCCGGCGTATTCTCCTGCGGCAATGCACTGCACGTCAACGACCTTGTCGATTATGTCTCCCTCTCGGGCGACCAGGCGGGCGAATCCGCCGCCGAATACTGCAAGGGCGAGAAGAAAGCCGCCGACAGAGTGCCTGTTGAATACGACAGAGCGAAGTTCCTCTATGTTGTTCCGCAGTATTACGACAAGGCGGCAAAGGACGGCATGACGATGTACTTCAGACCGCGCAGCGAGTTCAAGAAGCAGTCCGTCACCGTCGCGAGCGGCAGCGATGCGCTGATAAACAAGAAGTTTGCAAATCTTTCCTCCTCCGAGATGGAAGTCTTGAAATCCGAGAATATTTCGGATAGAATTACAGACAAGATAACCGTCAGCATGGAGGACATGAAATGAAGATAAAATATCTGGGCACGGCGGCAGCAGAGGGCGTTCCCGCAATTTTCTGCCGCTGTGAGGTGTGCAGAAAATCGAAGGCGGCGGGCGGCAGAAACATCCGCACCCGCTCCCAGTCGATAATCGATGACAGATTGCTTCTCGACTTCTGCCCCGACACTTTCATCCACACCCTGCGCGACAATATCGATCTTATCTCGATAAAATCCTGCCTCATCACCCACGCGCACGAGGATCACCTCTATCCGCAGGACATTCAGATGCGCCTGCCGGAGTGCTTCGCGAACTTTATGAGCGAAGAGGTGACTCCGCTGAACTTCTACGGTTCGGACACGACGCTCCAATGGATAAGAGACATGGAGTGGTGCGATGCGCTGACAGAAAAGAATGTTCTCGCGCTGCACCCCGTAAAGGCGTTTGAACCGTTTGAGGTCGAGGGTTACACAGTGACCGCGCTCAAGGCGGATCACGACCAAAAGGCCGACCCGTTTATCTATATAATATCAAACGGCGAAAAGACGATGCTCTACGCGCACGACACCGGATATTTCCCCGACGAGACCTGGGATTACCTTGAACGCAAAAAGCCCGTATTCAATTTTGTCTCAATAGACTGCACGGGCATGTTCGAAAACTACCGCCAGGGTCACATGGGACTCTCCGCCGATGCGGACACAAAGGACCGCATGATAAAAGAGGGGCTTGCGACGGATAAGACCGTTTTCTGCTGCAACCACTTCTCCCACAACGGCAGAGCGACCCACGACGAATTTGTCCCTGCGGCGGCGGAGAAGGGCTTTCTCGTCGCCTACGATTCCATGGAATATGAGTTTTAACCGAAAGGACTGACACAAAGTGAACGTCACCGAAATGGTCTGTATAGTCTGCCCCAACGGCTGCCGTCTGAAGGGCAGCCGCGACGGCGACAAGATAGATGTTCAGGGCGCAAAGTGCAAGAGAGGCGTCGCGTTCGGCACGACCGAGCTGACAAATCCCACCCGCTCCCTGACGACTACAGTCGACACCGCGTTTTCCGATATGCCCCGCCTGCCCGTCAAAACGAGCTGCGAGATACCGAAAAAGCACCTGCTCGACGCCATGAAAACCATCCGCGCATTCAAGCTCAGCGAGCGCGTGAACACCGGAGATGTCGTTATCAAAGACGTTTTCGGCGCGGATATAGTAGCAACAGCCGACATGAACTGAACATAAAGCTTATCAAGGAGGAAACACCGTGAGCAAATCAAAGAAGTTCGTACCCGATTGGTACCACGAGAAAGCACCCGAAAGATCCTACCGTTCCATTCTCAAATGGGGCGATCCCGAGGCGTTCAAGGCCCCGAACTCAAAGCTCTATGAGCTGATGAAAGAGACCTTCCACATGACCGACGACGACTTCAAGGTCAAGCAGGAGATGGGTCTCGAAGAAGTTGATTATGATATCCCCTGCCGCCTGAGTGACGATCAGATAGCGGCTCTCGAAGCGATTGTCGGCAAGGCAAACGTCAGCACCGACAACTATGACAGACTCTCTGTCGCATACGGCAAGACGATGGTCGACCTCATGAGACTGCGCAAGCACATCGTCGAGAACGTCCCCGACGCTGTCGTATACCCCAAGAACCGCGAGGATATCATCGCCCTCGTCAAATACTGCTGCGAGCAGAAGATTCCGATGTATGTCTACGGCGGCGGCTCCTCCGTCACCCGCGGCGTTGAAGCAGTCAAGGGCGGCATCACGCTCGACATGAGAAAGAACTTCAACAAGGTTATCTCCTTCAGCGAGCACAACCAGACAATAACCGTCGAAGCCGGCATGAGCGGTCCGAAGCTTGAGGAGACCCTCAACAACGCCGTCTCGACCCTCGGCGCAAAGCGCGCCTATACATGCGGCCACTTCCCGCAGAGCTTCGAGTATTCCTCCGTCGGCGGCTGGGCTGTCACCCGCGGCGCAGGTCAGAATTCGAGCTATTACGGCAAAATTGAAGACATCGTCATCAGTCAGGAGTATGTCACTCCCATCGGCATCATCAAGAGCGACGAGTTCCCGAGAAACGCTACCGGCCCCTCTATCGATCAGATAATGATGGGCAGCGAGGGAACCTTCGGCATTCTTACTCATGTCACCCTCAGAGTTTTCAAGTATATGCCCGAGAACCGCAAGAAGTTCTCCTATGTTTTCAAGGATTGGGAGAACGGTCTCAACGCGGCGCGCGAGATAATGCAGGGCGAGTTCGGCTTCCCGTCGGTCTTCCGTCTCTCCGACCCCGAGGAGACTTCGATAGCTTTCCGCCTCTACGGCGTTGCGGACACCGTTATTGACAAGATGCTCGCCGCCAAGGGCTACAAGGACGGCAAGCGCGTGCTCATGCTCGGCTGGAGCGAGGGTGAGAAGCACTTCAGCAAGAACGTCGCAAAGCAGATAGACAAGATATGCAAGAAGCACGGTGCAATGTACACCACCAGCATCGTCACCAAGGGCTGGGAGAAGGGTCGCTTCACCGATCCCTACCTGCGCGAGGACATGGGCGACTACGGCCTTATGCTCGACACCCTCGAGTGCTCGGTCAACTGGGATAACTTCACCAATGTCTATGAGAATGTCCGCCGCTTCTGCAAGAGCAGACCAGACACCATCTGCATGACCCATATGTCCCACTTCTATCCCCAGGGCGCGAACCTCTACTTTATTTTCGAGGCGAAGATGAACGACCTCGACGAGTATCTCGAGTATCAGCGCGGCATCATGGACAACATTCAGAAGTACGGCGCGGCAATGAGCCACCACCACGGCATAGGCAAGATGACCGCTCCGTGGCTCGAGGCGCAGATCGGCAAGAACCAGATGGATATCTACCGCGCGCTCAAGCAGCACTTCGATCCCGACAACCTGATGAATCCGGGTGGAACACTCGGTCTCGACCTCCCCGAGGATCAGAAGAGAGACTTCATCAACAAGTAAATTCACCTCCATTTTCACCGGAGAATGAGAACAGAGAGTGCCCTGCGGTTAAATTTCCGCAGGGCACGTCGTGTTTTTGCAATCAGAAATCGGAACGACCCCTGCGGTGCACAAGCCGCCGGGGTCGTTCCGAATATAGGAGATTTGTGGTTGTCGATTATGTACGGACGCCTTGACGGCGTCCGGCATAAGGCGTGGAGCGGGAGTCCGCGTCCGCAAGCGAACCCCCGTCCGCTTGACGTGTGCCGCACTGCGGTTTTTTGCCGCAAAAACACGGTCTTCCTGCCCCCGTTTTATACAAGCACATAATACACCATTTTCTCAAAAAATGGAATAGACTTTGTATAACTGGTAAATTTTGAGGATAAATAACCGTCTTAATTTCTTTAAAAAGCATATAATTATTTTTACAACGTTTTTATTGCCTTTTATGACTTTTAATTTGCGCTTTTTTATTCTTATGTTTCGTTCTGAATGTGCTGATTTTTCACTCTATGTTTATCTTTCCGTATATCTTATTCACGGGAATAAACAGCAGAAAAGTGAGCACGGAATTGAGGCACGCTTTTATGAGATTGAACGGAATTATCGCGGGGATGAGCATTTTGACGACCGCCTCAACACCGGTGCCCATGAAGATTCCGGTAAAGATGAGGTTGAGCGGTATCATGACGAGGGTCATCAGCACCGAGCCGACCGCGAGTCCCGCCGCCATGCCTTTTTTGCCGCCGATTTTTTTGTACATCAGACCGGACGCCAGAACGAGCACGCCGGACGCGCAGAAGTGCATGAGAAAGCCGATAATGTGGCTAGACGAGCTGACGGTAAACGCCTGGATAGCCGAGGTGATGAGCAGGATCACGAGCCCCGCTGACGGTCCGAACAGCATCGTGCCTATAAGCACGGGGACATCCGCAATGTCGTATTCGAGAAACGGCGCGGAGGGCAAAAGCGGAAACTTGATGAAATACACCGACACCACGGCAACCGCCGCGAGCATCGCCATGACCGTTATTTTCCGCAGGTTCTGTCTTGAGTTTTTCTTCATGAGTATCTTCCTCTCTTTATTTTGCAACCGGGAAGATGAAAAAGCAAAAGCCCCGCTATATAAGCGGGGCGCAAATGCATTTTTCGCATCCTCTTCCATCCGGACTTTACCGTCGGCTCCGGAATCGCACCGGATCAACCGCTCTCGCGGCTCGCGGGCTTCGGCTTTCGCCTTCACCGCCGGTGGGGAATTTCACCCCGCCCCTGAGATTGCTGTATATATTGTCGCACTTCAAGGGTATTTTGTCAATAGCTATGCGGCACTTAGTATCGCCGCGCCAAAAGTTTACACTTGATTCAAATATCAGGGCGCAGTTAAACGGACTGCAGAGCGCTGTTTGCGGTCCGTGGGTAAAATCTCGGACAGATGAGCGCTTTATTCCGTTGTATTTCGCGCCGCCTTATGTTATACTTAATCCCGACAAACAAACGGAGGCAACAGCATGAATTTCACTCAATTCAATAAAAACGGCGGCGTTGAGGGCTTCTGCCTGATAAAGACCGTCGATCGCAAAATGACGGCAAAGGGCGTGCCGTATCTCGATCTCACGCTCGCCGATCCTGACGGCGAAATAAACGCAAAGCTCTGGGACTACAAAGAGGAGCTCCACGGCGAATTCGCCGCAAACGATCTGATAAAAGTCCGCGGAACGATTCAGCCGTTCAACGACTCGCAGCAGCTGAGGATAGAGCGCATACGCAAGGTGACCGAAGCGGACGGCGTGCGCATTGAAGATTTTGTACCCTCGGCGGGCTTCTCGGGCGAGGCTATGTTCAACGAGCTGATGAAAGTTGCAGGCAATTTCAAGGACGAGGAGTTAAAGACGCTCGTCACCGCTCTGCTCAGCGAATACAAAGACAGGCTGCTCTACTGGCCGGCGGCGTTCAGGCTGCACCACGCGATACGCGGCGGGCTGCTCTACCACACGCTTTCAATTCTCCGCATGGCTCAGGGAGTCGCAAATATATATCCGTTTATAGACAGCGACCTGCTCTTTGCGGGCGTTATACTCCACGATATCGCAAAGACAGAGGAATTCGACGTCGCGCAGACCGGCATAGCTTCAGGCTACACGACCGACGGCAATCTTATCGGTCACCTCGTGCGCGGAGCGATGGCGGTTGACAGATGCGGAAGGAAGCTCGGCATCAGCGAAAACACGCTCATGCTCGTCGAGCACATGATAATCTCGCACCACGGCGAGCCGGAGTTCGGCGCGGCGGTGCGTCCGATGTTCCTCGAGGCGGAGATACTCTCCTCGCTCGACACGCTCGACGCGAAGATATATGAGATCGAGCAGGCGTGCAGGAATGTTCAGCCCGGCGAATTCACTCCCCGCCAGTGGGCGCTCGACAACCGCAAGCTCTATAACCACGACCGCAACCACGCCGATTTCAAGGCGGAGCTGATAAAATAAGGAGAGCCTATGGACTGGACAGAAATAAAGATAACAGTTGACACAAAGGATATCGACACCGCGGGCGACATTGCCAACATGGTCGTGCCATACGGCATATATATCGAGGACTACAGCGATCTTGAGCGCGAGGCTATGGAGATAGCCCACATTGATCTTATTGACGAGGATCTGCTCGCCAAGGACAGGACGAAGGGCATTGTCCACATATATATCGACCCGCAGGATCACCCGCAGGAGGCTGCCGCCTTTCTGACAGAACGGCTCGCGGCGGCGGGAATAGAGAATGAGATAGACCTGACCCCCTGCAAAAACGCCGACTGGGAGAACAACTGGAAGCAGTATTTTCACCCGATAAAAATAGGCGAGCGCCTGCTCATCCGCCCGACATGGGAGGACGAATATGACGCAGAAGGTCGCGCGGTTCTACATCTTGAGCCCGGGCTCGCGTTCGGCACGGGCAGCCATGAGACGACCCGTCTCTGCCTTGAGGCACTTGAGAAAAATATCAAGGGCGGCGAAAGAGTGCTCGACGTCGGCTGCGGGAGCGGCATACTCGCTATAGCCTCTCTCCTGCTCGGCGCAGAGAGCGCGACGGGCGTTGACATAGACGAGCTCGCGGTTAAGACTGCAGAAGAAAATGGAAAGATGAACGGCTTCGGCAGCGACCGTCTGACTTTTATTCACGGCGACCTTGCCGACAAGGTCAGCGGCAAATTCGACATAGTCGTTGCAAACATTGTTGCCGATGTCATAATCATGTTCTGCAAGACCGTGCCCGAGTTCATGGCGGACAACGCCGTGTTCATCACCTCCGGCATAATCGACATACGCGAGCAGGAAGTCGTTGACGCGTTCACCGAAAACGGATTTGAAATCATCGCGCGCCACGCCGACGGCGGCTGGCGTTGCTTCGAATGCAGGCGAAAAAAGTAAACACACAAACAGTTCGAGGGGCTGCACATCGGTGCAGTCCCTCGATTTTGATTTTAAAAGCTTTGTTTATATCAGACTTTCAATAGAAGGGACAGCCCTTGCGGCTGTCCGATATCGGTGAAGACGATGTGCTTTAGCAAATTATATCGTGACTTGTTTTTTTAAACTTTTGCAAAGTAAAAGCGAGCGACTCAATTAATTATCATAATTAAACTTCCAATAGCCGCGCCGCAGTGTTTGATAAGCCAACTAAGAGGGGCGAGGGAACGGCTTGCGAAGCAAGACGCACGAGCACGCACTCGTTCAAGCTCCGGCGCGTTTGCGTGCGAATGTGCCGAGCAACTGATTGAGAGCCGCAGGCTAAGTACTGCGGCGCGGCGTTGCCGGGGTCTCGGGGGAAACCCCGAGTCTGCCTTTTCTTTGCAGGCGTTTCTTTTCTCAGACAGAAAAGAAATGCCGAAACGCGGGAAGTGTATATCTTTTGATTATGGTAGGACGCGAAGGCAGAGGTCAAATTTTGCGGCCTTGCTTTTCATCGTCGCCGCTCCAAATCACTCGACAGCCAAAACAAAAGCCATAATTCAAATCGTATCCGCAGCGGAATTGATTATGAACTATGGCTCTTTTTATTTTGCTGGTTGGTCTACGCTGAATGCGAAAGCTTTAAGCAATTTATTTCATGCCCTGCTCGTAAGCTTCGATCATCTTCTTGACCATCTGTCCGCCGACGGAACCGGCCTCGCGGGAGGTCAGGTCGCCGTTGTAACCCTGCTTGAGATTGACGCCCACCTCAGAGGCGGCCTCCATCTTGAAGCGGTCAAGCGCGTCGCGTGCCTCGGGGACAACACCCTTGCTGGAACTCTTAGCCATTTACTTTACACTCCTTACTTTTTAAGACTTTGTTTGCGTTTGCATCCTTATTATTTTCCGCCCGCGCGTTTTTATAACTTTTTCGAAGTGACAATGTTTGTCAAAAGTCCGGCGGTCACACTTGGTGATATTTATTGACAAATCGTTCCCGTTAAGTTAAAATAATATTAACATAATAATAGTATTATATATAATCATATATAATATGTTCATCAACTAATATATCCCTGTCAACTGACAAGAGCGTATACGGTAAACGCCTATGCCGTTGTCAATTGACCGGAAAAGAAAGGAGCAAGCTGTTATTGCAAACACAAAATTTTCCGATCACCACAACCTGATTCTCGAAAAAGTCCGTGAATCCGCGCTCTCGGTTCTGCCGATATTGGTCATAGTCGTGCTGCTGTGCTTCAGCGTCTCGCCGATTGACACGGATTTATTTCTGAGCTTTCTCGTCGGCGCGATTTTTGTTGTAGTCGGCATGGGTCTGTTCTCCCTCGGAGCCGAGACCTCGATGACGCCGATAGGCTCAAAGCTCGGCACGGCGATGACAAAATCCCGCTCCCTGCCGCTGATAATTATAGTCAGCTTCATCCTCGGCTTTGCCGTGACGATAGCCGAGCCCGATCTCCAGGTGCTCGCGCAGACGGTACCGCATATTAATAATACCGTTTTGCTCGTGACGGTCGGCGTCGGAGTTGGATTCTTTCTGTGCGTGTGCATGATAAGAATACTCACGGGCGTTCGCCTGCGCTGGCTGCTGATAGGTTTTTATGCCGTTATTTTTATTTTGGCGGCGTTTTCAAAGCCCGATTTTCTCGGCATAGCGTTTGACTCCGGCGGCGTTACGACAGGGCCTATGACCGTGCCGTTTATTCTCGCGCTCGGCGTCGGTGTTTCAAAAATACGAAGCGACGCAAAGGCGGAGTCGGATAGCTTCGGTCTCGTTGCGCTCTGCTCGATAGGCCCCATTTTGGCGGTTCTCCTGCTCGGATTTTTCTATCCGGACGGAGGCGGCGTTGTTGACATAAGCTCGGCGGCGTATTCGAGCACGGGCGAAATCGGCCGCGCCTATCTCACCGCTCTGCCCTCTTATATGAAAGAGATGGCGGTGGCTCTGCTGCCGATAATTGCGATATTCTATATCTTCCAGATTTTCTCCCTCCGCCTCTCAAAGCGCGAGGTCGCGAGGATAACAATAGGCGTCGCATATACATATGTCGGGCTCGTGCTGTTTTTGACGGGCGTCAACGTCGGCTTCTCTTCGCTCGGCGCGGTGCTCGGCGCAAAGCTCGCCGAAGGCAATATGAAATATCTGCTCATACCGCTGTCGACGCTCCTCGGCTGGTTCATTATCTCCGCGGAGCCGGCGGTCGCCGTGCTCGAAAAGCAGATCGAAGAAGTCAGTGCGGGAGCGATTCCCGGAAAAGTTATAAAATACAGCCTTTCGGTCGCGATTGCCGCGGCGATGGGCATATCGATGATAAGAGTTATAACAGGTATATCGGTCATGTGGTTCCTCGTGCCCGGATATCTTATCGCCATAATCCTCTCGTTCTTCGTGCCGGATATTTACACGGCGATAGCCTTTGACTCGGGCGGCGTTGCGTCAGGCCCGATGACGGCGACATTCATGCTCCAGTTTATGATAGGCGCGTCAAAGACGCTCGGCGGCGATCCCTTGAGCGACGCGTTCGGAGTTGTGGCGATAGTCGCGATGATGCCGCTGATATCAATCCAGGCGGTCGGCGTCATATATGAAAGGCGCAGGAAGCCCGCAGAGAAAGGCGAAACTTTCGCCGACGACGAGATTATCGAGCTTTGGGAGGTGCAGACAGGTTGAACTACATAATGACTGTAATAAACCCCGACGCGCTCAAGAAGCTCTCGGATATCTGCACCCAGCTTGAGATACCGATGTCCGTCGCCCTGCACGGGCGCGGGACGGCGATAGAGAGTATGCGCGATCTGCTCGGCATCGATTCGACGGAAAAATGGATAGTCTTTTCAGTTGCAGGCGAAGAAAAGACGAAAGAATATATGAACAGGCTGCGCCGCACGCTGTATATCGGCGTGCCGGGTCACGGCATCGCATGGGCTGTGCCCATAAAAAGCGTTGGAGGAGGAAAAATCTTGGCATATCTCAACGATGGGCGGCAGGATGCCCGATACACGCCCGAATTCAATTTTTCATATGAACTGATTGTCGCGATAGCCAACGAGGGGCGCACGGATACCGTCATGAACGCGGCACGCGCCGCGGGCGCGATGGGTGGCACTGTGCTCCACGGCAAGGGCACCACCTCACCCGAGAGTGAAAAGTTCCTCGGCGTATCGATAGCAAAAGAAAAAGAGGTTATTCTCATCGTCGCGCGCAAGGAGCAGAAAGCGGACATCATGCGCTCGATAATGACCCGCGCGGGCGCGGACACGGATGCGGGTGCAGTCGTGTTTTCCGTCCCTGTGAGCGAGGTAGCGGGATTCGGAATGTTCGACGAAACATAAAAAATAGACTTTGGGGCGGTGCTTCAGCGCCGCCTTTTGTCATGCAAAAAAATAAACTGCGATACAATTTTAGATTTAATTTTTGGTTTAATTTGTATATTGCTCATTAAAACTGCCGATATATTTGCCGTCCTGTATTTTGCCGCAAGTCAGGCTGAATATGCCGAAAATTCTGACACAAAAGCGCAATCGGCACAATTCACATAAACTTTCAACGATAACGAAGCGTTTATGAAGTATTGTTCAATGATAGTTAATATGCAATTATATTTATGATTATATATCAATTTTATTTAAAGCCGCATTTGCCATTCATTGCAAAATTTGAATGAAGCTTTATATAAATTGCATTTTTGTACCGCAGTACAGCTAAATTCACTTGATTTTCTTAAATTTTTGAAACTTTTATAAATTCACTTGCATTTTTATGCGCGGTATATTAAAATATTTGGCATTGGCGGCGGGATATATTTTTTGTTTTTATTTTATCGCCGCAAATCGTTTTGGGAGTGATAATATGAGCTATATTGACGACATGATACTTCACGTTCAGCAGAAGAACTCGACTCAGCCGGAGTTCGTTCAGGCTGCGACGGAGGTTCTCGATTCCATTCGCCCGGTTGTCGAGGCGAACAGGACATATCAGGATTGGGCGCTGCTCGAAAGGCTCGTCGAGCCGGAGAGGGCGACGGTTTTCCGCATCTCGTGGGCGGACGACGCGGGCAAGGTTCACACAAACCGCGGCTACCGAGTCCAGTTCAACAGCGCAATAGGCCCCTACAAGGGCGGTCTGCGCTTCCACCCCTCGGTCAACATGAGCATTATAAAATTTCTCGGCTTCGAGCAGATATTCAAAAATTCGCTGACGGGACTTCCCATCGGCGGCGGCAAGGGCGGCTCGGACTTCAACCCCAAGGGCAAGAGCGAGATGGAGATAATGCGCTTCTGCCAGAGCTTTATGACCGCGCTCTACCGCGTCATAGGCCCGAACACCGACGTTCCCGCAGGCGATATCGGAGTCGGCGGGCGCGAAATCGGCTACATGTTCGGTCAGTACAAGAGAATTACCGGGCAGTACGAGGGCGTGCTCACGGGCAAGGGACTCTCGTTCGGCGGCTCGCTCGCGAGAACAGAGGCAACGGGCTACGGCCTTGTATATCTCGTTGAGGAGATGCTCAAGAACCACGCGAACTCGATCGAGGGCAAGACGATCGTCGTCTCCGGCTCGGGCAATGTCGCAACCTACGCCATAGAGAAGGCTCTGAGCCTCGGCGGCAAAGTTGTCACGGCGAGCGATTCGAGCGGATTCGTCTATGACCCGGACGGCATCGACGTTGAGACGCTCAAGCAGATAAAAGAAGTCCGCCGCGCAAGGATAAGCGAATACGCCAAGGAGCGCCCGAACGCGAAATTTTACGAGGGCAAAAAAGTCTGGGGCGTACCCTGCGACATAGCTCTCCCGTGCGCCACGCAGAACGAGCTCGGTGCCGAAGATGCAAAAGAGCTGATAAAGAACGGATGCATCGCGGTCGGCGAGGGTGCGAATATGCCCTCGACTACGGAAGCTACCGAAGTTTTCCTGCAAAACAAAATCCTCTTTGCCCCCGGCAAGGCGGCAAACGCGGGCGGCGTCGCGACCTCCGCGCTCGAGATGAGCCAGAACAGCGCGCGCGTCAGCTGGCCGTTTGAAAAAGTCGATCACCAGCTCAACAACATTATGATAAATATCTATCACAACATGGCAAACGCCGCAAAGGAATACGGACACGAGGACAACTTCGTTGTCGGCGCGAACATCGCAGGCTTCCTCAAGGTCGCCGACGCAATGATGGCGCAGGGAATAGTGTAAAAATATAACAAATCGGGGCTGCCGCACTAAGTTAAATGCGGCAGCCCCATAATTTTATTTTATCTTTTATTCCTCTGTCTTTATGCCTTTATCCTTGAACAAATTTTTCAGGCGTTCAACAGACGATGAGCTGAGTGCGGTCTTCGAGAGTATAAACGCGCTGTCTGCGGCGATATAGATATAAAAAGCGTTCTTCGTGATGCAGACTTTCTGTATCTTTGAATACGGTATGATGCGCTTTATGCTCTTTTCGCCGTGCTCGATAAGCTCCAGCTTATCTTCGTAGAAATCGAACTCCTGCTCGGCGAAGAACGACTTGTCGAGCTTTTTGAACGCCCTGTATGGCGCTAAATATTGGATATAGACATACGCCGCCGCGCAGAGCACGAGAACGGCGCTCACGACATAGAGAAAGATATTGCCGCCGACCTTCACAAAGCTCACTATAACAGCCGCGGCGCAGGCGAGCAGAAGCCAGCCGGTCGCGCCCGAAAAGCGAGTCTTTCTGCGCTTGCTGTCCGTGTAGTGGACATATTTAAGATACGAGTCAAATGTGTTTTTGCAGTTTGCAGTAACTATAAGCATATATTTCTCCGTTTTCAGTCCATACTGAGCGCGTGCTCAAGATTTTTTCCGAGTATTCCCTCTTTTGCCTCTTCGGAGATGTCGAGGGAGATTATTCTGTTTATCAGCGCTTTTGCGTAGTCGGCTTTTTTATACGGGAAATCGAGCCCGAATATCGCGCAGTCATCATCCCCCTGATGAATGAGTGTTAGCAGCTCATCATCCGAGAGAGTCCAGTAATCCGGCAGACCGTTGTCGTCCGGCATAATGCTCGTCAAGCCCGCGTATACGCGCCTCGGATCGCTCGCGCGGTGATGGTTGTTGCAGATAACCGCCAGCGCCTCGCGGAAAAAGTGATATCCGCCGACATGCTCCATGCTGAATTTAAGGCGCGGGAAGTTCCATGCGACTTCGTCAAAGAGCAGCGGCTGATAGTCCGCGATACGGTGCCAGTGCAGCCCCGTATGAAACGACAGAAACAGCCCGCTCTCCTGGGCGGCAGAATAGACCTCACACGCTTTGTCGCCCATAATATTGAACTCCTGATATGCCGGGTGGAGCTTTATGCCCCCGAAGCCGAAATCGGCTATTCTGTTGACCTGCCCCGTGATATCGCCGGAATCAAAATCTATCGTGCCGAAGCCGACGAGAGAGTCGTCATTCTTTATTGCGCCCGCGAGCCAGCTTATGCAGTCGCCGGGCATGTTATATTCTTTATACTGCGACGGGAACGGCGCGAAGCAGACCGCCCGCTCTATAGAGCACTCGTCCATGAGCTTTCTGAGCGAATCTATCCCGCAGCCCGGTCTCGCTTCCTCCGGGAAAACATGGGCGTGGTTCGCAAATATATGATAATCCTTCATATTTTCTCCTTTGATTTAGGTCGAAGCCGACGAGGCGGTGTTTGCCGCGGCCATGGCGGTGTCTATGGCGAGGACTATGCCGAGCGATATCAACTCATAGTCCGGGTCGAGGATATCGAGCTCGTAGCTGTCGCCCCAGGTGAACCACTCCTTGTGGATGTTCATAATATTCCTGTCGCCGTCATAGAGCGAATATTCATGCGCCCAAAAATCGCCCTCTACACTGAGCGAGGTGTTTTCGAGCGAATATTTCGGGCGGAAGAAAGAGAAATCCTTGACTATCTCCGCTATCTCTTCGCCGCCTATCTCGAGGATAAAATGCGGCAGAAAAGTCATCAGCCGGCGGTATATCTGCCCTATCTCCTCGCCTTGCGCGTCCATGATATGCAGCCTGCCGCGCAGGGAGAAGAACTCGCCCTCGACAAAATATCTGTCGTTTCCCGACTCGTCCTTCACTGTAAATTTTGAAGTCAGCGAAAAGACCTTCTGCTTGATATAGAGCTTCATTTTATCCTCCCCTTTCCGCTTTTCAGTATATCATAAACCTCATGTCTTTACAACCGCGGCGGCGGGTTTGCGACTAAAATAAATAATTTTTGACCGAAAAAGCCCTCAACGATTGTAACAATGCAAAAAATTCAAAAACCTTGTCCCAAGTAATTGATACGCTTGTATTTTTTTGATATAATAGCTCTGTAGGGGATACACAAAACGAAAGGAGACTACGTGTATGAATTATACTCAAGAAGTAGAGAATATGTGTATTGTCAAAAAGGGTCCGAACCACGGTCCTGCTCCCATCCCCGAAGAGGGCAAATGGGTCAAGGCTTATGAGATAAAGGACATCTCCGGTTTCACCCACGGTGTGGGCTGGTGTGCTCCCCAGCAGGGCGCATGTAAGCTCTCGCTCAACATCAAGGACGGCATCATCGAGGAAGCTCTCGTTGAGACCATCGGCTGCTCGGGCATGACCCATTCCGCAGCTATGGCAAGTGAGATTCTCCCCGGCAAGACCATTCTTGAGGCTCTGAACACCGACCTCGTCTGCGACGCTATCAACACCGCTATGCGCGAGCTGTTCCTCCAGATAGTCTACGGCCGCTCCCAGTCCGCTTTCTCGGACGACGGACTTAACGTCGGCGCAGGCCTCGAGGATCTCGGCAAGGGACTTCGTTCGCAGGTCGGTACAATGTACGGCACAAGATACAAAGGCGTCCGCTATCTCGAGATGGCTGAGGGCTATGTCACCAGAATGGCTCTCGACGAGGACGATCAGGTTATAGGCTACGAGTTCGTGTCCCTGGGCAAGATGACCGACTTCATCAAGAAGGGCGACGACGCTCAGACCGCATACGACAAGTCGGTAGGCACCTACGGCAGATTCGCCGAGGCCGCCAAGTATATCGACCCGCGCAAAGAGTAAGGAGGATACGGACAATGGCATTATTTGAAAACTATGAGAGAAGAGTTGACAAGATCAACTCCGTTCTCGCTCAGTACGGCATTTCCTCCATCGAGGAGTGCAAAGAGATCACTCTTGCAAAGGGCATCGACTGCGACAAGATCGTCAGAGGTACCCAGCCCATCTGCTTTGAAAACGCTATCTGGGCATACACAGTCGGCTGCGCTATCGCTATAAAGAGCGGCGCTGTCAAGGCTGCCGACGCCGCTGCCGCAATCGGCATCGGTCTCCAGTCTTTCTGCATCCCCGGCTCCGTCGCCGAAAACCGCAAGGTCGGCCTCGGTCACGGCAACCTCGGCAAGATGCTCCTCTCCGAGGAGACAGAGTGCTTCTGCTTCCTCGCAGGTCACGAGAGCTTCGCTGCCGCTGAGGGCGCTATCAAAATAGCCCTCAACGCAAACAAGGTCAGGACAAAGCCCCTGAGAGTTATCCTCAACGGCCTCGGAAGGACGCCGCAATGATAATCTCCCGCATCAACGGCTTCACATACTGCAAGACGGAGTTCGATCCCTACACCGAGACCGTCACCGTCACCGAGCAGAAGGCTTATTCCAACGGTCCGAGAGCGGACGTCAAGTGCTACGGCGCAGACAACGTTCCCGAGGGCGTGGCTATCATGAAGCTTGAGAACGTCGGCGTTTCCATCACCGGCAACTCCACCAACCCGACCCGCTTCCAGCACCCGGTCGCAGGCACCTACAAGAAGTGGTGCGTCGAGAACGGCGTCAACTACTTCTCCGTCGCTTCCGGCGGCGGCACAGGCCGTACTCTGCATCCCGACAACATGGCGGCAGGCCCCTCCAGCTACGGCATGACCGACACCATGGGCCGTATGCATTCCGACGCCCAGTTCGCAGGTTCTTCCTCCGTCCCGGCGCATGTCGAAATGATGGGTCTTATCGGCATGGGCAACAACCCGATGGTCGGCGCGACCGTCGCCTGCGCTGTTGCAGTCGAAGAGGCTATGAAATAATCGGACAACCGATAAAATACAAAAAGGGAGACATTCAAAAGAGTGTCTCCTTTTTTATTGCGCGAATATTTATAAGGCAGCGGATATTATTCGCCTGCGAAATTTATACTATACCGGCACGCATTCTGCAAAGCATATCTTGAACGCCGGCTCCCCTTGCAGGGGCGCCTGATAGATTCCGACGAAAAATTCAATTCACTTCTCCCTACCAGATACCGAAAAAAATTCCCTCTCTGGAAGCTCGTCCGGAGAGGGAATACATTTATATATTTTACTTGTTCACCGCGCCGCAGCACTTCTTATACTTCTTGCCACTGCCGCAAGGGCAGGGATCGTTCGGACCTATCTTTGCGCCCTTGCGGACGGTGCGACCCTTTTCGCTGCCGTCGGACGCGCCGCTGGTCGAGGTTATCTCGGCGACCTGCTTGCGCTTGGTATCCTCCTCGTTCTTGGGCATGATGGTCATCATCAGGCGGACGGTATCCTCGCGGATAGACATGGTCATCTCGTCGAAGATATCGTAGCTCTCCTGTCTGAACGCAACAACGGGATCCTGCTGACCGTAGGAGCGGAGTCCTATGCCGCGCTTGAGCTCTTCCATTGCGTCAATGTGATCCATCCACTTGCTGTCGACCATCTTGAGCAGAACCATGCGCTCGAGTGCTCTCATTATCGGTACGCCGTTCTCGTCGACGCCCATGAGTTCCTCGCGCTCGTCGTAAAGCTTATGTCCGCGCTCAATGAGCTCTTCCTTTGCGTCCTCGCGGTCAAAGCCGTCCGCGAAGTCCTCGGGAGTGGTCAGCCAGCCGAGGAACTTCTCACGCAGTCCGGCTATGTTCCAGTCGGAGTGGGAGAGCGCCTTCGGGCAATAGAAATCTATGGACTCGGCGATGCACTCGTCGAGCATCTTGAGTATAACGGGCTTGAGGTTCTCGCCGTCGAGCACCTGGTCGCGCTGTTTGTAGATAAGCTCACGCTGGCGGTTCATAACATCGTCGAAGCTCAGGACGCTCTTACGCACGGAGAAGTTGCGCGACTCGACGCGCTTCTGCGAGCTCTCGATAACATTCGAGATCATCTTCGACTCTATCGGCATATCCTCGGGGGTTCTGAGCGTGTTCATTATAGTTGTCACGCGCTCGCCGCCGAACAGGCGCATCAGATCGTCCTCAAGCGACAGGTAGAAGCGGCTCACGCCGGGGTCGCCCTGACGGCCGGAACGTCCGCGCAGCTGGTTGTCGATTCGGCGGGACTCGTGGCGCTCTGTGCCGATGATGCAAAGACCGCCTGCCTGCCTGACCTGCTCCGCCTCGCCGGAAATTTCGTTCTTATATTTCTTCTCGAGAGCCTGGAATTCCTCTCTCGCGCTGATTATATCCTCGTTGTCCGTGTCGCCGAAGCCGGTCGATTCGGCTATAAGCTCTTCGCTGTAGCCCTTGCGGCGCATCTCGGACTTCGCAAGGAACTCTGCGTTACCGCCGAGCATGATATCGGTTCCGCGTCCCGCCATGTTCGTGGCTATCGTGACCGCGCCGAGCTTACCTGCCTGCGCGACGATCTCCGCTTCCTTTTCATGGTACTTGGCGTTGAGCACTTCATGCTTTATGCCGCGCTTTTTGAGGAGCTTACTGAGCGTCTCGGACTTCTCGATGGATATCGTACCGACAAGCACGGGCTGACCCTTTTCGTGGCGCCCGACAATGTCGTCGATGACTGCGTTGAACTTCGCGGGCTCGGTCTTGTAGACGAGGTCGTCCATATCCTTTCTTATCATGGGCTTGTTGGTCGGGATCTCCACGACGTCAAGCGAATATATCTCCTGGAACTCCTCGCTCTCGGTCATTGCGGTACCGGTCATACCGGAGAGCTTGTCGTAGAGTCTGAAGTAGTTCTGGAATGTAATGGTCGCGAGCGTCTTGCTCTCGTGCTCAACATTGACGCCCTCTTTTGCTTCGATTGCCTGATGCAGACCCTCGTTGTAGCGTCTGCCGAGCATGATACGTCCGGTGAACTCGTCGACTATGAGCACCTGGCCGTCCTTCACGACATAGTCGACATCGCGGCGCATGACGCCTATAGCCTTTATCGCCTGGTTGATGTGGTGCTGTATGGTCATGTTCGCGGGATCCATGAGGTTGTCGAGATTGAAATACTTCTCGGCCTTTGCAATACCTTTCTGGGTCAGGACGGCGGTTCTCGCCTTTTCGTCGACAATGACATCGCAGTTTTCGCTGACCTGGTCGGCGGTATCTTCGAGTCTCGAAGAGGAGCGAAGCTCTTTTATGCGCTCGAAGTTGAGCGTGCGGGCGAAGGAGTTCGCCTGCTTGTAGAGGTCGGTCGAGCGGTCGCCGCGGCCGGATATGATGAGCGGCGTTCTCGCCTCATCGATAAGTATCGAGTCGACCTCGTCGACTATCGCGAACGAGTGGCCGCGCTGAACCTTGAGCTCTTTGTAGGGCACCATGTTGTCACGCAGATAGTCGAAGCCCATCTCGTTGTTCGTGCCGTAGGTTATGTCGGCGGCGTATGCCTCGCGGCGCTCGTCGTTGTTCTTCTCATGGATTATAAGACCGACCTTGAGCCCGAGGAAGCGGTAGACCTTGCCCATCCACTCGCTGTCGCGGCGTGCGAGGTAGTCGTTGACCGTGACGATGTGGACTCCGTTGCCGGAGAGCGCGTTGAGATAAGCGGGGAGCGTTGCGACGAGCGTTTTGCCCTCGCCGGTCTTCATCTCCGCGATGCGTCCCTGATGCAGAACGATACCGCCGAGAATCTGCACGGGGAAGTGCTTCATCCCGAGCACACGCCACGAAGCCTCGCGGCAGGCGGCGAACGCCTCGGGCAGGATATCGTCAAGGGTCTCGCCGTTGGCGAGGCGCTCCTTGAAATAAGGGGTTTTTGCTTTGAGCTCCTCATCGGTGAGTTTTGAATATTCCTCGTCAAGCGCGAGCACCTTGTCCTTTATCGGCGTGATACGCTTGATTTCTCTCGAAGAGTAGTCTCCGAAAATTTTCTTTAAAAGACCCATAGAAAGTCACCTCAAAAATTTCTTCTTGCCTTAACGGCTTAGATATGTTAATATCGGGTTGATATATTATGCTATTATAAGGGAAACGGAGCGGTGAAAAATGCCTAAAAGAAGCGATTATATCTCGTGGGACGAGTATTTTATGGGGATCGCGATGCTCTCGGCTTGCAGGAGCAAGGATCCGAACACCCAGGTGGGCGCCTGCATCGTAAACGACAGAAACAGGATAATGTCCGTCGGTTATAACGGCTTCCCCTCCGGCTGCGACGATGACGAGTTCCCGTGGGAGCGCGAGGGCAGCGCGTTTAACACAAAATACGCCTATGTCTGCCACGCAGAGCTCAATGCGATATTGAACGCCAGCGGCGACCTGCGCGGATGCAAGGTCTATGTCGCGCTTTTCCCCTGCAACGAATGCGCCAAGGCGATAATCCAGAGCGGGATAAAAGAGGTAATTTATATCAGCGACAAGTACCGCAACACCGACAGCGTGCGCGCATCGAAAAGAATGTTCGACGCCGCGGGAGTGAAATACACGAAGCTCGAGATGAAGCGCGACAAGCTTGTTATCGACTTCAGCGAAAACTCAATATAAAATCAAGCTTTCCTGCGTCGCCTTTTCGGCGGCGCTTTTTTATATATCGACAGTCAGCTCGACCGGGCAATGGTCGGAGCCGAATATCTCCTGATGTATTTTCGCGCCCGTAAGGCGGCTGTTGAGCCGCTCGGAGCAGAGGAAATAGTCGATGCGCCAGCCCGTGTTCCGCTCGCGCGATTTGAAGCGGTAGCTCCACCAGCTGTACTGCCCCTCGACGTCGGGATAGAAATATCTGAATGTATCAGTAAAGCCCGCGGAGAGCAGTTCGGTCATCTTGCTTCTCTCTTCGTCCGTGAAGCCGGGGTTCTTGCGGTTCGTCTTGGGGTTCTTTAAATCTATCTCGTTGTGCGCGACATTCATGTCTCCGCAGACTATTACGGGCTTGTCCCTGTCGAGCGAGAGAAGATAGTCCCTGAACGCGTCCTCCCATGTCATTCTGTAGTCGAGCCGTGCGAGCCCGTCCTGCGAATTGGGGGTATAGACGCAGACGAAATAGAATTTTTCAAATCCGAGCGTTATCACGCGCCCCTCGCGGTCGTGCTCGGGAAGGCCGATGCCGTATGACACGCTCAAAGGCTCTTCGCGCGAAAAGACCGCCGTGCCGGAATAGCCCTTTTTCTCGGCGTAGTTCCAGTAGCAGTGATAGCCCTCGGGCGCAAAGTTGACCTGCCCCGCCTGAACCTTCGTCTCCTGCAGGCAGAGGATATCGGCATCAAGCGCCGCAAAAGCCTCGGAAAAGCCCTTGCCGATGCACGCTCTTATTCCGTTGACATTCCATGAGATGAGCTTTTTCTCCGCCATGCCGCAGACTCCTTTCGGGGTGTATCTTATGCTCCGGAGCACATATACCTTGATATTATATCATAACTTTCGGCGAATTTCCATAACTTTATAAAAGCGAATGTAAACAATCTATTACTAAAGGCAGTCTGTGATGTTATCTTGCATAAAAACACGGCGTTATTAATTTTGTTTTTATCAAAATTTACTTGACATTATTAGTTAATTAGTGTAAATTTATAGTGCGCTGTGTTGCCTTGTAAAGTGCAGCACAAAAAACGGGCGGAAATACCCGAAAATATTTTATGAAAGGTTTTTGACATGAAAAAGAATCTTCTGAAGATCGCTTCCCTGCTTCTTGTCCTCGCGATGATATTCTCGTTTGCGGCGTGCAAGAGCGACAAGGACAACGGCGATTCCACAGCCCCCTCCGAGAGCTCCGCAGACGCGAACAACACCGTCTCCGACGAAAGCACCCCCGCAGAGGCCTCAAGTGAGGACGCTTCTGCCGAGTCCACCGAAATTGAGACCGTTACCGACGCTTCCGGCAAGGTCATCGAGACCAAGCCCGCCGACAGCGGCAAGGCTCCCGTAGTCACCTCGAAGGGCAACAAGGCCCCCTCGAGCACCGCGGATATCCTCAACTATTACAATGCCGCCACAAAGGCAGCCGTCTCCGGCAAGGTCGGCTTTGCAAAGCACAGAGAGACCAAGAACGAGAAGATCGAGGCAAACGCTGTTGTCAAGCAGTTCAAGAGCCTTATCTACAAGTTCATGGGCATCGGTGCCGAGAACGCCTACAACGAAACCGTCACCAAGGGTCAGTGGAATACCGACACAAACAAGTATTTTCTCAGAGCTTCGACCCTCGGCACCGGCGACGTCACCGCAGCTTCCTGCAAGCAGAGCGGCTCGAACTACATAATCACCATCAACATCAAGAACGGCAATTCCTATGCAACCAAGGGCACCGCGACCTGCAACGCTCCCCTCGACAAGAGCGGAATCTGCGTCGGCGACAAGGACAAGGGTTACTATGACCACAAGAGAGCCAGCTGCATCTATGACGCCATCGACGAAGTTTACGGCGGCGCAAAGGTCACCGAGAGCTACTCGGGCGCTGTTGTTACCGCAACTATCGACGCCGCGACCGGTCATTTCGTCAAGCTCGATGTCAAGTTTGATATCACCGTCAACATCGACATCGGTATCGGCAAGCCCACCGCTACCGGAACATCGTATGTAAGCTATTCCAGCTTCAAATATTGATTTTCCAAGGGGATAGAAAACAATGAATAAGAATCTCAAGAGAATCGCGGCTCTTCTGCTCGCGATCGCCATGATTGCAAGCTTTGCGGCCTGCAAGAAGGACAAAGATAACAACGACACAACTGCCGCCGGCGACGTTGCCATAAACGGCGACGCTATTGCGGACGATCTGCTTCCCGAGGCCTCCTCGGAAGCAGCCTCCGACGACACCGCGGTCGAAACCGAGATAGTGACCGACAAAGAGGGGCACACCGTTATCGAGACCAAGGCTCCCGCCGACAATTCCGCAAAGCCCTCGAACGGCAAGCCCGAGAGCTATGCCGAGATCCTCGCCGCTTACAGAGACGTTCTCAATCTCGCAAAGAGCAGCAAGGTCGGCTATGAGAAGTCCGAGTGGCAGACCCTGCCCAAGGACAAGAGAAACTTTGACGGCTTTGTTATCAACGCGGCTCTTCCCGTTGCCGAGCTGTTCATGACCAGCGAAAAGGATGCAAAGGGCAAGAAGCACGAGAACAACCCGAAGGGCACCGACATGAAGTGGTTCCCGATCTACCAGCATCCCACAAAGGGCTGCACCCTGACCGATGTCAGCAAGATAAAGAGCGCGAAGTGCGAAGTGCTCTCGAACGGCAACTACAAGATAACGATAGTCCTCAAGGCGGATATCAACCCCGAGCCCTGCGATCCCAAGACGGGCGTTATCTCCAAGGGCTTCACCGGAACGATGTTCAGCCCCCTTGCGAAGGCCGATATCGACAACACTCTCCAGAACGACCCCAACGTCACGAAGGTCGTCAAGGATGTTGAGTATTCGCTCAAGTACTATGACTGCACCGCAGTGCTCACCTACAACCCCAAGACCAATCATATGGTAGATCTCTATCAGTATATGCACGTCCTTATCACCGGCTCCGGCAAGGTGCTCGGCAGCAAGTTTAACGGCAGCGCGGTTCTCGATAACTTCCTTGAGATAACCAACGTCAAGTATTAATCGAATAGCAAAATAGAAAAGGCGCGGTTCACAGCTTATGTGAGCCGTGTCTTTTTATATAACTCCGCTTTTTTGGATTTAACAACAAACTTGAAAAATTGCCCCGAATAGGGTATAATTAGCTGACTTCAAAAAACTTGTGAGGTGCCTATGGACAGAGAAAACAGAAAATTTCTGAAAAAGCTTTCCGTATGTGTTGCCGTTCTGTTTGTTATAGTAACGGTCGTGAGCCTGTGCGTGATGAATTTCACGCCGATAAACAGGCTTCTCGGAGGATACAAAGAGCAGCCGCTCGACCTCTCCCGCGCAGACGGAGCCAATATTACTTATAACGACGACGGCACGATAACCCTCGGCGAGGGCTATTCCGAGATAGAGTTTACCGGCATTGACGCGCGCGTCGGTTCTATAGGGTTCGATGTCGACTTTGGAGAGTCGGCAAACAGCGGCAAGGTCTATGTCGATTTCGCCGATTCAACGAGCTCATATTACCGCACGAATATCGCAAAGCTCACGCTCGAAAACGGGCTCGACAATGTCATGACCTGCAACTTCTCCGGCGAAGTGTCGCGCCTTAGACTCGAGATATCTCTCGACGACTATCACAGCGCAACGCTCAAGGGCATCACGCTCAATCAGTCGATAAGCGCGCTGCACATAGCGGAAATTATCCTGACATATCTGCTCATAGCTGCTGCCGCCATAATTATCATCTATGCTATAGCGAATCCCGCCGGAGCGCGCAAGAAATTCTCCGACAACAGAGTCAACTGCGCCCGCATCGCGGCAGTCATAACCGCCGCCGCAATGGTATTTTCGGTGTATCTCACATTCACAAATCTGCAAAAAGGCTGGTCGACCACGCACTACAGCTTCACTTCGCAGGAGGGCGACCAGATAACCAAAGAGCTCGTTGACGCGTTTGAGCATCATCAGGTGAACCTTCTCGAAGAGCCTTACGAAGATCTGCTCAAAATGGACAATCCCTATGAATACACAAGGCGTGATGCTGAAATAGGCGCGGGCAACTTCCTCTGGGATCACTGCCTGTATAACGGCAAATACTACTCATATTACGGCATCGGACCGGTCATTGCGCTGTTCCTGCCGTATCATCTGATAACCGGCTGCTATTTCCCGACCGGCTGGGCGACGCTGATGTTCGCGCTCGTCGGAATAATATTCCTGACAAAGATATATCTCGCGGTGATAGACAAAAAATTCCGCGATTTGCCGACAAACACGGTGCTCGCCGGATTGATAACCTTGCAGATGTCCTCGGGAATCATGTTCTCCGCGGCGCGTCCGCTGTTCTATGAGCTCGCCATCTCCGGCGGATTCATGTGCGTGACTATCGGCGCGTATCTGCTCATGACCTCGAATATTCTCTGGGACGGCAAAATTTCATATGTCCGCCTCGGCTTTGCCTCGTTCTTCCTCGGCTATGCCGTGCTCTGCCGCCCGACGCTCGCGGTCTATTGCATCGCCGCGCTGTTCTTCTTCGCGGGCGGACTCAAAAAAGCGCTCGACGGACTCGAAAAGAAGCAGAAGACCCGCACATTCTTCAAATATGCGGCTGTTGCCCTCGTTCCGCTCGGCGTTATCGCCCTCGGGCAGATGGTATATAACTATCTGCGCTTCGACAATCCGCTCGACTTCGGCATCCAGTATTCGCTGACGATAAACGACTTCACCCACTCGGAGTTCCACTGGAAATATGTGCTCATCAATATGTATGCGTATCTTCTGAACATGCCGCACTTCACGCCCAAGACATTCACGCATCTCGCTTCCTCTGCGGAGCGCTTCGGGCTCAACGGCTATATGTTCTTCGACGACGCTGGCAAGAATCTTATATCCGTCGGAATCATATACCGCGCTCTGCCCATGTTCGCCTATCTTTTCTCGGGCAAGGCATTGCAGCGCGTCGAGAAGAAAAAGCGCGTGCTGCCCATCCTGCTTATCGGCGTGACCTGCATTCTCATGCCGCTCGCGATAATCTTCTCCTCGTGGGAAAGCGGCTATGCCGTGCGCTACAACGCGGACTTCTCATGGCAGATGGTCATCGGCGCGCTCGTCATCGCGTTCACACTCTATAAGAGCATCAAGTCGGAGAGCGCAAAGAAGCTCGTCGATTTGATATTCACGGCCTCGACTGTCGCGTGCATATATGTGAACATGGCTCAGCTGATCTCGTTCACGGGCGTTGAAGGCGCTTTCTGGATGAATCTCTGGAGATAAAATAAAACTAATCTGACCCTGTCTGTCATGCGGACGGGGTCAAAACACGATATAAAAGGCGAGAGAATCGACGGCGGCAAGGCGTTCGACTGGGGGCAGAGCGTGCTCGATCTCGGCACGGGCACGGGCGTTTTGCCGCGCAACATGTACAGCTTCGGCGCAAAATGTACGGGGACGGACATATCCCCCGAACAGATAGAGCAGGCAAAGAAACTCTCGCAGGGCATGGGCATCGGCTATTACGCGATGCCGGCTGAAAAGATAGACTTCCCGGACGCTTCATTTGATGCCGCGACCGCCTGCCAGTGTTTCTGGTATTTCGACCACGAAAAGCTCATCCCCTAGCTCTACCGTATGCTAAAAAGCAACGGGCGTCTTCTTGTACTGTGCATGGAGTGGCTGCCGTTTGAAGACAAGATTGCCGGCATGAGCGAGGATCTCGTGCTCAGATACAGCCCCGACTGGAGCGGCGCGGGCGAAACAATGCACCCGATAGAAATCCCCGCCTGCTACAAAGAAAAATTCGAGCTCGTGCATCACGAGGAGTGGAAGCTGAAGGTGCATTTCACGCGCGAGAGCTGGAACGGCAGGATGAAAGCCTGCCGCGGAATCGGCGCGTCGCTGACACCCGAGGAGATAGAAAACTGGGAGCGCGAGCATCTCCGAATGCTCAGAGAAAACGCACCCGAGGAGTTCGATGTTCTCCACTTCGCCGCCATGGCGGAGCTCAGGAAAAAAGACTGATAAAAAGCAATCCTACCCGAAATTTTCGTCGGGTAGGATTTTTGCGTTGTATTCCGACAAGAATCAGAAATGCCCAAAGCTCGTTATATACAAAAATCTCCTGTCCGGGAACAACTCCCGGGCAGGAGATTCTGCTTTTTGCTTCCAATTATCGCAGCTCTGCCAATCACTCCAGCTCAAACGCGCCGGTATAGAGGCGATAGTATGTGCCCTTTTCGGCGATGAGCTTTTCATGGTTGCCGCGCTCGATTATTCTGCCGTGGTCGAGCACCATTATAACATCCGAGTTCTGGACGGTCGAGAGGCGGTGCGCGATAACAAAGACCGTGCGCCCTTTCATCAGCTTATCCATGCCGCCCTGGACGAGAGCCTCGGTGCGCGTATCTATCGAGGAGGTCGCTTCGTCGAGGATCATGACGGGCGGGTCGGAGACCGCCGCGCGGGCTATCGATATCAGCTGACGCTGACCCTGCGAAAGTCCGGAGCCGTCGCCCTTGAGTACGGTGTTGTAGCCGTCCGGGAGCATGCGGATGAAGCCGTCAGCATTTGCGAGCTTCGCCGCCGCGATGCACTGTTCGTCCGTCGCCTCGGGGTTGCCGTAGCGGATGTTTTCCATAACAGTGCCCGTGAACAGGTTGACATCCTGGAGCACGACGCCGAGACTGCGGCGCAAATCGGCTTTCTTTATCTTGTTGATATTTATTCCGTCATAGCGTATCTTGCCGTCCGCTATGTCATAGAAGCGGTTTATTAAGTTTGTTATCGTGGTCTTGCCCGCTCCGGTCGCGCCGACAAAAGCCACCTTCTGACCCGGCTCTGCGTAGAGCGTGATATCGTGAAGGACTTCCTTTTCGGGTGTGTAGCCGAAATCGACATGGTCGAGAACGACCTGACCCTCAAGCTTTGTATAAGTCAGAGTGCCGTCGCCGTGGGGATGCTTCCATGCCCACATTCCGGTGTGCTCCTTGACTTCGACTATCTCGCCGTTCTCTTCTTTCGCGTTTACGAGGGTAACATATCCGTCGTCGGGCTCGGGCTCTTCGTCCATAAATGTGAAGATTCGCTCGGCACCCGCGAGGGCGTTGACAATCGAGTTGAACTGGTTCGACATCTGGGATATCGGGTTTATGAAGTTGCGCGAGAGCACGAGGAACGAGGCTATCATGCCGAGAGACAGCGTGTTGATACCCGTCAGTCCGAGATTCTTCGTGCCGGCGATAGCCATATATGAGCCGATAACGGCGAGCAGGATATACAGAAAATATCCGAACGCGTTCGTCATGGGCATCATCGAGGTCGCGTGGCCGTTTGCGTTCGCGGCGTTGTGCTCCCATTCGGTGTTGCGCTGCTTCATTTCTTTCTTAGACTGCTCTTCGTGGCAGAAGACTTTTATGACCTTCTGACCGTTTATCATCTCTTCGATATATCCGTCAAGGTCTGCAAGAGATCTCTGCTGGGCTACGAAATACGCGCCGCTCTTGCCGACAACTCTCTTGATTATCTGCATAATGAAGAACAGCGATACGCACACAACGAGCGTCAGACTGACGCTGATATAGAGCATGCAGCAAAATACCGCCGCGACGGTGAATGCCGAAGAAATCAGCTGACCCATCGACTGCGCGAGCATCTGGCGCAGGGTATCGGTATCGTTGGTATAGAGACTCATCGTGTCGCCGTGGGTGTGCGAGTCGAAATATCTTATCGGCAGGCGCTGCATCTTCTCGAACATCTCGTCGCGTATGGTCTTGAGCGTTCCCTGCGCTATAGTGACCATGCGGCGGTTGTAGATAAGCGTCGAGAGCGTGCCGATGAGATAGATGACCGCCATGGTTATCAGCGCGCGAATGAAGCCGGAGAAGTCGGGTGATGACTGACCGACCATCGGGGTTATATAATCGTCGATAAGCGTCTGGAGGAACATCGATGACGCAGCGCCCGCAACTGCGCTGAGCAGGATGCAAATTGTGACGAGGACTATCGTGCCCTTATAATTTTTGAGATAAGAGAGCAGACGCTTGAGCGTTTTCTTGTCGAGCTTTCTGGGCTGCATTCCGGGTCCGCCGGGCATACCCTTGGGTCCGCCGTGCATGGGCATAGGCTTACTCATCGTCGTTTCCTCCCTTCTGCTGGGATTCATAAACTTCGCGATAGATATCGCAGGATTTCAGCAGCTCGTCATGCGTGCCCTGCGCGATTATTCTGCCGTTGTCGAACACGAGTATTTTGTCCGCATTTTGAACCGAGCTTATGCGCTGGGCTATAATTATCTTCGTCGTGTCGGGCATATACTGCGAAAGTCCCTTTTGAATCAGCGCGTCGGTGTGGGTATCGACGGCGCTTGTCGAGTCGTCGAGAATGAGCACCTTGGGATTCTTGAGCAGAGCGCGCGCTATGCACAGCCTCTGCTTTTGACCGCCGGAGACATTCGTGCCGCCCTGTTCGATATAGGTGTTGTAGCCGTCGGGCATCGCGCTGACAAATTCATCCGCCTGAGCAAGCTCGCAGGCGTGCTTTATTTCATCATCGGTCGCGTTCTCGTTGCCCCAGCGCAGGTTCTCGGATATCGTGCCGGAGAACAACTCGTTCTTCTGGAGCACCATTGCGACCGAGTTTCTCAGGGTATCGAGATCGTAGCTTCTGACATCCACGCCGCCGAGCATCACTTCACCGCCCGTTACATCGTAAAGGCGCGGTATGAGCTGAACGAACGAGGACTTTGACGAACCCGTGCCGCCGATTATGCCGACAGTTTCGCCGGAGGCTATATGCACATTGACATTATCGAGCACCTTTGTGTCCGCCTTTGAAGCATAGGCGAAGTTGACATTTTTATAATCTATCTCGCCGTCTTCAACTTCGAGAACGGGGTTCGCGGGGTTCGAGATATCGGTCTTTTCGTTGAGTATCTCAGCTATACGCTGAGCGGAAGAGCTCGCGATTATCATCATGGCAAAGACCATGGAGAGCATCATGAGGCTCATGAGTATCTGCATGGCGTAGGTGAACAGCGCGGTGAGCGAGCCGGTGGTCAGACCGAGTGCTGCGTTGTTGCCGCTGGCGATGACCGCCTTTGCGCCGAGCCATGAGATGAGTATCATGCAGGTATACATGCAGACCTGCATAATAGGCGAGTTGAGCGCGATAAGGCGCTCCGCCTTTGCAAAGTCTTTGTATATCTTCTCGGATATCTTCTCGAATTTGCTTATCTCGTGCTCCTCCTGATTGAAGGACTTGACGACTCTTATGCCGCGCACATTCTCCTGAACGACGTTGTTGAGCTCATCGTAGGTGTGGAAAACGCGCTTGAACACGGGGTGCACCTTGATGATTATCAGCACGAGCAGAGCCGCAAGGACAGGTATAATCGCAATGAACATAAGCGAAATCTGGCTGTCGATTCTGAACGAGACTATCATGGCGAAAATCAGCATAACCGGTCCGCGTATTGCTATTCTTATGAGCATCTGATAGGCGTTCTGAATATTTGTGACATCCGTCGTCAGTCTCGTAACTATCGACGCGGTCGAGAATTTGTCGATGTTCGAGAATGCGAAGGTCTGAACATTATCATACATATCGCTGCGCAGATTCGCGCCGAACCCGGCGGACGCGCGCGAGCCGAGGAACGCCGCAAGCATTCCCGTCACCATCTGGAATACCGCGAGAAATAGCAGCGCAAGACCGTATTTCCAGACCATGGACATCACGCCGCCCTCGATGCCGTTGTCGATAAGACCCGACATACAAAGCGGGATAACTATCTCGAACACGACTTCAAACGCGGAGAAAAAGATAGTCGCCCATGATACTTTTTTGTATTGGCGCATGCTCTTCAACAAAGTTTTTATCATATTCTCACTCCCTCTTTTCTTTCTTTGCTCCACTTTCCGGTTTGCAGCCGGGGCTGCTGTCAATATCAAGGTTATCGCATATCCTTATGAGATATCCGCGGAGCTGTTCGACTTCTTCTTCGCTGAACGATCTGAGCATCGCCCGCTCGCCGTTATCAATCGAACGGCGTATCTCGAGATTGATGTCTTTCGCCTTATCGGTCAGCCGCACGACCTTGTTTCTCTTGTCCGACGGGTCGGTACAGGTGCTGAGAAAGCCGCTCTGCTCCATGCGCGTGACTATGCCGACAATCGTCGGATGTGAGACATGGGCGTAGTCTTCAATCTCTTTCTGGGTTGTCTGACCTCCGCGCTCGGCGAGAAATCTTATGATCCGCGACTGCGCAAAAGTCAACCCGTGCTTGCCGAGTCCTGCATCGGCGTTCGACTTCAGGCGGTTGTCTATACGCTTGAAAAAATATCCGATATGCTCCATAGCGATCTCCTTTCCGCAAAGCTGTTTTCAGCAATATTAAGTGTAGCACGCTACACATTATACATATATGCGCGCCGATTGTCAACAATATGTTTGTAAACAATTTGTGACCTCGGCGCTGAAGACTTTTATGTTCTGTTTTCGTTGAGATTAAAGACGGTGCGTATGAGCTCGGACGCCGCGCGGATGCCGTGCTCGTCCGGATTCATGAGCAATAATCTTGATGTTCCGCCGATGCAGAAGATTATTTTTTCTTTGCGCTCCGGCTCGTCGTCGTCATGCAGATAGATTCTGAAAAGAGCCTCCTCCGCATCGTTGAGCAGTGAAGTCACATCGTCGCCGTAGAGCGCGCGGATGAGCCGCTCTTCGCTCGATATCGCGCCGACCAACTCTGAAACAAAGGCGTATGTATCGCTGAACGCCATCCGGGCGCAGTCGCAGCGGCCGAGGATATCGGCGACGGTCTCGCGGCAGATGTGCCGACGCAGGCTCTCCATGGTGTCATAGTGGGAATAGAATGTCGTTTTATTTATCAGCGCCTCCCGGCACAGATCGCTGACCTTGACGGGCGACGGGTCGCGCAGGCGCATATCGACATATGTATGCACTATCAGCCGCTCCGTTTTGATATATCTAAGATCATTTTTATTCACCATTTAAACGCCTCTTTTTATATTTAGTCGTTTATCTTACCAATTTGTAAAACAGTTTCTTGATTAGACAACTTTAGTTGTTTATAATGTTAGCATATACTAAAAAATATTACAAGGGGGAGTATGCCGAATGAACAGAAAAGACCGCACCGTCTATATTATGCTCACCGACTATCCGGATAAGGTCTCGCGAACTATAAAAAGAATAGGGCTTTGGGAATACTCCCACATGTCGATAAGCACGGATGAACACTACCCGAAATTTTTCAGTTTCACAGGCAAGCGCGGATTCATGACCGAGGACTTCGACCTCCACCCGACTTACAAAGGCACAGATGTCCCCTGCGCGCTGTTCGCTCTGCCCGTAACGGAAGCGGAGCTTCGCAATGTAGAGCGCATCATAAAGCACATGACCTCGAACGCCGACGAATATAAGTACAGCTACATCGGGCTTGCACTGCTCTATCTGCGGATAATCCCGAAGCAGCGCGGGCGCGACACCTGCGTCGGCTTCGTCTCGCGCACGATAAGGGAGCAGACCTCGCTCTCCGCAGGGCGCAGAAAAAAGTTTTGCAGCCCGAACGACATAAAGGCGTTTTTTATCAATCAGCTCGTCTTTGAGGGACCTCTGAGAGTGCTGCTGCAAAAGGGCAAGGCGTAAATTAAAATATCAATCCGCCGTCGGTTCGTGCCGTTCGGCGGTTTATTTTCAGCAAAAGCAAAAGACCTCCCGCCCGGGGAGGTCTTTTAATATAATTAAGGGTTGTTGAAATCAGTTCTCGCCGTCGCCGTTTATGGTCGATATCTCGGGGGTTATCTCTTCGAGAACATCGAGGACTATCTTCACGGTGTCGAGGGAGGTGAATATCGTCACGCCGTTCTGGACGGCACAGCGTCGGATCTCAACGCCGTCCTCAAAGTGGACGCCGGAGAGAATGGCGCGCGTGTTTATAACATAGCTGACATAGCCCGCGCGGATAGAATCGAGGATCTCGGTGCTGCCCTCGCTGAGCTTGCCGCGCACGCGGGTGCGTATGCCGTGCTTCTTGAGGAACGCCGCGGTTCCGGCGGTCGCCTCGATATTGAAGCCGAGGTGATAGAAGCGCTTGACGAGCGGCAGAGCCTCTTCTTTATCCTCATCGGCAAGGGTGACTATTACAGTACCGTATTCTTTCATCTTGACTCCGGACGCCTGAAGAGCCTTGTAGAGCGCACGGTTCAGGCGCTTGTCGTAGCCTATCGCTTCGCCGGTCGATTTCATCTCGGGCGAGAGATATGCATCCATGCCTGTCAGCTTCTCAAACGAGAACGCCGGGGCTTTGACATACCAGCGCTTGCCGTCGGGCAGGCGCATATCGGTTATGCCCTGATCGTGCAGGCTCTGGCCGAGCATAACCTTTGTCGCGATGCGGACAAGGTTGCAGTCGGTGGACTTTGAAAGGAACGGCACGCTTCGCGAAGCGCGGGGGTTGACCTCGATAACATAGACGCTCTCGTCGCTGTCAACTATAAACTGTATATTGAACAGACCGACTATGCCTATGCCGAGTCCGAGCTTTGTGGTGTATTCTGTTATCGTGTCTCTGACCTTCTGAGAGATAGAGAACGGCGGATATACGCTCGTGCTGTCGCCCGAGTGGACGCCGGTACGCTCGACGAGTTCCATTATGCCGGGGATGAACACCTCGCTGCCGTCGCAGATGGCGTCTATCTCAACTTCCTTGCCCATAAGATATTTATCTATGAGCACGGGCTTGTCTTCATCGACCTCAACGGCGTTCTTGAGATATTTTCTGAGCATAGTCTCGTTAGCGACTATCTCCATCGCCCTGCCGCCGAGCACGAAGCTCGGGCGCACAAGCACGGGGTAGCCTATGCGCGCGGCAACAGCCGCACCGGTCTCGATATCCGTAACAGCCTCGCCTTTCGGGTTCGGGATGCCGAGAGATTTTATAACGGCGTCAAACGCGTCCCTGTTCTCGGCGCGCTCAATGGCGTCGCAGTCGGTGCCGATTATCTTCACGCCGCGCCTTGCAAGCGGAGCCGCGAGGTTGACGGCAGTCTGACCGCCGAGGGTGACTATAACGCCCTCCGGCTTTTCGAGATGGACTATATTCATGACATCCTCTGTCGTCAGGGGCTCGAAATAGAGCTTGTCGGCAGTGGTGTAGTCGGTCGAAACGGTCTCGGGGTTGTTGTTTATAACTATCGCCTCATAGCCGAGCTGCTGAATGGCATGGACAGCGTGGACGGTCGAATAGTCAAACTCAACGCCCTGTCCGATACGGATAGGACCTGAACCTAAGACTATTATCTTCTTTTTGTCCGACACAACGGACTCGTTCTCGCTCGCGTAGGTCGAGTAGAAATAGGGCACATAGCTGTCAAACTCACTCGCGCAGGTATCAATCATCTTGTATGTCGGGAAGATATCCTCTTTGCATCTGCGCTCATATATGCTGTCCTCGCTCTCTTTCCAGAGCTCGGCGATATACGAATCGGAGAAGCCGAGGCGCTTTGCCTCGCGCAGAAGAATGTCGGAGCCGGGATTCGCCTCCATCTCCTTCTCGAAATCGACTATCTTCTTTATCTTATCGAGGAAGAACATATCTATATGCGTTATATCGCAGATAAGCGACGGGTCAACGCCCATCCACATCAGCTGGGATATTGCATAGAGACGGTCGTCCGTGCCCTCTTTGATATATTCGAGCAGCTCGTCAACGCTCATATGCGCCGAGTCGAACTTCTCCATATGCAGGTGGTTCTTGCTCTCCTCGAGCGAGCGTATCGCCTTGAGCAGGCTCTCCTCAAATGTGCGTCCGACGCTCATGACCTCACCGGTCGCCTTCATCTGGGTCGAAAGCGTGTTGTGCGCGGCGGGGAACTTGTCGAACGGGAAGCGCGGCATCTTGGTCACGACATAGTCGAGCGAGGGCTCAAAGCAGGCAGGGGTATTTGCAAGCTGTATTTCATGCAGATCCATGCCGACCGCTATTTTCGCCGAGACACGCGCTATCGGATATCCGCTCGCCTTTGAAGCGAGGGCGGACGAGCGCGAAACTCTGGGGTTGACCTCAATAACATAGTAGCGGAACGAATGGGGATCGAGCGCAAACTGAACGTTACAGCCGCCCTTTACTCCCAGGGCGCGGATAATTTTGAGCGCGGAATCCCTGAGCATCTGATATTCTTTATTCGTCAGCGTCTGGCTGGGCGCGACGACTATCGAGTCGCCGGTATGAATGCCGACGGGGTCGAGGTTTTCCATATTACAGACGGTGATAGCGGTGTCGTTCGCGTCGCGTATCACTTCGTATTCTATCTCTTTGTAGCCCTTTATGCTCTTTTCGACGAGCACCTGATGCACGGGCGAGAGCGCAAGCGCGTTCTTCATCATGTCGCGCATCTCGTCGGGGTCATAGGCGAAGCCGCCGCCCGTTCCGCCGAGCGTGAACGCGGGGCGCAGGATAACGGGGTAGCCTATCTTCTCCGCCGCCTCAAGACCCTCTTCGATGCTGTAGGTTATCTGCGAGGGAACAATCGGCTCGCCGATGCTCTCGCAGAGCTCTTTGAACAGCTCTCTGTCCTCGGCGCGCTCAATGCTCTCGGCATCAGTGCCGAGCAGCTCTATCTCGCACTCCTTGAGAACGCCCTTCTTCGCGAGCTGCATCGCAAGGTTGAGTCCGGTCTGACCGCCGATGCCGGGGACTATCGCGTCCGGGCGCTCATAGCGGCAGATACGCGCGAGATATTCGAGCGTCAGCGGCTCCATATAGACTTTATCGGCTATGGTAGTATCGGTCATTATCGTTGCGGGGTTCGAGTTCGCGAGGACGACCTCGTAGCCCTCCTCACGCAGGGCGAGGCACGCCTGAGTTCCCGCATAGTCGAACTCGGCAGCCTGACCGATGACTATAGGACCCGAGCCGATAACGAGCACCTTTTTTATATCAGTTCTCTTAGGCACGCTCCTTCGCCTCCTTCATATAGTCGATAAACTGACCGAACAGATAGCTGCTGTCCTGCGGACCGGGCGCGCTCTCGGGGTGATACTGCACGCTGAACACAAGGTCTTTCTTGCATCTTACTCCCTCGACGGTATTGTCGAGAAGATTTATGTGCGTCACTTCGAGATCGGTGCCCTCGACCGTTTTCGGGTCAACGGCATAGCTGTGGTTCTGCGAGGTTATCTCTATTTTGTTGGTGTCGAGGTTCATGACCGGGTGGTTTCCGCCGCGGTGACCGAACTTGAGCTTATATGTCTTTGCGCCGTAGGCGAGGGATATCATCTGATGTCCAAGGCAGATGCCGAAAATCGGATATTTGCCGCGAAGCGCCCTGACCGTGTTTATGACAGGGGTCACATCCTCGGGGTCGCCGGGGCCATTCGAGAGAAACACTCCGTCGGGCTTCATGAACTCAATTTCATCCGCCGGCGTGTCATAGGGCACGACAACGACGTTGCAGCCGAACTTATTGAGGCTGCGCACAATATTGAGCTTCATGCCGCAGTCTATCGCAACGACATTGAACTGCGGGTTCGAGGTGCGCGAATACCAGCGCTTTTTGCAGCTGACGCGGCTGACCGCATCGTGGGCGACGGGGGTATTTTTGATTATCTCCACCGCGACCTCAGCCGGGATATCGGGCGAGGTTATGAGCACGCGGCGTGAGCCCAAGTCGCGTATGCTGCGGGTGAGCTTTCTCGTGTCAACGCCGGAGATGCCGGGGATACCGTTCTCTTCGAGCAGCTCCGAGAGCGTCTTTGTGTATCTGAAGTTCGAGGGCATATCGTTGTAGTCATACACGATAAGGCCGCCGATGCTCGGGTTTTTGCACTCGAAATCGTCGTCGGTTATGCCGTAGTTGCCTATGAGCGGATATGTCATAACGACCATCTGATCGGTATACGACGGGTCGGAGACTATTTCCTGATAGCCGACCATCGAGGTGTTGAAAACTATCTCGCACACCCTGTCGGCATAGCTGCCGAAGCCGTATCCGTAGTACTCGCTGCCGTCCTCAAGGACGATCTTGCGGTCTATGAGTCTCATTTAAAAATACACTCCTTGATTTATCAGATAGAGCTTTTAAGTCTTTCGAGCACATCTCTGTAGCCGCCGAGAACATCGCCGAGGTCGCGGCGGAATCTGTCCTTATCGAGCTTTTTGTTTGTCTCCATATCCCACAGGCGGCAGGAATCGGGGGATATCTCATCGCACAGGACAAGTCCGTCGTCGGTGCGGCCGAACTCGAGCTTGAAATCGACAAGGCGCACGCCGCCCTTTGCAAACAGCTCGGTCATAAGCTCATTTATGCGCTTGGACATGGCTCTGAGCTCGTCGAGCTCCTCCTGCGTGGCGAGACCGATGGCGGTTATCTGGCTGTCGTTTATCATGGGATCTCCGAGCTCGTCGCTCTTGTAGCTGAACTCAACGACCGTGTTCTTCAGGGGCGAACCCTCCGGCACGCCGTATTTCTTTGAAAAGCTTCCTGCTGCGATATTTCTGACTATGACCTCGACCATAACGATCTCAGCCTTCTTCGCGAGGACAGTGGTTTCGTCGATGACCTTGAGAAGATGGGTCTTGACTCCGTTCTTCATGAGGTAATCAAAGATGATGTTGGAGATTGCCGCGTTGAGTTTTCCTTTTCCGGGCAGATCTTCTTTCTTGACGCCGTTGCCGGCAGTGGCGGTGTCCTTGTACTTGATGATGCAGGTACCGGGCTCCTCCGAACTGTAAACGACCTTGCTCTTGCCTTCATACAACTTTTCCATACCGCAGTTTCCTTTCGCTTTTCGTATTTTTATTTATTTGCTCCGCTCGGAGAGTTTCCCCTCAAAGCGGTCTTTGGTGATAACATCCGGGATAGGGGTCGGATAAACTCCGTTGAAGCACGCGCTGCAGAAGTTCTCGCTGCCTATCAGATTTTTAAGCTCCGACTCCGGCAGATATCCGAGGGAATCCGCGCCGATTATGTCAGCAATCTCCTCCACCGAGTGGTGGCAGGCGATAAGATTTTCGCGCGAGTCAATGTCCGTGCCGTAGTAGCACGGGTGCATGAACGGCGGCGAGGAGATGCGCATATGCACCTCTTTTGCCCCCGCTTCGCGCAGGAGATTGACTATCTGGCGGCTCGTCGTGCCGCGCACTATCGAGTCGTCGATGAGCACTATTCTCTTATCCTTTACGGATTCGCTTATCGCGCTGAGCTTTATTCTCACCTGATCGATTCTCTTGTCCTGACCGGGCGAGATGAAAGTTCTGCCGATATATTTGTTTTTTATGAAGCCCATTCCGTAGGGTATTCCCGACGCCTCGGCATAGCCCAAAGCGGCGTCGATTCCCGAATCCGGGACGCCCATGACGACATCGGCTTCAACCGGATGGGTCCTTGAGAGTATCGCGCCGGCGTTTTTGCGAGCTGCGTGGACGGATACACCGTCAATGACGGAGTCCGGTCTTGCAAAATAGATATATTCAAAAATGCATGAGCGCCTCGGTTTTTCGCCGCAGTGATCCCTGTTCGAGCGCACGCCGTTTTCGTCAAAGACGAGTATCTCGCCGGGGAGTATATCGCGCTCGAATTTTGCGCCGACGGCGGAAAGCGCACAGCTCTCGGACGCCACGACATAGGTGCCGTCGAGCGTCTTGCCGTAGCACAGCGGGCGGAACCCGTAGGGGTCGCGCGCCGCGAGCAGCTTTGCGGCTGACATGAGCACGAGGGAATATGCGCCCTCAAGCCTGCTCATCGCACTGCTCAGCGCGTTTTCTATCGAAGGACTGTTGAGGCGCGCCTGCGTGACAATATAGGCGATTATCTCGGTGTCGCTCGTCGTGTGGAAGATAGCGCCGCCGAGCTCAAGCTCGCTGCGCAGTTCATAGGCGTTGCTGAGGTTTCCGTTGTGGGTAAGAGCCATCTTGCCCTTCTGATGGTTGACCTCGATGGGCTGGCAGTTCGCTCTGCTGTTGCCGCCGGTCGTGCCGTAGCGCGCGTGGGCGACAGCCATCCTGCCCTGCGGGAACTTCATCAGGTCGTCGCGCGAGAAGACTTCGTTGACAAGTCCGATGTCCTTGCGCGAAGCGAACACTCCGTCGTCGTTAACGACTATGCCGCAGCTCTCCTGCCCTCTGTGCTGCAGGGCATAGAGACCGTAATAGGCGAGATCCGCCACGGGGCCGGGCTTGGGTGAATAGACTCCGAAAACGCCGCACTCTTCATGCAAGTTTGCCATAGGTATTTATTCTCCGATCTCAGATTTTTCAAGCGCTGCGGCTATAAAGCCTTTGAACAGCGGGTGAGCCTTGTTGGGACGGGATTTGAACTCGGGGTGATACTGCACTCCGACATAGAACGGGCGGTCGGAAAGCTCGACCGTTTCAACGAGTCTGCCGTCGGGCGAAAGACCCGAGAGGGTGAGTCCGTTCTGAGTAAGTATATCGCGATAATCGTTATTGAACTCGTAGCGGTGGCGGTGGCGCTCGGAAATTTCGGACTTTCCGTAGCAGCGCTCCATTGTTGTGCCGGGCTTGATAACGCAGGGATATGCGCCAAGGCGCAGTGTGCCGCCCTTGTCTATATTATCGCTCTGACCGGGCATAAAGTCAATGACCTTGTTCTTGCAGAGCTCATCGAACTCGCCCGAGTGGGCGTCTTTTATACCCGCGACATCGCGCGCGTATTCGATAACCGCAATCTGCATTCCGAGGCAGATTCCGAAATAGGGAACATTGTTCTCTCTGGCATATTTCGCCGCGAGGATCATTCCCTCGATTCCTCTGCCGCCGAAGCCGCCGGGGACGATTATTCCGTCGAGGTGCGAGAGCTCCTGCTCGTAGTTCGCCTCGGTCAGATTCTCGGAATCGATCCAGTCGATGCGGATATGGGTGTTGAGAGTGTAGCCCGCGTGGCGAAGCGCCTCGGCAACGGACAGATATGCATCATGGAGCTGGACATATTTGCCGACAAGACCTATCTTGACTTCCTTTTCGCGGTTCTTGATGCGGTGGACAAGCTCCGTCCACTCGTCGAGATCCGGCTCGGGAGCGTCTATATTCAGCTCGCGGCAGACGACGGACGAGAAGTTCGACTTCTCGAGCATCAGCGGAGCTTCGTAGAGATAAGGCAGGGTGATGTTCTCGATAACGCAGTCGGGCTTGACGTTGCAGAAGAGCGATATCTTCTTGAAGATAGCCTCCTCAAGCGGCTCGTCACAGCGCAGGACGATTATGTTCGGGTTGATGCCCATGCCCTGCAGCTCCTTGACCGAGTGCTGGGTGGGCTTGGACTTATGCTCGTCCGATCCACGCAAAAACGGCACCAGAGTGACATGGATGAAGAGGCTGTTCTCACGCCCTACCTCAAGAGATATCTGTCTTACAGCTTCGAGGAAAGGCTGGGATTCAATGTCACCTATAGTGCCGCCGATCTCAGTGATGACCACGTCAGCATCGGTTTTCTTGCCGACACGGTATACGAAATCCTTTATTTCATTTGTTATATGGGGTATGACCTGAACGGTCGAACCGAGATACTCGCCGCGGCGCTCTTTGTTGAGCACGTTCCAGTATACTTTACCGGTGGTGAGATTCGAGTATTTGTTAAGATCCTCGTCGATGAAGCGCTCGTAGTGGCCGAGGTCGAGATCGGTCTCCGCGCCGTCTTCCGTGACGTAAACTTCGCCGTGCTGATAGGGGCTCATGGTGCCCGGGTCAACGTTGATATAAGGATCGAGCTTCTGCGCCGCTACCTTGAGTCCGCGCGCTTTGAGTATTCGTCCGAGTGACGCCGCAGTTATCCCCTTTCCGAGGCCGGATACGACGCCTCCGGTCACAAAGATGTACTTTGTCATTAATATCCCTCCGTATTTTATCTTTTTCTTTTTTTATATACTTCTCCGGTTAAGGTTTCACACGTACTTTCATTATATCATATTATAACACACCTTTCCTGCCGACTTCTACGGTATTCTGTACTAAAAGCGAGTGCTTTGGAACCGAAAAATATGACAACGCGGTCAACTGCCCGCAAAACCCGATGAGATGCATAACGCTCGATTCCGAAAAAGCAAAAAACAAAGGCGTCCGCCGATGGGGGGTACTGTCCCCGGGGGAATGAACGCCTTTGCTCATTTGAGGCGTATTTTATCATATTAAAAGACCCGTGTCAATTGTATTTTATATATGTATCGCACTTTATTTTTAAAGCCGTCCGGGAGAACCGCGCCGCCGAAAATTTTTTTGGTGAGAGTTCAAAGCCCCCGCATTTTCTCAGAAAAGCGGTTACATCTTGCTCATAAAATTGCTTTTCAAAAAGCCCCGATTGCGGCTATTTGCACAAAAATAAAGAATTGTCCGAAAACGCCTTGACAAACGATTTTGCTGCGCGTATAATTCAGCGCATAAAGGCAATGGCGTCTTTGAACCGAACGGGTTCATTGACGCCATTTTTTATTTTTCGCCTTAAAATATGAAAAAGGAGCGCTAACTTATGAGCACAGTATCTGATTATTTCGGAAGTCTCGTTTTTGACGACAGAGTGATGAAAGCAATGCTTTCCGCCGATGTTTACCAGTCTCTCAAGAAGACTATTGACGAAGGAGCGAGTCTGAATAATGACGTCGCCAACGCAGTTGCCGCCGCTATGAAAGACTGGGCCGTTGAGCATGGCGCGACCCATTTCACCCACTGGTTCCAACCCCTGACCGGCATCACCGCCGAGAAGCATGACAGCTTCATAACCCCCGCATCCGACGGACGCGTTATCATGGAGTTCTCGGGCAAGGAACTGATAAAAGGCGAGCCGGACGCATCGTCCTTCCCGTCGGGCGGACTCAGAGCAACCTTTGAAGCCCGCGGCTACACCGCGTGGGATCCCACTTCCTACGCATTTATAAAAGACAAGACCCTCTGCATCCCCACGGCGTTCTGCTCTTACGGCGGCGAGGCACTCGACAAGAAAACGCCTCTGCTCCGTTCCATGCAGGCTCTCAACAAGCAGGCTCTTCGTATTCTCAGACTCTTCGGCAACACCGATGTAAAGTGCGTGCGCACCTCCGTCGGCCCCGAGCAGGAATACTTCCTTGTTGACAAGGCTCTCTATGAGCAGCGCAAAGACCTCGTCTTCTGCGGACGCACTCTTTTCGGCGCAAAGGCGCCCAAGGGTCAGGAGATGGACGACCACTATTTCGGAGTTATCAAGCCGAGAGTCGCCGCTTACATGGCAGACCTCAACGAAGAGCTCTGGAAGCTCGGCGTTCTTGCAAAGACCGAGCACAACGAAGTCGCTCCCTCGCAGCATGAGCTCGCACCCATATATACCACAACAAACATCGCCACCGACCACAACCAGCTGACTATGGAGATCATGCAGAAAGTCGCCGCGAAGCACGGACTTGTCTGCCTGCTCCACGAGAAGCCGTTCGCCGGAGTCAACGGTTCGGGCAAGCACAACAACTGGTCCATGGCTACGGATACCGGAGTCAACCTCCTCACCCCCGGCGAGACCCCATATGAGAACGCACAGTTCCTGCTGTTCCTCTGCGCGGTCATCAAAGCCGTTGACGACTATCAGGATCTGCTCCGCGTCTCCGTCGCGACCGCAGGCAACGACCACAGACTCGGCGCGAACGAAGCTCCGCCCGCAGTTGTCTCTATGTTCCTCGGCGACGAGCTGACCGCAGTTCTCGACGCTATAGAGAACGACGCGCCCTACAGCGGCAGCGAAAAGACAACGATGAAGCTCGGTGTTCATGTTCTGCCGAAGTTCACCCGCGACACCACCGACCGCAACCGCACATCGCCCTTTGCGTTCACCGGCAACAAGTTTGAGTTCCGTATGCTCGGATCCCGCGATTCGGTTGCGGCCCCGAATATTGTGCTGGATACCATTGTGGCAGAGGCATTTTCCGATGCGTGCGATGTCCTGGAGCAGGCGGAAGACTTTGATGTGGCGTACATGACCTGATCAAGCAGTATCTGAACGACCATCAGCGAATCATCTTCAATGGAAACGGTTATTCGGATGAGTGGGTGGCGGAAGCCGAAAGAAGAGGACTTCCGAATCTCCGCTCCATGGTTGACGCGATCCCGGCTCTTGAGAGCGAAAAGTCAGTCAGCATGTTCGAGAAGTTCAAGGTTTTCACAAAGCCCGAACTTGCTTCCCGTGTCGAGATCAAGTATGAGACGTATGCGAAGAACACGCTATCGAGGCAGCGACGATGATTGACATGGCTTCCAAGTCGATCATCCCGGCTGTGATCCGCTGGAACAGAAGCCTGGCGGACACCGTGATAGCGCTTACACAGGCAGGAGCGGATGCATCTGTCGAGAAGGAGCTGCTTGCTGAATCGACAGGCCTTCTTGCGGAAACAAAGGCTGGTCTTCAGAAACTGATCCAGATCACAGACGAGGCAGAGAAGAAGCCGGAGGGAAGAGAACGCGCTGTCTTCTATCACTATGATGTCACACCGGTCATGGCTGAACTCCGCGCTCCGGTTGACAGGCTGGAGATGATTGTCGACAAGGATATGTGGCCGATGCCGTCCTACGGTGACCTGATGTTCAGCGGAACCTGAGAGGGTTCTTTCTGACCCGGGTAATCGGATCTATATTTCTCACTGGAACCGTAACAGCTCCGGAAGTGTCACTTCCGGGGCTGTTTTATTTTGCAAACCTGTCTGATATAATGATGGGCAGATTGAATATCGGCAGGTGGCATCTGATACGCAGTCTGTATGGATGTGAAGACGGTACCCTGGAAAGGGATACAGACCAGCCTGAACGTATATGGTGCGGGAGAAAGGCCAGGGACAGGCAGAAGAGGTTTGCCGGACTGCCTGAGTATGGCAGCAGGAGAGGAAGGGCCGGGCTGCCGGGAAGGATTGATGAAAGATGACAGATGAAACGAAAGCATTCAGAAACCGCCTTGAGGAGCTGACGCGCGAGGCGAAGGAAAACGGAAACCGGATTTCCGTTCAGCAGGTGCGGGAGAAACTGAAGGACACAGGCCTCGATGAGACAAAGCTTCAGATGGTCTGCAGTTATCTCGATATGATGTCGGTCGAAGTCTACGACGAAGACATGCCGGAGGCAGCATCCGGGGCCGGTGATGAGCATGTCCGGAGTCTGGAGCACTATCTGGATGAGCTGGCAGACCTGCCTAAGATGGACGAGGTGGAGGAGCTGACGCTGTTTCACATGGCAGCTGAAGGACACGGGAAGCCAGAGCGAGACTGACCGAGCGGTATCTTCAGACAGTGTGTGACCTGGCTGGGGAGATTGAAGCGCGGGAGACAGGAAAGGACCCTGAGAACGGGCTGCCTGCGGGGGCGGAAAGGCTGAACCTGGAAGGAGAATTCACGGCGGAGGACCTGGTTCAGGAGGGGAATGTCGGCCTGTTGCTGGCACTGGGAAAACTGCAGCATCAGGAGAGCCTCGCGGCCTATCGGGCGGTGCTCCTGAATGAGGTGACAAGCTACCTGGAGGGCGTTGTCGAAGCGCAGAAGGCGGAAGGAAAGTCGGATCAGCGGATTCTGAATCGGATGAATCAGCTGGCAGACGCTTCTCATGACCTGGAGCAGGAGCTGGACAGAAAGCCGTCTCTCGAAGAGCTTTCAGCTTACCTGGATCTTCCGGCTGAGGAAATCCGCGATCTTCTCAGAGTCGGCGGTGAAAAGTTGAAGGCAGACGACCTCTGATCCGAAACCGGTGGACCTTCGGAAAATGTGAGATAGTCAGGTAGTGCAATATACACAAAAGACATTGATTTTCAATCGGAAAAAGTTTACACTATAGCTATCATGTGGTGAATGTGAATAGAGAATCAGTATAATCTGCTGAACATTTCTATACTTTTTCATGATAGGAGAAATCAATGATCTCTAATCAGATTCTGCAGTCTACACTGGACGGACTCAAACAGATCACACGGGTGGATATGTGCGTGGTGGACACGGAGGGTGTTATGCTTGCCTCCACCTTTGACGGGAAGGCGGACTTTCGGGATGCTGTTGTCAGCTTCGAAAATTCACCGGCTGAGAGTCAGGTCATCTCAAACTATCAATTCTTTAAGGTGCTTGATGAAGGTCATCTGGAGTATGTTCTGATTGCAAGCGGTAATTCTGACGATGTCTATACAACCGGGAAGCTGACAGCATTTCAGCTTCAGTGCCTTCTTGTTGCCTACAAGGAACGATTTGACAAGGATAACTTTATCAAGAATCTGCTCCTCGACAACCTGCTGCTTGTAGATATTTATAACAGGGCCAAGAAGCTTCATATTGATACAGAATCGAGACGGGTTGTCTATATCCTGGAGCCGGAGGGAGATGGAGAGACAGCAGGGCTGGAGGAAATCCGGGGATTGCTGGGCGCAAGGTCCGGGGATTTCATCACGGAAATTGACGAAAAGAGCATCATCATCGTGAAGGAGATTCTGCTCTCGGACGGCCCGAAGGAACTGAACGAATATGCCCTGGAGATGCTGGATGCTCTGCCGCAGGAGAGGCGCACATCGGCGGTTGTCGCCTATGGGACGGTTGTCGGGGAGCTGAAGGATGTGTCCAGATCCTATAAGGAAGCGCGCATGGCATTGAATGTCGGCAGAATTTTCTTTGAGGAGAAGCATGTCATAGCCTACAGCCGCCTGGGCATCGGCCGCCTGATCTATCAGCTTCCGATTCCTCTGTGCAAGATGTTCATCCGCGAAGTTTTTGATGGGAAGTCTCCGGATGAGTTTGATGAGGAGACCCTGACGACAATTAACAAGTTCTTTGAGAACAGCCTGAATGTGTCAGAGACCTCAAGACAGCTGTATATTCACAGAAACACGCTTGTATACCGCCTTGACAAGCTTCAGAAGCAGACAGGGCTTGACCTGCGTATATTCGATGATGCCATCACGCTGAAGATTGCCCTGATGGTTGTGAAGTATATGAAGCACATGGAAAAGAGCCCCGATTATTGAATCAGGGCTCCGGAGAAGTATGGCGGGCACGCTCTTCTTCAGGCCCGAATGATCCGATAAGGCAGGAGGCAGCGTAAGGCGCACCGTTTCGATGCGTCTTTTTTTCATGCACTCCACGCGGAGGGTGATGCCCTCCGGCGTCGTTACTTCATCCTTGGCACGGGGCAGACGGTCTCCAAGCTGCTGGATCAGATACCCGCCGATGGAATCATAATCTTCTGACTCAAGATCTGTTCCCAGGCGCTCGTTGAGATCATCCAGCTTGACACTGCCCTGGATCAGATAGGTATTCTGTCCGATCTTGCGGATCCAGTCCTGCTCATCCGCATCATATTCGTCCCGTATTTCCCCGACAAGCTCTTCGATGAGATCCTCGAATGTGATCATGCCCGAGGCGGCGCCGTACTCATCCAGGACAATGGCCAGGGAGTAGTTGCCTGCCTGCATCTCTTCCATAAGAGAGACGACCGACTTGGACTCAAAGGTAAAATATGGCTGATACATGATCATCGCCGGAGAGAAATCCCTCTTTTTCGAGTCCTCGAGAAAACAGAAGTCTTTGATGTTGATGATGCCGACAATGTGGTCACGGCCGTCCCTGTAGACCGGAAGGCGGGTAAAGCGCTCCCGCTGGAAGACCTGGGAAATGTGCTCGTAGCTGTCGTCCGCGCTCACGGCGATCATGTCTGCACGCGGGACCATGATGTCACCGGCGGTCTGATCCGTGAGGTCATAGACATTGTTGATCAGCGTCCGTTCCTCTCCTGTTGTCTCACCCTCCTCGTGACTGACATCAACCATTGTGCGGATTTCATCCTCCGTGATGGTTGAGTCTCCGCCGGTTCTGCTGACATGCAGGAGCTTCATGGCTCCGGAGGAGAGGAGATTTACAGCCCAGATCAGAGGCGTCAGGACAATCATCAGAAAATGAATGACCGGTGCGTATCTCAGCGACAGTTTTTCGGAGTTGACATTCGCCGCATTCTTCGGTGTGATTTCTCCGAATATCAGAATCAGAAGCGTCAGAATGCCTGTAGCCAGTCCGACGCTCCGGCTTCCGAAAAGACTGATCGCCAGCGTTGTGGAGAGTGAAGAGGCAGACAGGTTTACGACGTTGTTGCCGATCAGGATGCAGGACAGCATCTTTTCCTGGGCGTCAAGTACGCTGAGCACTGTGGCTGCGCGTTTGTTCCCGGAGTCGGATAGCGTCCGGATCCGGACACGGTTTACTGTTGTCAGAGCTGTCTCCGCAGAGGAGAAGAACCCGGACAAAAGAATCAGAATCAATAGCAGGACAATCTGAATGCCAGTATGTGCTGACAACAGACACCACTTCCTTTCAGGATAAAATGACAGGGCAGCCTGTCCGTCTGCTTCAGAGGGGTTGCCCTTGCCACAATTTTATGGTAATTTCATTGGAAATGCAACGAAAGGTGTTTTATTTTTCAAAAAAGTATGCTATGTTGGGCATATGGCAGAGGTGCCATCGACTCTAATCATTCAGAAATCGTCTTCTCTTAATTTCTGTTTTCAACAATCCAGACAATATGAAGGAAGTTTTATGACAAAAGATCAGTTGCAGCTGTTGTCTGTCGCCGTTCTCCGGGATATGGCGAAGAAAAGTGGTGTGAGAGCGTCTCGGCGCTGAGGAAGAGTGCGCTTATAGATGCTCTTTTGGAGAACCAGAAGAATAACAGTGAAAACAATTCCGGCCATGGCTCAGAACCATCCGGGACTCCCTCGAAGGATCATGAGAGACGGGAGAATCACGGAAGACAGAATCCGGACCGTGAGGAAAACCGGGCGCATGCCTCGGAAGCGAGCCGCGAGACAGCGAAGCTGGTTGACAGTGGATCCGGCCGCGGAGAAGAGCTGCAGGGCAGTACCGGGGACGCAGCGCGGCAGACCTCAGGCGTGAGTCGTGAGACAGGCCGGACGGACGAGACAGCTTCGGGACACAGAAACAAGGTCAGCACCAGACGCGAGGGCGGTCAGAGCAGCAGCACCGGCCGCGAGGGCGGTCAGAC
>ERZ791624.138-NODE-138-length-53682-cov-3.361441_pt1 | contig 53682 bp, 45 predicted proteins | sample MGYA00510058_ERZ791624 | MGnify/ENA primary metagenome ERZ791624 (study PRJEB30046, sample SAMN00715158) | human gut metagenome | study: EMG produced TPA metagenomics assembly of the A metagenome-wide association study of gut microbiota in type 2...
GGCGGCAGCACGCCCATCACCGTGCCCAGCACACAGCCTGCCAGTGCCCATGCCAAGTTCTGCACGGTACAGGCCAGCACCAGCCCCTGCCACAATGCCTGCATCACATCCATGGCAGCCACCCCGCTGGCAGGCTCACGCCCAGCACCCGTACAAACAGCACATACACCAGCGCCGCCAGCACCAGCCCCACCAGTACATCGGTCAGCACGCGCCTGCCGCGCAAGGGCAGATCAGGCTGTGCTGCGCGGCGCAGCCCCTGCAGAGCCAGCACGTAGCAAAGCGCTGCCGCCAGCACAAAACCGCTGTGGCGTATCAGCAGTGCACCCAGCAACATGCCTGCGCTCACCCACACCCAGGGTGTGATCTGCAGCTGCCCCTGCCCGGCAGACGCCGCCATGTTGCGCCAGCCCCCATGCCTTGCGTCCCACACCAGCCAGCCGCCACACAACAGCAATGCTGCAGCGCACAGCGTGGGCAGCAAAGCTGCACCACCATCGTTTTGCGCCGTCTGCGCAGGAATCCGCCATGCCCCCCATGCCAGCGCCAGTGCGGCCAGCACAATAGCGCCCCCCGCGCCCATCTGCCAGGCATGGCATGTCTGTCTTTCCATGGCTGTCTCGTTGTCTTGCTTGATGTTCTGTTCCGTCATCGCATGCTTTCCTGTGATTGCGTCACTGCGGCAGACAGGACACAGGCTGCCACCTGTGACCGTTGGTCATTCTGCGCAGGATCAAGGGCAGGCTGCCGCATCTTCCCGTTCATCGGTAGGGCTGCAGACAGTAAAAACCCGCAGCAGCATGCATATTCCTTCGCAGCAGAAGTTGCTACATCCGGGAAAATCACGGCCATGAGTGAAATTTCTTCCATGCGCCTGGACAAGTGGCTGTGGGCTGCACGCTTTTACAAGACGCGCAGTCTTGCGGTTGAACAAATCAGCAAGAACCGCGTGACCGTGAACGCCATGGCAGCCAAGGCTTCGCGTGAAATCCGTGTAGGCGACACCATTGCCCTGCGTCAGGGTGATGTACCCAAGACCGTCAAGGTACTGGGCCTGAGCAATATGCGCGGCCCAGCCCCCGTGGCTCAGCAGCTGTACGCCGAAACGCCGGAGAGCATGGCCGAGCGTGCACGCCTGGCCGAGCAGCGCCGCCTGGCCCCTGAGCCAGCCGCCAGCATTGCCACCCAGCACACTGGCCGCCCTACCAAACGCGACCGGCGCAGCATCGAGCGCGTACGCCAGGACTGGGGCGATCGCTGGAGCGCCAGCTGGGACGGCAATTGAGCCGCTGTCCAGACAAGGCCCAAAAACCATTCATCGGAACCTTTTGTCAAAACCTGCTCCAATCCCTTGCTATTGATTTGTGAACAACAGCCGCATAGGCTGCAAGGGATTTGCCGTGATTTCTCAGAAGTTTTCAGCACGCAGTGCACGTGCTGCCTTGGGTGCCCTTTTGGGCATCACCCTACTCAGCGCCTGCTTGGGCAACAGTTCGAGCTCTCAGGCCAGTACCCCCGCCACACCCGCAGCACGCGCTGCAACCAGTGACAGCTTCAAGAGCTGCCGCCAGTTCTTTGCCGCCGGCCAGCCGCCTATCATCCATACCCAATCCAAACTGCGTGACCTGTGCTATGACGCCTTTGCCATCATGCACAACGGCAATACACGCACGCCCATGTATGTGGCGCAGCGCATGAACCGCGCACTGGTAGCCGATGCGGACGAAAAGCGCACCAACAAGTTCTTTGCAGACGCCCGTCTGCCTCGTGCCGAGCGTGCAGAACTGAGCGACTACAGGAACTCCGGTTACTCACGTGGCCACATGGCACCTGCTGCAGACATGCCCACCGCACAGGCCATGGCACAGAGCTTTTCGCTGGCCAATATGGTGCCCCAGTCCATGAAGCAGAACAGCGGCCCCTGGGCACGCATTGAAAAAGACACGCGCAGCTACGCCAGCCGCGCCAAGGGCGATGTCTACATCATCACCGGCCCCGTGTTTGACCAAAAGCCCAGCACTGTGGGCGACAACAAGGTGGCTGTGCCCAGCTATCTGTACAAGCTGGTCTATGACGCCAGCACCAACCGCGCCTGGGCACACTGGCAGCCCAACCGCGACGATGCACGTGTGAGCAAGCCCATCAGCTATGCCGAGCTGGTCAAGCGCACCGGCATTGAATTTCTGCCCGGCGTCCAGCCCCATTAAATTTCAAGCAAAAATATCCGCTAGCGCTTATCTATCAAGCGCTGGCAGCTATGGGTTTTGAATCTACCTGCACTTGCACGCAGCGGCTGGCAGGCACATCCAGCCAGCGCGCAGCAGCGGCCTGCAGCGCACTGAGCTGCCCGGTGGTCATAAGCTGTATCTGCTGCGCCCCAGCCAGCGCCGCCGGGTCACGGTCTGCAGGCTCTGCACGCAGCGTCTGCGCCTTGTTCAGCAGGCGGCGCGTCTGGCGTGCAACGGCTGCGCCGGTATCAATCAGCTGCACATCCGGCCCCACCAGGGCGCGCAGCTGTGGCTTGGCAAACACATAGTGGGTGCAGCCCAGCACCAGCGTGTCCATCTCTCCAGTCTTCAAGCCAAATTGGCCTAAAGCGCTGATATAGCGGGCGCAAAGCGCTTGTACTTCCATAGCGCCATCTTCGGCCTGCGTACTCAGCTCAATCGCTCGTGCCAGGCCATCGCAGGCCTGTGCATGAAACTGCGTGTGCTGCCCATGCTCGTGCAGCAGCTTGTGAAAGCGGCGGCTTTCCACCGTGCCCCGTGTTGCCATCACCCCCACATGGTGCGTCTGGCTGGAAAGGGATGCGGGCTTGATAGCGGGCTCCACCCCGATCATGGGCAGATCCGGCAGGGCCGCACGCAGCGACTCCACCGCCGCAGCCGTGGCCGTATTGCAGGCAATCACCAGCGCCTTGATGCCATGCCGGGCACGCAGATGGTGGGCAATCGCATGCGTGCGCGCCTGCACAAAGGCATCGCCACGCTCGCCATAGGGCGCATGGCCGCTGTCTGCCAGATAGACAAAGTGCTCCTGCGGTAATTCATGGCGCAGCGCCTGCAGCACGCTCAGGCCACCAATACCGCTGTCAAAAACACCAATGGGCGCAGCTGCCAAGGTCATGATGTGAAAAAAGTCCGGAAGTCCACACAATAAGCCGCCAAGTATGCGCCTGCGCAGCCCATGGGCGAAGGCTGCAGACAACAAACCCCTGCAGGCCTGGGCCTTGCAGGGGCTCGTGACATACGCAAGCTCGCAGTCAACGCCGCGAACACCACCCTAGGGCATGGTTTCAAGATAGGTGGCCACCGCTGCAATGTCCTGGTCCGTCATGGCCTTGGTCACGAATGCCATGTTCGGGTCAGAGCGCACGGTGCTGCCATCGCGGTAGCGCTTGAGCGTCATGTCCACATAACCGTAATGCTGGCCAGCAATGCGCGGCAGGCGCTCATTGCCATGACCGTCGGCAGCGTGGCAGTTGATGCAGATGCGCCCATAGTAAGCCTTGCCTCGGGCGTACAGTTCCTGGTCTGCAGGCTGACGCACAGGCAGTTTTTCCTTCTCGTAGAACAGCACCATGCCCACCATCTCATCGCGGTTCATGGCCTTGAGAATACCTTCCATGAAAGCGTTCTTGCGCTCACCCTGCGAGAACTGGCGAATCTGTTCCACCAGATACGCCGGGTTCTGCCCCTCCAGATAAGGCACTTCCAGAAACTCGCGGCTTTTCTGTGGTCCGTGGCAGTTGGCACACACTGCTGCGACTTTCTTGCCGAGGCTGTACAGCCGCTGACCCAGTTCCGGGTTGCCCTGGGCCTCCTGCAAACGCGCCTGCAGCGCTGCCTGGGTGATAGGTTGCTTGGAGTTGCTGCCAGCCATGGACCATGGTGCAACCAGCGACAACGCGGCAATCAATGCGGTTTTCAGGCACAGATGCCGTGGAACACAAAAGCGCAAATGCATGGGTCGTTCAAAGCAAGAGGTGTAGGACAAAACCTCACCATTATCAATACATCTTCTTGCGATTCCAGCCCCTGTCTGCAGCTTCAACAAAGCTTGATCCAACAACTTGTCAAAGCGCAAAAAACACGCTCAATCAGCCTCGGACTAACCCTCAATACACGTATGCACCAATACGCTTTTACTTACGTTTGGTTTCAACTAGGGTTTCGCACGATCGTTCGTTTTTGAAAAGCGCCTGGCTGGTCCGCTCGACCAGCGCCGCATTGGAAGGTCATGGTGAACCGCCGCATGAAACACATCAGCGTGACAAAAAAACTCTGGCTCAGCGTAGTCTGCATCGTTCTGGGGGCCATCATCATCGTGGGCCATGCAGGCTATAACTCCGCCAGCCACCAGCAAAAGTTCAACCAGCAGGACAGCCTGCTGTCACAACGACTGGATCAGGCCGCACAGTGGAGCGCACTGGCCCAGGTCAACACCGTGCGCACACAGGCTGCACTGGCCAGCGGCAGCGCCGAGGATGCCCGTCGCTTTGAAGCTCAGATGGCACAGACCCAGTCCACGCTGCAGACGCTGATTCAGCAGCTCACCACCACCAGCCTCGACGCTGAGCAGCAGGCCACGGTGCAGCTGCTGGCCCAGCAGCGCCAGCAGCTGCAAAGCCTGGGTGCACAGGCGCTGCAACTGAAAGCGCAGGGGCACAGCCTGCAGCTGCAGGATCTGCGTCAGCGCTATGACCAGGCCGCACAGGCCTACATCCAGGCACTGCAGCAGTTTGTGAGTCAGCAGGCCGAGCAGCTGGCGCAGATGCGCTCTGACATGGGCGCCGCACGCCAGGGCGTAGTGCGTGCCGCTGCCATCAACATGGTGTTTCTGCTGCTGGGCATTGCCGTGGGTGCCTATCTGCTGATCAACAGCATCCGCCGCTCGCTGCAGCAGGCCAACCAGATGGCCGAACAGATTGCCAGTGGTGATCTGAACATCACGCACCAGAGCACACGGCGTGACGAATTCGGTCAGCTGCTGCAGTCGCTGCAGCACATGAGGCAGTCTCTGTCGCGCATGATCGAAGACGTGCGCCACAGCGGTGAAGCCATTCACCTGGCCAGCGATGAAATCGCCTCGGGCAACCAGGACCTTTCACAGCGCACTGAAATCACCTCCAGCCACCTGCAGCAGGCCGCAGCTGCCATGGTGCAGCTGACCCAGACCCTGCAGGACACTGCCCACAGCGCCCAGCAGGCGGCAGAGATGGCACAGCAGGCCTGCGGCGTAGCCCAGCATGGCGGCACCGTCGTGCATGACGTGGTCCAGACCATGACCGACATCCACCAGCGCAGCCAGAAGATTGCCGACATCATCGGCGTGATCGACGGCATTGCCTTCCAAACCAACATCCTGGCGCTGAACGCTGCCGTAGAGGCTGCGCGTGCAGGCGATCAGGGCCGTGGCTTTGCCGTGGTCGCTGCCGAAGTGCGCTCCCTGGCTCAGCGCAGTGCACAGGCCGCCAAGGAAATCAAGGCGCTGATTCAGGCCTCCGTAGACCGCATTGCCGATGGTGCACAGCTGGCGCAGGACGCAGGCAGCACCATGACCGAAGTGGTACAGGCCATCCAGCATGTCACCCAGGTCATGGAAAACATCAACCACCATGCGGCTGAACAGCGTGACGGCGTAGCGCAGGTCAATGAAGCCGTGGGCTCACTCGACCAGATGACACAGCAAAACGCCGCCCTGGTCGAAGAAAGCGCCGCGGCTGCCCACAGCCTGCGCGCCCAGTCGGAGCATCTGTGTGCACTGGTGCAGCGTTTCAAGGTGCAGCATGAAGCAGCGCAACCTACAGAGTCACTGCAACGCATACCAGCATCATTGGGCAGCGCGGGTCAGCCCACCCAGCAAGCCGCTGCGCTCACGGTCTGAGCGCCTGTCTGGTGCTCTACGGCATAAAAATTGCACCACAGCGGGGAATCACCATTCCCAAGCCCCGCCATGGATACTGCCCTGCACTTTCTGACCGCTGCACGCCAGTGTGAAATCAATGAACTGCAACAGCTGCTGCGCACCAGCAGCTTTGTTCGGACACTTGCCGAACTGATCCATGCCCTGCAAAAGGAAAGAGGCCTGTCCAGCATCTGGCTGGCCAGCCAAGGCAGTCGTGCTGCGCAATCCTTGCAGGCGCAGCGTATATCCAGCGATCAGGCCATTGCCACCGTGCGCGACATGCTGCATACGCTCGATGTCTCCAGTCTTTCGGGTGGGCAAGGTGCTCGCCTGTGCAGCGATATTGCCTATGTATTGCAAGGCATTGAGGCGCTGCCTGCGCTGCGCCAGCACGTCACGCAGCAGCGCCTGAGCGTCAACGACTCGACACAAGCCTATGCACGCCTGATTGCAGGCTTGCTGGCGGTCGTGTTTGAAGCCGCAGACAGCGCCACTTACCCCAGCATCTCTCGCCTGCTGGTGGCCATGTTCCACTTCATGCAGGGCAAGGAGCTGGCAGGTCAGGAGCGTGCCACCGGCGCAGCAGCCTTTAGCGCTGGGCGCAGCGACAGCGAGCGCCAGCAGCACTGGCTGCATTTGATTGAGTCGCAGGAACGCTGCTTTCAGGTGTTCGCGGAATGCGCGCCTGCCGATCTGATCCTTGAGTGGAATCAGCTCGTCGTCATGGGCCCTGACCAGATCACCATTGAACGTCTCAGACGGATTGGCTGTACAGCCATAGCCAGCGCGCCACTGCCACGTGATCTCAGCGAAGTGTGGTTTGAAGCATGCACCCACGTCATGGATGGCATGCACCAGATTGAATCGAAACTGGCTCAAACGCTGGTTCAGGAATGTACGGCCCACCTGCACAGTGCGCAGCAAGCGCTGAAGCAGCCAGCCCAGCTCACACAGCCGAGCACGGAAGATGTATGGCCTGAATTCTTTGCCCAAGCCTCCAGGCACTCATGGGATGCACAGCTCACAACCCAGTTCAAAGCCTCCGTGCTACAGGTCGTTCAGGAACAGTCACAACGCCTGCAGACCATGCGCACTGAGCTGGAAGCTGTCCGGCAGGCCCTAAATGAGCGCAAAGTCGTGGAACGCGCCAAGGGCATGCTGATGACGCAGCAAAACCTCAGCGAGAGCCAGGCCCACAAGCTGCTTCGCCAGACTGCGATGACACAGAACCGCCGCATTGTGGACGTCGCCCAGTCTGTACTGTCGATGGCTGAACTGCTGAATCTGCGCGAAACATAAACTGGCACGCTTCGTGCATACAGATGCAACGAATCCCGGCCAACGGCGGTCTGGAGACAGTACATCAAGGACAACGGCGTCCCATCCCCTGCTCTGGCAGGCCGGATCGGGACGCCGTTTGTTTTCTACCTCTTATGCGTTCTTAGTTCAGCCTCGAAGGAGCAGTACCATGGCACAACACCCCTCTGCCAACCCCATTGCGCAAACTGCGACCAATCCCTCCCGCCGCCGCTTTCTGAGCCAATCGTCCAGCATGGCTGCTGGCGCCCTGCTTTACACACAGCTGGGCCACCATGGTGCCTGGGCAGCAGGATCTGACGCCCCTGAAAAAAAGGAAGTCAAGATCGGATTCATTCCGCTGACAGACTGCGCCAGCGTCGTCATGGCCTCCGTGCTGGGCTTTGACCAGAAATACGGCGTCAAGATCATTCCCACCAAGGAAGCCAGCTGGGCCGGTGTGCGCGACAAACTCAGCAATGGCGATCTGGACATGGCCCATGTGCTCTATGGTCTGGTCTATGGCCTGCAGCTGGGCGTTGGCGGCGCGAAAAAGGACATGGCCGTTCTGATGACGCTCAACAACAATGGCCAGGCCATCAGCCTCTCCAAGAAACTGGCAGACAAAGGTGCTGTGGATGCCGCCAGCCTGGCCCAGCTCATGGCCAAGGAAAAGCGCGATTACACCTTTGCCCAGACCTTCCCCACCGGCACACACGCCATGTGGCTGTACTACTGGCTGGCCAGCGCAGGCATCAACCCGTTCAAAGATGCGAAGGTCATTACCGTCCCGCCTCCACAGATGGTGGCCAATATGCGCGTGGGCAACATGGATGGCTTCTGCGTGGGCGAACCCTGGAACCACCGCGCCATCATGGACAAGATTGGCATCACCGCAGGGACCTCTCAGGACATCTGGCAGGACCACCCAGAAAAGGTGCTGGGCACCACGGCCGACTTCGTCAAACAGAACCCCAACACCGCGCGCGCCGTGATGATGGCGATTCTCGAAGCCAGCCAGTGGATTGACGCCAGCCTGCAGAACAAGGTCAAGATGGCCGAAACCATTGCCGACAAGTCCTACGTCAACACCAACGTAGACGCCATCAACCAGCGCATTCTGGGTCGCTACCAGAACGGCCTGGGCAAGACCTGGGACGACGCCAACCACATGAAGTTCTTCAACGATGGCAGCGTGAACTTCCCCTATCTGTCGGATGGCATGTGGTTCCTCACCCAGCACAAGCGCTGGGGCTTGCTCAAGGAGCACCCTGACTATCTTGCCGTGGCCCAGCAGATCAACCAGATTGATCTGTACAAGCAGGCGGCCTCACAGCTGAACATTGCCGTGCCCAAGAACGTCATGCGCAGCAGCAAACTCATTGACGGCAAGGTCTGGGACGGCAGCAATCCCGCCCAGTACGCCGACAGCTTTGCCATCAAGGTTTAAGGAGCACTTCCATGGTCAGTGCCGTTTTCCACACCCCAGCGCCTGCTGCATCAAGCGCACCGCCTGCGAGCAGCGCCACCCCATCTACGCCCACGCCGGATCACAGCGCAAGCGCTGCAGCCCCCGCTACTGCGGCCAGCGCAACACATGCAAAAGCCCCTGTGGCACAGACGGCTCACAAACTCGCCGGCGCAGCTTTTCCGCCTTTGCTGGGTTTTGTGCTGCTGATTGGCATGTGGTCGCTGATTTCCAGCTCCACCGACGGAGCCATCCCTACCCCACAGGCGACCTGGCAGCAGGCCATCACGGTGTTCAGTGATCCGTTCTACCGCAATGGCCCTAATGACCAGGGCATCGGCTGGAATGTGCTGTCTTCACTGCAGCGTGTGGCCATGGGCTTTGGTCTGGCGGCACTGGTCGGCATTCCGCTGGGCTTTGTGATTGGGCGCTTTGCGTTTCTCTCGCGCATGTGCAACCCCATCATTGGCCTGCTGCGCCCTGTCTCCCCCCTGGCCTGGCTGCCCATCGGTCTGCTGGTCTTTCAGGGTGCCAACCCTGCCGCCATCTGGACCATCTTCATCTGCTCCATCTGGCCCATGGTCATCAACACGGCCGTTGGCGTACAGCGCGTACCGCAGGACTACATGAACGTAGCCCGAGTGCTCAACCTCTCCGAATGGAAGATCGCCACCACCATCCTGTTCCCAGCCGTGCTGCCCTATCTGCTGACCGGTGTGCGTCTGGCCGTGGGCACCGCCTGGCTGGTGATCGTGGCAGCCGAGATGCTGACTGGCGGCGTAGGCATTGGCTTCTGGGTCTGGGACGAATGGAACAACCTGAACGTGACCAACATCATCATCGCCATCTTTGTCATCGGCGTAGTCGGTCTGATGCTGGAGTGGGCGCTGGTCAAACTGGCGTCAGCCTTTACATATGAAGAGGTGAAGTCATGAGCGATAAATTCATCGAGATCCAGAACGTCGCACAGACCTTCCAGACCAGCAAGGGCCTGTTCCCTGCGCTGCGCGACATCAACCTCAGCATTACCAAGGGCGAGTTTGTCAGCCTCATCGGCCACTCGGGCTGCGGCAAGTCCACCCTGCTCAACCTGATTGCAGGCCTGACCACACCCACAGCAGGCGTGCTGCTGTGTGCCAATCGTGAAATCAAAGGCCCCGGCCCGGAACGCGCCGTGGTGTTCCAGAACCACTCGCTGCTGCCCTGGCTGACCTGCCACGCCAACGTCTATCTGGCTGTGGAGCGCGTGTTTGGCAAGCATGAAAGCAAGGCTCAGCTCAAGGCCCGCACCGATGCGGCCCTGGAACTGGTGGGCCTGAGCCATGCAGCCAGCAAACGCCCCGGTGAAATCTCCGGCGGCATGAAGCAGCGCGTAGGCATTGCCCGTGCGCTGTCCATGGAGCCACAGGTGCTGCTCATGGACGAACCCTTTGGTGCACTGGATGCCCTCACCCGCGCCAAGCTGCAGGACGAACTGCTGGAAATCGTGGCCCGCACGCAGAGCACTGTGGTCATGGTCACGCACGATGTGGATGAAGCCGTGCTGCTGTCCGACAAGATCGTGATGATGACCAACGGCCCTGCCGCCACCATTGGTGAAGTGCTGCCCGTCCCCCTGCCCCGTCCACGCGACCGCGTGGCCCTGGCTGAAGATGCGGAATACCAGCGCTGCCGCAAGGCAGTGATCGACTTTCTCTACACCCGCCAGAAGCACGTGGAAAAAGCGGCCTGATCACACAAAACCGCTACCAACCAGCCACCAGCCCTGTGCAGGTGGCTTTTTTCATGTGCGGCACATTTCGCCATGCACACCTTGGTGCACATGCACCATCAAAGTGCAGCAAGGCAGCGAGCGCTCCCAGCTGCAGGCATCCACAAGGGCCGCTCTGCCTGGCACAGCTTTTGCAACAAACAGCACGCAGCCAAAGCTGGCTGCAGGGTTGAGGTGCAACGACGGACCAGAACCCAAGACAAAGGCGTCTTTCCTCGCGGCCATGCTGCGCAGGGAATGGCGCCTTTTTTGTTTCCTAGTCCAACACACGCACGAGGGTCGTAATGAAAAAGTTCAAACTGGTCTTGGTTGGTAACGGCATGGCCGGAATCCGCACGCTCGAAGAGCTGCTCAAGATTGCCCCCGAGCACTATGAGATCACCGTCTTCGGTGCCGAACCCCACCCCAACTACAACCGCATCCTGCTCTCACCCGTACTGGCTGGAGAGCAGACGCTGGAAGAAATCGTACTCAACGACTGGAACTGGTACCACGACAACGGCATCACGCTGCATGCGGGCTACCAGGTCACGGAAATCAACCGCATCCAGCGCACAGTGACTGCCACAAACAAAGAAGGCCAGACCATCACGGCCGCTTACGACCGCCTGGTGCTGGCCACGGGATCGAACCCTTTCATACTGCCTGTGCCCGGCGCTGATCTGGATGGTGTTATCGGCTACCGCGACATTGCAGACACGCAGGCCATGATTGATGCTGCCGAGCGTTACACACAGGCTGTGGTCATCGGCGGCGGCCTGCTGGGCCTGGAAGCCGCCAACGGACTGAGCAAGCGCGGCATGCAGGTCTCGGTCGTGCATGTGAACGACTGGCTCATGGAACGCCAGTTGGACGACGTCGCCGGCAAGATGCTGCAGCAGTCTCTGCAAGCGCGTGGCCTGAACTTTCTGATGCAGGCCCACACGCAGGAACTGCTGGGTGATGCCAATGGCCGCGTACGCGCCGTGCGCTTCAAGGACGGCCGCGAAGTACCTGCCCAGCTGGTGGTCATGGCCGTAGGCATTCGCCCCAACACCGCACTGGCGCAAAGCGCCCACCTGCATGTGGACCGCGGCATTGTGGTCAGTGACACCATGCAGACCGTAACCGACCCGCGTATCTACGCCGTAGGGGAATGTGCCAACCACCGCGGTATTGCCTATGGCCTGGTTGCTCCCCTGTTCGAGCAGGCCAAGGTGCTGGCCAACCACCTGGCGGAGTGGGGCATTGCGCGCTACACGGGCTCGCTCACTTCCACCAAGCTCAAGGTCACAGGCATAGATCTGTTTTCTGCAGGCAACTTCCAGGGCGATGCAGATACCGAAACCATCGTGCTGCGTGACCCGTTTGCCCCCGGCGGCGGCATCTACAAAAAGCTGGTGCTCAAGGACAACAAGCTGGTGGGCGCCTGCCTGTATGGCGACACCGTCGATGGCAGCTGGTACTTCAAGCTGCTGCGGGAAGGCCGCTCGGTGGCAGACATCCGTGACCGCCTGATCTTTGGTGAATCCAATATCGGTGACAGCGGCCACCAGGGCCACAACAAGGCCTCCAGCATGCAGGACAGTGACGAGGTCTGCGGCTGCAATGGCGTCACCAAGGGCACTATCTGCAAGGCCATCAAGGAAAAAGGGCTGTTCACACTGGAAGACGTGCGCAAGCACACCAAGGCCAGTGCCAGCTGCGGCTCCTGCACGGGGCTGGTTGAACAAATCATCATGTTCACCGCCGGGGGCGACTACTCCGCAGCCCCCAAGACCAAGGCCATCTGCGGCTGCACCAGCCATGGACATCAGGCTGTGCGCGATGCCATTCGTGACCAGCACCTGCTGCGTATCAGCGATGTGTTTGCCGCGCTGGACTGGCAAACCCCCAACGGCTGCCCAACTTGCCGCCCCGCCATCAACTACTACCTGATCTCCACCTGGCCGAAAGAGGCCCAGGATGACCCGCAAAGCCGGCTGATCAACGAGCGCTCCCACGCCAACATCCAGAAAGACGGCACGTATAGCGTGATTCCTCGCATGTGGGCCGGAGAGACCAATGCCGACGAGCTACGCCGCATTGCAGACGTGGTGGACAAGTACCAGATTCCCACCGTTAAAGTCACAGGCGGCCAGCGCGTGGACCTGCTGGGCGTCAAAAAGGAAGATCTGGTGAATGTGTGGCGTGATCTGGGCATGCCCAGCGGCCACGGCTATGCCAAGGCGCTGCGCACCGTCAAGACCTGCGTGGGCAGCGAATGGTGCCGCATGGGCACGCAAGACAGCACCCAGATGGGCAAAGACCTGGAGCACGCCATGTGGCGCATGTATGCCCCGCACAAGGTCAAGTTCGCCGTCAGCGGCTGCCCGCGCAACTGTGCCGAGGCTGGTATCAAGGACGTGGGCATCATCGGCGTAGACAGCGGCTGGGAGATGGTCATTGGCGGCAATGGCGGTATCAAGACCGAGGTGGCCCAGTTCTTCACCAAGCTCAAGACCGCCGAGGAAGTGCTGGAGTACACGGGGGCCTTCATGCAGCTGTACCGCCTGGAAGGCTGGTATCTGGAGCGCACCGTGCACTTCCTGGAGCGCGTGGGCATGGACTATGTGAAGCAGCGCATTCTGGAAGACCACGCCGGACGCAAGGCACTGTGGGAGCAGCTGCAGTTTGCGCTCGATGGCGAGCCTGACCCCTGGTTTGAATTCAGCAAGGCCGCCGTCGATACGCGCCAGTTTGACCGCGTCATTCCCATCCAGGTGGCAGCACCTGCCCCCACCTCTGTGACTGCCTGAACCCGCTGCTTGAAAAGGAATTTCCCATGACAACCTGGCAACTGATTTGCGCTGTGGACGACATCCCCGTACTCGGTGCACGCCGTGTAGCACGTGCCCAAGGTCTTGACGTCGCGGTATTTCGCAACGCCAGCAACGAAGTCTTTGCACTGCTGGACCGCTGCCCGCACAAGGGCGGCCCACTCTCCCAGGGCCTGGTGTTTGGCCGCAGTGTGGCCTGCCCGCTGCACAACTGGACGATTGCACTCGACAACGGCCACGCGGCCGCACCTGACGAAGGCTGCACCCCCAGCTTTCAGGTCAAGGTAGAGGAAGGACAGGTCTATCTGGATGCCGAAGAACTCGCCACCGTTGCGCTGGACCTGACACGTCCCATCGCTGGCCCCGCCCAGCGCTGCTCCGGCCAGCGCTGCTCCAGCATGGCCTGACGGCATAGCACCACAAAGGATGCGCCCATGACCTCTACCACAACCCGTTCTACCTGCCCCTACTGCGGTGTCGGCTGCGGCGTGCTGATTGAAAGTGATGGGCAACGCATCACCGGTGTACGTGGCGACCCTGAGCACCCAGCCAACTACGGGCGTCTGTGCACCAAAGGCAGCACGCTGCACCTGAGCAGCGACCCTGTGCTGGCACAGCAGACGCGGCTGCTGCAGCCCATGCAGCGCCTGCAGCGTGGCGCTACACCTGAGCCCATCAGCTGGGACAGTGTCATCGAACTTGTTGCCACACGCATGGCCGACATCGTGCGCCAGCATGGTCCGGATGCGGTTGGCATCTACGGCAGCGGCCAGCTGCTGACCGAGGATTACTACGTGTTCAACAAGCTCACCAAAGGGCTGCTGGGCACCAACAATATCGATACCAACTCACGCCTGTGCATGAGCAGCGCTGTGGCGGGCTACAAGAGCACCCTGGGTGCGGATGCACCGCCTGCCTGCTACGAGGATGTGCAGCATGCGCAGTGCCTGTTCATCGTCGGCAGCAATGCTGCCTGGGCCCATCCCGTGCTGTTTCGCCGCATTGAAGATGCACGCGTGGCCAACCCGCAGCTCAAGATCATCGTCGCCGATCCGCGCCGCACTGAGACAGCGGAAATGGCCGACCTGTACCTGCCCCTGCAGCCCGGCACCGATGTGCTGCTGTTTCACGGCATGCTGCACATCATGCTCTGGGAAGGCTGGATAGACCACGACTACATCGCCCAGCACACCACCGGCTTCGCCGACCTGAAGCAGCTGGTTCGCGACGCCACGCCCGAGAAAGTGGCGCGCACCTGCGGCATTGCCCCAGCCGATCTGCACCAGGCCGCACGCTGGTTTGCACTCGGCGGTGATGCAGAGACCGCTGCGCAGCGGCAGCCCACCCTGAGTCTGTACTGCCACGGCCTGAACCAGAGCAGCCAGGGCACAGCCAAGAATGCGGCACTCATCAACCTGCACCTGGCCACGGGACAAATAGGCCGCGCCGGGGCCGGGCCGTTTTCGCTCACCGGCCAGCCCAATGCCATGGGCGGGCGTGAGGTAGGCGGAATGTCCAACCTGCTCAGCGCGCACCGCGACATGGGCAATCCTGCGCACCGCGCTGAAGTGGCTGCGCACTGGGGCGTGGACGAGGTGCCCGCCACACCCGGCAAGAGCGCTGTCGAAATGTTTGAAGCTGCAGCCCAGGGCCAGATCAAGCTGCTGTGGATTGTGTGCACCAACCCGGCCCACAGCATGCCTGACCAGCAACTGGTGCGCCGCGCCCTGGAAGCCGCCGAGCTGGTCATCGTGCAGGATGCTTTTGCCACCACCGCCACGGCAGGCTTTGCAGACCTACTGCTGCCTGCCACGACCTGGGGGGAAAAACTCGGCACCGTCACCAATAGCGAACGCTGTATCTCCCGCGTACGTGCTGCCCTGCCCCCGCTCGGTGAAGCACGCCACGACTGGCAGATTGCCGTGCAGATTGCCCAGCGCCTCGAAGCCTTGCTGCGCCCCGGCCAGCCCACGCTTTCCCCTATGACACAGAGCAGCCCGCTGCCAGTGCACAAGCCATCTGGGAAGAACACCGCGAAAGCACCCGTGGCCGTGATCTGGACATTACCGGCCTGTCCTGGGAACTGCTGGAACAGCGTGGCCCACAGCAATGGCCCTACCCCGCCGGGGCCACACAGGGACAGCCTCGTCTGTATGCCAACGGTATCTTTCCCACACCCGATGGCCGTGCGCGCTTTGCAGCCCAGGCTTACCAGCCCGTAGCAAAAGCCCGCAGCGCACACCACCCATTCAGCCTGACCACGGGCCGCCTGCGCGACCACTGGCATGGCATGAGCCGTACCGGCCAGGTGGCACGCCTGTTTGCCCATGTGCCTGAGCCACAGCTGCACATGCACCCGCAGGACATGGAACGCCGCCGTCTGCAGACAGGCCAGCTGGTACGCATCGAAAGCCGCTATGGCACGCTGATTGCCCCCGTGCAGGCCGATGCCACACTGGGCCTGTCCCAGCTCTACCTGCCCATGCACTGGGGCAGCGAATATCTGAGTGGTCATGACGCACAGGGGCAGCCTGTTGCTGGCGTCAATCAGCTGACCACCCCTGTGTTCTGCGCCCAGTCCAAACAGCCTGAACTCAAACATGTCCCTGTGCGCGTGGACGCGCTCACTCTGCCCTGGCAAATGGTGGCTGCGGCGTGGCTGCCTGCCGATGAAGTGCTGGCCGTGCGCCAGCAACTGGCCGCACTGATGCCCGCTTTTGCCTTTGCCTGCTGCGTGCCTTTTGGCAGTGCAGGCACTTTGCAGGACGCAGCCGCAGCGCGCAGCGGTGTGCTGCTGCGTGCAGCCAGCGACCGTGCACCAGATGCCGCGCTGCTGCAGCGGATGGCACACCTGCTGCATCTGGAAGGCGACAACCTGCTGCACTATGCAGACCCACACCGCAGCCACAGCCGCACACTGCTGCTGCGCCGTGGCGAGCAGGCCGCCATCCATCTGGAGGCCATGCTGCTGTGCGGGGATGCCAGCGCTGCCACCTCCTTGCTGCCACTGCTGCAGGCCCAGCAAGCCCTGCCCTTCACCAGCCAGCAACTGCTGCACCCCGATATGCAGGCAGCGCCTGCAGCAGTTGCACGCCAGGTGGTCTGCAGCTGCTGGGGGGTGGATGCCACAGCCATCCGTGCGCAGCTCTCTGTCTGCCATGGCAGCGACACCGACCGCCTGCACCAGCTGCAAGACCAGCTACGCTGCGGCACGCAATGTGGCTCCTGCCTGCCCACATTGCGCCAGCTGGTGCAGCAGACACCGGCGGCAGTGCGAGTACCTGAGACAGCACCACTTTGAGCAAGGAAACACCATGACGCACGCATTGCTCCCCCCGTCTGCTGGCAGCTGCACCTTGGTTGGTGCAGGCCCTGGCGACCCTGAACTGCTCACCATCAAGGCGCTCAAGGCCATTCAGCGCGCCACCGTGCTGCTGGTCGATGACCTGGTCTCTCCCGCCATCGTGGCACTGGCCGATCCCGGCACCCGCATCATCCATGTCGGCAAGCGCGGCGGCTGCCAGAGCACGTCGCAGGCCTTTATCGAAAAACTCATGCTGCAAGCCGTCAGAGAGGGAGAGCATATCGTCCGCCTCAAAGGGGACGACCCTTTTATCTTTGGCCGTGGAGGGGAAGAAGTCGAGCACCTGCGTGCAGCCGGGGTGCAAGTCGAAGTCATCAACGGCATCACTGCAGGGCTGGCTGGGCTGACCAGCCTGGGTGCACCACTCACCCACCGTGACCGCGCCCATGGCGTGCTCTTTATCACCGGCCATCCCAAACCTGGGGGAGCGTCGCCCGACTGGCAGCAGATTGCGGCAACAGCACAGGCCGCCAAACTCACGCTGGTGATCTACATGGGCGTCGCAGTGGCTGCGCAGATTGCCCAGGAGCTACAGGCCGGAGGTCTTGCGCACAGCACGCCCGCAGCCATCATTCAGCACGCCAGCCTGCCCCAGCAGCGCCACGCCATCACCACACTGCAGGCACTGGCACAGACCATGGCAGATCACCAGCTCGGCAGCCCCAGCATTCTGGTGATTGGCGATGTGGTGCGTGGCGTGGCCAGCGTGCAGCACAGTGCGCTGAACGGAGCAGACGCCTTGCGTGCTGTGGGGTGAGCGCAGTTTTTTATTTTGATAGCTGCCAGCGCTTATATATCAAGCGCTGGCAGCCATTTTTATGCTCAAAGTTTCAGCAACCCTCAGCGACCGCCGGTGATGTAATGCTCCAGCTGCTCAATCACAAACTGCTGCTGGGAGATGATGCTTTTGACCAGATCACCAATCGAGATCAGCCCCAGCAGCTTGCCGTCATCCACCACCGGCAGGTGGCGCAGGCGCTTGCGGGTCATCAGCTCCATGCATTCCTCGCTGGTCTGGCTGGGCTGCACAAACAGCACGGCTCGCGTCATCACATCGCGCACCGGGGTGTCCACGGAAGCCCGGCCCATCAGGGCAATCTTGCGGGCATAGTCGCGCTCCGTGAAGATGCCGACGATGGACTCGCCCTCCATCACCAGCAGCGCGCCGATGTCCTTGTCGGACATCAGGCGCAAGGCGTCATACACCGTGGCCGTGGGTGCAATGCGGATCACCGTGGACACAGCTTTGGACTTCAGAATCTCAGCAACAGTGGTCATGGCCAGCTCCAATCCATACAGGAGCTGCCATTCAAGCCCATCTGCTGGCGTGCAACAAGCGGGCTTGCACGCACTGCGGCAGTCAGTCGCTGACTGATTCGGCAGCTGCCTTCGCTGCAGACTTGGGCAGGATCAGGTTCAGCACCATGGCGGCCATGGCACCCAGTGTCACAGCAGAGCCCATCAGGTACTGCAGCATGGAGGGCAAAGTCTTCACCCAGGCCTCAGGGGCCAGCGTGGCAAAGAACGAAAAGATGATGGGAATGCCTACCACCAGCATGGCACGCTCCGTGAGCTGCACATGGCGCAGGATGCGAATGCCTGCCATGGCAATGGTGATACAGACCACAGCAAACACGCCACCAATCACCGGCGAGGGAATGGCTGCAATCAGGGCCGAAAACTTACCCAGAAAGCCCATGGCGGCCATCAGCACACCCGCTGTAATAAACACCATGCGGCTGGCCACGCCTGTGATGGAGATCATGCCTGCATTCGTTGAGTAGCCCGTCACGGGTGTGGCCCCCACCAGCGCAGCCAGACCGCAGCTCAGGCCCTCGCCCACTGCACCCCGGTCAATATTGCGGTCACTCAGGGGCTGCTCAATCACGGCAGAAACCGCAAACCAGGTGCCCGTAGTCTCGGCAATCACCACCATGTAGATCACGACAAAGGTGGCAATCGCTGGCAGGGAAAACGTCAGGCTATAGTCCACAAACGCCAGATTGGGCAGAGTCAGCCAGGGTGCATCCGCAATGCTTTGCCAGCTGAACAGCCCCAGACCCCAGGCCAGCAAAGTGCCGCCTGCCAACGCAATGACCACGGAAGACAGGCGCATCCACAAGCCAAAGCGATTTTGAAACCGCAGGCCCAGCATCATGGCAATCACCAGGAGCGTGGCAGACGCCGCGCCCAGCCCGATGGACTGGTCCAGATTCATGCTGCCATGCACCGTAAAGATATTGGCTTTGAGCGCAATCGGCAGCAGCGACAGGCCCACAATCAGGATGATGGTGCCACCCACAATCGGCGGAACCAGCCAGCGCACCACGCGGTGAAACACGCCCAGCGCCCCCAGTGCAATCACCACCAGCGCGCCCGGTATCAGCGCACCAAACACCGTGCTCAAACCGGCATAGCCACCGCCTGCACCCACAGCCACCGCCAGCACTGCACCCAGCGGAATATACGAAGGCCCTTGCGCCACGGGCATCTTCATGCACAGCGCCGTCTGGATGATGGTGGCCAGGCCTGCAGCCAGAAAGGTGGACTGGATCAGCGCTGCGGCCTCGCCATGCGACAGCGCCAGCGCTGCCCCAATGATGAAAGGCACCACATACACATCCATGGCCATGACGTGCTGCAGACCCAGCAGCAGCGCCTTCGGCGAGGAAACTTTGTCTTCAGGGCGGGCGATCAACTGCCCTTCGTAGCGTTCTTCGGTGGCACTCATGCGGCTTTGCAAGCGCTTGCTTTCTGGGCAAGCCTGATTGGATATATGAAGTGCCATATAGGCACTATGCAAAGCGGCGTATTGTCTGAGGATTACCCCGCTGGCCCGCTTTCCTCTGAGTGATGGCTCATCACCATTGAGGGATGTTGCAAGGCAGCACTGCCAAATCCCGCATAAACCGCTAGCACCCCCATCTCCACCCATGAGGGCAATCAGTACAGCGCTGCCCTTACGGCAAGTGGCTGCCGCGCCAGTGCATGGACAGCTGCACCTGGCCCGTGGCTTCATCCACGCTTTCTGCCCCATCGACCCAGCCATGGGCGCGGTAGAACGCCCGGCTGGCATGGTTGTCACGGTAGACCTGCAGCTCCAGCTGCGGGCGCTGGGCTTTGGCGTGCTGCATGAGGGCTGCACCCACGCCCTGCCCCTGCTGCTGCGGGGCCACAAAAATCGCGGCCAGCTGGTCTTCCACCAGTGCGTAAAAGCCCAGCACCTGCCCTGCATCCTCATAGACCCAGACCTGTGCAAACGGCAGATACACCGTGCGCATGGCTGGCAGCTGCTCCTGCCAGAACTGCGCAGGCACAAAGTCATGGGCGCGCACGGAGGCATCCAGCCAGATGCGCAGCACGGCTTCCATGTCTGAAGCGGTAAAAGGGCGAATCATGCGGATGGCACTCCCAGAACACGCACAGAGTGGCAATCACACGCCACCCTTAAAACCTATAAATTCATAGCTACCAGTGCTTGCTACATAAGCGCTAGAGGCCAATTTTGCTTAAATTTTCTGAAACACCAGCGTGCGGTTGTTCGCGGGCATGGCATGGTCGACCTGCAGCTGCAAGCCATGCTGCGCAGCCAGCGCCAGCACGGCTTCAAAGTCCCGAATGCCACTGGCCGCATCACGACCCTTGAGCCAGGCGTCAAAAGCGCAGTTGCTGTCACTGGTAAACCTGCCGCCATAGTTGAACGGACCATACACCGCAAACACACCGCCCGCAGGCAGGTGCTGGTCCAGCAGCGCAAACAGCTGCTCCACCAGCGGCCAGGCCACGATATGCAAGGTATTGCTGGTAAAGACCGCATCAAACGCGCCGCCCTCGGTCTGCGGCCAGCTGCTGCCAGACAGATCGAAAGCCACTGGCAAACGCAGATTGGGCGCAGGAAAGTCTGCATGCCAGGCCGCAATGCCTGCATGCAGCGCGGGCAGCTCACTGGTCTGCCAGACCAGATGCGGCAGGTGCGGTGCAAAGTACACGCTGTGCTGGCCCGTGCCGGAGCCAATTTCTAAAACATGCGTGCGGTCTGCAAACGCGGTTTGCAGTACTTCAAGAATGGGGGCCTGATTGTTTTCGCAGGACTGGGTAAAGGGACGTGTCATAGCTGCCATGATGGCACGTCTGCACGCCCTTGGCTGCTTGACTCAGGCTGAGAGCACATCAGGCAGCCAGGCACCGCTTTGTGCCTGAACTGCAATCGGCCGCGCCGGGAGAAGTCACAGGCCGTACAAACCGGCTGGAGACTCCATCGGCTGAGCCGCGACGTATCACTGCTGGTGCAGACCGCTCTTAGCCGCCGCGCACCATGGACATGATCTTGGCCGTATTCAGGCCGCGCGCTGTCTCCTGCATCTGCGGCAAATACTGCGACTGCAGCTGGCGGCCGTCCTGCATCACATGCTGGTAGGCGGCCTTGAGCATGTCCGTCGTCAACTGGCGACCACTTGCGTAGTACTGGTTGGCCACATGCCCCAGGGCATAGGTGCTGGCAAAGCTCATGCCGCTGCTGACGGCCTGCTTGCCCAGCCCACCCAGCAATCCACCGCCGACCTTGCCCAGCAGACCACCCAGCAGCTTGCGCCCGGCCTGCTCCAGATACTGCGAAGTCAATCCCACGCCCAGCGTTGCCAGAAAGTCTTTGATATGGCCGCTGTCCAGCTGATAACCATAGCTCTGGCCGATCTGATAGACCAGTCGCATCTGCAGCGGAATGATGGCCAGTGTGGACAGATTCTCTGGCAGCAGCTCAATGGCACCGTTAAGAATCGAGGCTTTCAAAATCTTGCTGTCCATTTCTTCCACAGACAAGGTACTGGGGCGGCGCTGCGCGGCATTCTGGGGCAAGGCATCGACTGCCGCAGGGTGTGGAGCGGCCACGCTGGCAGGCAGCTGCACCACGGCTTCTGGCGCAGCCGCCACTTGCACTGGCGCATCTGCCACGGCATGGGCCTGGGCATCAAACTGACCATAGGTACTGGCCAGTGCAGCTGCTGCACCAGCTGCTGTGCCAGCCACTGCACCAGTTACAGCGCCGGTAGCAGCGGTACCCTGACCGAGCGCCTGACGCAGCTGGGCCAGAAAGGCATCTTCCTTCACGCTGGTGTGGCCGTCCGCATCACATACGCATACGGCCATTTCATACGCCAGCTGGCGTGCTTCACTGCTTACCAGTCGGGCCACAGCAGACTCCAGGTTCACGCGACGCAGCAGCACGTCCTGATACAGACCCGGCAAATTGATGGCCTGGTCACCCGCCAGCCCTTCGGCGACCTGACGGATCTGCTCACGCTCACGGTCATGCTTTTCGCCATCGGCAAACGAGGCCAAAAGGCACACAGTCAAAATAGCGCGAATTTCGTCGTGGGTCATGCAAAAAGCTCCAGGCAAAGATCAAGACAGTGTCTGAGTGTGCCAGCCCTGAGAAGGTTCCCCTTGCCTACTTCTTGAACCACGCCATCGCCTGCGGCGTGAACGTCAAGGCACAAGCCACGACTGGCAGCGCCAGCTGCAGCACATACAGCACCAGATGCAGGCCACCTTCGGGCATTTCAGGCTTGTAGATGGGGAATAAGACCAGCGATGCCCCCACCGCCAGTGCCAGCAAGCAGCGCATGACATTGCTGCCGCGATACAGGCTGTACGCCACCACGGAAAAGCCCACAATGCAGAACGCCCAGATCGCCATGCCCACTGCTGAGGAAGGCAGGCCACTGCCATAAAGGGCCAGCCTGAGCAGGGACAAGACGCCGTAAACGGCAATCAGGGTGGCGGCGATGGTCACAGATAAAGGTGTTGGAGTGCGATGCATGCTGCAACTATGCCAGTGCCTGGGCGGTGCGCTACACATATCCAGCGCTACCGGGACATGGGCTGCTGCGGATGGTCAGCCGCCAGCCGCCAGCGCAGGAGTGCCAGGCCCGTCTGCGCATGAAGCTTCTTGCACATCAGCACAAAACCCTGCCTGGCGTAGAACGCGCGGCCGATAAGGTTGCGCTCAAACACCTCCACCTCCAGCGCTCCTTGCAAGGACTGCGCCACCGCAGAAGCTGCAGCCCACACTTTCAGAACACTCTCACAGTCTGTTGAGTGGTACTGGCGGATCATGGGTGTTGGCGGAAGTTGGGGGGGGTGACAGACCCGCTAAATCGGCCTCCGAAGGCAGGGCAGCTTGAGTGCCAAGTAGAGTTTTTTGTCAATAAAGGCATCCGTTGCCTTTGCAAGGTCTTTGATAAATCTAATAACTCTTTCTAGGGAACCTCTGCATAACTCGATTTCAAGCGTGATAGTGCTTGAACGAGTGTGATGTTTCCTTGCCCCTGGCACTCAAGATGCCCGCAGTTCGCGGCCACATGCTTGAGGCGTGGCATGGAAGTTCCATATCGAGGCCGGACGGTGTATCGGTGAACCGTCCTTCGTGACGTACAGGCAACGAACCGCCAGCGTCGAGGAAGGCACGCTTTCGCACAACCTGCCGCAGCAAGCCGGGGCGTAGGCCCACAAGTCCCGACCATTGCAGCGAGGCGCGGCCTTCACCGCAAGCGGAGCGCAGCCCGAAAGCCCGGCGGCGTTTTGCGCCGACACGCAAAGAACAAGAACTGGTCAGACGATACCGTTGGCCTTCTTCCATTTGCGCAGCCGCACCCGCGCATTGGCATAGGGTGATGATGTATTGAACTGGATCATCCGACCTTTGGTGTATTTCTCATACCAAGGCGTGCCATACAGCGAGGCATCGGTTTCCTGCTCTACCAAGGCCATGATGCGCCCATTCACATCCGAGAACTGCCGCAACAAATCGGCATAGGCAACACCAGCATGGTCGGCATAAAACTTCTGCGCCAGCCTGCCCAGTTCGTTCCACTTGTAGCCAGTCTCAGGGAAATCGACCGGCAATCCCTTGGCTTTGCCATCGCACCATTTCAGCACCAGCAGATTCCAACCAATCAAATAGGCCACCAGATCGGACACGCTCATCTGCGTGCCTTGTGCATGCCCCTCCAATGTTGCCTCTTGGGTGCATTCAGGAGGCACGCTGGCAAGGTCAGCAGTCAACTTCTGGTAGGTCGTGCGAATTGCATCCAGCAATTCCTGTTTGTTTTGCGGCACCGCCACACCGATCCCCTATAACGCTTCGGCGAAATTTCCGATTGAAAGCTGCATTTTCGCGCTGTGACGGCCTTGTGGCCAGTCGTGAAAGTCCGCCCGAGGTACTTGGGCGTCGCCACGTCGCCTGACCGAAGGTGGCGGCGTGGCGGTTTAGGGCTGTGGATGTCCAACCGAGCGCGGCCACTGCCGCGACCGGATTTTTGACCACCGGCCCCAAGGCGGAACGGCTGGGGGCCGGTGCTGATCGGGCAGCAAAGCTGCCTTGGCCGAAACCAAGGCGCTTGCTTCATCAGGTGGGAAGATTACGCGGCAATTGCCTCGGTCTGCGGTTGTTCATCCTTCACGGCGGTGGCTTCCTCCGGCACTTCGGCTTCCTTGTCTGCCGCCACATTTTGCGCGTCCTGCTGCGTGGCTTCGGCGGCGAAGATGGCAGGCATCCAGCCGGTGCCATCGGCCAGCCGTTCGGCTTCGCTGGCAATGTCGCCTTTTTTCAGCTTCGCCAGCCGGGTGACGTGCTCCGGTGCGAATTCGCCCACGGCTTCCAGAATCGCGGCCTTCGGCACATGCTGGAAATAGCCTTCGGCGGTCGGTTGCCACCATGCCGCCATGTCCAGCGTCACGGCCTGCGCCAGTTCGGCACCCGGCTGGTGCTGCGTGGCGCGGAGCGTCACCACATCGACCGTGGATGCCACGCATACGGCCAGCAGGCGCACCAGTTCATCCTGCGACTTCGCCAGCAGTGCGGCGAACAGTTCGGCGCTGTCCTCCGGCAAGGCTTCACCCGCTACCTGTTGCAGTTCGCGCAGTGCCACGGCGGCGGGCGATTCCGGCCAGTCCGGGGCCATGCCTTCCAGCCGATCTTGCTGGGTCAGCTTCACGCCCAGCGGCAGGTCGTGGCCGTAGTAGCTGCCGTGCAAGACGGTCTGCACCATGCCATGCACCAGTGCGGCCAGCGCCACCTGCGGATGCCGGGCCACTTCGATTTGCAGCGCGGCGGTACGGTGGGCGCTCAAGCGTTGCGCCAGCCGGTCGGACATGGCGGCGGTCTTGGGGGCGTTGTCCGCTTCCTCTCCTTCGTCGTCGTTGTCGGCTTCGCTGCCGAAACCTTGCCGCAGCCGTTCCAGCGTGCGCAGTGCCTTGGCCTCGGCTTCGCGCAGCAGCCCGCGATGAATCACGGCCTCGCCGTTGCGGTCGACGGTGACGATGGCACCGGCGGCAGCTTTGACGGCTTCCCCGTAGTCCTGCAAGCTATCTTCCAGCGCCTGCAACTGTTCACCCAGGTGTTCGCCTTCCTCCTGCAAGGCGTCGGCCTTTTCTTCATCGTCGGCGTCCAGGGCGGCATCCACGGCCTCGGCCAGCGCCTGCATCTTGGTTTGCAGCTGCTCGATGCATTGGGCTTCGCGCTTGTTCGGGCTGCGGCGCTGTCTCGGGGCGCGCTGGAAGGCTTGCAGGTCGGCATGGGTCGTACCGGGGGTGGCATCCACCCATGCCCAGCCTTCGGCCTTCACCTCGGCGGCAAGGCTGGCCAGCTTATCCTGCGCCAGTCGTTCCAGCAGCGTGGCATCGGTCAGATACACGCCGCTATCGGCTTCCGCGAACAGATCGCGGCGGGTGCCACCTCCTGCGGCCTCGTAAGCATCCAGCCCAACGAAGCGCACCAGCGGATGCCGGTGGGCATCAATCTCACGCTCGGTCAGGCGGTCGCGCAGGTTATACGGGCTGCGCTGCCATGTCGGCGCATCGTAGAACGCGGCTTCTTGTGCAGCGTGGTCGTCGGTGATGGCAAGGGCCATCAACTGGTCAAGGCTCACGGCCTCGGCCCGGTAGTCGGCCAGCAGGCGCTGCGACACGTTGGCGAGTTTCAGGCGGCGCTGCACCACCAACGGCGTGACGCTGAAATCTGCGGCAATGTCTTCAATGGGTCGGCCTTCGGCCACCAGTGCGGCAAATGCCTCGAACTGGTCGGCGGGGTGCATGGCTTCGCGCTGTACGTTCTCGGTCAGGCTGGCGGTGCGGGCGGTGCCACCGGCCACCAGCAGGCAAGGCACGTCCCATTCCTTGCTGATGCGGTGCTTTTTCGCCAGCAGTTTGAGGGCGGCAAGGCGACGGCCACCGGCCACGACTTCGTAACGCTCGCCGTCAGCGGTCGCGGTCACGATCAGGTTTTGCAGCAGGCCGACACGCTGGATGCTGGCGGCGAGTTCAGGAATCGACATGCGCGGGGTCTTGCGCACGTTGCGGCCCGTGGGGCGCGATACCAGCCGCGACAGCGGCACCAGAATCAGATTCTTGCTCGGATCGGCGGCTTCCAGCAGCACGGCAGGCGCGGCGCTGGCGTGGATGGCTTGGGCTTCGGTGTGGTTGATGGCGTTCATGGTGAAAACTCCTTGCGATGATGGAATACAGCAGCGAATGACGCGGCAAGGGTTGCTGCCTGCCCCTGCCGCACAGGGGAATCAGGCTTTCAACTGGCGCAGGCCATCAGCCAGCAGCCACAGGGCGCGATTGAGGCGCACATCGGAATCAATGCCCTGCACCGGGCGGGTCTGCTGGCGGCGTCCGTTGGCGCTGCGTCCAGACAATCCGCCTTTGGTCAGGTTTTCCTGGGTGCGGTTGAACACGCTCCACAAGTCCGGGCGGCGGTCGTCGAACCTACGCGGCATCAGGATTTGCGATTCGGTGATGGGTGCGGGCTTGTCCGGGTCGTCGTACTTGAGCGACAGCGCGGCGCGGGCGAACACTTCGGCCTCGGAGTCATGGAGCGTGATGGCCTGCATGGATTCGCGGTTTTCCTTCACCCGCTCGAAGCCGCTCAACACTTCGTAAGCGCCTTCGATGACGGAACCGGCCACGTCACCTTTATGCGGCACGCGCACATCGGCCACGGTATCGCCGCACACCAGCCCATTGCTGCACACGAAACGGAACATCCCTGCCAGCATCTGGTAGCTGCTGGTGCCATCGTGCGAATTCAGCAGGATGATTTCGTTGGCTTCGCCTCGGGCGTTGCAACGGGCAGATTTCGGAGCGGCGGGCGGCGAACTCGAACTGCAGGCGGATCGCCAAGGGGATGACATAGTTCTCCAGTCCCTCGGCTTCCAGACGCTCCAGGTGACGGAAGATCCGCACCAGTTCATCGTCCACGATGAGGCGGGTTTCCTTGCCGGGTGGGTACATCGGGACGTGGCGGCACGGATTCGTGCCGTCCGGGCGCAGTCCCCACACTTCGGCCAGGTTGAACATCTTGCGCAAGACGCCGAAGCTCTTGTTCGCCTCAGTCGGCTTGTAGGCCAGTTTCTTCATCAGCGCAGCCACGTCTGGGCGCTTCACGTCCTGCACCTTCATCCGGCCCATGATCGGGATGATGCAACGGTCAATCACGCCCTGATAGCCGCGCTGGGTGCTGGGCTTGTTGCGCTGCTTGGAGTAGTCCTCCATGAAGGTGTGGCAAAACTCCTTCATGGTCGGTGCCTTGCGGGCGGCGTTCTTGGCTGCGCTGGGGTCGCCACCCTTGCGCACCTCTGCCAGCCACTCCTGCGCCATCGTGCGTGCCTGATCGACCGTCAGTTCCCCGTACTGGCCCAGGGCAGGCTTGCGGCGCTCGCCGGCATTCGTGCGGTACTGGAGCATGAACACCTTGCGGCCCGCCGGGGTGATCTTGCACAGGAAGCCAGGCACCACTGGTATCCCGCAGTTCGATGGCCTTGGCTTGGGGTTGTGCCGCATCGACTGCGGACTTGGTGAGCTTGATCTTCGCCATGATGACTCCTCGGAAAGCCCGGTTTCCAAGAGCCGCATGGGAGCCACGCGAGGGGGAAGCTGGGTCAAGTTTCGGAAAGCACCGGCATATATTGAACTCGCCTAAGTGATTGATAAACCTGCTGTATCGAGCCTTGGCGTAGTCCAGCGAAATGCGGTACTGGAGTCATCGTGAAACAAAAAAACCGCCCGAAGGCGGTTTGGGTCTTTCAGGGCCGAAGCGCTGGTGCTTCAGGCACCTGCAACGGTGATACCCTTGAATTCACCGGTAGCAATCTTTTCCTTCCAGATGGCAGGGCCGGTGATGTGGGCGCTGGTGCCGCCGGCGTCCACGGCCACGGTGACGGGCATGTCCACCACGTCAAATTCGTAGATGGCTTCCATGCCCAGGTCTTCAAAGCCGACCACCTTGGAATGCTTGATGGCCTTGGAGACCAGATAGGCTGCACCGCCCACGGCCATCAGGTAGGCCGACTGGTGCTTCTTGATGCTATCGATGGCCACAGGGCCGCGCTCGGCCTTGCCGACCATGGCGATCAGGCCGGTCTTTTCCAGCATCATGTCGGTGAACTTGTCCATGCGGGTGGCAGTGGTGGGGCCTGCGGGGCCGACCACTTCGTCACCCACGGGGTCCACGGGGCCAACGTAGTAGATCACGCGATTGGTGAAGTCCACGGGCAGTGGCTCGCCCTTGGCCAGCATGTCCTGAATGCGCTTGTGGGCAGCGTCACGGCCGGTGAGCATCTTGCCGTTGAGCAGCAGGGTGTCGCCGGGCTTCCAGGAAGCCACTTCTTCCTTGGTCAGGGTGTTCAGGTCTACGCGCTTGGACTTGTTGTAGTCAGGCGCCCAGTCCAGCTTGGGCCAGGTGTCCATGGAGGGTGGATCCAGGTACACGGGGCCGGAGCCGTCCAGCACAAAGTGGGCGTGGCGGGTAGCTGCGCAGTTGGGGATCATGGCCACGGGCTTGGAGGCCGCGTGTGTGGGGTACATGTTGATCTTCACGTCCAGCACGGTGGTCAGGCCGCCCAGGCCCTGCGCACCAATACCCAGTGCGTTGATTTTTTCGTACAGCTCCAGACGCAGCTTTTCCACGTCGTCCAGCTCAGCGCCGGAGGCTGCCTTTTCCTGGAGCTGGTACATGTTCAGCTCTTCCATCAGGCTTTCCTTGGCCAGCAGAACCGCTTTTTCTGCCGTGCCGCCAATGCCGATACCGATCATGCCGGGTGGGCACCAGCCAGCGCCCATGGTGGGGATGGTCTTGAGCACCCATTCCACCAGATCGTCGCTGGGGTTCATCATGATCATCTTGGACTTGTTCTCGGAGCCGCCGCCCTTGGCCGCTACGGTCACTTCCACGGTGTTACCCGGCACGATCTGCACGTTGATGACGGCAGGCGTGTTGTCCTTGGTGTTCTTGCGCTTGAAGTGAGGGTCTGCCACCACCGAAGCACGCAGGGTGTTTGCGGGGTGGTTGTAGGCACGGCGCACGCCTTCGTTGATGGCGTCTTCCAGGCCCATGGTGAAGCCGTCCCACTTCACATCCATACCCACCTTCAGGAACACGTTGACGATGCCGGTGTCCTGACAGATAGGACGCTGGCCCGTGGCCGACATCTTCGAGTTCGTCAGGATCTGCGCCATCGCATCCTTGGCCGCAGGGCTTTGCTCACGCTCATAGGCGCGCGCCAGGTGCTGGATGAAATCTGGGGTGTGGTAGTAGCTGATGTACTGGAGCGCACCTGCGATCGAGTCGATCAGGTCTTGCTGTCGGATGGAGGTGGTCATCGTGGAGCTTCTCAGGTTTGTTATTGCGCGGGTTGCGCGGAAAAAAATCCTGTTGATTATCAGCGCATCCGGAGCCTGCTGCGCAGCAAATCTGACAAGTCTTATATAGGACTCGACGATTGCTCTTGCATGACTGCGCGATCACATGCAATGCAGGAAGCCGCCTGCAGCACGGTATGCTGCTGCCCCATGACATGGATTCTTCTGGTCTTGCATTTGCTTGTAGTCGTCGGGCTGGGTCTGCGCATTCTCTGGCGTACCGATCTGCGCCCCGATGTTCGCATGGGCTGGCTCGTCACCGTGGTGCTGCTGCCGGTCATCAGCTGTGTGCTGTACTTTCTGTTTGGTGAGGTCGCCCTGCGCCGTGGTGGGCGTGCTCGCCACCGGAAAGTGCGCGACTACATGCTGCGCCACATGCAGACCCCCATGCCGAATGCGCAGACGGTGCAGCAGGAGATGCAGCACACGATTGACCGCCCCTGGCACAGCGCCTTTGGCTATGCGGCGTCCATCAACGGTTTTCTGCCCAGCAAGGGCCACAGCGCCGAGCTGATGCCCGACGGTGCCACGGCCCGTGCCCGCATGCTGCAGGATATGGATGCGGCGCAGCACGAAATTCATGTGCTCTACTACATCTGGCTGGACGACGAAACCGGCCGCAACATTGCCCAGGCGCTGATTCGCGCCGCCCAGCGCGGGGTGAAGTGCCGTGCCATGGTTGATGGTCTGGGCTCGCGTGCACTGGTGCACTCGCCACTGTGGAAAGCCATGGAGGCCGCTGGCGTGGAAGTGGCTGTGGCCCTGCCCCTGAGCCACCCGATACGCGTGCTGCTGACCAGCCGCATTGACCTGCGCAACCACCGCAAGATCACCATCATTGACCGCCAGATCACCTATTGCGGCAGCCAGAACTGTGCTGACGAGGCTTTTTTGCCCAAGGCCAGGTTTGCGCCCTGGGTGGACATCATGCTGCGTGTGCAAGGCCCTGTGGTGGCGCAGATGCAGTGGGTGTTTGCCAGCGACTGGAACCAGTCGGAGGCCCAGCCCTTTCCCCCCCCAGAACCTCCCCCCCTGCCTTGCGCAGAAGACAGCGGCTTTGCCGCCGTGGTGATTGCCGAAGGGCCAACTGAGCGTGCCCGCTCCACCTCGCAGCTGATGCTGCAGCTGCTGGCCTGTGCGCAGCAGGAGGTGGTGATTTCTACTCCCTACTTTGTGCCCGATGCCACGGTGCTGGACGCCCTGTGCGCAGCCGCCTGGCGGGGCGTGACCGTGCGCATGATCTTTCCGGCGCGCAATGACTCTGCCTTTGTGGCCGCAGCCAGCCGCAGCTACTACCAGCGCCTGCTCACGGCTGGGGTACAAATCCATGAGTTCACCCCCGGCCTGCTGCACGCCAAAACACTGTGCGTGGACGGGCAGGTGACGCTGCTTGGCTCCACCAATCTGGACCTGCGCAGCTTTGACCTGAACTTTGAAAACAACATCCTGCTGCAGGACGCGGCCATCACGGCCGCCGTGCGCCAGCGCCAGGATGACTACATGGCACAGTCGCACCCCGTGACGCTCAAAGACCTGAAGGCCTGGCCATGGTGGCTGCACATCTGGAACAACCTGCTGGCCATGATGAGCCCGGTGCTGTAGTCCATCCTCTATCGCTGCTATTGAGAATAACTCTCAACTACTGCGCTACCATGTGGACTCTATCTCTCACATCTGCGGCAGCACTTTGTGGCGGCAGCGCCATGTGCACCACCCATGCCGCACAGACAACAGGAGTATGCATCCATGACTGCCACCCGCCTGGAACAAGACAGCTTCGGCCCCATCGCTGTGCCTGCCGATAAGCTCTGGGGCGCACAGACCCAGCGTTCACTGCACAACTTCAAGATCAGCGGTGAGCGTCAGCCGCATGAAATCATTCACGCGCTGACTCAGGTGAAAAAAGCCAGTGCCACTGTGAACTGTGCGCTGGGGCTGCTGGATGCAAAAAAGGCCAAGGCCATCATTGCAGCTGCCGACGAAGTACTGGCAGACCAGCACCCGGATGAATTTCCGCTGGTGGTCTGGCAAACCGGCTCCGGCACGCAGACCAATATGAACGTCAACGAGGTGCTGGCCAACCGTGCCAGTGAAATCCTCGGCGGTGAACGCGGCGAAGCCCGGCTGATCCACCCCAATGACGACGTAAACAAGAGCCAGTCCAGCAATGACGTCTTCCCCACGGCCATGCATGTGGCGGCCGTCACGGCCATTGAAACCCGGTTGCTGCCCGCCATTGCCACCCTGCGCAGCACGCTGCAGGCCAAGAGCGAGGCTTTTGCAGACATCGTGAAGATTGGCCGTACCCACCTGCAGGATGCAACGCCGCTCACACTGGGTCAGGAAATTTCTGGCTGGGTGGCACAACTGGCGCATGGTGAACGCCATGTGCGCGCGGCACTGCCACATCTGCATGAACTGGCCTTGGGCGGCACCGCCGTAGGTACGGGCCTGAATGCCCCGAAAGGCTATGCCGAAGGGGTAGCGCACGAGCTGGCCCAGATGACGGGCTACCCGTTTGTGACTTCGCCCAACAAGTTTGAGTCACTGGCTTCCTGCGACGCGCTGGTACATGCCCATGGCGCACTCAAGACACTGGCGGCAAGTCTGATGAAGATTGCCAACGATGTACGCTGGCTGGCTTCCGGCCCACGCAGCGGCCTGGGTGAAATCACCATTCCTGAAAATGAGCCCGGCTCATCCATCATGCCCGGCAAGGTCAACCCCACGCAGTGCGAAGCCATGACCATGCTCTGCGCCCAGGTGTTTGGCAACGACGTTGCCATCAACTTTGGCGGCGCTTCTGGCAACTTTGAGCTGAACGTTTTCCGCCCCATGGTGGCCCACAACTTCCTGCAAAGCGTGCGCCTGCTGGCCGATGGCATGCTGAGCTTTAACGAGCACTGCGCCACAGGCATTGAGCCGCACAAGGAGCGCATTGAAGAACTGGTGGAGCGCTCGCTGATGCTGGTCACTGCCCTGAACCCGCACATCGGCTACGACAAGGCAGCCCTGATCGCCAAGAAGGCACACAAGGAAGGCAGCAGCCTGCGTGAAGCAGCGATTGCCAGCGGCTTTTTGACAGCGCAACAGTTTGACCAGTGGGTGGTGCCCGGAAAGATGGTGGGCAACCTGGAAAATTGATAGCTTTCAGCGCTAGATCCATAAGCCTTAGAGCCAGATTCGAATCAATATCTCGAACCTGGCTCGCTTTGTTTGTGCGGCTGCTGTCTGCAGTGGTGATCGCAGTCTTCTCCTACAAAAATTGCTGGTGCTGCTTTGGTATGATTTGAAACAAATATTTACATTCAAGCATCCCATTGATCGTGACAGAAAGCATTGCAGCCCTAACGCCCACGTCCCATTTATTGCAGGCTGCCGTTGACCAGTCATTCAACGCCGTTGTCATCACCAACGCAGATCACAGCAGCCAAGGCCCTTGCATCACTTACTGCAACCGTGCCTTTGCAGCCATGACGGGCTACAGCGCGGAGGAACTTCTGGGCCAGTCGCCCCGGATTCTGCAAGGCCCGCTCACAGATCCCAAGGTCATACAGCATCTGCGCCAATGCCTGCAGAACGGGGAGTTCTTCCAGGGCTCAACGTTTAACTACCGCAAGGATGGCAGCGCATACCTGGTGGAGTGGAATATCTCTCCGGTGCGGGATGCAAGCGGGCAGATACAGGCTTATGTCTCCGTGCAGCAGGACATCACCGCCAGGGTGCGTGCTGAACAGCGCCAGGCCTTGCTGGCCAAAGCGCTGGACGCCACGCATGATGCCGTTCTGATTGCCGACCACCAGGCACACATCCTGTTTGTGAACCATGCCTTTGAGCAGCAGACGGGTTACAGCAGTGCAGAAGTGCTGGGGCGAACACCACAGTTTCTGCAGTCGGGCCAGCATACGCCAGCGTTTTACAACCAGCTGCGTGCTGCCTTGCAGCAAGGCAGCAGCTTCCGGAACACCTTCACCAATCGCCACAAAAACGGCTCGCTGTACTACGCCGCGCAAACCATCTCACCCATCAAGGATGAACATGGAGCCATCTCACACTACGTGAGCGTGAGCAAGGACGTGACCGCGCTGGTGACGCACACCAGAGAGCTGCGCCAGCAGGCGTACCACGATGCACTCACCGGCCTGCTCAACCGGCGCGCTGGTGAAACGCAGCTGCAGCTGTGCAGCCAGAATGCACAAATGCGCCAAAGCCACTATGCACTGATCCTGTGTGACATCGACAACTTCAAGCAGGTCAATGACCGCTTTGGCCATGAAACGGGTGACCATGTACTGCAGCGCTGCGCAAGCCTGCTCAGTGCCAGCGTGCGCAGTGGCGATACCGTGGTGCGCTGGGGTGGCGAAGAGTTTCTGATCATTCTGCCCGACTGCCCACCCAGTGCAGCCCTTGACCTGGCAGAGCGCATTCGCAGCACCGTTGCCAGCCACGATGACCCAGTCATTGGCGGCTTCACCATTTCGCTGGGGGTGGCGACCTCTGAAACCATTGAAGACCATACCGCCCTGCTGCGCAAGGCAGATTCCGCGCTGTACGCCTGCAAGCGCAATGGCCGCAATCAGGCGCTGATCGCCGCATAGTGCTGCGGCTTCATGCATGACAGGCCGCGTACCACGCCTGTCGCACTGTCACACATGTCGTGCGGCATGCAGCACTGAGAAGCACAAAAAACAAAAGCCCCAGGCGTTGAACCTGGGGCTTTTTTGTTTGGGGTGGCTGATGGGGCTCGAACCCACGACAACAGGAATCACAATCCTGGACTCTACCAACTGAGCTACAGCCACCGTAGAGATTCAAATTATAGCGTGTTTTCGAGTACCTCAGGAAAACGCGCTATAAATTTTTTGCTTCAAGGGCGATCCACCTTAAACTGAACGTCGAATTTCTTCTTGAGCAGTTCGTAGTAGGCAGCGCCTTCTGCAGAAGCAAACAATTGTACATACTGCAGCAGTGCCTGACGGGCAATTTGCGCATTTCTTTCTTCAGAAGGCAGTACTTTTTCAAGCTTGACCACGGCATAGCCCTCATCACCCAGGCTCACGCCCGACCAGGAAGGCAGAACGTCGGTCTTGGCCTGCAAAGCGGCATTGACCACGGACACGGGCTGACCATGGGTCTGCTCGCGCGACACCACGATGGCAGGCGACAAGCCCTGGGCCTTGGCGGCATCAGCCTGCCATTCCTTGAGCGCAGCTTCACCCGCTTCGCGGGCCAGCACGGCAGACTGCTGCTCCACATACAGGTTCTTCACACGGTCGGCCACTTCATCGAAGCTCAGCTGCTTGGCAGGCTGGTAGCTCACCACACGGCCAGAAGCCATCTGGTTGGTGCCAACGTCCACAGCATCGGTGTTGCGCTTGTTCTCCAGGCTATCCGCTGTAAACAGGGCATCCAGGAAATCCTTGCTGGCCAGTGCACCCTGTGCTTCAGGCTGAGGATCGCGGGTTACACCATCGGCGGTGTGCAGCTTCAGACCCAGCTTGTCGATGACAGGCTGCAGGCTATCAGGCTGCTCGAACACGATGCTGGCAAATTGCTCGGCCACTTCCGCAAACTTGCGCTGCGCCTGCTGATCCTTGAGGTCGTTGACAATCTTTTCGCGCACAGATTCAAAGCTGGGAACCTTGGGTTCCTTGACGTCAGTGACCTGAATCACGTGGTAGCCAAATTCGCTTTCCACCACATCACTGACTTGACCGTTCTGGAGGGTAAAGGCCACCTGCTCGAACTCAGGCACCATGGCGCCACGCGAGAAGAAGCCCAGATCGCCACCGGAAGCCGCAGAGCCGGAGTCCTGCGACTCAGCCTTGGCCACCTCTGCAAAACGCGTGGGATCTTTCTTCAGTTCATCAGCAATACCCTGTGCCTTGGCCTTGACTGCTTCACGCTCGTCTGCAGACATGCTGCGTGGCGCATTGAGCAGAATGTGGCGGGCACGGCGCTCTTCCTTCTCATCCGTCAGGCGAGAAGCGTTTTCCTTGTAATAGGTCTGCAGGTCAGCTTCGTTCAGTTCGATGCCGTCGCGCACAGCCTCCAGGTCCAGCACCACATATTCGACCTTGGCCTGCTCAGCCTGCTGGAACAGATCCTTGTGGCTTTCATAGAAAGCCTTGAGGGCTTCATCGTTTACCTGCACCTTGGCTGCAAAGTCCTTGGACAGGAACTGCGCCACCTGAATTTCACGGCGCTGCAGGAAGGCATCCATGGCGATATCAGCCACAGCAGGCGTTGCAAATGCGGTATTCATCACATTGCCCAGCACCTGGCCCAGAGACATGTCACGACGCAGGGAGGCTTCAAAGCCTTCTGGCGTCATGCCCTGCATGGCCAGCAGTGCACGGTAGCCGTCTGCATCCAGCGTGCCATCAGGCTTGCGCAGGCTGGCAATGGCAGGCACTTCCTGCAGAGCACGAGCCAGCGCGGCATCGCTGGTCAGCAGGTGCATCTTCTGTGCCGCAACCTGCATGACACGATCGCGGACCATGCGCTCCAGTGTGGCATAGCGCGCTTCAGGCGAGTCCAGCAACTTGGCATCAATATTGGGGTTTTCGGCACGCAAGCGATCGCTTTCATAGCGATGCATGTTGTCCCAGTCGTTCTGGGTAATCTCCTGCCCATCCACACGCGCTACCGTCGGACTGGCGACGGAGAAGTAACTTTGGTCAACGCCAAAAAAAATGAACGAGGGAATGATCAGCAAGAACAACAAGATCATGACGAACTTGGAATGCTTGCGGATTGATTCGAGCATAGTCAGTCTTTCAGAGGATGCAGACAAAAAAGGCGAACTCTCGCTCGCCTTTTAGATGGGGATTGCGCCGCCTTCCAGACAGACGGCAGCACGCGAACCGAAAAGTAAACCCGAGGATTCTACTCGCTGCGCCCTGGAATGCACTTCGCGGACATGGGTGATTTGCCGACAAAGTGACAGCCCAGCACATGAACAACAAAAAAGCACCTTGACTTTCGTACAAGGTGCTTTCGGGTGAATTGAAGTGGTGGGTGCTAACGGGGTCGAACCGCTGACCTACGCCTTGTAAGGGCGCCGCTCTACCAACTGAGCTAAGCACCCACTGTCAAATTCTTTGGATCAGTTAACTGCGTCCTTCAGTGCCTTGCCGGGACGGAACTTTGGCACCTTGGCAGCCTTGATCTTAATGGCATCACCGGTACGTGGGTTACGACCAGTGCGTGCTGCGCGCTTACCAACTGCAAAGGTACCGAAGCCAACCAGGGAAACCGTACCGCCCTTTTTCAGGGTTTTCTTCACAGCATCGATCGTCGATTCCAGCGCACGTGCTGCGGCAGCCTTGGAGATATCGGCGTTGTTTGCGATGTGCTCAATCAGTTCAGTCTTATTCACAAGATGCCTCTCAGTAAATGGTTGCAGAGCGCCTTTGCGACGACACCTTCATAGAAGGTTCACACCAGATGGTGCTTATCAGCGACAAGGCGAGATTCTAGTCAGGTTTCTTGGGTGTTTTGGGAAAACCGTGAAAATTTTTTCCTTGCTGCCGCCTGCGAAGCAAGCCTTCACACAGGCAGACAGTCCTCAGCCCAAGCGCCTCAAGAAACCACAGAAGGGTTGTACACGCCTGCAGCCTTTCAGGCAATAAGAAAGCTCCGGATGCAGGGAATGCGCACAGACTATCTGCCTCTTACCCCGCACAGATCAATGCTTGACGCGGCTTTTGATCTCAGGAATGGCCTTTTGCATGTAGTAGACCATGGACCAGACGGTCAGCACGGCTGCCACCCAGATCAGGATGGAGCCCAGAAACTGCGCATCCACACCCAGCAGCTGACCATGGAACAGCAGCAGCGGGATGGCGACCATCTGTACCGTGGTTTTCACCTTGCCGATCATGTGCACGGCCACGCTCTTGCTGGCACCGATCTGAGCCATCCACTCGCGCAGCGCAGAGATGGCAATTTCACGGCCAATAATGATCAGCGCCACAAACACATCGGCACGCTGCAGATGCACCAGCACCAGCAGGGAAGCACACACCAGGAACTTGTCAGCCACGGGATCCAGGAATGCACCAAACGAGGACGTCTGGTTCAGCCGCCGTGCCAGAAAGCCATCGAGCCAGTCTGTGAGGGCAAAAATGACAAACATCAACGCCGCAATCAGATTGCGTGTCTCAGGCGCAAATGGTGCATAGAACACCCCGACGATCAAAGGGATCGCAACAATGCGCGTCCAGGTCATCAAGGTGGGAATGGTGAAAAACATAGCTGCGATTGTGTCACGGCTCAAGCAGTTTGCACGCAAGCCTGTCCAGAAAGCGTGCTGCACTCAGTGCAGGGCACGGTAAATTTCATCTGCCAGACTGGCGGAGATACCTTCAACGGTCATCAGGTCTTCCACGCTGGCATTGGCCACGCCACGCACACCACCGAAGCGCTGCAGCAGGCGTGCACGGCGCTTGGGCCCCACGCCCGGGATTTCTTCCAGACTGCTCTGCCCCACGCGCACCTTGGCGCGCTGGGCCCGCATGCCGGTGATGGCAAAGCGGTGCGCCTCGTCACGAATCTGCGCCACCAGCATCAGGGCTGCTGAGTCATGCCCCAGATAGACCTTGGGCCTGCCATCGGCAAACACCAGCTCTTCGAGCCCCACCTTGCGGCCCTCGCCCTTTTCCACACCGACGATGCGTGAAATATCCAGGCCCAGCTCGGTAAACACTTCACGCGCCATGCTGACCTGGCCCTTGCCGCCATCCACCAGCACCAGATCTGGCAGACGCGGTGCACCGGCTTGCGGCTCTGCACCACCAGCGGCCTGAATGGCATCTGCCACCGGCTTGTAGCGGCGTGTGAGCACCTGACGCATGGCGGCATAGTCGTCGCCCGGCGTAATGCCTGTGATGTTGAAGCGCCGGTATTCACTGCTTTGCATCTTGTGGTGATGGAACACCACACAGGAGGCCTGCGTGTTCTCGCCCGAGGTGTGCGAGATATCAAAGCACTCGATGCTCAGCTCTTCCAGGCGCTCCTGCGGCAAGTCCAGTGCCTCGGCCAGCGCACGGGTGCGTGCCTGCTGCGAGCCTTCTTCGGACAGCAGACGTGCAAGCTGGATGCCTGCGTTTTTCTGCGCCATCTCCAACCAGATGCGGCGCTGCTCGCGCGGCTGATGCACGGCGGCCACCTTGTAGCCCGCCTGCGCGGACAGGGCCTGCATGAGCTTGACATCCACCACCTCGCTGAGCACCAGCACCGGAGGAATGGGCACATCCATATAGTGCTGCGCCAGAAATGCCTCGAGCACACGCACCTCTACCGACGTGCTTTCCACCGCGTCTTCCGACTCGTAGACGCCCATGGCATCGTCCAGCTGCGAAGGGAAGTACGCCCTATCACCCAGATGGCGGCCACCGCGCACCATGGCCAGGTTCACACAGGCGCGACCGCCCTGCACCTTCACCGCCAGGATGTCCACATCCTTGTCGTCCGTGGTTTCAATGGCCTGCTGGTGCAGCACCTTGGACAGTGCCGACATCTGGTTGCGGATTTCCGCTGCCTTTTCAAACTCCAGCTTGTCCGCGTGCGCCATCATGCGCGCTTCCATCTGCTGCAGCAGTGCCTGGGTTTCGCCACGCAGCATGGCCTCGGCATTGCGCACGTCCGCCGCGTAGTCCTCGGGACTGATCAGATCCACGCAGGGGCCGGAGCAACGCTTGATCTGATAGAGCAGACAGGGGCGTGAGCGATTGGCAAACACCGTGTCTTCACAGGTGCGCAGGCGAAACACCTTCTGCAGCAGCTGGATGCTTTCCTTGACCGCCCAGGCACTGGGGTAAGGGCCAAAGTAGCGGTGCTTTTTGTCGGTGCTGCCCCGGTAGTAGGCCATGCGTGCAAAGCACTGCTCGGCAGGAGCGCGCACATCGCCATCGTGCGCGGAATTGCCCGTGAGCTTGAGGTAAGGGTAGCTCTTGTCGTCCCGAAACAGAATGTTGTACTTGGGGTGCTGGGTCTTGATGAGGTTGTTTTCCAGCAGCAGTGCCTCAGCTTCGCTGCGCACCACCGTGGTCTCCAGCCGGGCAATCTTGCTGACCATGTGACCAATGCGTGTACCGCCATGGTCTTTCTGAAAGTAACTGCTCACCCGGCGCTTGAGATTTCGCGCCTTGCCCACGTACAGCAGCTGGCCTGCTGCATCGAAGTAGCGGTAGACACCGGGCAGCGAAGGCAGTGCCGCTACCTGGGCCAGAATTTCTGGAGAATGCTCAACAATCGACATGGCTGCATTGTGGCGGTTTGTACCTGCACCCACGCAACAACGGCCTATATTTCCAAAGTGATAGCTACCTGCGCTTGCCAGATGGGCGCTAGCGGCCAATTTCACTGTGAAACGCGCAATCACGCACCGGCCACATAGCCCTTGCAGCTGCGCTACCATCGCCCGCCTTGTGCTTTCTTCAGGCCCACCCTCTGCCGCACCATGTCTGCTTCAGCCACTGCCACTACCCAGCCCCGCTGGGACATCTTCTGCCAGGTCATAGACAACTATGGCGACATTGGCGTGTGCTGGCGTCTGGCCGCAGAGCTGGCCGCACGCGGCGTGCAGGTGCAGCTGCGCATTGACAATGCCAGTGCATTGGCTTGGATGGCTCCGCAGGGCGCACCCGGCGTGCAGGTGCTGCCCTATGACGCGCACTATGCCGCACACCCTGATGTAGTGATTGAAGCCTTTGGCTGCGAAGCGCCACAGGCTTATCTGCAAGCCCTGGCCCAGCACCATGCCAGCGCCGCGCGCAAGCCCGTGCTGGTGAATCTGGAATACCTGTCTGCCGAAGACTATGTGGAGCGCTGCCACCGCCTGCCATCGCTCATCATGTCCGGCCCCGCCAAAGGCATGACGCGCTGGTTTTTCTACCCTGGCTTTACCGAACGCCCCGGCGGCCTGATCCGCGAGCAGCAGCTGCACGAGCGCCAGGCGCAGTTTGACCGCGATGCCTGGCGCAGCGCCCACGACATTGCTGCCCAGGCAACAGCTGTTTCGCTGTTTTGCTATGAACCTGCCGCCTTGCCGCAGCTGCTGCAGCAACTGGGCCAGTCCACCACAGACTGGCAGCCGCACCTGCTGGTAACACCAGGCCGGGCCACAGCGGCCGTGCAGGCGCTGGGCGCACCAGATGGGTTATCCACCAGCTTTTTGCCAGCCCGCAGCCAGCGCGAGTTTGACGACATGCTCTGGGCCTGCGACCTGAATCTGGTGCGCGGCGAAGATTCACTGGTGCGCGCGCTATGGGCGGGCCAGCCTTTTGTCTGGCACATCTACCCGCAGCATGACAATGCCCACCACGCCAAGCTGGATGCTTTTCTGGACTGGCTGGATGCCCCCGAGAGCCTGCGCCGCTTTCACCATGCCTGGAACGGCATGATTGACCCCGCTGCACTCCCCGTTTTGAGCCCGGCACTGCTGGACGAATGGCGCAGCTGCGCACGGTCTGCGCGCCAGCGATTGCTGCAGCAAACTGATTTGATTGGCCAGCTGCAACCGTTTGCGGCAGAAAAAAGCTAAAATCCCATCTTTATCTTCTATAGCCAGCGCTGCATACCGCGGCGCTGCGTGACAAGACCTCCGCCGCGGAACATGCGGCAGGCCCTCTGCTTGGATCGCTGAAGCGACATGCTTGCCTGCCGTGTTGAGCGGCTTCAACCAAACCCGCTAAGCAAGCTATGAAAATCGCTCAAGAAATCCGCGTTGGCAACGTGATCATGTACGGCAAGGACCCCATGATCGTTCTGAAGACTGAATACGCTCGTGGCGGCCGTGGCGCTGCAACCGTGCGTATGAAGCTGAAGTCGCTGATCGGCAACTTTGGTACAGAAAACGTGTTCAAGGCCGACGACAAGATCGACAACGTGATCCTGGACAAGAAGGAGTGCACCTACTCCTACTTCGCAGACCCCATGTACGTGTGGATGGACGAAGAGTACAACCAGTACGAAGTGGAAGCCACCAACATGGGCGACGCCCTGAACTACCTGGAAGACGGCATGACCGCTGAAGTGGTGTTCTACGAAGGCAAGGCCATCTCCTGCGAACTGCCCACCACCATCGTGCGCGAAATCACCTGGACTGAGCCTGCCGTCAAGGGCGACACTTCCGGCAAGGTGATGAAGCCTGCCAAGATCGCTACCGGCTTCGAAGTGGCTGTGCCTCTGTTCGTGGACCAGGGCGACAAGATCGAAATCGACACACGTACCGGCGAGTACCGCAAGCGCGTGTAATGCGTGTTGCGGCATGTAACCGCAACCCATCGCAGCAAAGGCTTCCAACTGGAAGCCTTTTCTTTTTTCGGCTTTCGAATAAATAGCAGTTAGCGCTTGCTACACAAGCCATTCAAGCACAAAACATTTGCAATCGCAGAAAAATCAAGCGCCAGAAGCTCTTTTATTAATAGCACTCCAGAGACAGCCCGCACACTCAGCCACCGCTCTGGCACAGCGCTTGCATGAACCCGATCACCCAAAGGTTGCACGTTTGCCGACAGGGTAAAACCCCAATACCAGCCACAGGTTGCACCTTCCAGAATCGCCGCACTTCAAAAGGGTTCTGTGGTTATGGCTACAACAACGATTGGCATCAAGGTTGATGAACGCATGCGTGACCGGCTCAAGGCTGCTGCACAGCGGCTGGGCTGCACCCCACACTGGCTGCACAAGCAGGCACTGCACTGCTATCTGGAAGCCATCGAACAGGGCAAGCCGCTGCCCGAACTGGAGTACCTGGGTGCTACCTCCAGCCATGAAGAGGTAGAACCCGAGGCCCTTGGTGAGTCCCAACAGCCCTATACCCCGTTCTATGCACTGGCGCAGGATGTACAGCCCCAAAGCGTGCTGCGTGCAGCCATCACGGCGGCCTACCGCCGCCCGGAAACCGAATGCCTGCCACTGCTGATCGCTCCGGCCACCAGCCCCAATCCTGAAGCCGTAGAGCAGCTGGCCACCCGTCTGGTGCAGTCTCTGCGCGACAAGCGCCACAAAAAAACCACAGGGGTTGAAGCACTTGTACAGGAGTACTCACTCTCCAGCCAGGAGGGTGTGGCCCTGATGTGTCTGGCCGAGGCCCTGCTGCGCATCCCCGACCGCGCCACGCGCGATGCGCTGATCCGCGACAAGGTCAGCAAGGGCGACTGGAAGTCGCATACCGACTCCCCTTCCCTGTTCGTGAACGCCGCCACCTGGGGGCTGATGATTACGGGCAAGCTGGTCAGTGTGCACAGCGAGCAAAAACTGGGCGGCGCCCTCACCCGCCTGATTGCCAAGGGTGGGGAGCCACTATTCGCCAGGGCGTGAACACCGCCATGCGCATGATGGGCGAGCAGTTCGTGACCGGCCAGACCATTGCTGCGGCGCTGGCCAACAGCCGCAAGCTCGAAGACAAAGGCTTTCGCTACTCCTACGACATGCTGGGCGAAGCCGCCACCACCGAGGAGGACGCACTGCGCTATCTGCAGTCCTACGAGCAGGCCATCCACGCCATCGGCCAGGCTGCACAGGGCCGGGGCATTTACGAAGGCCCGGGTATTTCCATCAAGCTCTCTGCCCTGCACCCACGCTACAGCCGTGCCCAGCGCGAGCGCGTCATGCACGAGCTGTACCCGCGCCTGCTGCGGCTGGCCGAGCTGGCACGCCAGTACGACATTGGCCTGAATATTGACGCTGAAGAAGCAGACCGGCTGGACATCTCGCTCGATTTGCTGGAGCAGCTGTGCTTTGCACCCACGCTTACCGGCTGGAATGGCATTGGCTTTGTGGTGCAGGCCTACCAGCGCCGCGCCTTCTTTGTGCTGGACTGGCTGATCGATCTGGCGCGCCGCAGCAAGCACCGCCTCATGATCCGTCTGGTCAAGGGCGCTTACTGGGACACGGAAATCAAGCGCGCCCAGGTCGATGGGCTGGAAGACTACCCCGTCTTCACCCGCAAGCTGCACACCGATGTGTCTTACCTCGCCTGCGCGCGCAAGCTGCTCGATGCGCCCGAGGCCATCTACCCACAGTTCGCCACACACAACGCCCACACCCTGGCCAGCATCTACCACATGGCGGGCAATAACTACTACCGCGGCCAGTACGAATTCCAGTGCCTGCACGGCATGGGCGAAGGTCTGTATGAGGAAGTAGTGGGCGATATCACGCAGGGCAAGCTGGCGCGCCCCTGCCGCATCTATGCCCCGGTGGGCACGCACGAAACCCTGCTGGCCTATCTGGTGCGCCGCCTGCTGGAAAACGGTGCGAACAGCTCCTTTGTGCATCAGATTGGCGACGACAGCGTGCCCATTGCCCAGTTGGTGGCAGACCCTGTGGCTGCCGCACAGGCCATCACACCACTGGGCCGTCCGCATGACCGCATCCCCAGCCCAGCTGCGCTCTACGCTGCGCAGGGCCGCAGCAATTCCAGCGGGCTGGATCTGAGCAATGAGCAGCGTCTGGCCTCGCTGTCTGCAGCGCTGCTCAGCAGCGTCAAGCCGGTGCAGGCCGCTGCCCCCAACAGCACACATCTGCCCGCCCAGCCTGTGCGCAATCCGGCCTACATGCAGGATGTGGTCGGTCAAGTGCACATGGCGACCGCTGGCGAAGTGGCCACCGCCATGGCGCAGGCCCGGCACGCCGCCCTGATCTGGCAGGCCACGCCCGTGACCGCCCGTGCACAGGCACTGAGCCGCGCAGCCGATCTGATGCAGGCACAGATGCAGCCGCTCATGGCCCTGCTGTGCCGCGAGGCAGGCAAGACCTTGCCCAATGCCATTGCCGAAGTGCGCGAAGCCATTGACTTTCTGCGCTACTACGCACGCCAGGCCGAGCAGTACCTCAACAACGACTCACACCGCCCGCTCGGCGTGGTGGTCTGCATCAGCCCCTGGAATTTTCCGCTGGCCATCTTTACCGGGCAGCTTGCCGCGGCGCTGGCTGCGGGCAATGCAGTGATTGCCAAGCCTGCCGAGCAGACCTGCCTGATTGCCACGCAGGCCGTGGAGCTGCTGCACCAGGCTGGCATTCCTGCCCATGCGCTGCAACTGCTGCCCGGCGAAGGCGAAACCGTCGGCCAGGCACTGGTGGCCCATCCTGATACCGACGCCGTGGTGTTTACCGGCTCCCACCCCGTGGCCCAGCACATTCACCGCACGCTGTCTCAGCGCCTGGGCAGCCATGGCAAGCCTGTGCCACTGATTGCCGAGACTGGCGGCATCAACGCCATGGTGGTCGATTCTTCGGCCCTGGCCGAGCAGGTGGTGGGCGATGTACTGCAGTCTGCCTATGACTCGGCAGGGCAGCGCTGCTCTGCGCGGCGTGTCTTGCGCAGACGGCGGTTCCCGCGCTGGCAGCAGAGGCATATACGGCCCCCGATGTGACGGGGAAGACGCTGGAGCAGCTGATGGACGACTTCCGCGCTGAGCACGCGCTGACCGGGGATAATTTCGAGATCAGCTTTTACGTGCCGGAAACCGGCGAACAGTATGACTTCAACGAGACGAAAATGCTTTACGGCGCAAGCACCTACAAGCTGCCGCTGAACCTGTATTATTATGATATGCAGCTCGCGGGCGAGATCACCGGGGACACGATGATCACGCAGGGCGCTTCGCTGGACGAGGCGCACTATCAGTCGCTGGTCTATTCCAACAACGAGCTTTCGTATTCCCTCTGGCGGCGCATCGGCGACTGGCCGGAATACAAGATGGCCATGCGCAAATATTTCACCATGACCGACGACGAGATCCCGCAGAATTACTATTATGACCACCTGTTCTGCACGCGCATGATGCTGGACACGCTGAAGGTCGTCTGGGACGGGCAGGAGCAGTATCCTGAGCTGATCGACTACCTGAAAATTGCCTGCCCGGACGCGTATTTCAAGACGTATCTCGACGTGGATGAAACGCCCATCGCGCACAAATACGGCAGCTACGAGGGCGCGGAGAACGACGTCGGCATCATCTGGGCCGAGCGGCCGTTTCTGCTGGCCGTGTATACGAGCGGCCTGTCCTATGGGCCGGGCGGCAATGTGGACACAGCGTATGCCGACGGACAGAGCGCAGGCTCTGTGATCTGCGGCCAGCTGGCCGTGCTGCTGAAGACCTATCTTGACGAGCAGGTGCGGCTGGAACGGGAGCGGGCCGAAAAGGAAGCCGAAGAAGCCCGCCTCGCCGAAGAGCAGGCGAAGGCCGAGCAGGCAGAAAAAGAGCGGCTTGCCGCCGAAGCGAAAGCCGCAGAGGAAAAGAAGGCCGAGGAAGAACGGCAGGCCGAGCTCCAGCGGCAGGCCGAGGAGCAGGCCGCGCAGGAGGCAGCGCAAAAGGCCGCCGAGGAAGCCGCCCGCGAGGCCGCCCGTCAGGCCGGCACCGCAGGCTGGTCATCCGGCTTACCTGCGTGGGCGCGTTCAGCGCGCTTGTCATTGCGCTGGCCGTTGTGCTCATTCGGAAGCTCCATAAGGCAGGCAGGTGCTGATTTGCCTCACGGGATGATCCGGCTGGGCTTTTGATAGCGCTCCTGCTCGGAGAAGACGCAGCCGCAGTATTTCTGCATATAAAAGCCCAGCTCCCGCGCACGGGCCTGGCCGTCGCGGAACATGGGGCGGAAATCCTGATAATAAAATTCCACGCCGTATTCCTCCGCCGCGCGGTAGGCCACGTCGCGCATCAGCTCGTGCTTCTGATAGGGGCTGATGAACAGAGACGACGTAAACGCGTCGAACCCGCCCTCCTTCGCGGCCCGTGCCGCCTCAAAAAGGCGCATTTCGTAGCATTTGACGCACCGGCCCGCGATATCGCCGGCTACCTCGCGCACGAATGGCCGCAGGCCGTAATCGTCGCGCATGAGAAGGGGCAGCTCGATGGTCTTCGCGTATTCCTGCAGGCAGTTCCGCCGGGCGCGGTATTCGGTAAAGGGATGGATGTTGGGATTGTACCAGTATCCGGTCAGGTCGATCCCATCCGCGCGCAGCGCGTCAATCGGCATATTCGCGCAGGGCGCGCAGCAGATGTGCATCAGTAATTTCATGACGTTCGCCTCCCATTGTGCAATAAGCATACCACATTTCCCGGTTTCTGTACAGATTGCAAAAAAGAATCTGCGACATTCCGTAGAAAATGAACATGGACAAGCGGCGGGCGCGGTGCTATAATTCCATCTAATATCAGATACAAGCAAAACTGAACGCAGAAAGGAAGATGTTCCATGGCTTTTCCCATTGAGAGCTACGCAGCGAAGATCCAGCGGAAGCTGTTAAAGAAGCAGCGTGTGATCGAGGCCGCCTCCGGCCGGCAGAAGGCCGATCTGGTGCTGAAAAATGCAACGTATGTCAACGTATTCTCCAATGAGCTGCTGACGTGCGATATCGCCGTGGCGAACGGCCTGATCGTGGGCCTCGGCAGCTATGAGGGCGAGGTCGAATACGATATGACCGGCAAGATCGTCTGCCCCGGCTTCGTCGACGCGCACATCCATCTGGAATCCAGTCTCGTCACGCCGAAGGAATTCGTCCGCGCGACGCTGCCGCACGGCACGACCACCGTCATCACCGACCCCCATGAGATCACCAACGTCATGGGCACCGACGGCATTGACTATATGTTCCAGGCGACCGAGGGGCTGCCCATCGACGTGCGGTTCATGCTGCCGTCCTGCGTCCCGGCCACGCCGATGGACGAATCCGGCGCGAATCTGGACTACCGCGCCATCGACTCGTTCTACGACTACCCCAGAGTACAGGGTCTGGCCGAGATGATGAACTCCTACGGCGTGATCCACAATGACGCCGAGGTCGTCTCGAAGATCGTCGCCTCGCAGGCGCACCACAAGAAGATCGACGGCCACGCGCCGGGCCTGCAGGGCAAGGATCTCGACACCTACGTCGCCGCAGGCGTCTATTCCGACCACGAATGCGCCACGATGGAGGACGCGCTGGCAAAGCTGCAGCGCGGCCAGTTCATCATGATCCGCGAGGGCACCGCCGCGCGCAATCTGGAAGCGCTTGCTCCCCTGCTCACGCCGCAGTACGCCGAGCGCTGTATGTTCTGCACCGACGACAAGCATCCGAGCGATCTGCTGGAAAAGGGTCACATTGATTATATCGCCCGTGAGGCCATCAACAAATACGGCGTCGACCCCATCATTGCCGTCAAGGCCGCCTGCCACCACGCCTCGCGCTATTTCCTGCTCAATAACCGCGGCGCGATCGCGCCCGGCTATCTGGCCGACTTCGCCGTGATCGACAATTTCAAGGACTTCAACGTCGAAATGGTCTTCAAGAAGGGCGTTCTGTACTGGAACAACGGCGAGCTGCGCGACTTTGAAGCGCCGAAGATCGAGGAATATCTCGACAAGCGCGCCCACGACACCTTCCACGTCTCGACGCTCACGCCCGACGATTTCCGCGACACGCGCCAGAGAGGCGTTCTGGGCATGGTCCCGGGCGAGATCATTACAACCGACAATGGCTACGCTGACCACGTCGATCTGGAAAAGGACATTCTGAAGATCGCCGTCGTCGAGCGCCACAAGGGCACGCATCACATCGGCCTCGGCTACATTCAGGGCTACGGCCTGAAATCCGGCGCGGTCGCGACCAGCATTTCGCATGACTCGCACAACATCATCGTCGTCGGCACGAACTCCGCCGATATGGCGTTCGCCGCGAATTACATCGTCGAGCACCACGGCGGCATCGTCGTGGTCGAAAACGAAACGGTAAAGGGTTCGGTCGTGCTGGAGATCGCGGGCATCATGTCCGACCGTCCGCTGACCGAGGTCAACGACCAGCTTGAGGCGGCCAAGGACGCAGCCTTCACGCTCGGCGTCAGCCGGGGCATCGACCCGTTCATGACGCTCAGCTTTATGGCCCTGCCCGTCATCCCCAAGCTCCGCATCACCACCAGAGGCGTCGTCGACGTCGACACCCAGCAGTACGTATAAAATACACAGAAATAAGTCAACCGGCCCGCAGGCGTGTCCTGCGGGCCGGGTCTGGTTTTTATGACCGCCTCCGGCGGTATTCTGTCGGCAGCTCGCCGTATGTCTCCTTGAACGCGGCCGTGAACCGGCTCTGGCTCTCGTAGCCGACGGCCTGCGCGATAGCGGCAATGTCGTTCTGCGTTTTTAACAGCAGGGACGCGGCCTGCTCCATGCGGTGCTTTTTCATGTGCGCGGCGATCGTCTCGCCGTAGACCTGCTTGAAGCAGCGCTTGAGCGTCGTCGTGTTCATCAGATACTTCCGCGACAGCTCCTCAATGGTGACGCGCTCGGCGAGATTGGCCGTCAGCTCGTCGTGGACATGGCGGATGATCTGCTCCTGCGAGTCCTGATAGTCGACGGCCTTTTCCGGGCAGGCGATCTGCATGACCTGCTCGACGATCTCGTGCAGGAGCTTGATCTGCATGGTGTCGCCCGCCTTGTAATAGACCTCCTTGCCGCACCGGCGGCTTTCGATCAGCCCGCTCTGCGCAAGTGAACGCAGATGGTGCGAGACGGCGGGGCTGGACATATCGAGCAGCGCCGCGATGTTGATGACGCACTCCTCCCGGTGGCTGAGCAGCCAGAAAATGCGCACGCGGGTCGGGTCGCTCAGCTGTTTGAAGATATCGCACACCGCGCCGAAGTGCTCCACGTTTTTCAGCTCCCGGTACAGCTCCTCCGTGTGTCCGTGCGCGCCGTGGTCGTGCGGAAGAGAGAATTCCGGCATTTGTCCCATCTCCTTTGTCCGTTTTGGACATTCCGTTCGCCCGTTTGGAAGCAAGCGCCCCGGGGGGCTTGATTTCCGGCGTTTTTCTCAGTATACTGCGGATGTAATGATTAAGCAAGCGTTTAATTCAAAATTTCAAACGGAGGGACTGACCATGAAAAAGACATACCAGATCGAAGTCGACTGCGCGAACTGCGCGAACCTGATGGAGGAAGCCGCGAAGAAGACCGAGGGCGTTGCGAACGCGACCGTCAACTTCATGACGCAGAAGATGATCGTGGAATTCGCCGAGGGCGCAGACGAGAAGAAGACCATGAAGGCCGTGCTCAAGGCCTGCAAAAAGGTCGAGCCTGACTGCGAGATCGAGCTTTAAGCTGCAATTGCTGCTCCGGCAGCGCGGAACGGAGTGTTTGCTATGACAAAGAAACAGAAAAAAATGCTCGTGCGCATCCTCATCACCGCCGTGATGCTCATTGCGCTGAAATTTATCCCCATCACCGGCATCCCGCAGCTGCTTGCCTATGTGGCCGCGTATCTGGTCATCGGCTATGACATTCTGCGCAAGGCCGGAAAGGGCATTCTCAACGGACGCGCGTTTGACGAAAACTTCCTTATGACGCTGGCCACGCTCGGCGCGTTCTTCCTCGCCATCTGGACGAAGAGCGGCGACTATGTCGAGGGCATCGCCGTTATGCTGTTCTACCAGATCGGCGAGCTGTTCCAGAGCTATGCCGTCGGCAGGAGCCGGAAGAATATCTCCGCACTGATGGATATCCGCCCGGACTACGCGAACATTGAGCAGGACGGTCAGCTGACGCAGGTCGACCCGGACGTGGTCGCGGTCGGCAGCATCATCGTCGTCCAGCCGGGCGAAAAGGTGCCGCTCGACGGCGTGGTCGTCGAGGGCACATCCAGTCTCAACACCAGCGCGCTGACCGGCGAAAGCCTGCCGCGCGACGTCAAGACGGGCGACGAGATCATCAGCGGCTGCATCGATCTGTCCGGCGTGCTGAAGATCCGCACGACAAAGGCATTCGGCGAGTCCACCGTTTCGAAGATCCTCGATCTCGTCGAGAACGCAAGCTCCCGCAAGTCGCGCTCCGAAACGTTTATTTCCCGTTTTGCCAAGGTCTACACGCCTGCCGTGTGCGCCGCAGCGCTGGCGCTGGCCGTGCTGGTCCCGCTGGGCCGGATGCTTGCGGGGGCTGACGCGAACTGGACCGACTGGGTTTACCGCGCGCTGTCATTCCTCGTCGTCAGCTGCCCGTGCGCGCTGGTCATCAGCATTCCCCTGAGCTTCTTCGCGGGCATCGGCGGTGCAAGCCGGGAGGGTGTGCTGATCAAGGGTTCAAACTATCTGGAGGCCCTGTCCGCAGCGAAGGTCGTCGTCTTCGACAAGACCGGGACGCTGACGCGCGGCGTGTTTGAGGTCACGGCTGTCCACCACAGCCCGCTGGCGGAGGAGCAGCTGCTGGAATACGCGGCGCTGGCCGAATGCGCCTCCTCGCACCCCATCAGCAAGAGTCTGCAGAAGGCCTATGGCAAGGAAATTGACCGCAGCCGCGTGACGGACATCGAAGAGCTCAGCGGCCACGGCATCACCGCCACGGTCGACGGGCACGCGGTCGCCGCAGGCAACAGCAAGCTGATGAAAAAGCTGGGCGTTCAGTACTGCGACTGCCACAGCACCGGCACGATCATCCACATGGCCGTTGACGGCCAGTACGCGGGACATATCGTCATTTCCGACGTCGTCAAGCCGCATTCGAAGGAAGCCATCGAGCAACTCAAGCGCGCGGGTGTCCAGAAGACCGTCATGCTGACGGGCGATGCAAAGCGCGTGGCCGACAGCGTAGCCGCCGAGCTTGGCGTCGACGAGGTGCGCAGTGAGCTTCTGCCGGGCGACAAGGTCGCGGAGGTCGAGAAGCTGCTGGCCGCGAAGGGCAAAAACGATATGCTGGCCTTCGTCGGCGACGGCATCAACGACGCCCCGGTCCTCACGCGGGCGGATATCGGTATCGCCATGGGCGCGATGGGTTCCGATGCAGCCATCGAGGCCGCCGACATCGTCCTCATGGACGACGACCCGCTGCAGATCGCAAAGGCCATCAAAATTTCCCGCAAGTGCATCGGCATCGTCCGGCAGAACATTGTGTTCTCTCTGGTCGTGAAGTTCGGCTGCCTCGCGCTCGTCGCCTTCGGCGTCGCGAATATGTGGGCCGCCATCTTCGCCGACGTCGGCGTGATGGTCCTCGCCGTCCTGAACGCGATCCGGGCGCTGAAATACAAGGGCTGACGGATAAAAATGCAAAAAAGAACGGGGCTCCGCAGGCAGCGGAGTCCCGTTTTTGCCATATTGCGCAGCGCCGGTCAGCCCTCCGCCACGGACGGGCAGGTGCGGACATATTCGTAGAACTGCGCGTTTGCCGCTTCCATGTACGGCGTGACCCAGAGCGTGCCGACGCCGAGGCACAAAGAGCCGACGATGATCCAGCCGAGGAAGCTCAGGTCGAGCACGAATTTTTCCCACTTGTGGCCGTTCATCAGCTGACGGCTTGCGGTGATGCAGGCGTTCCAGCCGTAATCGGGGTGGTCGAGCTTGATATAGTATGCCATAGAATAGGCATACGCCTTGACAATGCCGGGGATGACGAACAGCAGCGACCACAGGAACGTGAAAAGCGACGTCATAAGGCCGATGAGGAACGTTCCGCCGAAATCATCCTGAAAGCCGCGGAACATATCGCCCATCTGCACGGGCTGATGGTCACGCGCCTGCTTGAGGAAGATATACGCCATGCCGTATTCCAGCGGGCCGACCACGAGCAGCGCGCCGATACCGGGGATGATCCCGGCGGCAGCCGACTCCATCAGTCCGATCAGCAGGCACACGGCCAGACCCATCATCCAGAGATTCTGAAAAATACCGCCGCCGAGCTGCGCTCTTGCGCGGGCCTTTAATTCTGCACGATCCATAAATTACACAGTCCTTTCTGAATCCTCTTATTTCTTTCTTTTTCCCGGACACTCCCATTATACTGTATGCAGCCCGGCAATGCAAGATTCACAATTCCGGCACACCCGCGAGGCACAGCGGCAGCTCCAGTCCGTTCGCCTCCAGAAGCGCTTTGTCGCGCAGGAGCTCCCGCGCCGGGCCGTCGGCGGCCAGAGTGCCGTCGGCGATCAGAAGCACGCGGCGGCACGTTTCCAGCACCAGATCCAGATCGTGCGAGGCGATGAGCTTCGTCTCCGGCCTTGCGCGCAGGACGCGGATCAGGGTGCGGCGGTTGCGCGGGTCGAGCGCGGTGGACGGCTCGTCCATGAGAAGCATATCCGGCTTCATGGCAAGAATGGCCGCGACAGCGGCCATGCGCTTTTCGCCGCCGGACATTTTGTGGTTGTGGCGCAGCTTCAGATGCTCCATGTGCAGGCTGGCAAGCGTTTCGTCCGCCTGCCGCTCGGCCTCTTCGCGGCTCAGGCCGTAATTCATCGGGCCGAAGAGCATATCGTCCAGCACCGTCGGCATGAACATCTGGTTATCCGCGTCCTGCAGGACATAGCCCAGCTTCCGGCGCACGGCGGGCAGATTCTCCCGCGTGACGGGAAGACCGTCCACGGTGATGCTGCCCGTATACGGCACGAGGCCGAGCGCGGCCTTCATGAGCGTGGACTTTCCCGCGCCGTTCGCGCCGATCAGTCCGGCCTGTTCTCCGTCCTGAATGGAAAACGAAAGCTCGCGCAGCACCTGCGTTCCGCCATAAAACACGCTGACGTGATCGAATACCAGCATAAGCGCCTCCCGTCTCAGACAAACAACCCGCCCAGCAGCGCGGACAAATCAAAATACCGTGCCAGCAGCATCAGCGCCGGGCACAAGAGCGCATACGGCCACGACGCCGCCGAGCCGCGCCCATGCGCGGCGCTTGGAAACTCGCCGCAGAAGCCGCGCAGCTCCATGCTCTCGTAGAGCGCCTGCGCCCGGTCCATGCTGCGCAGCAGCAGCTGGCCGAGAAACGAGCCCCACACGGAAATATGGATCCCCTTCTGCCCCGGCGCACGGAGGCTGTAGGCCTGCTGCATCACGGCGACCTCAGACAGAAGCAGCCCGACATAGCGGAACGTCAGCAGCAGAAGATTCGTCAGCAGCTTCGGCACGTGCAGCTGCCGCAGCGCGCGGCAAATTTCCTCAATTGTGGTCGTGGCCATCAGCAGAAAGGACACAAGCAGGCAGAAAACGCCCTTTAAGATCAGCGTCAGCATCGACAGAACGCCGCCTGAGACGGCAAGCCCGCCGATCTGCACCACGATCTGCCGGTCAAACAGCGGATTCAAAAGCCCGACCGCGCACACGAGCGGCAGCACCATGCGCAGCTTCTGAAAGCACAGGCGCATCGGAAGCCCCGCAAGCTGATAGCCCGCCACCGGGAACAGTGCCATCCAGACAAGCCGCGTCAGGCCGTATTTCGGGAAGGAAACCGTGACGGCGATATAAAAAACCGTCACGAACAGCTTGGAAAGCGGGCTGAGGCGATGCAGAACCGAATCCTGCGCCGCCAGCTCGTCCATTTCGCGCAGCTCAAGCCCCGCCTGCTCCGCTCTGTTCACGCTGCATCCCTCCCGGTTCAAAAATGCGAAGTGCGGCAAGCCGTCCGGCTTGCCGCGGAGCGA
>ERZ791624.144-NODE-144-length-52620-cov-5.740778_pt1 | contig 52620 bp, 43 predicted proteins | sample MGYA00510058_ERZ791624 | MGnify/ENA primary metagenome ERZ791624 (study PRJEB30046, sample SAMN00715158) | human gut metagenome | study: EMG produced TPA metagenomics assembly of the A metagenome-wide association study of gut microbiota in type 2...
GTTACTACGTTTCCAAGACCAATGACCTGCTCCCGAAGGCTATCTACACCTTCGGCGAGGATGGAAAGATGATCGTAGATCAGTAAACCGAGAGTGTGTATACAGGGTGGGATATTCCCGCTCTGTATACCGCTGCATTCAAAATGAGAGGAGTGCATATGCAATTATCGCGAATAAGTAAATGGAGTGTGATGCTCCTTGCCATTTGTTGCTTCATTGGGTTGCTGACAGCTTGCGGAAGGAACGCAACGAATCCTGTTGCAAACCCGAACGAAAGCGTGCCTCCGGAGGATGAGACGGAAAGCATTGATCGGCTGTCGGAGATCACCACCGATTTTGGAACGCTTTATATTCCGCAAAAATACGAGCAGAGCCTGCAAGCGGAAATAAGCAGCGGCAACGACAGCGTTATAGTCAATTTTTCTGCGGAGCAAGGTGGGAAAAAGTACACGCTTTTCAATCTCAACATCGGAGAAGGTGCCGGAGAACTTGCCGGTACGCTTACCGATAAAAACGGGACTTCACGCGAAGTGTATGTAACGGTCTACGATCTTGGCGACATCAGTGAACTGTCACAGGACAAGCAGGATCAGCTTTATGCTATGCAGGAGGCTGTGAATGTTATTATCGAAAATATGAAATAGCTGCTCTGGGGGAACTTATATGAAAAAATCATTGTCAATACGATGGCTCTCTCTCCTGCTGGTGGTCATAATGGTCCTTGGTATTCTTCCGCTGTCTGCATTTGCAGTAGATACAGCGGATGATGATACTCGGTATGCGGACTTTCTTAGCTCATTGACTACCCTTGAGGGATATGCTGATGCTTACGCCCGTGAACATTCCGGCGAAGATCCAACAGCACTTGTCATCAATTACATACGCTGCGGCGTAGAAAAATACACGTCCGGTACATGGACAACTTTCTGTGGTCCGGAAAACACGGCTTTTACCAGCTATGTATCCGAGCAGGATGCAAAAAACGATACCAACGCTATTGCTTTGCGTAGCCTCGATGTTTTTACTCTGCCAAATGGCGATCAGGTAGACTTTACGCATATGTTCGGTGCGATGGATATGGCCTATCATACCGGAAACCAGAATACGGCAGACCTCGGAAGCTGGGCCGGTGATATCTGCGACTTGCTCCAGCTCACGACTAATGCCGGTGTAACCGGAACCGTTGAAGAAATGGCCGAGGAGATCCGGACCAATAACGATAAGTATTTTCTTTATGATGCACCGGATGCCCACTCTTTCGGCATTCTGGATCTGTACGGAGATCTTGATGCTTTTTATATCCTGAAGAAGATCGGCGGCGGTGTAACGATCAGTTCGGTTATGAAAAATTACTTTACGACGAACCTTACCGATACTGCACGCGCAAAATTCTTCCTGGATAACCGCTTTGACGGTGTCTCGACAAAGGACGACATCCGTTCCTCGGTGTATGACACCTATTGCGGCAATGAGGGTATCCGCACATTGGAAGGCAGTTATCTGCCGAGTGGTGTCAACGCCGATCTGCGTCGCGCCTGCTGCTACGCTTTTGCCGACTATCTGCATGAAACGGCGAAGGGACAGCTGGAAAACGACTATTACAAGGTTTTTTCCAGCACCTCTTCCATGTTGGCACCCGGCGTTAAGCAAGAAACCAAAATGGCTCTCACGAAAGATGACAAGCAGATCGTATATTATCTTGCAACAGCGGATATCACACGCAGCGATGTCAATATCTATGCAAATTATGCTGACAACAATGCCTCTGTATGGAAAATGGCGCGAGTTAGTGATCAAATGTATGCCGCAGAAACAAGGCATACAAATCCGGAAGATGTGGACAACTACATCCCCAACTACAGTGCAGTTGTTGGTGTAAATGCAGACTTTTATAACATGACTAATGGTTGTCCTGCCGGAGCCCTTGTTATGGAGGGTGTGGAGTATCACGGTGTTGGCAATGAAAATTTTTTTGCCATTCTCAAAGACGGGACGCCTTTTATCGGAAATTGTACTGACTGGGATGCTTACAAGGATAAAATACAAGAAGCGGTCGGTGGTGATATTTGGCTTGTAAGAGACGGTAGAATTGCCGTTACCACTACAACGAATTATTACAACAGCCGTGCTTCTCGCACTTGCGTTGGCATCACCTATGACGGTCAGATTGTTCTCATGGTACTTGACGGACGTCAGGAGCCTTTTTCTGCCGGCGGCAGTGCTATTGAAATTGCGCAGATCATGCTGGATGCCGGATGCGTTGCGGCGATCAACTTAGATGGCGGCGGCTCCTCTACCTTTGCTTCCAAAGGTGAGGGCTCGGAAACGATCTCCGTTGTCAATCGCCCTTCGGACGGTTATGAGCGTTCGGTCAGCTCGTCGCTTGTCGTTGTATCAACAGCGAAACCTTCCAACATATTCGATCATGCAGTCGTTTCCGCAGATTACGATTACTTGACGATCGGAACTGAATTGACGGTAAAGGCTTCCGGAGTCACTTCGACCGGCGGCGCGATCGCACTTCCGGAAGGTTCCATGCTGAAGGTGTCTGACGAAAGTCTGGGATCGCTGTCCGGCAATGTATTTACCGCAAATACTCTTGGCGATGTACAAATTCAGCTGATTGACGCTGAGGGCAATATCCTTGGCACAAAAACGTTGCACATCGTAGAACCGACAGAATTGAAATTCACGAAAGACAGCTTGAACGTAATTTACGGCGAATCGGCCGAACTGCCGCTGGAAGCAACGTGTAACGGCAATCCGGTGAAAATCAATCCCAACGACGTTCAGTTTGGCTTTTTGAAGATCACGCTACAATCCATAGGTGAGTTGGAGGGCGGAAGCGTCAATACCACTAAAACGGAATTGGTATTTGAGTATCCCGAAGCAGGAGCGATCTCCGGGTTCGACTTTACGCCGAATGCAAACAGCGAACTGCGTACTCTAACGATCGGCGCTGTCCTGAAAACAAAACTGCCGGAATTTCAGCAGACGCTCAATCAGGAGTATACCAGGGTCTATCAGGAGGCAAAAGGCAATGGTTACAGCGACGAAGAAGCCGCCATTCAGGCTCAGACCGCTGCAATCAATATAGCCTTGGAAACTGCCACTAAAATCACAACCTACCTGTATAAGAGTGATGAAGCCAATTTTGACTTCAACCAAGCAACCGGCGGCAGCGGATTACTTGCCTGGAAGCGCGAGGTGCCGAACTCGGTATTCAGTGGTGGCAAAAATACTTACTATCTGATCGACGCAAGCCAAGCACCGGAAGTGTCTTATACTTTCGCTGTGGATATGTCCAAAATGCCAATTCCGGATAAGCTCACAGCACTCTTGTACATGCTTCCGGGCGGTGACCAAGAGGGACGCACGGCATGGGATTTTCTTTTGCAGCTTGCCGAGCGTATCAGTCCGCTGACGACAGTTACGATCTCTTTGACTGCTCCGGACGGCGTTACGATCGATACATCCAAACTCCGGCTTGCCAATGAATACTTCACGCTTACTTCCGCTGAAGTGGAAGGCAACAAGCTGACGGTCGTCTGCAATTTCATTCAGCAAGGCGAGCCGATCAATCCTGCTACCGCGAACCCGCTTTGTGTACTCAGCGGCCTTAGACTGATTCCTACGGATGATGCTGCATGGGATGAAAATGGGCTGCTCGACTGCACAGTCAGCGGCGGACTCGGTTATGACATCTATGCGCATTTCCATGTGCTGGAAACGCTGGCTCAACAGGAAGAGTATCAGATCAAGTACGGTCTGTATCCCTATGACAACAGTGAGAATCTTGAGGGTGACTACGGCGCACACTTCTTTGACACCGTCACTGATTTTACAGACAACTTCAAAATTCAGAAGAACACCAAAGACGGATGGGTCAAAGAAAGCGGAAAATGGTCCTATTGGGAGAACGGCGCAGCTTTGACCGGTATTCAAAAGCTTCCCAGCTATATTGATGGTGAATCCGGCGAGTACTGGTTTGATCTCGGAGCAGACGGCATTTCCACAGGCAAGATCACCGGCTTGTTTGCTTATGAGGATGCGTTCTACTATGCGGTCAACGGCGAAGCGAAAGACGGCTGGCGTGAGATCAAAACGGCAGGCGGTGACAGCAAGTATTATTACTTTGATCCTGTTACATTCAAGGCGGTTGACGGTGTGCAAACAATACGCACGATGATCACCGAAAACGGCAAGCAATATCCCAAGGATCTGAGCTACACTTTTGATAACCACGTATTGGTGCGGGGCGACTGGATCACAGTCAGCACCGGTCGCCGATATTACTGGGCAGGAAAGCCTATTGCAAGAAAATGGTGGGCCGTAGATGGCAAGCGCTATTTCTTCGGTGATCACGGTGATGCTCTTGTCGGATTTTGTGAGGTGCCAAGGGGCAATAGCGGTCAGGGCGCCGACTATTATCTTTTTGACAATGATGGTGCATTGATCGTTCAGCCGGGTCTGTATTGGCTGGATAGCAGCTTGACGCATATCGCCAGCGGCTTCAGCACCGGAGATATTGTATATTTCGATGATAGCGGTATGGCAACATTTGCCGGTCTTGTCTATGGTGATGACAACTACCTCTACTACATCAATGCAAGTCTGAAAGCAGTTAAGAACGGAAAGTATTGGGTCACTAAGACAAATGACATAATAGAATCCGGTTATCAGCGCGATTTCGATGCGCAAGGCAGGATGATCGCGAAAAACGGAATCTTGCCGCTCAATGGTAACGGTGTGTTGGTCTACTATGTCAATGATGACGTTCAGCATGATCTCGGCTTGGTCAGAATGGCAGACGGCCGCATGATCTATGTGAATGCCGATGCGACGTTGAAGGCCAATGGCAGCTACTATCTGTCAAAAACAAATGGATTGCTCCCACAGGGATACTATCCGTTTGACAGCAACTGCATCCTGCAGCTTAACGGTTGGTTCACCTGCGATCAGGGTACAACGTATTATCAGAATGGCATTATGCACGGAACTGGTTGGGATAAAATCGGAGACGCCTTCTACTATTTCAACAGCGACGGATATATCGTCACCGGCACAGTTCGTGTACCGTATCCGTCCGCTGAGCTGCTTCCCGGATACGGCCCCGATGCGGAAGACGCCGAGGTGAACGTACCCGGTAAAGAAGGCAACCCCGACAACTATGACTATCCCGACCGTGAGAGCGCTCTGTTCGTCTTCGATGAGAATGGTGTGTTCCAGAAGGATCAGTGCGGCGTGTACGATGACAACGACGTTACCCGCTGGATCAATAACGGCATGGTTGTCTGGCACGCAGGTCTGATCAAGGACGGCGATGACTACCGCTACTTCAAGCGCAATGGTATGGTCGCAAACATCGAGACCTATGTGGCCAAGACCAACGATCTGCTGAATGCAGCGAAGTACACCTTTGATTCCGAGGGCAAGCTGATGCAGCTTCAGGGACTCCACGAAGATCTGAACGGCAACCTTTGCTATTACGTGGACTATGTGAAGAACTACGCCGGTCTGGTGGAAGTGGAAGGCAATTACTACTACATCGCCAGCGATCTGAAGGCTGTGAAAAATGGCACCTATTACGTCACCAAGACCAATGACTTGAAGCCTGCCGGTTTCTACACCTTTGATGCCGACGGCAAGATGGTGATCAAGAACGGTCTGATCAATGAAAACGGCGATCTGTACTTCTATGTGGACGGAGCAAAGACAGCGGCCGGTCTGATCGAAGTGGACGGCAATTACTACTACATTGCCAGCAACCTGAAAGCTGTGAAGAATGCAAAGCACTATGTCTTTGCCGACAGAGCCAACGGGCTGAAGTCTGCCGGCTGGTACTGGTTCAATGAAGACGGCACGATGTTCCTTGACGGCATCCGTGAAGAAAACGGCACGAAGTACTACTACAAGGACGGAGTGAAGAACTATGCCGGTCTGATCGAGATCGACGGCGAGTATTACTACGTAAAGAGCGACTGCTCCATTGTTTGCGGTTGCAGCTACTATGTGACAAAGAACAACGGGCTTGCACCGAGCGCAACGTATACGTTCGGAGCGGACGGCAGAATGGAGATTAAGAACGGTATCTACCGTGAGAAGCTCGGCGACGGAAATGAGTATCTGTTCTACTATGTGAACAATGTGCGCCAGATCAATACCGGCCTTGTAAAGCTGGAAGACGGCAGCTACATCTATGTCCGCAGCGGTGCCAACCTTGCTGTCGGAAGTTACTACGTTTCCAAGACCAATGACCTGCTCCCGAAGGCTATCTACACCTTCGGTGAGGATGGAAAGATGATCAATTCGTAACAAGTAGGATAAACAAAGCCCGCAGTCCCTGCTGCTGTGGGGACTGCGGGTGGGTTTGTGATGATGGAGAAGTCTACGGGATCCGGGAAAATCGTAAAGAATGCAACTTGGTTGATCGCCTGTAAGGTCGTGCAATCACTACTGAGTTTTGTGATCGGTACATTATCTGCCAGGTATCTGGGGCCGGGTAATTACGGGATCATTGAGTATGCTGCGGCGATCGTTAGCTTCATGGTGCCGGTCGTACAGCTCGGTCTTCGTTCTACTCTTGTCCATGAGATCATTGCTTCACCGGATAAAGAAGGCGAGACACTTGGCACAGCCCTTTTCATGAGCACTGCGTCAAGCTTTTTGGGAATTATCGGCGTGCTCGCATTTACTGCAATCGCGAATCCGAATGACCCGGAAACGATGCTTGTTTGCGCGCTATACAGTATTTCTCTGGTTTTTCAGGCAACTGAGATGCTTCAATACTGGTTTCAGGCCAAGCTGCTGTCCAAATATACAGCACTCACTTCGCTTACGGCGTATGTTATCGTTTTGGCCTATCGTTGCTTTTTACTGATTACACAGAAAAGCGTATATTGGTTCGCTTTTTCGCAAGCCTTAGACTATTTGCTGATATCCATTTGCTTGTACGGAATCTACAGAAAGATCTCAAGTCAAAAGTTGAAGGTTTCGTTTTCGCTGGCTAAGCAACTCTTTAAGAGAAGCCGGTATTACATCGTTTCCGGCATTATGGTCACTTTCTTTTCTTTAACAGATCGAGTCATGATTACGTTGATGTTAGGAAAAGAGGCGAACGGCTATTATTCGGCTGCGGTAAGCTGTGCGGCACTGAGCCAATTTGTGTTTGCAGCTATCGTAGATTCCATGCGGCCTTCGATTTTAGAAGCCAAAAAGGTTCACTCCCCTGATTACAATTCGCATATAGCAAGACTCTATTCAATGATCGTGTATTTGGCATTGCTGCAAAGTACCGTGCTGACTGCAGCTGCACCACTTGTTATTCGAATTATTTACGGAACTACATATGCGCCGGCGAGTTCGACGCTGAGGATCATTACATGGTATACTGCATTTTCCTATATGGGTTCCGTTCGAAATATATGGATCCTGGCGGAGCAAAAGCAGAAGATGCTTTGGAAGATCAACTTATCCGGGGCGCTTCTGAACGTGATCGCAAATTATATATTGATACCGATTATCGGTATCAACGGAGCTGCGATCGCCTCAGTAGCTGCACAACTTTTTGTCAATTTTGCTCTCTGCTTTATTGTCCCTTCTCTGCGACCTGTCGGGCGCATGATTCTTGAGGGAATCGATCCAAGGCAATTAAGAAGATTGTGGTCGGGACACCTTTCCAACCCATTCCGCAAGAAATAGAACACTGATTGGAGCGTATAACAATGTCATTATTTGAAAATAAGGTTCTTCTTATTACGGGCGGAACAGGCTCTTTCGGCCATGCGGTCTTGGATCGCTTTTTAACTACGGACATCGGCGAGATTCGCATTGTGTCCCGTGATGAAAAAAAGCAGGATGATATGCGCCATGCTTATCAACTGGCATTTCCCTCACACGCAGGGAAAATTAAATTCTACATTGGCGATGTGCGCGATTATCGCTCCATCGCTTCGGCATTTCGCGGAGTAGATTATGTGTTCCACGCAGCTGCCCTAAAGCAGGTGCCTTCCTGCGAGTTCTTTCCGATGGAGGCCGTCAAGACCAATGTTATTGGTTCTAACAACGTCATCGACGCCTGTGTGGAAAACCACGTAAAAAAAGCTATTTTTCTGTCCACTGACAAGGCTGCCTATCCGATCAATGCTATGGGTATGTCTAAAGCGTTGATGGAAAAGAATGTGATCGCACGCTCAAAACAGATGCTGCCGGAAGATCCTGCGCTGTGTCTCACACGCTACGGCAATGTTATGGCTTCTCGCGGTTCGGTTATTCCCCTCTTCTGTGACCAGATCGCAGAAGGCAAAGCGCTTACTGTTACGAACCCCAACATGACACGCTTTATGATGACACTCAGTGATGCCGTTGATCTTGTCCTATATGCCTTTGAGCATGGTGAGCAGGGTGACCTGTTTGTACAAAAAGCTCCTGCCGCGACGATTGAAACACTGGCACACGCTGTGCTTGAGCTTCGGGAGTCTGCTTCTGAGGTGCAAACGATCGGCACACGGCACGGTGAGAAGCTTTTTGAGGTTCTTGTCACATCAGAGGAAATGTTGCGAGCAGAGAATTTGCCCGGCTTCTTCCGCATCCGTGCCGACGGGCGTGATCTAAACTATGACAATTATTTCTCCAGAGGCAATTCTGCATTGTCTCAAATCGAGCCATACACCTCTCACAATACAGAGAGACTTGATCTTGATGGCATGAAGCAGCTATTGAAAAAATTGAAGCTATTCGGAGGAAATTACTGATGAATATACTCGTTACCGGTGCACGGGGGTTTATTGGCAAAAATCTGATTGTGGCATTGAAAGCGATTCGTGACGGTAAGGACCGCACGCATCCGGAACTGGATATCCGGGAGATCTATGAATATGATGCTGACAGCACACCGGAGCAGCTGAGCACCTTCTGCAGGGCAGCAGACTTTGTATTTCATCTTGCGGGGGTAAATCGCCCCAAGACAGCAGAGGAATATTTGCACGGAAATACCGATTCGTTGGATGCACTTCTCTCTTCCTTAAAAAAGGCGAATAACCATTGCCCTGTGATGCTGGCCAGTTCCGCGCAAGCTTCGTTGGTCGGACGCTATTCCGGGAGTGAGTACGGAAAGGCTAAACTCGCCTGCGAAGATCGACTGCGCGCTTATGCTATGGAAACCGGAACGGAAATACTGATCTATCGCTTTCCCAATGTGTTTGGCAAGTGGTGCCGCCCTGACTACAATTCTGCCGTAGCGACGTTTTGCTATCACGTCGCGCGTGATCTGCCGATTACGGTTAATGACCCGGCAACCGAGCTGGAGCTTCTCTATATTGATGACCTGACCACAGAACTGCTGTCGGCATTGTCCGGCAGGATACACCGCTGCAGCTATGACGGACTAAACCCGATTCCAGGTGATGAATTTTGTTTTGTGCCGGCAACACATCGCACAACTCTTGGCGATATCGTTGAAGAACTGCACTCCTTCCATGCGCAGCCGGAAACGTTATTGTTGCCTGAGATCCCGGATGGCAGTCTTGAGAAGAAATTGTATTCCACATATCTTTCCTATCTGCCGCCGGAGAAAACCACAGTCCCGCTGAAGATGTGCGCGGATTCTCGCGGAAGCTTCACAGAACTCCTGAAGACCCGAAACTGCGGACAATTTTCCGTAAATATTACGAAGCCCGGCATAACGAAGGGACAGCATTGGCACAACAGCAAATGGGAGTTCTTTATTGTTGTTGCCGGTCACGGGGTGATCCGCCAACGCAGATTGGACTCCGATGAGACCATGGAATTCGAAGTCAGTGGTAAGAAAATCGAAGCCGTTCATATGCTGCCGGGTTACACCCACAGTATTACAAATCTCAGCGATACGGACGATCTGGTAACACTGATGTGGGCCAATGAGTGCTTCGATCCACGGCATCCCGACACGTTTTTTGAGGAGGTCTGATATGAAAAAACTCAAGCTGATGACGATCCTTGGCACTCGCCCGGAGATCATCCGGCTTTCGGCAACGATTCAGTGCTGCGACCAATACTTTCAGCAAATTCTGGTCCACACCGGGCAGAACTACGATTACGAATTGAACCAGATATTTTTTGAAGATCTGGGACTTCGTGCGCCTAATTACTATCTGAATGCCGCCGGTACGACTCTGGGAGAAACGATCGGTACAATCATTGCCAAAAGCTATGAGCTTATGCAGGAGGCCAAACCGGATGCCGTGCTGGTGCTGGGAGACACCAATTCTTGCCTGTCCGTGATTGCCGCTAAGCGGCTGCATATTCCGATTTTCCATATGGAGGCGGGTAACCGCTGCTTTGACGAGTGCCTTCCGGAGGAGACAAACCGCCGCATAGTAGATGTTACAGCCGATGTGAATCTGTGCTATTCCGAGCATGCACGGCGCTACCTGAATGCTGCCGGTGTTCCTAAGGAACGCACGTTCGTGGTTGGAAGCCCCATGGCAGAGGTCCTGCGTAAAAATCTGCCGCTAATCGAAGCAAGCGATATTCACGCGCGTTTGGGATTAAAAAAGGGCGGCTACATTCTGCTTTCCGCTCACCGGGAGGAAAATATCGACACAGCGGAAAACTTCAATTCTCTCTTCAAGGCAATCAATGCAATGGCAGAAGAATATGATATGCCGGTACTGTATTCCTGTCATCCACGTAGCCGAAACCGGCTGGAAAAGAGCGGCTTTGTCCTGGACAAACGTGTGATTGCCCATAAGCCTTTGGGCTTTCATGATTACAATTGCCTCCAAATGAATGCCTTTTGCGTCGTTTCAGACAGCGGCACATTGCCGGAAGAGGCAAGTTTTTATCTTTCGGTCGGCAAGTCTTTCCCGGCAGTGTGTATTCGTACATCCACAGAGCGACCGGAAGCATTGGACAAGGGATGTTTCGTCTTGTCCGGAATCCATACCGAACAGCTTCTGCAATCGGTCGATCTTGCTGTCGGGATGCAGCAAAACGGCGACTTCGGCACGCCTGTACCGGATTATACAGCCGAAAACGTCTCTGCGAAAGTCGTCCGCATTATCCAGAGCTATACCGGCATTGTGGAACGCTTTGTGTGGAGAAAGAAATGATTATATTCTTCCGCAAACGCGCTCATATAGATAAACGATAAGAGTGAGATTGAGAGGAAAAGTTGCAAGCATGAATGAAAACCAAAAATCACGGAAAGACATGGCACAAGCCGAAGTGTCACTTTGGGGCATCGTTAACCTTCTGCTGCGTAAGATCCATTGGATTATTGTTGCCGGACTGGTGCTGGGCGTGAGCGTGTACCTTGTGCTTTCACTTTTAGTTACACCAACCTATGAATCACGAGTTACATTTTATGTGTACAACAACGCAGGAGGTGCATCACAGTCCGGCTCGATCGATAAAAGCGATCTGCAGGCAGCGGAAAGTTTGGCTACGACATATTCTAAAATATTGGAGAGCAACTCAGTACTAAATGCTGTTTTAAGCGACCTGAACAGTTCTCTGACAAGAAAAGAACTGGCACAGATGGTTGATGTAGCGGTTGTGACGAACACGCAGCTTCTTGAGGTGGTGATCACATCGACCGATCCGAGTTTTGCCTGTAAAGTGGCCGAATCATTTGCCAGTGTCGCGCCCGCTGAAATCGTCCGTATTACTAAGGCCGGCGGCGTTGAAGTTGTAGATCATCCGGAAGTTGCTACAGAAAAAGCATCTCCGCGGACGGCATTCGATACAGTGATTGCCGTTGTCGTCGGCGCCATTATTGCTGCCGTGGTCATTATCCTGAAATCGCTCTCCGATACGACCGTTTATTTGCCGGAGGATATCAATAATCTGGTTGGTGTTGCTGTTATTGGGCAGATTCCGGAGATCGAAGGAACGGAGAGGAACTACAAGTATTGGGAATTAGCTGAAGGAGGAACGATTCGTTATGAGAAAAAAGACAATGCGGCAAAATGCGAAAGCGAAGAATGAGGTAATTGCAAACAATCGGAAACGTCTTTTGAACAATGATACTCCCTTCGCTATTCGTGAGGCCTATGTAAAGTTGAGAACGGGACTTATGTTCTGCATGACCAAAGATAATGAATGTGCGTGCAAAACCATAGCGGTCACCAGTGCAAATCCGTCGGAAGGCAAGAGCCTGACCGCAGCCAATATCGCAATCAGCTATGCAATGCTTGGAAAAAAGACGCTTCTGATCGATGCCGATCTGAGAAAGCCAACACAGCGCCGACTTTGGAAAATTGACATTTCGGTTGGCCTCTGTGATTTTATTGCGAATATATGGCAGCTCGAAATGGCAAAGGTAAAAGATTTGTCCCTATGGATCGTCGGAGCCGGAACGATTCCGCCCAATCCGTCTGAGCTACTTTCTTCTGAGCGAATGAAAAACTTCGTCGCCGAAGCATCCAGAATGTATGATTACGTTATTATCGATACACCTCCGATCAATACCGTCGCCGATGCTCAGATCATTTCCGCTTTTGTGGATGGTGTTCTGATCGTGGCCAAATCGGGCAGCACTACAGCCGATGAGCTTCGGGCAGCTGTCGATGCGGTTGAGCGTGCCGAAGGGAATCTTTGCGGTGTTGTTTTGAACGATCTGAATATGAAATCTACACGCTACTCTTACAAGTATAAGTATGGCGGTAAATACGGCGATAAGTATGGGTACAAATATTCCTACGCAGAGCCATACGAAAGGAGATAGCCCTATGATTGACCTATCATTGGATTATCACGCACATATTTTGCCCGGGTGCGATCACGGAAGTAATAGCATTGCCATGTCGCTCAAGCAAATTGATATGGCAAAATCAGCGGGTATTCAGACGATTTGCGCAACGCCACATTTTTATCCGCACAAAGAAAGTGTTGTATCTTTTACCGCCAGGCGGAAGGAAACCGCTGCCAACTTATTTTCGCAACTTTCACAAGAAGCACCTCGCATTCTGCTTGGAGCGGAGGTGCTGATCTGTGATGGGATGGAGCGGCTGGACGGTCTTCGGGAACTTTGTCTGGAGGGTACAAATGAGCTTTTGCTGGAGATGCCGTTTTACCGCTGGTCGGATTCTATTTGGGATACTCTGTACCGATTAAACTACTTGCGTGATATCCAAATTGTGATCGCACATGCAGACCGATATCCGCCTGAGAATATTCAACAACTGATTTCCGAAGGGATACTCCTGCAGTTGAATGCCGAATGTCTCCGAAGACCTTTGCATCGGAGGCGCTATCTTGACTGGATCCAAAATGGGTATGTGTCTTATCTCGGAAGTGATATTCATGAGCTCGGGCCAGGGTACCACGACTTTTATAAATGCAAAAAACTATTATGTCATTAGTATGAGAAATGTTGCCCACAACTGAGTATCATCGGATAGGAATTTAACTATGCGAAATACCGCAATGCTCTACAACATCAATAAACAGTCTTCTGTAAATATCGTACCGGTACTCGGTGGGTGTCTGTTGTTCTCTGCGGCAGTTTGTGTGGCGCAGGTTCTTGGGAACTCGATCGTTTTGTTGTTGTGCTTACTGGGATATTTGGCTTTCACTGCTTGGACCTGCAATAGGGACGTCGTTTTTCTTGCCTTGCTATACTTTCTTCCTTGGAGTCCACTGATCAAGATGTATAATGGCGGAATCTCGTTTTTTACGATTGCGCTTTTATTATGTTGTTTTGTTTCATTACTGCAAAACAAAATGTCCTTGCAGATCTACCAAATCATCCTTGCTGCTCTTCTAATGGCGGTAACATTGGTAGCAAAGACTATCCAACACAATCCGATCGGTAACGACTATTTGTGCTTCCTTATTATGTTATTGCTCTTCCCGGGCGTAATGCAAAGAGAAGGAAATCAACTCTCGTTCTACCACATCAGCATTTTTTTCGCTTGTGGCATTATATCGGCGGCATTGACAGCACAGCAGATTGCCACATTCCCCAATATATCACAGTATATTACCGTGAATTCCTATTTGACGGTGACGCGCCTGTCTGGATTTTACAGAGATCCCAACTTTTATTCGGCACACATCTCTGCCTGCTTTGCCGGAATACAACTGCTGCTGTGTTATGAAAAAAGTCGCAGCAGACAGATCGTGCTTGCGATCACAGCTTTGCTGTTATTATACTGCGGGCTTCTTTCAGCGTCAAAGTCGTTTATTATCGTAGTGGCCTGTTTATTTCTTTTATGGGTTCCTATCTTAATGGAGAGAGGCGCTTCCAGCAGCCGTTTCCGATTGCTCATGGGATTGTTGTGTGCCGGAATTGTGATTGCCTCATCTTCCGCTTTCCAATCTCTGCTGCAGATTGTTGATGATCGTTTTGCTCAGGCGTCTAATATGTCAGAGCTTACAACAGGGCGAACGGATCTATGGGGCAACTATGTTCATGAGTTTTTAAATAATCCGCTTGTTTTGCTTTTCGGCGAGGGGTATACAAGTATTAACCTGAACAATAAAGCTTCGCACAATACTTTGATCCAGTTAATATATCAATTTGGCCTGATAGGGATACCCTTCCTTGTTGCATGGGTCGTTGTTTCTTTGCAAAATCTGTTTGCACGATTTGATGTAGGTCGTGTGAAATGGAAACACATTTTGCTGATGTGTGTAGGCGTTGCCTTGCCATGGATGGGAATTGACATTCTGCAGTTTGATGAGTTTTTTCTGTTGCCCATCTATGCAGTGATGGGCGTTGCCTATTCAACACATTGCGCCACACATGACAAGTCGAACAACTGAGGTGACTGATGTGAAACGTACAACTAAAAGAATTATTACAATAGCAATCATCCTTGTGATAGTATTGATCCTTCTTTGTGTTGGTGTCAGTGTATTCATAAACTCGATTTTTGATCGGATCGAAAAAATACCGGAAGTCAGCAGAGTAGAACCGTCTAACGAATATTTTGAAACGGATCCGACAGAGGAAAGTCAGACACCAACTGCGGTCATTGAACCCGAGGAGATTGATTGGGGTGAGATCGAGCCGTTTTTGGATGATAAGTTGATCAATATTCTTCTCGTTGGCCAGGATCGCTATGCCGGAACAGCTCGACAGCGTTCCGATACGATGCTCTTGTGCAGTATCAATCCCGAAACAAAGAAAGTTTCCATGATTTCTTTTCTCCGGGATCTGTATGTACAAATCCCGGGAGGTTATTCAGACAACCGTCTGAATGCCGCATACGCCTTTGGTGGTTTTCCTCTGCTGGTCGATACATTTTACACAAATTTCGGTATCACGATCGACGGCTGCTTTGAAGTTGATCTTGCAGGATTCAGAAGTATCATTGATATCCTTGACGGCGTTGATGTCACCTTGACCGCACGCGAGGCGGAGGTTGTCGGTATCGATTCTGAAGAGAAGACATATCACTTGAATGGAAAAGACGCACTTAGCTATGCGCAAATCCGCAAATTGGACAGCGATTTCGGCAGAACACAGCGTCAGCGGAATGTTATGGAAGCGCTATATAAGAAGTTTCAATATGCCGGAACGGATAAGTTAATGGAACTGTTACAAGAAATCCTTCCGTATCTGTCAACAAATATGACAAACGGGCAGATCATACTTCTGGCAGCAAAGTGTATTCCCGCGGTTGGGTCATTTGAATTGCATAGCTATTGTATTCCTGCAAATGATTCATTTATTTATGCAAGCGTTCGGGGAATGTCGGTACTCATTCCCGACCTTGACAAAGTACGTGATCGACTCGAAAGCGAGTATTTGCCGCTCAATTAAATATGTGTGATTCATCCGCATTTTGTATTTGCGGGTGAATGCAATCGTAAAGTGCGGTATCGTGAGGCACAGGAGGTTTTAGGTCAACTTGAAAAAAACCAGTGCCATGTCCGGGGCGTTGTACGCAATCAATCACATATTCATGGGAAGGGATATTACAAAAAGTCTGCATTTTACAAAATAAGGAAGAATTGAGGATGACATTTTGAGGGGGCGAAAGGAATATGAGACATATATAAAATTTTGCTGGGAATTGTCATTGCCGTTTTTCTTGTGGCAGGCGTTTGTTTTGGCTTTGTCTGGAATAAGTTGGGTCTGTTATCGTATGATGATTCCTCATTAGGTGGTATATCCTCACCAGAGATTGCTGACGTTGATGGATCCGATGTCCTCACGGAAGAAGATGTTCAGGATTTGATCGTTCTTGAGGGAGAGCCGGTCATACCAGACTGGGACATTTTTAGTGATGATGATGATGTAGTAAATATTCTTCTGATTGGTACAGATGAGCATACACAAGACTTCAGCGAAAACGCGCGCAGTGATAGTATGATGATTGCTTCCATTAACAAGCGCACAAAAAGCGCCAAACTCGTGAGTTTAGAACGCGGAATGGGTGTTCCCGTTCTTGCAGGAGAATACGAGGGCCAGTACGATTGGCTGACACACATTTTTCGTTATGGCGGAGCTGATCTCCTACTTGAAACAGTTCGGACTTGTTTTCGGGTAGATGTTGATCGTTATGTATGAGTCAACCTTAATACTTTAACTCAAATTGTAGATAGCATTGGAAGCGTGGAGATTAGCCTCACACAAGAGGAGGCAGATTATTTCGCTGCAGTTCACGGGCACGAAGAATTAAATTGTCTCGTGCCGGGGTTAAATCACATGAACGGAACGCAAGCATTGGCTTATGCGCGCCTTCGCAAAACCGATAGTGACTGGAAGCGGGTTGAGCGCCAACGAAACGTCATTCAGCAGGTGATTTACGGCGCGAAAGGTATGAACCTCTTGAAAATCAACCGTTTTGCCGATAATGTGCTTCCCTTAATCAAGACGAACTTGACAAAGGGGGAAGTTGCAGCTCTGATTTTAATTGCCCCGGACTTTGTGGGAACCACCATTGACCAGATGACCATCCCGCAGGCAGGAACCTATGGAAGCATGATCGGTACGGGTGGGCGGCATCTTTTCGCCGTTGACTTTGAGGCAAATGCAAAAATTTTGCAGGAGTTTCTTTATGCAGATGAGCTCGAAACGGATGGGGGGGAGCGTATCTCTTGATTCTAATTCAAGCAGCAGCGAAATGAAGACAGTGGGGTGATGCATAGAATAGACACTTTTCCTAGCGATAAATTATCTGGAGGGAATCTGGCATGGGAACGATTTTACTAACCGGAGGGACAGGCTTTATAGGTTCTCACACGTCAGTGGAACTTTTGGGTGCTGGTGAAAATGTAATTCTCGCAGACAACCTGTCAAATAGCAGCGAACAAGTCATAAATCGAATTCAGCAGATAACCGGGCAAAAGCCGAAATTCTATTGTGTAGATGTGACAGACCGCACAGGGCTTAATCGCATTTTTGAGGAAAACAGCATTGATGCTGTCATCCATTTTGCAGGATTGAAGGCTGTCGGGGAGTCTGTTCGGAAACCGATCCGTTACTATCGCAACAATCTGGATTCTACCCTGACCTTGCTGGAGGTTATGCGGGAGCAAAATGTCAAACGACTGATTTTCAGTTCCTCAGCTACCGTCTATGGTAAGAGCTGCTCGGCCCCTTTCACCGAGAGAACCCCAACCGGCGGGTGTACGAATCCCAATCACCGTAGGAGTGAGGATAGAGATAACGCTTTGGCAAGCAAGGTCTTTTGGAGCCAAAAGACAGCAGGCGGAGACTCTGACGAGTCCCCGCCTTTTGCTTGATGGGGGCGTTCCCCATACCCCCTGCAACACAGATTTCATCTGTGGCTGCGCGATGTGCCATCGCTATTTTTCCTCGCGCTGCCGCTCGGTGGTCTGCCGGTTCTGTTCATCCAGCCCCAGCAGATAGGCGGCGTTGGCCTTGTGGATCAGCAGCTCCCGCATCTGCTCCTGCGCCCGGTGGTACTCGGCGTAGGCCGCCTTTTTCTCTGCCAGCAGCCTTGCAAATTCTTCGTTCAGGCTCCTGACCGTGGGCAGCTTTTTCAGGCCAAACGCATCAAAGGCTTTCTTCGCCGCCTTGTGGATGAGGATATCCCCCTCATGCTCCGCAAGGTATTTTTTTGAGTACCCCGCCTTGCGGTAGCCGGTGTAAACGCTGCGGGTTCTGGAATAGTTCATAATGTGCGTCCGCAGGGTCTGTATCTCGCCCATACGCGCTTCCGCCGCCTTTATGGTCGCCTTCAAAGCATAGAACCGCTTCTCCGCATCGGCGGCGGCATTGACAAGTGCGTCGAAATCGGCAAAGCCCTTTTCCTCCAGATATATCAGCGTCTTTGCCATCTGCTTGAGCTTTACCACCTTCATCGCCTGATCGTAGCGGTAGCCTTTCCCCGAATTGAGCTTTGCCTCAATATCGGCAATCAGCGTAGCGCGCTCCCTGCGCTTCGGATATTTCTTTTTGACGAATGGCTTGTGCGTCCTGCTTCCCGCAAGGACCGCGCGAAGCTCCTGCTCGGAATATCCCTCGCCCAGGGACTCCAGGCGGATGCTCTGTTTCTGGTTTTCGTGCAGCAGCGACAGCCTGCTCTTTCGGGCGACGGAATAGCCGGAATCCTTCAAAAGCGCCAGCAGCGCGTCGAAATCCTGGGGCTGCTTTTCAAGCGCCGCGTCTATCGCCATGCGCAGAAGATCGCGGTTGGAGAGCTTGTCGTGACCGCCGCGCCATTTGTTGTAGCTCAGCCCGTGTTTCTGTGGATTCTCAACCACGGACAGCCGGTGCTCGGCGCAGATCAGGTCGGACAGCCTGCGGACAGCGCGGTAGCTCCCGATGAAGTTCTTGAACTTTTTCGTACAGTCCAGCGCAGTGGAGTTCCAGTAGATGTGGTTGTGAATGTGCTTTTTGTCGGTGTGGGTGCAGACGAGGAAAGCGTGCCTACCCTTTAGGAAGCGCTTGGCAAATTCATAGCCGATGCGGTTGGCCTCCTCCGGCGTAATCTCTCCCGGCTTAAAGGACTGCCGTACCTGATAGGCGATGACGTCGCTTTCCTGCACCCGTCCGGTCAGCTCCCGGTACTCCCGCTTGGACAGGGCAAATTCGGAAACGGCGGTCTCCGGCTCGCAGGCGAACGCGGAGATCAGCGCGCCGCCCTCAGTCTTATCCGGGTTCATGCCGTACTCCGTCCGGTCGGCAAGGCACTGCGCCAGCGTCTTGCCCTTGTTTAAGTGCATGGGTATGATTCGTGTGGTCGCCATATTCCCTCCATGGAAAAAGGCGCAGGAGGGAGCCTGCGCCTTTTCACATTCCGCATATTCCGTTTATCCGTAGATTCGCTCCCTGAGCAGCATTCTCATACCGATAAACCGCGCTGTGAGCTTCACCGCCAAATAGTGCAGTCCGTAGGGGGAGAGCAGAAACGCAATGCCCAGACAGATGCAGCCGTTCTGCACGTTGCCGTCCACAAAGTAAAAAACACCTGAAAGCAGAAACAGGGCGGAGGCGATGACACAGACCACGGCGGAAGCCTTGAGCGCCAGCGTGAGCGCCCATTCCACGATCCACAAAACCAGCATAAGGGGCGCAAGCAGCAGTTTCAAAATGAATTTCATAGTCGTTTTCCGTCCTTTTTGATTTCATTATACAGAAAGAGCTGCCATAAAACAAGGATGCCGGCAGCATGGGCTTATCGTATATTTCTGCCTGCTCACTGAATGGCAGACAGCTTAATAAGAATTTTGTTGGCAAGTCCCCATAGCTGCTTCTGCCTTTCCAGAATCTCCGCAAGGTCGGTGTCGTAGGCTCTGCCGCTCTCGTTGAGCCGTTTGGCGATCTGGTTGATGTTGTTGCTCGTATATCGCAGGAGCGAGATCATCTGCTTCAGCTCCGGCAAATCCAGCCTGATCACCAGCCCGTCCAGCGCCATCTTCCGCAGGAACGCCTCCTGATTGGTAACGCCGATCCGCGCCATCTTTTCCTTCAGCAGCCGGTGCTCCTCCTCCGTCAGGCGAACGGAGATGCGGATGTTCCGCCGCATGAACTGCGCGCTCACAGGGACGGCTCCTTTGTCTTTTTGACTGTCTCCGCCGCCGCTTCGGGCGGTCTGCTTTTCAGTCTGCCGAGCACCGAGGGCCTGCGCTCATGCGCCCTTGCGTCCTCTCGCGCCAGCTTGGTAAACAGGTCAACCAGCCCGCTGTGGCTGTTCACCGCCAGATAGCAGTTCCGATCCATCCCCCATGCGTCGGGGTTCTCCGAAACGGAAACGGTCTTTGCCCATTGTTTGTTGTCCGCTGAGAACCGCCCGTCCCAATCCTTCTGCCGGATGGTAATCGCCAGCACATACAAGATGCGCTCATGCCCGAACTGCTCCGCCACCTGCGCAACGGCTTCCCTGTGCAGGACGTTATCACAATAATGCTCGGAGATCGCCTTCTCAATGGCCTCCTTGCAGGCGGTATTCGCCTTGTTGGAGGCGCGGTAAAGCTCCAGCTCGCCGTTTTCACGGGCGTGCTCGGCGGGAAATCTGTAAACGGGAAGATCCTTCATATTGGTGCATCCTTCCTTTCATTAAGCTGTAGTGAAGCGGCTCCGACAAAATCCACTCTTCGCCGGAGCCGCTGTTTTTTTATCGTTCCTCCTTGTTCCTGTGCCTGATTTTGTCCTCGGCGCAGGGCTGGGACAGCGGCGCTTTCAACTTTGCCAGCACGGAGGGACGCTCCGCCTTTGCGCTCTGCACGGCGGGCGCGTCCTCCGCCATCTGCTCCATGGGTGTGCGGTCGTCGATGTTCAGCTCGGCGTTCAGCTCCGCAAGCCGCGCGGATTTTGTCCGCAGCTCATCCTCCTGGGGGAAGGGCTTGCCCAGCTCCGCCTTTGCCGTCTCCATCTGCGCGGTGAGCGCATCCAGCGTGTTTCGGACATTCTGCAATCTGTCCGGCATGGCGTTCAGGGCGTTGTCAATGCGGGTGAGGTTGCCCCGCGCGTCCTTGCCCAGCGTCACGCGGTGGTTCATTTTGCCCTTGAGGGTGAGAACAAAGTCCCGCCCGAAGTCCTCCACGGTCAGGGACATGGCAAAGCCCCGGTAGCTGCCGATGGGCACGGGCTCCAAGCCCTTTGCGTCCTTGAAGGCTTCCAGAATGGCAGCGCCTGCGTTGTCCTTGTCGGTGAGAAGGTCGCCCTTGACCTCCATGCCCGCAAAGCCGTCCACGGGGTGCGGATGCCCGGCGAGCGTCTGCATATCGGCGGTGAAGCCCTCCACGAAGCTCTCGTTCTGACGGATCTGTTCGGGGAAATGCCTGAGCAGATTGTCCTCCAGACGGAACTGCTGGCTCTGATGGCTGGCCTTCATGAGCTTCAGGCGGGCAACGTCCACATCCAAGTCCATCTTCTCTTTAATTCTCTTGTCTCCGGCGCACAGCGCCTTGATCTCGGCATAGGAAAGGGCGGTCTCGTCCACGTCCTCGCAGGAGCGAACAGGGGATTTTGAGGTCATGATCTGGGAGATGAACTTCTGCTTATTCTCCACCGTCTGCCAGAGGTAGGCGTCGAAGGTGGATTCCGTGACGTAACGGTAAATATGAACCTCCTTATTGCGGTTGCCCTGACGGATGATGCGCCCGCTGCGCTGCTCCAGATCGCCCGGCCGCCACGGGCAGTCGAGGTCGTGGAGCGCCACGAGCCTGTCCTGCACGTTCATGCCCGCGCCCATTTTGAAGGTGCTGCCCATGAGTACACGCACCTGACCGGAGCGCACCTTTGCAAACAGCTCCTTCTTTCGGACTTCCGTATTCGCCTCATGGATGAATGCGATCTCCTCGCGGGGGATTCCTCTGGCGACGAGCTTTTCCCGGATGTCGTCATATACCGTGAAGCCGGGTTCGTCGGGGTTTTCCTTGTCGATCAGCCGCTCGACGGCGTGAAGCTCCGGGCTGTCCAGATTCCCGCCCGCCGTCTTTGCCGCCTTCGCTCCGGTCGCGCCGGTTTTTGGGGTGGACAAATCGCAGAACACGAGCTGGGTCAGCCTGTCCGCCTGTCCGTCCTGCCAGATGCGGTGGATGTTGTCCACGCAGCGATTGACCTTGCTGTTCGGATCGTCCGGCAGGTCGGGGTTGATGATGCGCTGGTCAAGCCCCAGCTTGCGCCCGTCCGAGGTGATCTTGAGCATATTGTCCGTGCCGGGGTCAACAAGCTGGGCGTGTACCCTTGCGGCGCGCTCGGACAGCTCCTGCACCATCTGCTTCTGTATCTCCGTGGGCTGCGCCACCTCGTTGTGATAGATGGGCGTGGGCGTAGGCAGGTTGAGCTGGTCTGAGGTTTTGATATCCGCCGCCTCCTTGAACAGGGTCATGAGCTCAGGCAGATTAAAGAACTTGGCAAAGCGCGTCCTCGCCCGGTAGCCCGTACCCTCGGGAGCCAGCTCAATGGCGGTCTGCGTCTCTCCGAAGGTGGAAGCCCAGCAGTCGAAGTGGGCAAGCCCCTTGCCGCGAATGGCGTCGTGCTGGAGATAGCGCATCATGGTGTACAATTCGGTCATGGAATTTGAGACGGGCGTGCCCGTGGCGAATACCACGCCGCGGCTGTCGGTGATCTCGTCGATATACCTGCACTTGAGCAGCATATCCGAAGATTTCTGGGCGTCGGTGGCGGACAGCCCCGCCACGTTTCGCATCTTGGTGTAGAGAAAAAGATTCTTGTAGTTGTGCGCCTCGTCCACATACAGGCGGTCTACGCCCAGCTGCTCAAAGGTCACAACGTCGTCCTTTCGGGAGCTGTCCTGGAGCTTTTTGAGCTTGGCTTCAAGGCCGCGCTTGGTGCGTTCCAGAGACTTAATGGTGAACCGCTCCGCCCGCTGGCTTTTCAGCTCCCGCAGACCTTCCTCCACCTCAAAGATCTGCTCCGCCAAAAGCCGCTGCTGACGCTCCATGGAGACGGGTATCTTCTCAAACTGCGAGTGGCCGATGATAACGGCGTCGTATTCGCCGGTGGCGATGCGGGCGCAGAACTTCTTGCGGTTCTTCGGCTCAAAGTCCTTTTTCGTAGCCACGAGGATGTTGGCGGAGGGGTACAGCCGCAGGAACTCGCCCGACCACTGCTCGGTCAGGTGGTTGGGAACGACAAAGAGGGACTTGTGGCACAGCCCCAGCCGTTTGGATTCCATGGCAGCGGCTACCATCTCGAAGGTCTTGCCCGCGCCCACCTCGTGGGCAAGGAGGGTGTTGCCGCCGTAGAGCACATGGGCGACCGCGTTGAGCTGGTGCTCCCGCAGCCGGATCTCCGGGTTCATGCCCGCAAAGGTGATGTGGCTGCCGTCGTATTCGCGGGGTCTGGTGGAATTGAACAGCTCGTTGTACCTTGCGACCAGAGTGTGCCGCCTGTCGGGGTCGCGCCATATCCAGTCCCGGAAAGCATCCCGGATGGCCTGCTGCTTCTGCTGGGCGAGGGTGGTTTCCTTGCTGTTGAGCACGCGCCGCTCCTTGCCGTCCGCATCGTACTTGGTGTCGTAGATGCGCACGTCGCGCAGGTTCAGGGTATCTTCAAGAATCTTATAGGCGTTTGCGCGCTCCGTGCCGTAGGTCATATATGCGGCAATATTGCTGTAACTGACTGCGTTTTTGTTCCTGATGTTCCACTCGGCGGTGAAGGCGGAATAATTCACGTCGATCATGCGCTGCTGATAGAAGGGGGTCTCGAAGGTCTCCCACATGAACTCCCGTATATATGCAGGGTCGATCCACGTTGCGCCGAGACGCACCTCGATTTCCGAAGCATCAAGGTCTTTGGGCTGCGCGGCTTTCAGCGCTTCCACGTTTCCGGCGTAATCGCCCTCAAACAAATTCTGAGCAGACTGTGCGATACGCAGCTTTTCCCTTACATTGCCGGAGAGATACTCGTCGGCGGTCTCCCAGCGCTTATTTTCGGGATTGCGGAAGATAACACCACGAAGATCGGAGGCGAGAGCGTCCTCGTTCTTGCCGGTGAGCTGCGCCATATACTCCATATCCACGCAGGCTTTTTCGGAGATGGACAGCGCCAGCGCCTCCGAAGCGGTGTCCACGCTGGTCACGGCCTCGTGCGCCCGTATGGTTCGCCTGGTGAACATATCCGCCTTGCGCTTGAGGTTTTTGTCCTCATCCAGCTCCTCCAGAGAGCAGAGCAGATAGTAGGAGCTGTCCTCGGCAAAGGCCAGGGCGTTGGCGCGGGAGTTAATAAGCCCATACTTTGCGGTGAAGCCGTCGTATAGGGTGTTCAGCTCCGTCTGCGTCTGCCGGATGGTTTCATCCGAAATAAAGCCGTCCATCTGCTGAGAGATGAGCTTCTGCACGCAGTCCCGCAGCTCCACCATGCCCTTGGCACGCTCCTTTGCGGTGGCGTTGAAGTCAGGCTTGGTCATGATGCTGTTCTGCCGGTAGTACAGCTCCCCGTCCACCACGGTGTAGGAGAAGTTCCGCACATTCGGGTCTGCCGGGATGGTCTCCACGATGGTCTCATCCTCGCCCAAATCGGGCAGCTCCGCTTCCGCGTAGGTTCCACGGATATTCCGAATTGCGCCGCTGAGCTGCTCCGCAAGGTCTGCGCCCTCGGCGGGCGCAACGGTAAAGTCCTGCCTGCCGTACTGCGTGCTTTCCGAGGTCTGCCGCCCCAGCACCATCTCCGGGTGGTCGATGAAATACCGGTTGATGGCAAAGCCGTCCTCATTTTCACCGAGATGCACCCAATCCGGTTCGATCTCAATGGGTCTGTCCCGCTTTTGAAGAAAGATAATATCCGAAACGACCTCCGTACCGGCGTTGGCCTTGAAGGCGTTGTTGGGCAGGCGGATCGCGCCGAGGAAGTCCGCGCGTTGTGCAATATACTTCCTTGCGGCGCTGTCCTTGGCGTCCATGGTATAGCGGGAGGTGACGAAGGCCACCACGCCGCCCGGACGCACCTGCTCCAGCGCTTTTGCAAAAAAGTAGTTGTGGATGGAAAAACCGAGCTTGTCAAAAGCCCGGTCGCTGACCTGATACTGTCCAAAGGGTACGTTGCCCACAGCGAGGTCGTAGAAATCCTTCCTGTCGGTTGTCTCAAAGCCTGCCACGGTAATATCCGCCTTGGGATAGAGCTGCTTGGCGATTCTACCGGTAATACTGTCCAACTCCACGCCGTAGAGCCTGCTGCTTTTCATGCTCTCCGGCAGCATACCGAAGAAGTTGCCCACGCCCATGCTGGGCTCCAGAATGTTGCCCGTCCGGAAGCCCATATTCTCCACCGCGTCGTAAATGGCGCGGATAACGGTGGGGCTGGTGTAATGGGCGTTCAGCGTGGACGCTCTGGCAGCGGCGTATTCCTCCGGGGAAAGTGTGGCGTACAGCTCTGCAAATTCGGCTTTCCAGTTATCCTTGCTTTCATCAAAAGCGTCCGCAAGCCCGCCCCAGCCCACATAGCGGGAGAGAATTTCCTGCTGCTCCGGGCTGGCCTGCAAGCCCTCAAACTCCAGCTCCTTCAGGAGATGGATAGCCGCCATATTTGCCCGAAACTTTGCTTTTGCGCCGCCGACGCCGAGGGCATCATCGGTGATGTGGAAATTCTGTGCGTTGCGGTGGCTTGCTGCCTTGAAGTCCGCATAAGCGGCCTGCTCCGCAGCGTCGGCACTGGGAAAGCCCTGCCACTCGCCGTCAATGGAAATGGATACCGCATGACGGTGTGTGGGAGGCTCGTCGATCTCGGCCTGAGAGATGGCATCATCAAAATCAGGCACAAATTCGCCCATTTCTGAAAGTGCCGCTCGGCCTTCCTGTTCCAGAAGCAGCGCTTCTTCCTCGCTCATAGCAGGAGGTTCAGGCTCGGCGGGTTCCGCAGAGGGTGGGTCATGCTCCGGCTCGTCAAAGCGCAGGGTGCGAATCTCCACATCATAGGGGAGGTTGTTTTTGTCGGCGGGATATACCGCCACGGTTTCCTCGGTGTAGGCGGGTTTTGGTTCTTTTTCGGGAATAGCCGTATTCTCTGCGGCGGTCTTTTCCGGCTGCGGATACCGCTCCATGAGCCGCGCGAAGCTCTCCCTGCTCTCCGCACGGGCGATGGGATAAAAAAGCGTCGGGTCGCCGAGGGTAATATCAAAGACGCCGATGCTCTCGATGATATAGGGCTTGCCGTTTTCTAGATACACCGTATCGCCCACAGAGTATGGGAATTTGTCCTTCTGCGGGACGGGAGCACTCTCAACCGCTTCAGGGTGTTCAACATCTGGTGTTTCCGGTTCATGCCATCGGTGCTGCTCCACATCCTCATCCGAAACATGAATGAGGTCGCTGAAATCGAGGTTTTCCAGCTCGTTGGTAATAAGCTCCTGCAAAGAGCCGTACTGCTGGGTTTCCAGATGCGCGTCATCCAGATAGCGCTCCAGTCGGTAATTCACAAGGTCGATGTTCACCTGAATGGGAATCTCATCGTCGGTGATGGTGGTATAGGCGACTCCAATTTTGGCAATGTCGCTGAAATCTGCCTCTGAGCCGTATTCGCTCCGGCAGAAGTCAGAAATCAGCCCTTTTGCACGCTCTAAAAGCGCCTGCTCCGCCTGTCCTTGCAGCTCCAGCCGGTACGCCTCCGCCTGCCATTCGCTTGTAAATTCCTCGGTCACGCCGTCCGCGTCCACATGGTAGCCGTGGGTCTCGTCGTCCCACACGGCGTACAGGGTACGGAAGCCCCGGTCAAGGCTCACCACATGGAAGCGGTCTGCAGGGGCAATGGTGCTTTCCATAGATACTGCCGGTTCCTCGACCAGCTCACGGCCCGCTACTTCCGCGTGCGCCCGTTCATCCGGGTAATTGCCATAGATGCGCAGATACTTCCGTGCCTGCTGGTCGTAGATGGCTGCGCCGTCATACGCAAAGCCGTCGCTTCCCATCGTGCCGTCCACATAACCCTGTGCGGCTTTTTCCGCTTCTTCCAGCGTCTGATAGTCCAGTTTCTCATCAAAGCCGTTTTCAAAGTGATGATATGCCACAACCTGATACCGTGGGGCCATCCGCTCGGCATAATCATCAATCATTTCTTTGGTCAGCCATTCCGGTTTTTGAGGAAGCGCGTCATACAGCTCCCGCATTTTGACGATCTGTGCATAGACGCTGCCCGCCCACAGGTGCTTTTCTGCGCGGTTGCCTGCTCCAAGGAAGTATTCGCAGTCTGCCCGCAAACGACCCAAAAGGCGATAGTCCGGGTTGTTTTCCAGCAGAGACTTTTCCTGTTTTGTGAAGAATCTATCTTCTCGGATGAGCTGCGCAATCCGCCGCTGCACTTTCGGCCATGTCAGCTCAACAGTTTCCGGACTTCCGGCGCGGACGATAAAGAGATTGTTGCCTTCCTTGCCGCCGTACTCATGAGCAAGCCATGCAGCAGTTTCTTTTTCACGTCCGTGCTGCTCCATATACCGCACTACAGCGTGTTTGCTTCCGATATTTCCGTTCCATGCCCGGAGCGCATCGTCTATATCGTCCTGCGAGAGCGGACGCAGCAGGTCGTGAAGCCGCTCATAGGTTCCCTCAAAAGCCTCCTGATGCAAACGACTGCGGAATTCCGGTACATCCGAAAACAGCCGGATCAGCTCCATATCTTTTGAACCGAGGATGGCACGGCGCACAGCGGCGTTGCACTCAATCTCCGCATTTTCCCGGTCAGAGTGACCGCAGGCGTTGCGATAGGCCGTATCCTCCGAAACCGCTGCCATCACCACCGGCCTATAATGCTCCAAACGTTCCTGCACCGTGGGCTGAACTTGCTCTGCGGCGGGGTCGCGGAACACCCTTGTGCCGTCTGCGCCAAACTCGGCTTCGTATGCGTCAATGGCGGCCTCCGCTTCATGGTCAACGGAGCGCAGGGTATAGACGCGGCGCTCACCTCTAAAGTCCGGCGCTTCGGCAATCGTCACATCATACTTATCGCGCAATTTCTCCACATACATTTCTAAATTGTGCGACGGTACACCGCACATCTCCACACGGCCAGCGCCGGGGATGTTGCGGGTGGTCAGATTCATATTCAGCAGCTCCGCCGCCTGCTTTGCGTCCTCGCCGTACATCTCAAAGAAATCGCCCACCTGAAACAGCACGATGTCGTCCGGGTGGGCTTCCTTTACGGCATTGTAGTCATTCCATGCTGCGCTTCGCGCTGCGGTCTGCCGCTGAAGCTGCTCAAAGCGCGCCTTTTCCTCCGGGGTCAGGAAACGGTCCTTGCGGATCAGCTCGGAGATACGCTTGGCGACGTTCGCCCAGTTCAGTTGAATTTCCGGGCAGTCCTGTTTTTTCAGCACGACGCCCTTGCCGCTGTGGTCTTCGCCGCTGTGGGACGCGCCGGATACCGCGTGGGAGCGTCCCCCGATACCGTATTCATCTTTCAGGAAATCCGCCTGCTCCCTGGGGCTGTGCTTTTCTTTGAAATAGGCGTAGATGCGCCCCTTGCTCCCTTCAATGTTGCTGCCGCGGGTCAGGGTCGCGGCGATCTCGTCCTCCGTAATGAACCGCTGCACGGCGGGAATCTCCGCCATTTCGGTGCGGTATTCTCTGCGGGGCAGGGACAGCTCCCGCAGGCCCTGCTCGATGCTGTCCGGCTTGTGATAATGGAAGCGCAGCAGGCTCCTGTCCTCCCGGCAGTCGGATCGGATCTGTGAAAAATCATCCATGAGGACTTCGCGGAACGCAGGGTCGGTCAGCCGCTCGGCAAGCCGCTCTGTTTCCTCCGGGAAACCGCCGCCCCGCATATCCGACAGGCAGGAGAGGTAGCCCTGTGCCCGTGCCTTTTCACTTAAATCCTGCCGTAGATACCAGATAGACTGCGCCAGCTCCGCGCGCTCGTGCCCCGGCGCTTCCGCAAGCTCCACGTTGGTAGCATATTCGCCCTGAGTGAGAAGCTGCCCGATGCGCTCCGCCGCCTCCCGCCAGCTTACGACCTTTGCGGAGGTCAGATACCTTGCCGCGTCCCCATTGGCGATGTGGATGCCGTCCTCGGCGTACCAGGCGGAATATCTGCCGTTTTCGGTGACGACGCCGTTGCCGCCGTGGAAGCTGCTTTGAAGAAACGCCGCGATTTCTTCCGCGCTCTTGCCCTTGGAGAACTCCGTGGCGATCTTCATGCGGGCATAGTCGGCGTTGCCCTCCATGCGCAGAATGTGGTCGATATCCAGCTGCGGGATGGACATGGAAAAAGCGGAGGGCGCGTAGCTCTCCGCTTCTGCGATATATGCGATTTTGCTCATCCTCCGTGGGGAACAGGCTCAGTTGGTATGCCTGCGGTATCGGAGGCTGCGCCGGTTCCGCTTCCGGCGCGTCATTGGTCAGTTGTACACCAGCTCGCTGAGGATGATCTCCTCCGCCTGCGCTTTCAGGTTGTTCATCAGCCCCACCCATTTCATCTGGTCGCGGGCTTTCAGCTCCTCCGTCACGCCCGCCGACTTCATCAGCTCCGGCATCATCTGCTCCAGCCTCCGGTTCGCCGTCTCGTCGATCTCCCGCAGGTGCGGGAACAGCTTCTCCGACAGCACCAGACGGCTGTACAGCCCCGGTCTGTGCTCCTGAAGGTAGCTCCTGCGCAGTCTCCCGTACTTGCCCAGGGGTCTCGCGTCCTCCGGCGTCTCGCTCAGCGTCAGGTCGGGAATCAGGTAGTCCCCGTTCTTGGTGTAGGTCAGTTCTGTCATGGCTATGGCTCCTTTCCGCGAGTTTCTCGCGCTCGTAATTTTTGATGGTGACTTCGATCTGCCGCAGCACATCTCCGTTGATCCTGCTCACCGCCGTGCCCAGCTCGGCGGCGGCTTCCAGGGTGTTGAAATCGAAGATGCTCAGGAAATCCTCATGCTCGAAGCGGTCGTCCGCTTCAAGCCCGCAGCGGGATATGAGCGAGTAGGCGATGCTGACGGCGGCGGCGCTTTGGAAGGCCGCTCCTACGTTGAACTCATCATACCCGTAAAGAAAGGAATCGTCAACGATGGCGAGGATATCCCGCTTATAGTCCCGCCAGTATTCCTCCGCAAGCTGAGACGCGATGCGCTCAAGCTGGTCAGGGAGCCCTCCTTTTCCGTCCACACCGTAGCGACTTTCCAGCATGGCGCTTACCGCATCCGCGTGTTCCTCCCGGTATTCCCACAGATAGCGGCTCTTGGGAAATTCTCTGCCGCCCGTGTCCGACACGTCGAACACATACCGAAGCCTCGGCCTTTCGCCGCTGCTGTCGATGAGGGCGATGCCCTTGGAGCCCCTGCGGACATACCGGCCCATCTTTTCGTTCCAGAAGTCGTACTCCGCGCAGGCGGTGGCATCCGGACGCTGGGCGTGGATCATGACCTGCTCGGCGTAGGGGTATTTGTACAGCCTTGCGGCAGTGGTGAGAAAGCCCGTCCAGCCCCGGTAGCTGCCGGTGATCTGCCGCTGCGCCTCGTCTGCCATCTGCATATACGTTTGTAGCTTGCTCGGCATATTGCTCCTCCTTCATGGCATAAATTTAGAGCGCCCGGAACGGACGCTCTATGTAAGGGCGGTATTCGGTTTTCAGTTGGGGACTATACCGCAGTCAGTCCCTCCGTGATTTGTTTGAAAAAGTCTGCGCTCCAGATATTCAGCACGGAGGAATCGTGAATGAACGGCTCCACATCCTGCCTTGCCTGTGCATAATCGATGCTGTCGAAGCGTTCCGCCAGCATCGCTTTGATTTCCGGTAAGGAACAGTCCGCATCGGCAGAAATATATCCGGAATCAATCAATCGTGCCCGAAGGTGTTTTTGATTGACGGCCGCACCCCTTGAAAGATAGAATACATAGTCGTAAAGATCCCTGCCCTTGATGCGGCTCTGCCACGCACGGCAGATGACAGCATGGATTTTTCCTGCGAACAGGGAGGGCATATCGTACAGCCGCACCTCATACGGAACGGGCAGCAGCCGGTATTTGTGCTCGAATGCGGCGAAGGCGGGCGGGTTAACGTCCACCTCGAACTTAATCTTGACCGCTTCATTCTTCGCCACGCTTCCCGCCACCTTTTCATCCGCGTAGAACAGCAGGAGATGTTCCTTCGTGTTCCCCTTCAGAAAGGCGGAGCGGATGGTGCTTTCTTTTGTCTTTTCCTTTTCCTGAATCTCCACATTCAGCCCAAAGGCTTTCACTTCCTTCTCCAGCACGGGAAAGTAGGCCGTCAGGTCAAAGTCCAAATCCTCCGCTTCCAGCGAAAAATCCAGATCCTCGGAAAAGCGGTCGAGACCGTAGAAGATTCGCAGGGCGGTTCCGCCGTAGAACGCCGCTTTTTTGAAGAAGCCCGCACGGGACAAGCCGCAGAGCACAATTTCCTGCATGATTTCCTTCATGGCGTTCTTTCTGTCGTAGATATTCTCTACATGGTAGCTTTTCAGCATCTGTTCAATGGCGCTGTTCATGTCAAAGCCTCCTTAAAAGCGAGCAGAGCTTCTTTACGTTCGTGGAATGATACGCTCCGCTGTATTTGCAAACCTTATTTCCGTCCAGCTTCCCAATTTCCGATTCCTCAATCCGCAAATCCTCCGTCAGCAACCGGAAAAGCTCCTGTGTGTTCGGTACGGGCGGCATAGTATAGAGCTGGTCGCACAGTGCCTTTTCCGGCTCTGCGATCCGGTAGAAATAATCGCCCTCCTGCACGAGCCGAATCCCCAGCGGGAACGCCTCGGACGGCACATCCCGATAGGTGAAGGTTCCGAAGGGCGTTTCATACTTCTTTTTCTTTTTCTTTTCAAAGGTGGCGCAGGTAACGGCATATACCGCCTCGGGAATCAGCCCGTAGCGGCTGAGGGCATATTCAAAGGAAATGTATGAAGGCCCGTAAATACTGCCCGCAAGCAGGTACGCAGGAGCGTTCCGGTCAGTTTCATATAGCCCCCTTGTAATGGGAAAGCATTCGCCCCGCTCCGCCATACGCGCCAACTTTGACTTCGGAGAACCGTATTCCCGCAGTTCCTCCAGTAGCATTGCTGTTGTCTTTATCATATTTTCACCTCGCAGTCTTATTATACGCAACTATCCGGTGAAAATCAATCGTTTTCAGAAAAATAGTGCGAAAACTCCCTGCTCATTCTGTGCGTTTTCCGGAGAGAATACGCCTCCGTATTGACACTTTTTCTTTTGTGATGCGCTCTGTTGAAAATTTTTGCGTGAACACGCTCTTTTCTGCAATAGAATAATCACAGCGGGAGCGACCCGAAGGCCGCTCCCGCCGCATCCGCCTTATTCGTCCGTGTCGAAGTCCGGCACCAGCTCCATCTCCGCGAAGTCCTCATCGGTGATTTCGTCCAGCTTTTGCAGGGCGCTGTCAATCAGCTCCCGCAGCTGGGCTTCGTCCTCGTCCAGGTATCCGCGCATTTCGGTGAGGGCGGCAATCAGCCCGCTGCGGCTGTCGCTCTGGTAGATACACATGAGGTTCATTTCATCGTTGGAAAAATTCATCATAGCAGCTCTCTTTCCGCGCGCTTTGAACGCGCTGTCTTTTTCGGCTCGTTGACGGGAGGACAGAGCTTTGCCAGCACGGAGGGCTTCTTCTCCTGTTGTGACGCCTGCGCCTGTTCCCGGCGCGCCGCCTGCGCCAGCTCCATGAGGGAGATGGGCTTGCCGGACTTTGCCTGTTCCTCCAGCTCTGCCACGGTCTGCTTCGGCCCGTTGTTGATAACGCCGTCGATCATGCCGTAGTCGTCCTCCATGGCCATCTCCGCGTTTTTGAGATAGTTTTCCGGCTTTAGGAAGTCGGGCAGCGCCTTGAAGCCCCGGGAATCAACGTAATGACAGGATACCACGCCGTTCTGCTTCAGCGCCACGATGTCGCTGACGGACAGGCTGTGGCCGCGAAAATCCTCCGGGCGGCGGATGTTGAAGGTCTCATACAGCTCGTCCAACCTGTCCTGCGTATCGCCCCTGCGGTCGAGGCCGCCCGCGTAGACGGCGGCGTAATTCTCCTTTTCAATGGAAAGCCCCTTCTTCTCCAGATACTCGGCGTTCATAAAGCGGAGCTGCGCCGTATTATCATTATCCCGAAGCTGATAGATGGCAAAGCTGTCGGCGGGGTTACTGAGGAACGCCTTTTCATGGTCCGGCGGTGTAAGGCGGTCTTTGACCGTCTCCCATTCGGAGGCTTCCACGCCGAAGATACCGTCAAAGCTGCGGACTTCCTCTGCATCGAAGGCCATGGCCTCGGTGTTGTCGGTATGGAGCATATACACGCTTACATCCCGTTCCATGAGCTCCAGCGCACGCTCCTTTGTCAGCGGCAGCATATTGGAATCGGTGTAGCCGTAGGCGTTCATGCTCTCAACAGAAATCGCAGGATCGGGGACGCAGCCGTTGTCCGGCGCTGTGACCGGCTCCGGCTCCTGCACGGCGATCTCCTGCACCGGCTGGGCGGCAAGGCTCTCCGTCTCCTTATCCAGCCCGCGCTCCTTGCAGATTTCCGCGTAATGGCGGTCGATATCCGTAATCAGGGAGGATGAGGTTCGGTTGATGGTCTCCAGCGATGCGCGAAGCTCGGTCAGCTCTCTGTCCTTTGCCCAGGTCGCCAGATACCCGAAGCTGTTTTCGCCTGTCTCAATGCCGTAATAGGCGCAGACGGCGAAGGAGATGCTCTCCGCCTGAATCTCCTCGGCGGCGCGGGAGAGCTTTGCCTTTTCCGGGTACTGTGCGTGCCAAAACTCCTTCACGGTCTGCTCGCCGCCCGTGAAGTTCAGCCCGTCCTCGCCTAAATAAAGAAAGCCCTGCTCCGGCAGCTCAATGGGCGCTGCTGTGATGACAGAGGCGGCGTGATTGACGGTGACATGGCTTTCAAGCGTTACCGGCAGCCCCGGATCGTAATCCGAGCCGCGCAGGTCATACGCATACAAGCCCTCCGACAGCTTATCCCGGTCGATGCGCCCGTTGGAGAACAGCGCAGGCTTGCCGAATAGCTCAATCTCCTGATATTTTTCCCCGATTTCGTCCTTATTGTGGAGCCTGGAGTGGGCGATCTCATGGACGGCGGCGCAGACCGTCTGTACCTCGCTCATGCCTTCTCTGAGGACAATGCGCTGTTTGTCCACGGAGAAGTAACCGTCCATATTCTCCGCCAGCTTCTCAAAGAAGAGGGGGACGGGCGCGCTGCGGCGCAGAGCTTCCATGAACACCTCGTAATTCTGCACGTCCCCCGTAAGGTTCGCCGCCAGCTTCGGCAGGGGCTTGCCTGCGGTCTGCTGCACGTCGAACACCACCACGGGCTTGTACATGGGGATCTGCACCGTCTTTTCCTCCGTGATAATATCGCCGTTCTCGTCCCGCAGGGGGAGCTTGGTGTCAGGGTCTAATTTCTGCTGCTCGATTTTCTTCTTGAAGGGCGTTGGGGCGATGATTTTAATGCCCTTTTCACCCTTTTTGACGCTCCTTCCGAACTGGTCGCGCCATTTGTTGAAGCCGGCCACATGGGTGGCGTCGGGGCGCTGCATATAGATGAGCATGGTGTTGTTGACGCTGTACTTGTGAAAGCGGCTCATGGTGGCAAGGTACCGCCTGTATCTGTCGCTCTCAAACAGCTCCTTTATGCCCGTCTCGATGCTGTCGGTGATGTCCTTGAGCCGTTCCTTGTTGGTCTGTTTTTCAGCCATTTCATGCATACCTCCTTTGGATCATGGTAAAAACAGCGGCTCCCGCAGAGGAACGAAACGCCCGTGCGGGAGCCTGCGAGGGTCACTTGGTGAAATCCAGCTTATAGGAGGAACGCGCGCCGTCGTCCTCCAGCACGATGAATGCGTCGTAGGTCTTGCCGGTTTTCTCGGAGTAGATACCGCTGGCGTAGGAGCGTCCCTGCGTCAGGAGCGAGGAAGCCATCTTCTTTGTCAGGCTGATCTTCTTGGCGGCAAGGAAGCGGTTGTCCCGCCACAGCCCGAACTTGCAGCTCCGTCTCTCGCAGAAATAGCCGTTTTTGCTCTCCGTGACCTCTGCGCCGCAGCGGGGGCATTTGCCCACAACGGGTCTGCCGGAGGGGAACAGCACCTCCGCGCCGTCCACAGGCGCAGCGTCCCGAACCAGCGCTGCGACCATATCGCGAATGCCGGCGAGGAACTCGTCCGCGCCCAACTCGCCGCACTCGATCTCCTTGAGGCGGTGCTCCCATTCGGCGGTGAGCAGCGGGGACTGGAGCTGTTCGGGCAGCACGGTAATGAGGGACACGCCCGCTTCGGTGGGAACGAGGCGTACAGATTTCTTCGCCTTTTTGCGCTCCGCAAAGCCCGTGGCCACCAGCTTTTCAATGACCGCCGCCCGGGTCGCGGGGGTTCCCAATCCCTTTCTCTCGGCATCTTCCGGCATATCCTCTTTGCCCGCCGTCTCCATGGCCGACAGCAGCGTATCCTCGGTGAAGTGCTTTGGCGGGGTCGTCTTACCCTCTTTGACCTCGCAGGAGGAAACGGGAAGCAACTGTCCCTCGGAAAGCTCCGGGAGGGTGCTGTCCTGCTTGCCCTTTTCCGTGTATGCCCTCCAACCCATATGAAGGATTGTTTTCCCCTTGGCGGCAAAGGCATTTCCGCCGCAGTCCAGCCTTGCCTCGGTCTCCAGATAGACGAAGGGTGCGCTGACCGCCATAAGCACCTGACGGGAAACAAGGCGCAGCAGCTCCCGTTCGCCTGCGGGCAGCGCCTCCAAGTCCGTTTCGCCCGCCGCCATCGTGGGAACGACGGCGTGGTGGTCGCTGACCTTTTTGCTGCTGCACACCTGCCCCGAACAGACGGCTGCGGGCGGCTCCGTGCCGCAGATGCCTGCGCAGCACAGCGCCAGCGCGTTTACGCCGCCCTCCATATCGTCGGTGAGATAGCGGCTGTCGGTGCGGGGGTAGGTGCAGAGCTTCTTTTCATAGAGACTTTGCAGGTAATCCAGCGTCTGCTGCGCCGTGTACCCAAGTAGGCGGTTCGCGTCCCGCTGGAGCGTGGTCAGGTCGTAGAGCGCCGGAGCTTTCTCCGTCTTTTTTGTCTGCACGACGGAGGTAACAGCGGCGGCTTTGCCGTTGCAGTCCCCGGCAAGCCGCTCCGCCTCCGCCTGCTCCTTCATGCGTTCACCTGCGGCGGAGAAGCCGTCAAAGTCCAGATGGACGGTGTAGAAGCTCTCCGGCTGAAAGGCATTGATCTCCGCTTCCCGCTGCACCAACAGCGCAAGCGTGGGCGATACCACGCGCCCCACGTTCAGGGTGCGGTGGTACATCACGGAAAACAGGCGGGTGGCGTTGATGCCCACCAGCCAGTCCGCCTTGCTGCGGCAGAGGGCGGAGGCGTAGAGATTGTCGTACTCCGCTCCGTCGCGGAGATTGTCAAAGCCATCAAGGATAGCCGCATCCTCCATGGAGGAGATCCAGAGCCGCTTTACGCGCTTGCGGCAGTTGTTGAGATTATACGCCGTGCGGAAGATCAGCTCGCCCTCGCGCCCGGCGTCGCAGGCGTTGATAACCTCGCAAACGTCCTCTCTGTGCATGAGGGTGCGGAGGGTGTTCATCTGCTTCTGCTTGTCCCGCGCCACGGTGTACTGCCAGCTATCCGGCAGAATGGGCAAGTCCTCCCTTCGCCATTTGCCGTACTTTTCATCGTAAGCGTCCGCATCCGAAAGCTCCGCAAGATGCCCGAAGCACCAGGAGACGAGATAGCCGCCGCCCGAAAGAAAGCCGTCCCCGCGTTTGCCTGCGCCAAGAACGGCGGCGATGCTCCTTGCCACGGAGGGCTTTTCACACACAACAAGCCGGTAACAGGTCGTATTCATCATTGGTTTTTGTCCTCCTCACTGTCAGCAGTGTTTTCATCTTCAAACTCGTAATCCTCTTCTTCCTCGTCCTCGCCGTAGTCGTAATCGTCCAGATCGTCCGCCCCACGGGTGTCGGCCTTGGGCTTGCGGAACTTGAACCAGTACAGCGCACCGCCGCCGCCCAGCAGCAGGAGCAGCAGAACGGCGATGATACCCGTGCCGCCGGACTTCTTTTCGGGCGCGGTCTCCGCAGGCTCGGCGGGCTGGGGCGTAATTTCTGCGGCTTGCTCCTTGCCCGCGCACTCGCTCATATTGGTTCTGCACACCTTGCAGCCTGTGTTGATTTTGCCAACGGCGCATTTGTCCGTGCAGGTGCAGGCGGGAACGATGCTCTCGCCGTCCTTGGTCAGCGCCAGCAGGTCGGCCTCGTCCACAAGATTCAGGAAATGGACGTTCTCATTGCCCTTATCGTCCCGGTCGATGATGAGATAAAAGGTATTGCCACCCTTGGTCGTCACGGTGATGAACTGCTTGCCTGCGCCGAAAGCGGAGCCGATGTCGTCCATAAGCGTCAGGTTGCCGTCCGGTGTCAGGGGCGCGGAACCTCCGGCAGCAGCATAATATTGCAGCAGTAGCTCTGGCAGTCCCTCAGTATCCGTGTCGTTCTCACCGCTTCCCGCAGAGGTGTTGAGAACCTCAAGGTATTTGCCGTATACATAGCCGGTCTGCTCCGGCACGACCACCTTGTACCAGCCGTTGCTTTCCTCCAGCACCTTCACCTCTGCGCCGTTGAGCAGATGCCCAATCACAGTGTAGTCCGTGCCGGGGCCGGTGCGCAGGTTCAAATAGGTGCGGACGTTGACCACCTTTCCGGCCTGCTCCCGTTTGGCGGGAAGCGTCCAGCTCCGATCCCCGATGGTCACGGTATGGCTTCCGTCCGCATTTTCGGTCACAAGCACGGTCAGGGTCTGTCCGTTTGGGGTCTGCTCACCGGTATTCGTATTCTCCGGCTGTGTAGTTGCAGTTGGGGTTTCCATGGTCGGGTCGCCCATTGTCGAATCGACCATATCGCCGCCTGCATAGGCCGTAACGGAAAAGACCGTCATGCAGAGCACGACGGCCAGCGTCACGGCAAAAAATCTCCATTTATTCTTCATCTGTAAATTCCTCCGTTTTTCTGTATTCGTCGGGCAGCGCCGCCGTGGGACTCTTTTCCAGCATCGCCATCAGTGCCGCGAGCTGCTCGATGGTCAGCCCGTTCTCGCGGACGATGCCCACAATATCCGTGTTTTCCAGCTTCAGAATCTGCTCGTCCAGAGCTTTGAGCCGTGCGGTCAGCGATATGAGCTTTTCCGCCAGCTTCTCGCGCTCCTGACGCAGCTTTTCAAGTCGCGGGTTCATAACATCCTCCTTTTAGCGTTGATATGGTTGTTGCTAAGGTAATCTGCCAAACTGGAGAAAATGGCTTCGCCAGTAGCTCGTGTCGATGGAAGCGTAGTGAATGGGGTCGCCGCAGTGGAGCATTCTGTTATTGCCCACATAGATGCCCACATGGGACGCGCCTGCGGTGTCATAGGTCTTTTCAAAGAAAATAAGGTCGCCCGGACGAGCGCTTTCCGGGGAAACATAGGTGCACATACCCCGCAGCCCCTCCGCGCCCAGCCTGCCGAAGCTCCAGTGCAGACCGCAGTTGTTGTAGACATACGAAACGAAGCCGGAGCAGTCGAAGGAGGTGTCCGGCGAGCTGCCGCCCCAGACGTAGGGGTAGCCCAGATACTTTTCCGCTTCCTTGATGATGGCGGCGAACTGTTCATCCGCCAGCGCTTCCGGGGGTATCTCGTACTTCTCATACTTGGTATAGTAGTAGCGGTTCACATACGGGGAGCCGGGGAACAGGTCGGGGCGGTTGCCCAGCACGCTCATATACACGGCGTACATGGAGAGCTGATCGTGGGACATGATATGCACCGGCACATGGGAGAGGTTGAAATTTTCCAGCTCCACATGGCAGATATACCAGGTGTAGGGAACCTCCGCCTCGTACTCGTAGCTTTGCAGATTGCCGTTTTCGTCGGTGTAATAGCCGATATGCGTTTCGGTGCGATATCTGGTTTCTGTGGTGACGGTTTCCGTTAAGATATACTGCTTTTCAAACAGCGTCTCCGGAATCCCGCCTATTTCGTCAATCGTCCATTCTCCGCCCTTGAGGGCGGTAATCATGGAAATGAGCACATAGGGGTCGTGCTCAATCTCGTCCAGGTCGAAGTGGTACTCGTCGTAATCGTGGGTGCTTTCGTAGCTGTGCAGGTATTCCCGCAGCTCGTCCTCCATGGCGCAGTAGGCGGCTTCCGCTGCCAGCATATCCGCATCCTCCAGCGGATAGGTGGAGGATGCAACACCGGATATTCCTCCCTGAAACAGCGTGGAGCAGGAGGAAATGCAGGTCATGAGCAGCAGTATCGCGGCGGCGACGCCGCCCGCGATGAGAAAGCCCTTCTTGTGCCGGACAAAAAAGCTGCCGGCCTTTTTGCTTCCCTCGGCGGCGCGCTTTGCCGCCTTCGCGGTGGTCTCGGACGCTTTGACGGTATTCCTCGCGCCGTTCCCCGCTTTTGCGGCGGCGTATTCCTTTTTAATGGCCTGCTTCTGCTGCCAGCGGGAATAGGGGTTGGAAGCCCTGCCGTATTCCTGCTCGTACTGTTTGTTCAGCGCCTTGAGATTGGCTTTGTCTGCGGCGGCTTCCGCCTTGTCCGCTTTGCGGTAGGGCTTTTCCGCATGGGAGCGGTGCGCCGATTCCGCAATGCGCCAGGTGCGCTCCGCCGTCTCGGTCAGGGTGTTCGCCGCCTCCGTGCCGGGGTTGTCGTCGCCCTCCTCCCGGAGCTTGCGGTGGACTGCGCTGCGGACGGTATCCAGCGGCGCCTTCCTTGCGGCGTGCGCCAGCCTGGAGGGCGGACGCTTTTTGTCCGCCTCCTCAAAGAAAAGGCGCGTTGTGACCGTGCCACTTTCGGCATCCACAATGCGCTCCTTGACCTTAACGGTTTTTCTGGGGATTTTCGCTTCGGCCTTTTCCAGCTTAACCGCCGCCCTGTCCGCCTTGCGGACAGCTCGTTCCAGCTCCGGCAGGGCGCGTTCTTCCTCGGTGAAAATCAGCCTTGGCGAGCGTTTTGCCATATTCATCACCTCGATTCTGTGGGGATTGGATCGTCATACGCACGCGGCAAAAACGGCCTGTTCGCTGGCGTCTTTGCCCTCTGCAACCTCACGGGGCTCCCAGACGCGGATTTTCTCCGCGATTTTCAGAAAATGCGCCTTTCCGGCAGGCGTGACGAGGGTGTATTCGCTTTTTGTGCCGTTGGGAAGGTAGAAATCCCTGGTCACAAACAGCGGGTCGTTGCGCTTGCCGGCTCTGACAAATACACGGTCGCTGCGGTGACGGTCTCTGAACACATACCCCTTTTCCAGCAGGTAGCCGATAAATTTCTTCTGCGGAACGCCCAGCTCCTTGGCGGTATAGCGGAGACAGGTCACACTCTCGACTCCCACAAAGGAATCGTAGTAGCTGGCCTTCGGAGCCAGCCGCGCGTTCTCGGCCTCCGCCTTTTTCAGCGCCTCCCGCGCGGCGTTCGCCTTTGCGTTTTCCGCACGGAGCTTGCCGATATACTCCGAGATCAGCTCGGGGTGCTCATCCATCCGGCTAAGAAGCGCATCCGTCATATACGCGCCGTGCTTGCGGATGGAGGGCAGCACCTCGGCCGTCACCCAGCGCTTGAACTTCTTTGCGCGTTCCAGCTTGCTGGAGAGGACAAGAGCGTAAAGGCCGGATTCGTTGATGATAATAACATTCTGCTTTCCGCCGGGGGTCATCATTTCAGTGACCCCTTTGTCCTCATCGTCAACGTGCTTGGAAACAGCATTATTCAGAGACTTCCCCTTGCCATAGCCCAACGCCATCGCAACGTCTCTGCCCACGAACCACGGTTCGCCGTTCATGCGCAGGGAGCGCAGTTCACCGAACTCCGGGTTTTCAAAGATCATCAGGTTGTTATTCATATTCGTACATCCTTTCTCGTCTCTATTCTGACTGCACCTGATCCGAGAGCTTGGTCGTAATGACTTTGTACAGTTCCATATCCTTGGGGAAGCGGTCTACGAAGGGCAGGATCACGCTGCCGTAGAACAAAAGCCCCTCGCCCTCGGCGGATTGGGTCACATACGAGAGCTGATGGGGCGAGATGTTGAGCTGCTTCGCCAGAATCTGCCGGTCGCCGGAAGCCTGGTTGAGCATATACACATAGTCGGAGTTTTCAAAGATGTTCTCCACCTCACGGCTGGAGAGCAGGTCTTTGACGTTCTGGGTGATGCCCGTGGGAACGCCGCCCCACTTGCGAAAGCGCTTCCATATCTCCACCGTATACGCGGCGGTCTGCTCCTCCTTCAAAAGAAGGTGCATTTCGTCGATATAGTAGCGGGTGGACTTGCGCTGCTCACGGTTGATCGTGACGCGGTTCCACACCGCGTCCTGCACCACCAGCATCCCGATCTTTTTGAGCTGCTTGCCCAGCTCCTTGATATCGAAGCTGACCACGCGGTTTTCGATATTCACGTTGCTGCGGTGGTTGAACACGTTGAGGGAGCCGGTGACGTAGATTTCCAGCGCCGTGGCGATATACTGCGCTTCCTTTTCATCCTGCCTGCGAAGCTCGTTGTACAAGTCCTCTAAAATAGGCATCTTTTCCGGGCGGGGGTCGCTCAAATACTCCCGGTAAACAGAGCGCACACAGCGGTCGATGATGGTCTTTTCCACCGGCATGAGGCCGTCCTTGCCGCCCACGATCAGCTCGCACAGGGACAGGATGAAGTCGGATTTCAGGCTCAGCGGGTTTTCGTCGTCGCTGTAATTCAGGTTCAAATCCATGGGGTTCAGGTAGTCGGTGGAGGTGGGCGAGATCTTCACCACCTGCCCGTGCAGGTGCTCCACCAGCGGTCCGTACTCCGCCTCCGGGTCGCAGATGATGATATCGTCGTTTGTGACGAGGAACACGTTGGCGATCTCCCGCTTGGCGGAGAAGGACTTGCCGCTTCCGGGCGTACCTAAGATCAGCCCGTTCGGGTTTTTAAGCAGCTTTCTGTCTACCATGATGAGGTTATTGGAAAGGGCGTTCAGCCCGCAGTACAGGGCTTCCTTCCCGTCCTGAAACAGCTCCTGGGTGGTAAACGGCACGAAAATTGCCACGCTGGAGGTGGTCAGCCCCCGCTGGATCTCGATCTGGTTCAGCCCCAAGGGGAGGCTGCTCATGAAGCCCTCCTCCTGCTGAAAGTCCAGCCGCGTGAGCTGGCAGTTGTACTTCTGGGCGATGGAGCCCGCCTGAAAGACGTTGTTGCCGAGGCGCTGCCTGTTGTCCGCCACGTTCACCACAAGGAAGGTCAAAAGGAACATGCGCTCGTTGCGGCTTTGCAGCTCCTGCAAGAGCTTTTTCGCCTCATTGCCGTAGGTAGCAAGGTCACTTGGGATAATATCCATATCGTAGCCGGAGCGCACCGCCTTTTTCTGCTCCTCAATGGTCATCTTCTGCAAATCGGTGATCTTGCGCTTGATGGTCTTGATGGCCTTCACCTGATCCACGGACTGGACGTGCATACTGACGATGAGGGAGCTTTCCATATCCAGAAAATCCGCCAGCATCCGGTCGTTGAGTTCCGGCGCTAAAATCTGCAAGAAGGATACGCAGCCGGTCTTGCTGCCCACGCCGAAGCTGCTGCCGGTCTTGAACTCAAAGGCGCTGGGCGCGATGAAGTCCTTCACCGACAGCCCGGAGGGAGCCAGCCAGTCCCACGAAAAGCGGAAGGGCTGCGGCTCGTCCATGTGGAGCATCCCGTGCAGCAGGCGCAGGCGCTCCATCCCATTCAGGCTCTCCGCCGTCACGCCCAGACGGCGGAAGTTGTTGAGGATATCCGTCTCGATGCGCTCCAATCGGGGCTTTGCGGCTTTCAGGCTGTCCGACTCCACGCCGAAGGTCAGGTACTTGGTCTTAATCAGCCCGTTGTTGCCTCTGGCAAGCTGGCTTTGCAGCATCCCGGTGTACTCGGTACGGAGCTTGTCGAAGCAGTCGCCCTGCAAGGGGATGGCGATGCGCCGGGCGTAGGTGTCCCGCGTGGCGGAGAGGTTGATGAAGGAGAGCTGGAAGCGGATGGAGGAATCAAAATAGTTGAGGAAGTCGCACCAGCCGTCGAAAATGGCGGTCTTGTCCTCGTTCTGGTTAAGCTGGTAGTTGATATCCTGAAACTGCACGGTTTTCGTGTAGTAATTGTCCGTCACGCGGCACACGCCGTCGGGATACATCCGCTGAAATGGGATGCTGTCCTGGGCGGACTGCTTCCGCTTATCCTGACGCTTTGCTCTTGCAATCGCCGCGTCGATCTGCTTTCGCTCGGCTCGTGTGAGCTTTCTTGCGGGGGTTTTGTTTGTGGACAATCGCGTAGACCTCCTTATCCAAAATATCCTGCCGGTTCAGCAGGTCGTAGAAATTGTTCGTCCTGTACGGGCGCTGTTTGGGGCGCAGGAAGCACACCTGCACGATGTTGCGGATGAGCTTCTCCGGCGGCTGACCGTTCTTTTCATATATGGCCAGCAGGAAGAAGGGCAGCATGACCAGCATCATGCAAAGGGCCGCCGCGCTGCTGCCGATATGGCCCTTGAGCAGAAAGAAAAGCGGTACGCCGATGAGCGCGCCGCCGCCGAAGCACAGAATCTGCCGTTTTGTTAAATTGAACATGACCTTGGTTTTCACCGCGTTCAAGTCCTTGGGTACGGGAACATATGCCAAATTTCATCACCTCCGTCAGTGGGCATGGAACAGGCTCCTGGCAAGGGAGCTCGTCTTAAACAGCGTGAAGCACAGCAGCACCGTGTACCCCATGCACGTCCATATGGCTGCCGAGACGCTGCTCTCCACCACGATGTTCTGGATCAGCACCGCGTAAATCGCCACGCAGACGATGATGAGGAAGCCCTGAAACCCCAGCGCCAGCAGGCTTCGGAGATAATTCTGGCCCATCTGCCCCCATTCCCGCTTGGCCATGGTCGCCATGGGGATGGGCGCGATGGAGGTCACGCAGTAGATCTCGATCATTCTGCCGTAGCAGATGATGAAAATGCAGATGGTCAGCGCCCACATGGAAAGATGCACGACCACGGACTCCAGCCACAGTCCCAGCAGCGACCAGACCTCCATATCCAGGAGCTTTGCTTCAAATCCCGCGATATGCTCGTTGAACGTCAGAGACGTGTCCGATATGATGATGCCCGACGCGCTGTTTACGACGCTCTGAGCCGCTTCGAACACGCCCATGACGATGTTCCATGTGTTGGTGACGATGAGCACGGCGCAGGCGGTCTTAAATATCCACTTGAAGAACATCCAGGTGTCCACGTCGTGCATATTGTTCTTTTCCGTAATGAGCTGAATCAGCTCCAGCGTCATGACAAAGGCCAGGACAACGCCCGCGATGGGCAAAATCACATTGTCCGACAGCGTTCGGATCATGCCGTAGACGCCGCTGTTCCAGCCCTGGGGCGTAGCGCCCACCTGTCCGGCGATGCCCGCCACGCGGCTGTTCACGTTGTCAAACAGTCCGTTCACGTTGTCCATGATGCCGCTGACCAGCAGCTCCTTCAGCCATTCGGTGAATTTCTGCCATATCAAATCCAATGGGCTTTACCCTCCTTTCCCGCAGCGCCCGCCCCGAGGGGCGGACGCCGCGAAGGATTCGTGCGGGCGATTAACCGAACAGGCCGGAGAGCAGGGGAACGAGAATGACGCCGATGAGCGCCACGCCGCCGCCCGCCATGAGCTGTTTCATGCCCTGGCTCTTTGCTTATGTGTGATAAAGAAGCAATAGAAGTGCAAAAAATTTTGCCGTTCCTATCCGACACTTGGCCATTGTGTCGGATAGGTCGGGCGGTTATTCGGGCAAGTCAATCTTGCCGACAAAGCTGTAATAAATCTCAATGTCCTGCCTGCGGGTGCCGTTCTCATCATAGCTGCACTCATGCACCACAATTTTCTCGATCATTTCCCGCAAGAGAGTGGGGGTCAGTTCTTCAAAGGCAAGGTGCTTGCGGACAATGCCCATAAATTTCTCGGCGTTGACGGTAGCTGCCTGTGACTTGTCCAGTTCGGCTTGCAGGGCGGCGGCTCTCTTTTTCAGCTCCGCTTGCTCGGCTTCGTAGTCAGCCGACAGTTCCATGAAACGCTCATCGCTGATTTTGCCGTTTACATTGTCCTCATACAGCCGCTTGATAATGCGGCTGATTTCAGAAATGCGTTCCTGCGCCTGTTCAAGCTGCTTGATGGCTGCGGCGGTCTTTCGCTTGCCGCCGATCTCGTTCTGCTGGACAAGTAGTTTCACAAACCGGCTCTCATGCTTGGCTGCGTATTCGGTCACTTGCCGGAGATTTGCCAGGACACCAGCGGTCAACAGATCGGTGCGGATAAAGTGCGCCGTACAGTTGCGGGTGCGCTTCTTGTAGCTGCCGCAGATGTAGCAGTCCTGTTTGCGGTCTTTGTTCTGATACCGCTGCTGATACAGCACATGGCCGCAGTCGGCGCAGAACAAAATCCCGGAGAACAGCCCCACTTCATCGTAGCGGTTCGGGCGTTTGCGCTGTTTGCGTAACTCCTGCACCCGTTCCCATGTTTCCTTGTCGATGATCGGCTCATGGTGGTTCTCGAAAATGGCCTGCTTCTCGACGGGGTTCTCTATGCTGTGCTTGACCTTATAAGAAGGCTTTTCCGTTTTGAAGTTCACCAGACATCCGGTGTACTCTCGGTTTTCGAGGATATGAACGACGGTGTTGGTCGCCCATTTGCACTCATAGCCTGGGTGATAACGGCGGGTGCTGCCTGTCCGCTGATATTCCAGCGTCCCCGGCGTGGGGATTTGCTGCTCCGTCAGCATACGGGCAATCTTGGTCGGGCCGTTCCCGGCAAGGCAAAGCTGGTAAATCTGCTGCACCACCGGGGCGGCTTCCTCGTCTATAATAAAATTCTCGTCCTCGTCCATCACATAGCCGTAAACCGGCTTGCTGGTAACAGGCTTGCCGCTCATGCCTTTTGACTTTTTCACTGCCTTGATTTTCTTGCTCGTATCTCTCACCAGCCATTCATTGAACAGATTTCGCAGCGGGGTAAAATCGTTGTCCATGCCCTCGCTGGCACTGTCCACATTATCGTTGACAGCGATAAAACGCACACCCTTTTGAGGGAACAGCATTTCCGTGTAAAACCCTACCTGCAAGTAGTTTCGCCCTAACCGGCTCATGTCCTTGACGATGACCGTACCCACTTTCCCGGCTTCAATGTCCGCAAGCATGGCTTGAAATCCGGGCCGCTGGAAGTTCGCGCCGGAAAAACCGTCGTCGGTGTACCAGCGCAGATTGGTAAAGCCGTTCTGTTTTGCGTAGGTTTCGAGTATCCTTTTTTGGTTCGATATGGAATTACTCTCGCCTTGCAATTCATCCTCGTGGGACAATCTCGGATAAAGGGCGGTAATGAGGTTTTGGGTGGCTTGTCTTAACATAAAATCCTCCGTTTCCGACAGCCAGCCCCACTATTCCGTGGTTTCATTGTACCACGGAACGGCGGGGGCTGTACAGCGGCAAAAGCGTTAAATTTGCTTCTTTACAGCTTTTCAATTTTCCGATTTTTATGGTATGGGTTGTCGTCCCATATTTGCAGTAGAAAAGTTCATAACTCCGTGGTATACTCTGATTTAACAAAAAAATCAGAAGTTAAAGGAGAAAACATGAAGTATACAATAGATGAATTAACCGCGGCCAAAAGGCAAATTGATTCAACTCTGCACAAGCTAAGAGAAACAGTAAAAACATTTGAATCAAAGGATAATTCCGAGCGTTATAAATCACAAATCACATTGGCAAAGAGAAGAATAAAAGCCTTTGAAATTGCAAATTATTTTATAGAGAATGAGATTAAGAATTGCTAAAGCACTTCCGATTTTCGTTCCAGCGGTCATGCTCCCTGGCATGGCCGCTTTTCCATGCCCCGGTTCACGCCGGATAAGTCGGCTCCTGTGTAGCAGCGGCTTCCGCTTCCAGTACCCGCGCCATTTTGTCGGCGGCTGTGGTTGTGGTGTCTTTCTTGAAATAGCCGGACACGACAAGGACGGAATTGCCCATGCGGATTTCCGTCACACAGTCAGGGCGGCGGGTGGTGCGGGTGTCGTGCTGCTTGTTATCTGCCATAGGCAATACTCCTTTCAGTCGGTAATCAGTTTCTTCATGCTCTCCATTTTCCGCTTGGCGGTTTCCTGCCGGAAGTTGTCGCCGGTAAAGCGTACCGGGACGCACATGGAAAGCAGGCGGTCATAAATCCGGGAATGGGCGGTGTCCTCCGGGTTGTGCAGGTCGTCCAGCGTAAGGTTGGTCGTGACGATCAGCGGCTTGCCGCTGCGGTAACGGCTGTCAATCACATTGAACACCTGTTCCAGCCCGTATTCCGTCCCGCGTTCCATGCCGAAGTCGTCAAGGATCAGCAGCGGATAACGACAAAGGCGGGAAATGTACTCGTTGCGCCCCTCAAAGCTGGCGGCAAGGTCATTGAGGATAAGAGCAAAGTTCGTCATGCGGACGGGGATTTCTTTCTCCATGAGGGCGTTTGCGATACAGCCTGCAAGGTAGCTTTTGCCGGTGCCTACGCCGCCCCAGAACAGGCAGCCGATATTGTCTGTCCGCATATCTTCCCAATGCTCCACATACCGGCGGGCAAGCCCGGTCTGCGGGTTCCTGCCGTTGTCGTTCTCGAAAGTCCAGTCCCGCATGGTGGGGTCGGTAAAGCCCCGGCGTTTCAGTTCTTCCACGGTGTCAAGGTGTCTGCGCCGCTTTTCGGCGGCTTCCCGTTCCTCGCGGGCGGTTCTCTGGCAGTCGCACTCTGCCGGGTGGCGGTCGCGCCCGAAGATAGCGGCCTTATCCGGCGCAAAATAGGCTTCTTTCGGCTTGCGGCACTTGCCGCAGTACAGTAAACCGTCCTCGCCGGTGTAGTCCTCCGGCTCCGGGATGGTGGTCGTCATATTCTCCAAAACCGCGTTGATTTCATTCTTCATAAACTCTCGCCCTCCTTGCATGAGTAGTCTGGTATGCCCTTTTTAGGGGCTTCCTTTTTGTCGTTCCCCGCCCATATCCGCAGGGCGGCGGCATAGTTCTGGTAGCTTTTCCCGTTGGCGGCAAGGTAGCGGCTCATTTCCTCGATGAACCGTTCCAGCCTGTCAGGGTACTCTGCCTGCAACTCGTCGTATTCGGTCTGTGACAGAAAAATATTTCCATATCGGCCATAGGGCGCGGACGGCCCCCCACTCACTCCCTTTGTTTGGCTCTCTGTAAGGTTGTTTATAGTAGTTTGGTTAGGGGACGGTTTTCCGACCATCATAAGGTCGGTTTTCTGACCATCAGTAGGACGGTTTTCCGGCTCTATGAGGGGCGGACTTCCGGCCATCAGTTGGTCTGAAAACTGTACCTGTGGCACTGGCGGTACTTTGACATAAAGCCGGTTCGGTGCGGAGAAGCCGCCCCGTTCCCGTTCCAACAGCCCCGCCGTGTCCAGTTCATTAAGCGCCCCCTTGATGGTGGTGCTGCCTTTATCCAGTATTTCTGCTATCTCCGCGATGGGATAGATAATATAAATCCTGCCCTCGTCGTCCAGCCACTTGTTTTTCTGGGAGAGGGTGGAACGGTCTAACAGCAGCGAATACAGCAGCTTGGCGGTCTGTGAAATCTCCATTTTCAGCAGGAAACGGGGATACGGCAGATAGGCGGGCAGCCGCGTGTCTGCCCTGATATAATCAGCGATAGGATCACCTCCCTGTGTTCGGGTTGATTTTGGCGTATTGTCACGCATTAAAACGCCGTTTCCGGGGGAAAAGGATAAATGTATCGCGTACCCTTTGACACCCACGAAAAAAGCCTTGATTTATGCGGGTTTGAAAGGCTCTAAAGCGTGACATCTCTGCCTTTGTTTCCGCTTTCTCTCGGCGGCTTTGATTTTCTTCATGCGCCCGGCGCAGTCGGGGCAGTATTTTCCCCGGTTGGATTTGGGGACAAAGGCCGCCCCGCAGACGGCACACCGTTTCCGGCTTCCCCGGCACAAGAGGGCTGCGGCCAGCTCCCCGTCAAGGGGCAGGACAGCCACACGGAACCAGTGGCACATGAGGGAAAAGGAAATGCTCTGGACGCACACGCAAGGCTCCCCGTCGTCCAATAGCAGGCAGTTCCCCTCATCGTAGTTACAGCACTCATGTACCAGCCGCCGCGCCCGCCGGTGCTGGCGGTAGTCCATGTGGGGCAGGTTATCGCTCATGGCTCTGCTCCTTTCTGCGGTGCGGCTCGTCCCGGCGCAAAATCTGGTCGATGTTCCGCTTGACGGTCTGCAACTCCTTGAACCGCTGTTTCTGTTCGTGATAGGTGTTATACAGGCCGTCTTTCTCGGAGATAAGCTGCTCGATCTCGGCCTGCAACGCTTTCCGGGCGGGCAGCTTGGTAATGCCATGCGCCTTGAAATACCGGGCTGCTGCGTCGGCTATGATAAAATCGCTCTCATGGGCCTGCCGGTATGCGGCGCGGGCTTTCTCGGATTTCTGTGCCCGCAGCCCGTCGCGGGCGGCCTTGGTCTGGGCGTAGGCCAACACCTGCCGCTGCAACTTCTTTTTCCCTTGCAGCTTCGTTTCCAGTGCTTTCAGTTCGCCGCTGGTCTGGCGCATTTTCTGATAGGCGGTGTCAACGGCGGCTTCTAACTGCTCCGGGGAAGTAAAGCCGTATTGCTGGTAGACGGACAGCGTTTTGGCGGCCTGCTTCAGATTGTGTATCTTCGCCCAGCGTTCATAGCCCCGGCCTTTGCCCTCGGCCATTTTCTGCTCAATGTCCACAAGCCGCTGCACTCCGTCCTGTTTCGGGGCGGCTATCTCGGCTCTGGCAACCTGCAAGCGGTCTTTTATGGTGCGTGGGGGATCGGGGGATCTGGCTGGCGCTTCGGCTGCTCTGGCGGCGTTTTGCTCTAAAACGGCAAAGACAGCGGCGCGGTCAAAATCGTCGCCCAGCTTCCGGGCGGTAATTGGCTTTGTCCTGTCCGGCGTGAGGTAGGAAAGCCGCCCCCGGCTCTCCTTGACGGTCACACCCTCCTGCAGCAACAGAGAGGAAAACTCGTCAAAGCTGGCGGCGGTGGCAAGGGCTTTCCGTAGGGTCTGCCGCAGCTTCTCCTTGTTCGTTTCAAACTTGGTCTGCCGGGGCGCGATACTATCGGCAATCATGGGGGCGTTCTGCTTGTCCAGCGCGGCCTGTCCCTTTTTCTGCGCCCAATACTCCCGGTCGGTGACGCGGTTCTTGCTGCCGTTCAAGAGGTCGATTTGATAAAGCCCCTCCCGGTGGCACATCTCCATGACTTCGGATTTGAAGTAGCGCAGGGCAGCGTCGGTACATCGGTGCTTGCAGCCGACTTTCGTATCGGCCGGCCTGTCCATGTAGGGCAGGAACGGCACTTCCTCAATCCGCAGGCTGTTTATGACGATATGCACATGAATGTTGCCGCTGTGGTTATGCCCGTCCGGGTGGGTGCAGACAAGGGCCTGGTGGCCGGGAAAATGCTCTTTACAGAATTGTTCCCCCAACGCCTGCGCCCGGTCTACGGTCAGGCCGTTGTCCGGCCCGTCCCGCGGGTCAAAGCTGATGATGTAGTGGTGGCTTTTCACATCTTCCCGCCGCTGGTTTTTCTGATAGCGGAGATTGGCCCGCATACACGCAACGGCAAAATCCTCCCCGTCGCAGTTCAGCGTGGACAGCCGGTAGTCCTCGCGGGGGATAAGCCTGCCGGTTTCATCAAGGACGGGCTTCATGGTAAACTCGTCATGCTCAAAGAGAAGATATTGCTCGGCGGCTCCGTAGTCGGCGTTTTTAGAGTTGATATGCTTGAGTGTTGCCAACCGCGTCACCTACTTTCTTGAGGACTTCATACTTGAGGACGGCAAGGTCGGATATGGCGGCGCGTACCTCGCCGGAAAGGGTGTTGTAGGGTACGCCGTATTCGTTCAGATACCGGGCAATCTGATTGAGGTTGCCGCCGATCCTGCCGTACTCGGCTGTCAGCTTCCCGACAGCGGAAAGCAACTCGTCATTGACCGACGACACATGGACAACCGGGCGTATGGTCGCCCGCCGTATCGCCTGCCGGAGAAATTCGGACTGGCTGATACCATAGGGCGCAAGCCGCGCTGTGAAGTCGGCATACTCATCTTCGGACAGCCGGGTTTTCACAACGCGGCTGCGGTGGGGCGTGTTGTATTTCTTTCGCATGGTGTGACCTCCTTTCTCGCCCGTAAGGGCGCATGAGCAGGGTTTGGGGAAGGCACTCCCCAACAAGTTTCCCGCGAGGGGCAAAACTGCAGAATTGCGGATTTTGGCACCGTGGTAGAAACTTGCTCTCCGTGACTGCAAACTTTCTCTCACTTCCGTCCGCCACTTTTTTGGAAAACTGCAACCACAAAAGTTTGTTTCTCTTTTTCTGCTACTACTAATCCTGTAAAGGGCATTCCTGCCCGCTTTCGCTAAAATGACACCGGACGCAGTGGTTTCTACCCGGTGTTGGAGAAATCCTTTCTCTTTGCCCTCTACTACGGGTAAATGCTCCAAATGCCAAACACCAGGGCAGAAAAATTCCCTCCTCGCTTACTACTACAACCGGCAGGGGGCAAAATGGCCGGGAGCGGAGCCGGACAACAAAAAAAGCAGTAAATCTTTTTCAAGACTTACTGCTTTCGCTGGCCGCGTCGGTGGCGGCTGGTATTCAGTTTTTATGACTTGTCCGGTGGTTCGTCAAGCCGGAACTTGAATTGACAGTCAATTAACCGCTGCTTTACATAGTCCTCCACCTCGGCGTTGACCTGCCCGTTCACTTTTGAGAAATAGCGGATATATCCGGCGTAGTGGAGCAGGACAGCGTTCACGGCTTCTGGGTCGCCCTCACGGGCTTTGAGGATTGTTTCATAGGGGAGAAGTCTACTCATACCGGCTCACCCCCATTTCTTCGCGTAGCCGCTGCAAGGCAAGCTGGATATGCCGCCCCGCTGTGCTGCGTGACCGGCCAATACACGCGCCGATCACGCGCTGCGGCTGGCGCAGAAAGTAATAGCGCAGGATTTCTTCCCGCGTCTGCTCCGGCAAAACAGAGATCGCGTCGGCAAGGGCGGCGTTGCAGAGCAGGACGGTCTGACCGCAGACGGTAAATGGGTATTCCTCGTCCGGCTCCGACGCGGCAAACTGGACAAACTTCTCGTTCATCAGATAGTCAAGGGAAACTTGCCGTTCCCATTGCCGTTTAAGCTTCAAAATCTTGTCCAAGGCGGCACAGCGGATAACAGTCTTGCAAAAGGCGTTGTACCTGCGCTGGATATATTCTTGATAGGCTATCTGGTCGGTCATGGAAATTCCCCTTTCTGAATAATAGTGCGGGGCGGTGGCACTTCTTGCTGTCGCCCCTTGATTGCCTACCAGCAAAGGCGGGCGGGGCTGTCAACGGCTGCGCATATGCGCCGTTCATCTTGACCGTTGACTGGCTCGGCTGGGTTTGCTATTTACCCGACAAACTTGAATTTATTTTAAGCTATCACGTTTTACCTTCTTAAGCCTTACTATCATTACCATAGGAATTTCTTTGTTGGTTTTAAAACATTCTTCATAAAATCCATCAATGACAAATCCAGCTCTAAAACAAAGGTTAAAAATATCTTGTATGGAACGATGATAATAAATCTGCTCTTTCGGTTGCCCTTCAATCGCTATATCATAGTAACTGTGCGGTGTCATATATTTTTCAGTCAACGTGACAAAACAAGGGTGTTGCGTTGCAAAGACAAAAATTCCGCTTTCCTGCAACAGTTCATAAACAGCCATAAGAAGTGGTTCAATATCCGTAATATCCATAATTGCCATATTAGAAACTGCTTTCGTAAAGG